>Ga0247836_1008452_pt1 | contig 10424 bp, 12 predicted proteins | sample LaCruzMarch2015__4_FD_187116 | JGI IMG/M metagenome (GOLD analysis project Ga0247836, IMG submission 187116) | Freshwater microbial communities from meromictic Lake La Cruz, Castile-La Mancha, Spain - LaCruzMarch2015_14m | ecosystem: Environmental > Aquatic > Freshwater > Lake | place: Spain...
AGAGGATCCCATGGTTCAAGCGATCTCGTCGATGGTCGAGATAGATTCTCCTGCTCTGCCGCCTCTTCGGCGGCTTTTTCATGTCCGTAGAGACCCTGGAAATTGCTGATTATTCGAGGTGCCCTTATGGCGAAGATCTGCTCGTAGTCCGAAAAGCCTAGCTGGAGGGGGTAAGCCATCCGCTCCAGTCTCAGTCTTGGATCTGGATTGATTTTAGCGGGTTTTTCAGGGGTTCCCTAAGTTGCTAAGGAGCTCATACACTAATCTTTTGTTGCATCCAGTTTCTGCGCTTATGGTGATCCAGCGGCTCCATTTCTTACGCTCCGCGCCAGTCCTGTTATTGCTCGGAGGACTGCTGAGTACAACCCTGCAGGGCCCAGCCGCAGCGGGGCCCCTGGTACGCCGTACCCAGGAACGCAAAGCCTGCCAGTCGTTCGCTACCAAGCTGCAAGAGGCCAGTGGCAACACCGCTGCTGCCCAACAGGTGTATCAGCAGGGGGTGCTGCAGCTGGTGGCCCGCTTTGGGGAGAACCCCTGCAGCGACATCCCTGCACCAACAGCCAGCGGCATGGCCGCTCCCTCTGCCAACCCGGTCGTTACTCCCGCCACAGCCACGCCGCGCTCTACGAGCTCTCCTGTGACTCCAGCTGCCGTAGCGCCGAGCGTCCAGCAGCAGCAGGCCTGCCAGCAATTCGCCGTCAAGCTCCAGGAGGCGTCAACCAGTGGCGGGTCGGCGGCTGCGCAGCAGACCTATGCGATGGGCCTCCAGAAGCTCACGGGGATGTTTGGCGGCAACCCGTGCCCCGGCGTGAGGCCGCCCCAGTGAATTGGGGCTCGGGCAGAGTCTTACCCCTTTTCCTGCGCTTTGTTCCGTGACTTCCTGCCCTGGTAAGTCGCCTCCACTCTGCATTCAGACCCCGTTGACCACATGGCGGGGGGTGCCGGCCAGGATCGCGGCGGCATTGGCGGCCACGGCGTCCAGCAGCCGCTGGCGGGCGGCGCGGGTGGCCCAGGCGATGTGGGGCGTGATCACGCAGTTGGGGGCGCTGAGCAGGGGGTTGGTGGGATCGGGAGGTTCCAGGCTGAGCACATCCAGTCCGGCGCCCCCGAGCCTGCCGCTTGTGAGCGCTGCGGCCAGATCGGCCTCCACCACCAGCGGGCCGCGTCCGGTGTTGATCAGCAGGGCGCCGGGCTTCATCGTCGCGATCCGGGCCGCATCGATCAGGCCGCGGGTCTGGGGGGTGAGCGGGCAATGCAGGCTCACCACATCGGAGCGCTCCAGCAGCTCCGTCAGCGGCACCACCGGCACGGAGCCATCGCAGGCCATGCCGCCGGACGAACCGCGCCGATGGGCGACCACCTCCATGCCGAAGCTACGAGCGATCGCCGCCACGGCCTGGCCGATCCTGCCGAGGCCCACCACGCCAAGGGTGAGGCCGGCCAGCTCGGTGAGGCTGCCCTCCCAGAAGCAGAAATCGGAGCCTGCGCTCCAGGCGCCCTGACGCACCAGGGAGCTGTGGTGACCGGTGCGGTTGGTGAGCTCCAGCAGCAGGGCGAAAACGGCCTGGGCTACCGAGGAGGTGCCGTAGTCGGGCACATTGCAGAGGGGGATGGCGCGGGCCGCAGCGGCAGCGCCATCGACGGCGTCATGGCCCGTGGAGAGCATGCAGATCCCCCGCAGGGAAGGCGCCGCCGCCAGCTCCCGGGCACCGAGTCGGGTCTTGTTGGTGATCACCAGGTCCGCGGAGGCGATCCGCCCGGCCACCAGCTCCGCAGGCGTGCGCGCATGCACCGTCAGGGCGCCGAGGCGCTGGAGCGGTTCCCAGGAGAGATCGCCGGGGTTGGTGGTGTGGCCATCGAGCACCACCAGGCGAGCGGCTGGGCTGGCGGGAACGGCCATCGAACGAGGTCTGCAGACCTCAATCGTGGCCGATCGGCGGCGGGGTCCCAAACGGGGGCGGGATTCAGCCAGGCAACGATCGGATGGCCTGCCGGCCAGGGCAATAGGGGTTGATGCCGTTGCTGCAGTGGTGGAGCTGGAGCGCCTCGGCACTAGCAACCAAGCCCTGCAGGAGAGAGAGGCACAGGCCAACACCAACGCCGAACCCGGAAGCGATCCAGGATCTGTTGATGACGAACAAGCCCCCCACCCACAGCGAGCGCTACGAGGAGGCCCTGCTCTGGACCGCCCAGCTGCACCGCTGCCAGTCCCGCAACGGCAAGCCGGTGCCCTACATCTCCCACTTGATCGCCGTCAGCGGCCTGGTCTGGGAGGACGGCGGCACGGAAGATCAAGCGATCGCAGCTCTCCTTCACGACGCGATCGAGGATGCGGGTCAGAGCCACACCTCGATCGCCGAGCGTTTTGGCGAGGAGGTGGCCGCCATCGTGCGCGATTGCACCGACACCGCCGAGGGCCTGAGCGGTGCCGGCAAAGAACCCTGGCTGGTGCGCAAGACCCGTTACGTGGCCGCCCTTGATCACAAGAGTGAGGGCTCGTTGCTGGTGACAGCAGCTGACAAGGCCCACAACGCCCGCGACATGGTGCTCGATGCCCGCCGCGATCCAGGCAGCTGGGATCGCTTCAAGGCGGGGCTTGATGGCACCGCCTGGTACCTGCTGCGGATCCACCAGAGCCTCAATCAGCGGCTGCCCGGCAGTCGCTCCAACGAACTGCTCGGGGAGGCCGTGAACGAGATCCTCTCCTGTGAGGCCTATGGGCGCCTGGTGCCCCATGGGGTCGCCCCGGCGGCGTGGGCGGCGGGATACCTGGCGCGAACCCAATCGGACACCCAGGCCTGAAGCCGCTTGGCTGCCCCATGCTGGAGGACACGTCGACGCGTTCTCTTCATGCCGCGCCATCGTTATCGCCAAAATCCACTGCCGCTCGGTTCTGATGCCCCGCCGGTGGAGCTGTACGGGCCGGAGCAGCCCACCCCACCCGGACTGCAGTTGGCGGAGCAGGGCCAGCTGGAAGTGGTGCCGCTGGGGCCGCTGTTCGACGGGCAGGGCGGTAACAACAGCAGCAACGAGACCTGAGCGCCCCCATGGCCGACCTGACGATCACAACCCAGGACGATCTGCCGGGCCCCGGTGACGATCGCCCCTATGTGATGTTCGTCAACCAGACCGAGTACGGCATCGGACGGTTCCTGCGCACCAACGTGCTCTCGGCACGGCCGGATCTCAAGCGCTTCACCTCGATCCGCTTCCACATGACCCTGAAGCGGCATCCGAGCGACAGCGCCGGGGAGATCGTGCTGGCCCTGCTGGAGGCGATCGATCTGGAACCGCCCCTGTCAGTGTTCTGCAGCGACTTCCATCTGGAGATGGAGGGCTACCCGATCGAGCGGGGGACGGAGATCGATATCCCGCTGCTGCCGCCTGGCAGCCGAGGTGCGGCCAAGGGTTTCGGCTGAAGTCCAGGGGAGAGGCGCACTGCCGCCGATACCGTGGGGGGTCCCCCGCTCTCCCTACGGCCCGGCGATGCCTGCCCATGCGCTCCTGCCGGCCGTGAACCGTCTGCTCCAGAAGGTGGAGGAGGCTGGCGGGCTGCCGGTGCTGGTCGTTCAGCAGGACGACCTTGATGATCTGGCCACGGTGCGATTGGCCACACGAGAACAACAGACGCACCGGATCATCTACCGCGACGCCGGTGAGCCCAGCAGCTACCACGTGGCTTTTGAGGCCGCCCTGCTGCTGCGCATCGTCCAGGTGCCAGCCGATCAGCAGGTGATCCTCCACGAGACACGCGAAGCCAGGGAGAAAGTGGTCTCACAGATGGAGAGGATGTTCAAGGGCCAGATCAGCCTGGCTCAGGCGCGGAGCACTGGGCTCCGGTACTACGACGGGGTGCTGTTGCGGTTGCGCTCGACAGGACCGGGGCTTTGGGCGGACCGCTGGCTGTTCGAGCAGGCACCCGAGCTGCGGGGTCTACAGGCAGCGCTGCTGCAAAGCCAGGTGCAGGAGAACCTGATCTGCCTCGAGGGCGAGGTTGAGAGGCTGACACCCTCCGCCGTTTTGCAGGCCACCCGGGCGATCAATGCGGCCTGTGCCTTCCATAGCGCCGGGCTGCTGGGCCTCCCGCCACTGGCGATCCCGTACCAGGCCGCAGGCTTTGAACCCCTGGCCAAGGAGCTGATCGCCATCACCAGCGCCGAGCCCACCACGGCGGATCCAGACCGGGAGATCGTCGATGGCTGGGCCGAGAAGCTGGGCCTCTCCCGCTGGTACGTCTGGAAGATGCCCTGATGGAAAGCACGGCGTTTTCGATCAAAGAGGCCACCTTCCATGCAGCCCTCCAGCCGAAGGGCTGTCTCATGCCGCCATGGGCGGCCACTTGCCGGCGGTGGTTGCCAGCGGCAGCATCGGAATCAAGCGAGATCCGGCCGTGCCGGAGCTGCCGGCCATGGATGCTTTCGGGTTACTGATCGAGGAAGGGAAGCTCCATGAAGCCCGCCCCCTGCTGCAAGCAGCGCTGTTGCTGATGCTGCAGAACGCCCCAGCGCTTTACTACCTGGGCCTGCTCGCCAGCGAGGAAGGCGATCTGGAGGAGGCCCGCTCGCTGCTGAACCGGGCGGCCCTCGCCAGCGCGGGGAATGTCAGCATCCAGCCCCATGCCCTCGAAGCCCTTGCGCTGGTGGCTCTGCAGCAGGGCGACAGGGCGGAGGCCCGACGGGCATTGGAGCAGGTCATCGAGCTGGTGCCGGATAACAGCTTTGCTATCCACAGCCTTGTCAGCCTGGGTTGATCGCTGGGCCGCAGGAAGTCGCAGCGGCGCGCTTTCGCCAGGCGTTGTCGGTGGCACCGAATGATCTGATCGCCAGCTTCAATCTGGCCCGGGCATTGCTGGAGATGGATGCCGAAGAGCACCGCGACGATGCCGACCGTCTGCTGCTGCAGGTGATCGAGGTCCAGCCCTGTGGCGAGCTGGTCAACAAGGCCAAGGAGCTGCGGGGCAGCATTGCCGCCAGGGATCTGCGTGCCGATCAGCCTGACGGGCTACGACAGGACGCCGTGAGCGACTGCCTCTTGGCCCTGCAGCTGTTTGAGGGGATGGATCAGCCGCGCTTCATGGCGGTGCTCAGCGAGGTGGCGGCCATGGGCCAGGGCGGGCTGCAGATCAATAAGCCAGGCATCTCCCGCACCCTCAAGTCCCACCCCGGCAGCTGGAACGACCTGGCCCTGGCCTGCCTGAGCCACGGGGGCATGAAAGGGCTGAGGCCCGATGAGGACTCCGGGCTGGGGATCGGCGCTGAATATGAGGAGGAGGTGCGTCGCTCTGGTCTCGCGGCCTGTCTCCGTCAGAGGCCAGTGCCCTTAGCGCTCCCCCCAACGGTTGGCGGCAACTGTTGCCCCGGCGCGCGCCTCCTGAAACACCTTGCTGGCCACCACCGGATGGCCGGCATTGCGGAGCCGGCGCATCACTGGGCTGTCGATGAACAGGCTGGAGACCACCAGCACATCAGCCGGCACGTCCGGCTGGAAGGGGATGGGGACCAGGCCAAGGGTGGTGGCGTGCGCCAGGGCTTTCTGCACCTTGAAGTCCCAGCCGTGGGCATCCTCGCCGTGCAGGGCGATCGTGCCGCCGGCGGCGGGGATGGTGACCGTGGTGTCGAGCCAGTCGTGGCTGCGCAGAAGCCCCTGGCGGCTTGTGCTGGTCCGCGGCAGCAGCCGCGGGGGCTCCAGCTCTGAGCCGCTGATTCCTGCCACCCGCACCGGCGCCAGGGAAGGATGCAGGTGGGGCAGGCCGTGGCGCAGCAAGGCAGCCAGGGCCCGGGTGTCGCCGAGCGCCGTGTGGGCGTCGTCGCCGGAGAGGTTGATGCCGCGGGCGGCGCAGAGCTTGCCCAGGCTGATGAAGGGGTTGGGCATGGTGTCGATGCCGTCGCCCAGGTCGAGCACCAGCTCCGGCAGGGCCTCGCTCGCCTCCCAGAAGTGGTGCCGCAGGATCGGCCCATCGAAGCGATCGAGGTTGTGGGCCACCAGCACCCGGCCCTGCAGCAGCGCGGACAGGGCCGGTGCCACCGCTGGGAAGCTTGGCGCCGCTGCAGCCAGGCGCTCGTCGATGCCATGCACGGCGGCATTGGGGATCGGCACGCCGGGATTGATCACGGTGCTCCACTCCTGCTCGATCTCCCCATCGGGCGAGAGCAGCAGCAGGGCGATCTCCACGATGCGGCAGAGCTGACCTGTGCCGGTGGTCTCCAGATCGAGCACCGCAAAGCCCTTGGCGCCGGCAGGCAGCAGCTGCGGCAAGGGAAGTGGTTGGTGGTGTACAGCCATGGATGCGATGGAGCTCTCCCTGACCTACCAGAGTTCGGCCCCCGAAACTCACCCTGGATGCTGGGGGGTGCGGGATCCGCATGGATTCCTGCTGCTGGGCAGCCGCCATCACCCCCGCCGGAGGCGATTGGGGAAGGGCGCCCGCGGCGGTGGTTCCTCCTCTCTGGTCTGCCGGAGTTGTCGGTCTACCTCCGCAGGGCCTGAAACACCCCGGTCGGTCGCTCCCGGGGCGGCCTCGCCGTGGACGGCGAGCATGGCCCGGCAACGGCTCACCAGCTCCTCCCGTAGTGCTGTCGGGGCCTCAACCCGGATCCCCTCGCCAAAGCCATACAGCCAGGTGCGCAGATCGATGTCGGCAGCCAGGGTCCAGCAGGGGAGATCCAGCTCCAGCGGGTAGGGATGGCTGTCGGTGGGGGCGTTCGGCTCCAGCACATGGGGCGCATTGGGGTGATGCCACCAGGAATCGCCGGGTAACGGCTTGGAGAAGCGCACCTGCTCGCGGGGATAGCGGCCCATCCCTTCCCGCAGGAACGCAAAGGCCCAGGGGGTGGCCGAGAAGCGCAGGGTCTGCAGCAAGCCGGCGCGGGCGCGGCGAGAGGCACTGGCCAGAGCCAGCTGGCCGCTGACTTCGTCGCCGAAGAAGATGCCGCCGCTGTGGTGCAGCAGGCGCTCCAGCCGTTGCAGGGCCGCGTGCTGCCGTTCGGGGCTGCGGCGCAGGCCGTCGTTCGCTCCGCTGCGGGGCGAGGTGCTCTGGAGGGCGAGGCGATCGAGGCGCTCGCAGCGGATCAGGCCGTGCTCCTGGCCGATCACGTCTTCCTCGACGCAGAGATACCAGCCGACATGGTGAAAGATCAGCTGCAGCGGCCACACCCGCCACTCGCCCGCGCCATCGCCGATGCTGGTACCGCCGTGGCTGCCGGCACTGGAAAAGCGCTTGAGCAGCACCCGGCGCCGCTGGGCGATGGCCCGCTCGATCGCCTCGGCGCCGCAGGGTGCCGCCAGCGACTCACGCCGCACCAGGGCGGTGTCGACCACCCCATGGCGGGCATAGAGCCGCAGGGGCGGGGCGGGCTCATCAAGGCCGGCCCAGGCCAGGCGTTGCTCCAGTTCTCCCAGCAAGAGCTGAGCGGAGGGATCAGCCAGGCGACCAGCGGCCTGCTGCACCAGGGCCTGGATTTCCCGTAGCCGCGGCGCCGGCAGCACGGCGGTGCCAAGGGCGTAGCCATGGCGCACGTTGTCGTTGGCGGAGCGAAAGCCATAGGGGGTGAGCAGCTTCTCGAGGTCCTTGCGCAGGCTGGCGGTCTCACCGGGGAGGTAGCCGCCGGGGATGGCGGCGGTGGCGGCGATCAGCTGCTCATGGAGGGTGAGGGTGCTGCCCGGATCGCGATCGAAGGGGTTGTGCAGCAAGTGGCGCAGCAGGGTCATCACCCGCTGGAACACTGGCCCATCACCCATCGGCGGCTGGCCGCCATGAATGCCGCCGCTATGCGGCGCCGCCGGCAGTTCCGCCAACCGGATCGGCGCCAGGCTATCGCCGCAGAAGCAGAAGCCATTGGCCTCAAGCCAGGCCAAATCCGCCCGGATCGCCCCCGCCTCGCCGTAGCACTCCCCATGCAGCCGGCCCAGGAAGGCCGCAGCTCGCTCCGCCAGATCGCCCGACGGCAAGGGCGACACGATCGACTCCAGCTGCTCGCGGGTGATTGGATCAGCGGCGTCGAGCTCCGGGTAACGGCTGAGCAGGCGGATCAGGAACAGCAGCCGCTCCAGATCAAGCAGGCGCGAGTAGCCATGGAGCTGCCAATGGGTCTCGCGGGCCCGGGCGCTGCGGATACGGCGGTCCAGGGCCGCCAGTTCAGCAGCCAGCAACGGCTCCAGGTCGTCGTGATGGGTGGGCACAACGGCGCAGATCGCCGCAAAGCCCTCCGCCCGGCTGGGCCCGAAGTGGGGATCGGCCAGGGCAGCGGCCATCTCCTGGATCACCGCCTCGGGCACCTGGCGCTCGCGCTGGCGGTTCCACTCCAGACAGGTGGGCAGGGGGGTGTAGAGCCACCAGCCGATCCACTCCACCGGCGCCGGCAGCAGCAGGGCCTGGGTGATCGCCAGCCGCCAGGGGCGGCGGGCATGGGTGGCATCGATGATCACCGGGATGCCGGCCGCCACCGCCTCGATCAGCCGTTGCTGCAGGCGCTGTTGGATGTCGATCCAGGGGCCCTGCACGGCCGCATCGCCAAAGACCTCGGCGCGGATCGCATCGGTGGAGAGCAGCAGAGCCGGCGGTTCACCGGAGGCGGTGAGCAACGGTGCCAGAGCCCTGGCGAGGGTGGTCTTACCGCTGGCGGGCGGGCCGATCAGCAGGTGGCAGCGCAGCGGCGCCGCGGTGGCGGAGGGCAAGGAGGCCAGACGACGGGGTGCCTCAAGTCTTTCGCAGGTGAATCGTTCACGCCAGGGCCTGGCTTGGTGACGCTGGGCACCTGCACATCGACAGCGCTCTGTGGCCAGCTCCTGCACCGTTCAAGCCGCCCTGCCGTCAAGGCGACGCCACGGCCCCAGCTACGCCCCGCCAGTTCCTCTTGAGCATCTGCATGTGCTCGATCTGCTGGAGCTCACCGGATCACAGCCCAAGGCGGCCCGCGCCCTGGCGATGCACCAGAGCACGGTCTGCCGCAGCGCCGCGCTGATGGGCCAGCAGTTCCGTCTGCAGCCAGGACGGGGGGCGAGTGTCTGCCGCTATGGCAGCAATGAGAGCCTGCGGCAGCTGCGGCTCGCCTACCGGGCCCACCGGCTGATGGGCGGCCAGCTGCGGATCGCCACCGACCCCTTGCATCAGCCGCTGCTGGCCGGGATGTTGAGCGTGCAGGCGGTGCCGCCGCGCATCCGGCCCTCGCAGGAGTGGGCGCAGCTGCTGAGCCAGGCCTTGATCGATGGGGCGATCGTGTCGTCGTGGTGCCACCCGCTGGTTCTGGCCGTCGAGCGGCTACCCAGCTGGAGCGGTGTGATCACGGTGCCGCTGGGGACGTTGCCCTTGCAGCTGGTGAGCCATCCGCCCGCCGCTCCAGACGGTTCCGCTCCCCGCAAGGTGCTGCTGCCCCGCCGCCATGTCACACCGCTGCTGCATGAGGCGCTGGCTTGGCATGGCTTCCAGGTGGAGCAGCAGCCAATCAGCAGCCAGGACGTTCCCTCCTGCCTGAAGCGCATGCACGATCGCCAGCTGGCGATGCCCCTCTGCCCGGGGCTGGTGGATCCAGGCTGGTTCCAGACCCAGAACCTGGTCGCCCATTCCGAGCAGCCCCAGCTGAGCGAACAGCTCTGGCTACTGCTGCCGCAGGGGCTGGTGGGCAGCAGCCGGGAGGCTCGCCATCTGATCCGCACATTGCGGCAGCGGGTGGAGAAGGCGGGGGAGGCCAGCCAGAGAGGCCCTGTAGAGACCTCATCGAAAAACTATGCAGTTGGTGCATCGCTACGCCGTCATGAGCATGGCGAACGCACTGCATCTGCTGCTGTCACGCTGTAGAACTGCGCAAGCTGGGGCAAAGTGACGTCACCGGACGGTCATCAACAGACCCTGATCTTCTCTTTCGCGCGTCGACTGACCTGTTTTATGCCCGCCAATCCATCGTGAGGTCACCCAGGTTCAGGTCCTCTCGCCAGTCCCTGGTTCTGCTTCCTTGAACCCCTGCGTCCCAAGCCTGCCCCAATGCCCCTCAGCACCGACCTCACCGACGCCCTGATCGCCCTGATCCCTGAGGACGGCAGCCGTATCAGCAACAGCGGGATCAAGGCTGCGCTGGAGCAGGAGGTGGGAGAGCCGCTCAACGACGCGCAGGTGGAGGAAGCCAAAACCCTGGTGGTGGCGATGGGTGCGGCAGAGAAGGCGCGAGGGCCCGGCGGTGGCCTGAAGGCCCCAGTCCTTGAGCCCCCACCACGAGCAGCCACCCCGGGGCGCTCTCGCCGCAACGGCAACGGCTCTTCTGCCCAGGGGCGCCAGGCTTCTGAGGCTGCAGCACCCGCCAGCCCTCAGGGCTGATTCAAAGTTTCAGCATGGGTTCGGTTCTGGCTGGCGCATCGCCATCTCCAGCAGCGTCGTGATGTCATGCATCACCGCCTGTAGGCCGGCTCGGATCGACTGAAATCCGGCGAGGCGC
>Ga0247836_1008456_pt1 | contig 10419 bp, 10 predicted proteins | sample LaCruzMarch2015__4_FD_187116 | JGI IMG/M metagenome (GOLD analysis project Ga0247836, IMG submission 187116) | Freshwater microbial communities from meromictic Lake La Cruz, Castile-La Mancha, Spain - LaCruzMarch2015_14m | ecosystem: Environmental > Aquatic > Freshwater > Lake | place: Spain...
GCCCTTGGCCCAACCCTCGGCCTCCACCTGTAACAAGGATGTGTTTACCGGTAAGGAGGAAATCTGTTGGGGAGCAGGCTAATTTTTGGATTTGGGGGTCTTTTGAATAATCAGTCATTGCCGCTGCCAAAGAATCCGTAGGGGGCGTCTTCGACCACTAATGAGTGCCTACTCTCTAAAACGCGAAGCAAATGCGTCCGCGCCAACTGTCCTGCCAATGCAGGATTACCTTCCTTGACCGCGTCTGCAATTGCAGTGTGCTCCGCGAGAGTCTTATTGCGAGCGCCTTCATACCCGAGACTGGGGCGATACATGTTCCGCAAATAGTCATTTACAGGATTAATTGTGAATTCGAAAAAGGGATTGTGCGCCGCCTGTGCAATGGCGGCGTGAAATTCAAGGTCGGCCTCAACTATGGCTTCATGGCTGGAACCCGCGCTAGTAAAGGCTTCCAAAGTGTGTTGAATACGTATCAAATCTGTTTCCTCGTGGCGGAGGGCGGCATACTCCGTCATGCCAACTTCAAGAACCAAGCGCAGTTCCATCAGTTCACGAAAGCTACCCTGCTTTAGTTCAAGCATAAGTTCAAAATGTCGAGACATTCCAGTTCCGTCGAAGTCGGCGACAACCATTCCGCGTCCAGGCCGAATGTCAACAAGGCCTCGCTCAACGAGCAAGCGCGCAGCTTCACGAATTACGGTTCGGCTTACGTCATATTGCGCCACTAACTCTGGCTCAGTTGGTAGTTGATCCCCTGGTTTTTTCCCGGAAGTGACCAAGTCATTCTTGATTGAGTCAGCAACGTATTCGGACAGTCGACTGGGCTTCACCACTCGCACTCCACGTGATCCTGTTGAGTCACTCAATGCTTCGGTTTCCATGAGGGATATTCCTTCCGTGCGTAGTTACTCGGTTTGGTTCTAGGCCACCTGGCATCGAAGCGCTTCCCCGCGAAGTGCTCGACCAGCCTCCTCACTTGCTAAACGCTGCAAGTTTTTCAGTGAATCCTCATCGTAAAAGGCGGCATGAGGAGTAAGTATCACATTCGGAAACTCTCGAATTGGGGAGTTTCGTCCAAGTGGCTCGGGGTCGGTGACATCGAGTGCCGCTCCCGCAAGCGTGCCTTTCTGCAAAGCCTTTAATAAAGCGACCTCGTCAATGAGCGGGCCTCGAGCGGTGTTCACGATGACAGCACCTGGCCGCATGCGTTCAAGAAAACTTGCACCAATGATGTGCCTTGTTTGTTCGTTGTTTGGTGCATGAAGGCTAATGGCGTGACTTCGTTCGGCGAGTTCGTCTAAGGAAACTGATGTGATTCCCGAGTCGGAAAACGTATCGTTGCTTGCGTACGGGTCGTAAGCAACAAAGGAAAACCCAAATGGCATTAGCCTTTTGTGTAGTGCCAAAGCAATGCGTCCAAGCCCTACAAAACCAACTGTCATTGAACGAAAACCAGGAATGGTACCAACATCTCCAGGACGTGCCCATCCATTCGTATTTATCAGCTTTGTGTATTCAGTCAGGTGGCGGCACAATGCAAGCAGGCTGGCGGCTGCGTGGTCAGCGACCGTTTCGACTCCATAATCAGGAACATTTGCAACGCGAATTCCGAGTTCCTTAGCGGATTCAATATCAACATTGTCGTAACCGATTCCGTAACGGATGATCGTTGATCCCTGTTTCATTGAGGCGAGGACTTCTCTTGTCACCGGAGCAAAGTTCACAAGAACGACGTCGGCGTCCTGAACCGCGTCAACGGTCTCACTGGCCGTGGTGCAACTAAACACTTCAAATGAGGCTCCGTGTTGTGCCGCAGAGGCTTGCTCATAGTCAGCATTGAGAAATGCGTGATCTGTGATGACGAATCGTTGTCCCATGCTTAAGCCCCGCTCCGCCCTTAAATGAACCGTTGGTTGGCTCCGTGGATCGGCTGATCCCGAAGGGAAGTCAAATACTTCCACAACAATTCTATAAACCTGTTGATCTGATCATATGATGATGATACGGTAATTTCAAGAGCCGGATTACAGCCAGCCGGCGAAAGACAGGGCTCAGGCCCCCTTGACCGAAGGGATCAACACAATGATCAAAGCTTCACGACGCACGTCAAGCGGTCGACGACCGCGCATCGTGGCGGGAATAGCCGCCGCTGCAGTAATGGGACTCCTGCTCACCGCTTGCGGTGGTTCAGATCCCGCGACCACCGAAACAGATGCTGCTGCGACAGCATCTGAGAGTTCAGATACGGCCGCTTCCCCCGCAGAGTCTGAGGCGAGCGCACCCCCACTGAATGTTGGAATTTTCGTTGACAACGCTTTTGGTGATGGAGATTTTTTTGACCAAGCTGCGATGGCTGAAGATCAATTGGTCTCTGAGTTCGGTGCCAATGTAACGACATATGAAGGCCAACTTGAGGCTCAGAACTTCGGCCCATTGCTACAAGATGCTGCCGACAATAACGATCTCGTCTTCGTTCTCGGCTTCGAGGCAATTGACGCAATGGTCAAGGCAGCTCAAGACAATCCAGATACAACATACGTTTTCATTGACGCTGTCATTGATGTCCCTGAGATCGTTTCGGCTGAGTTCCGCACGGCCGAAGGTTGCTTCATGGCTGGTGCGCTTGCTGCCTCAGCTAATCAAGCCAAGGGCTCAAATATTGCCGGATTCATCGGCGGCGTTGACGCACCTGTGATCAAGAATTGCGAATCCGGTTACACCCAAGGCGTTGCCGCTGTAGATCCAGCCATGGCTGTCTCTGCGAAGTACGCAGGATCATTCGTGGATCCAGCAAAGGGCAGTGAAATCTCCATTTCCTTTGCCAAGGAAGGTGCCTACTCGGTATTTGCCTACGCAGGATTGACCGGAGCAGGAGCATTTGACGCAGCCAAAGCTGGCGAAGATATCGCGCCGATCGGCGTTGTGGCTGACAAGAGCGTGCTAGCACCAGGAAAGTCAACCGGTAGCCTAGAAATGGGTGTCGATTCAGTCATTCTCGATACCACATCACAGTATGTTGCTGGAACCTTGGAAAAGGGAACATCAAAGAGCTATGGTTTTGACAATGGTGGTTGGAACATGGTTTACAACTCCGAATTGGTCAGCCAGGAGCAAGTCGATGCACTCAATGCAATCCAAGAACAACTCGTGAACGGTGAGATCACTCTTAAATGAGTCAATCACCAACTCGCTTGGTTACGCCGGTACTAGAAGTTACCGGCGTAACTAAGCGTTTCGGGAGTGTAGTTGCTAATAGCAACATCAGTTTTGATCTCAAACCCGGAGAGATTCATGCCCTGGTTGGAGAAAATGGCGCTGGGAAAACGACTTTAATGCGCATTCTCTATGGCATGTGTGTCAGAGATTCCGGAAGCGTGCTAATTCGGGGCAGCGAAGTCAATTTTCGTCGACCAAGCGAGGCCATTGATCAAGGCGTTGGCATGGTGCATCAGCATTTTATGCTCGTACCGAGTTTTACCGTCATGGAAAATCTCACATTGGGAATCGAACCAGGCAAATTCGGCTTATTCGACAAGCGAGCAGCTGCTGAATCTGTTCTTGAATCAATGGAGCGCTTGGGAATCGAAATGGACCCTCAAGGAATTGTGGGTGAACTGAGTGTTGCATCACAGCAGAAGCTAGAAATCATGAAGATCCTGCATCGTGGTGCCAGCATCTTGATCATGGACGAACCAACTGCCGTTCTAACTCCCCAAGAAACTATGGAATTGTTTGGTCTGCTTCGGAGACTTGCTCAGGATGGGTCATCAATTATATTTATCTCCCACAAACTCAGGGAAGTATTTGAAATCGCTGATCGCATCACTGTTCTGCGCAATGGCAGCACGGTCGAAACATTTTTGACCGAAGGAACTGATCCAGCAGAAGTTGTTGCAGCCATGACCGGTCGTGATGACGTAAACCTAGGTCGCATGGAGCGCGAGTCCAATCTTGGAGATGTCGTCTTGAGTGTCAATTATCTGAGCTGTGTAAAACCTGCACATGACTCTGGGCTTCATCAGGTCAGTTTTGAAGTCCGTGCAGGCGAGATAGTTGGTATTGCTGGAGTTGAAGGCAATGGACAGTCCGTGCTGGCTGAGGCACTTATCGGAACCATTCCCTTGGCTGCGGGCGACATTGCTATCCAAGGAATACCCTTGGCAAAAGCCAGTGTCTCGGAGCGACGCAATCAAGGACTTGCCTATGTACCCGAGGATCGACAACTCGAAGGGCTACCAATCAATGGAGCCGTTTGGGAGGGTCTGGTAGCTGGTCGTTTGCGCAACTGGTCAGCATGGAGATCCTTGGCCAACGCCTTTCCAAAGTCATCAAAATCTTGGGTGCAGGATCTCATTAGCCGGTACAGCATTCGAACTCCCGGCTACAACGTAGCTTGTAGTTCTCTTTCGGGAGGAAATCAACAGAAACTCGTTGTTGCTCGCGAGTTGGAAGCTCAACCAACGTGCTTAGTGCTAGCTCAACCAACGCGCGGGGTTGATTTGGGTGCAATTGAATTTATCTACCAGCAAATTATTGAAGCCACTAATAACGGTTGTGCTGTGGTCTTGATTTCAGCAGATCTAGACGAAATCATGCGACTAACTGATCGAGTATTGGTGATGTACGGAGGACAGATTGTTGCTGACGAGGTAACTACCTCCACGACACGTGAACAATTAGGCATGCACATGATGGGTTCAGTCGTTGGAACGGGTGCAGCATGAGTCAAAACTCGGCAAAGCCACTTGAATCAAATGAGAAAATCGATACCCAATGGTCGCATAGGTGGCGTTCGGTACGAACCAAATCAGGGGCGCTGTCCTTCACCCTAATTTTCGGATTACTCCTGACACTCGCACTCATCCAGGCACAAGGATTCAAGCCGATTCCAACCGTTTGGGAAGGAATTCAGTACTCGCTCGGTGACCCCACCAGTATTGCCAGAACGCTAGCTTGGGGTCTGCCACTATGTGTTGCGGCTATTGGAGTTGCTCTCGCCTTTCGATCGGGAATGTTCAATATCGGTGCCGAAGGGCAAATCTATGCAGGCGCAATGGCGGCTGCGATTGTTGGTGCCTATATCGGACCGATGTTTACAGGTTTACATTTAGCGCTCTGCATTATTGCTGCTGCCCTTATCGGGGGATTGATCGCAGGAGTACTTGGATGGATGCGGGCCGTTTGGGGAGTCGACGAAGTTCTGTCAACACTGCTCTCCAATTACATCATTGTCCTTTTTTGCGCGTATCTAGCAACAAGTCCTCTTCGTGATCCCGATCGGCAAAGCGGAACAACTAAGGCCGTGTTCGACTCCGCCATGTTCGCCGAGATCATGCCCAAGACTGGTCTTCGCAGTGCAATCTTTCTCGTAGTGGTTTTGTGCCTTGCTGTTTGGTGGCTGAGTGAAAAGTCCACGTTGGGGTACCGCTGGAGAATGACAGGTGAGAGCGCATCATTTGCTGCTTCCGTGGGAATCAACGTCAAGCGAGCTCAAATCCAGTCGATGGTTTTCAGTGGCGCCCTGGCGGGAATTGCCGGAGCACTGTTGGTTACCGCGTCACAGGGTCGTTACTGGACTGCCATTGGTTCAGGTGTGGGTTGGGATGCAGTGCTCATCGCACTAATCGGGCGAGCGCGCATACTTCCAACGATCGGTTGGGTGCTGGTTTACACAATCATGCGAAGTGGTGCCCGAGGCGTTGAACAAGTATCCGAAGTTCCAGCAGAGCTATCACTCATTCTGATTGCATGCATCATCATCATTGCCGCGGCTCGTGCAGGAGTCTTGTACAAAGTGACAGGCATCGGCCGAAGACTGATGCCCAAGCGGGAAGGAGATGTTAATGGAATGGTTTGAGGCTTTCTTTGGCTCTGGGATTCGATTCACGACCCCGATACTTCTCGCCGCGTTGGGAGGGCTTTTTACTGCTTGGACGCGTGACCTGAATGTTGGCCTTGAAGGAGCAATGATTTTTGGAGCCTTCTTCGGAGTCATGATTGGCCTCAATTCGGAATCGTGGGTAATGGCTGTCGTATTGACAACCTTCCTTGGCGTTATGTCCGGTCTCATATTCGGGTACATAGTCGCGGAACTCAAAGTGAATGTTTTTGTGGCTGGCATCGCACTAAACGTCCTAGGCGCAGGTGGAACTGTGTACCTTTTGCGCTCACTCTTTGGGGTTAAGGGAACTCTGAGCGGTGAGAGTGTGCCATCTATTCCACGTGTGGACCTACCCGTGATTTCTGAAATTCCGTTCTTTGGCCCGATTCTTTCGGGTCATACAGTGCTCACGTACTTCAGTTGGGTTCTTGTTGCTTTCTTGATCTGGGCAGTACACGGAACAAAACTGGTGCGTCACCTGAAGGCGTCGGGAGAACATCCTGCCGCATTAGCGACAGCCGGCGGGAAAGTTAATGGGATGCGCATCTTTGCTCAGGCGTGGTGCTTTGCCTTGTGTGCGCTAGCTGGAGTGCAGTTAAGTCTTGGTCAACTCTCATTGTTCACCGAAGGAATGACGAGTGGCATTGGATTCGTGGCCCTGGCCGCTGTTATTTTTAGTCGAGGTCGTGTTCCGTTGCTTGCGATCATGTGTTTCGGATTCGGACTGTCAAGTGCCGCGTCGGTCGTTATTAGTGACGACATAATTCCACCGCAGTTCGCTCAGATGACTCCTTATGTCGTCGCAATGATTGGATTGATTATTTTCGCCCGAACATCAAAAGGGAGTGCTATGCGAATCGCCACACCAGTTATGGATAAATTGTAATGTCAGAATTGCAAAGGTTGACGCCTGACGACATTGAACTCTTTGAGATCGCACGCGACCTCCTAGAGCGCACGTTTGACCCGCAAATCCATCAAGTGGCGTCCGCCCTCCGAACGGCCTCTGGTGAGATTTACATGGGTGTGCATCTCGGATCACGCCGGATCAACGTGTGCGCGGAGTCCTCAGCAATTGCGAATGCAACTATGGCAGGAGACGCCGATATTCGCACGATTGTTGCCGTGTGTAAGAACGATGAAGGTCGAGTCGTTGTTACCAATCCGTGCGGTGTGTGCCGCGAACTCATGACAACGTACGGTCCCCATGCCTCGACCATCGTTGATTTGCAAGGCGAGATCCACAAGATTCCCTCAGCCCAATTACTTCCCAATCCCTGGATGTTCCCGCACGAAAATGAATGGGTTGCATCCGATCCGAAACCGATGGAGGCATGATGCAAGTTCCAAGGATCACAGATATCTGTTTGATCACGCGAGACCTTGAAGCAGGAGTGGATTTTTACACAAAGAAACTTGGATTCCAAGTAAGTTCCCGAATGCCGGGATTTGTGGACTTCGTAGGTAACGGCATTGTGCTTGCACTTTGGGACGCTCAGCGGCTGATCGCAACTACTGGTGTTCCAGGCCAAATCGATGAGCCGACAGGGCGTGGTGTCATGTTGGCGATTGAACTCGAATCACCCGCTGCGATTGATCAAATGCATGCCAGTTTGAGCGCACAAGGCGTCGAACTTTACGGAGAGCCCAAAGACTATCCATGGAATGCCCGATGCATTTATTTCCCAGGACCATCAGGGGAATTTTGGGAGTACTTTGCGTGGCTAGATGGCGGAAAACCAGGAGTAATTACACCATGAAAATTTCTATTGAAAATCTATTGCCTGCTGACGCTGAATTGGCAAAACTCGTTGGAAGAGTTTTCGATCCAGAGGTGGGTGGTCCGTGCGTAGTTGCGATTCACGAAGGAGTCGCTATTGACATTTCGAGCCAAGCCCCAACAAGTTCGATACTTATTGCTCACACCAATCCCCAGCACATTTTTTCACATTTGCCGAAGGGTGCCAAGTCTTGGCCGCTTGAGACACTTATTGAGTCCATGGCTGATGAAACTGACCCTTTACGACCAAGATTACTTGCGCCAATTGATCTCCAAGTGATTAAAGCAGCTGGTGTGACCTTCGTGGAAAGCATGCTGGAGCGAGTTATTGAAGAACGAGCCCAAGGTAACCCTGAACGTGCTCTAGAAATTCGGGAGACACTTTCCAGCGTTATTGGGGGTGCGATCTCGGCTGTGAAGCCCGGATCACTGGAAGCCATGAAGGTGAAAGAGGTGCTCATATCCGAAGGATTGTGGTCTCAGTATCTAGAAGTTGGAATTGGTGTGGACCCTGAGATTTTCACCAAGGCACCGGTTCTTTCCGCGGTTGGGTCGGGTCAAAGAATTGGAGTAAACAGTCGATCGGAGTGGAATAACCCCGAACCGGAGGTGGTTCTCGCTGTCCGTGCAGACGGAACAGCGGTTGGCGCGGCACTCGGAAATGATGTCAACCTACGCGACTTTGAGGGAAGAAGTGCCCTATTGCTTGCAGAAGCAAAGGACAACAATGCCTCGTGTGCGATCGGTCCATTTATTCGCCTATTCGATGATTCATTCACTATGGATTCGGTTAGGCAGTTGGAATTAAACTTGACCGTCCACGGTAATGATGGCTTTGTGCTTGACGGATACAGCTCCATGAAAAACATAAGCCGTGATCCTGAGGATCTGATCGCACACACTGTGGGATCGCACCATCAGTATCCCGACGGGTTTGTTCTCTTTACGGGCACATTGTTTTCACCAACAAAGGATCGCCATAAAGTTGGTGCCGGTTTCACCCACGACAAAGGTGATGTTGTGCGCATTTCGACTCCACAACTCGGAATGCTGGCCAACGAAGTCACACATTCACAAGAGGCATTGCCGTGGTCATTTGGTATTTGGTCTCTCGTGAAAAACCTCTTCGAACGCCAACTTATTTCGTAAACCTTGAAAGGGGCTACCGCATGTACAAAATAACTAATCCGGCCACGGGTCAACTAGTCGCTGAGTATCCAACGGCAACAGATGATCAGATCCGCGAAGCAATTGGGCGAGCAGACAAACAATTCCACGAATGGAAGAGGGCACCCTTACGCGACAGAATCCAGATGATGCACCGTACTGCGGAATTATTTGCAGAGCGCACCGATGAACTCGCGGAGTTAATCACCATCGAAATGGGTAAGCGTCTCGAAGAAGCAAAGGGTGAACTCGGAGTCGTTGTTGACATTTTTAAGTACTACGCAGATAACGCAGAAAAACTACTCGCTGACGAAAATCTAGTCATTACAGGTGGCGAGGCCGTGATTCGCAAATCACCGGTGGGAGTGCTAATTGGCATCATGCCGTGGAACTACCCGTATTACCAGGTCGCTCGATTCGCAGCCCCAAATCTGTTGCTGGGCAATACTATTTTGCTCAAGCACGCGCCAAATTGTCCGAGTTCATCACTCGCAATTGAGCAACTGCTAAGAGATGCAGGTGTTCCATCAGATGCCTACATCAACGTTTTTGCGACCAATGAACAAGTTGCGTGGATGATCGCGGATTCCAGAGTCCAGGGTGTTTCACTCACCGGTAGCGAACGTGCTGGCTCGGCAGTTGCAGCAGAAGCAGGACGTAATCTCAAGAAAGTCGTTCTCGAGCTGGGAGGCTCGGACCCCATGGTCATCCTTGACACTGATGATATTGCTGAAACCGTGGAGATTGCTGTTGATTCCCGCATGGGCAACATGGGACAAGCGTGTAACGCACCAAAGCGCATGATTGTCATGGGAGACATTTATGAAGAATTCGTTGACCGCTTGACGAGGAGGATGTCTGAGTTTACGGCAGGTGACCCAATGATCGCAGAAACAACTCTTGCTCCTCTGTGCTCAGCAGCAGCCGCTGAAAAATTGGTCCAACAAATTGGGCAGGCTGTTCAACAAGGAGCAGTGGTGCGCACAGGTGGTCAAATAGTGCCGGGCACGCAGACTTACTTGGAGGCCACCGTTATTACCGATGTGAAGCCAGGCATGGATGTGCACTACGAAGAACTATTCGGACCGGTGGCAGTGGTGTATCGCGCAGAGAGTGAAGACGAAGCCATTGCTCTGGCAAATGACACTCCCTATGGCCTGGGGTCTGGAGTTTTCTCCACAGACCATGCACGGGCGAAAAAGGTTGGGTCTCAAATTGACGCGGGCATGGTGTACCTCAACCAGGCGGGCGGCTCCCAAGCCGATCTTCCTTTCGGAGGGATCAAGCGATCAGGAATAGGCCGCGAACTGGGATATCTAGGTATCGAAGAATTCATGAATAAGAAGGTTATTCGCCTTTGATTGCCTGAACCCATGTGCGCAGACCGTTCTCACATCCAGATTAACTGTTGAACAGAAACTCAGAGAGATGCTTCGGGCTGTCAACAATGTGTATAACACCGGCTTCATCCAATTCGCTCTGATCGCCGTAGCCCCACAGCACACCGATTGTGTCAATTCCATGTTCTTTGGCACCAATCACGTCGTGGTGTCGATCACCGATCATGATTATGTTGTGTGAAGTTGGGTGG
>Ga0247836_1008457_pt1 | contig 10419 bp, 5 predicted proteins | sample LaCruzMarch2015__4_FD_187116 | JGI IMG/M metagenome (GOLD analysis project Ga0247836, IMG submission 187116) | Freshwater microbial communities from meromictic Lake La Cruz, Castile-La Mancha, Spain - LaCruzMarch2015_14m | ecosystem: Environmental > Aquatic > Freshwater > Lake | place: Spain...
ACTGGATGTGTTATTCCATGCCCCTGCCTTATCGAATCAGCCTTGGCTGGTTTAAAACGGCCCGGCGGGATTATCTCTACGCCAACAAGCGCTATGGGGTTCCTTGCTATGGCAGCTCCGCCGCATTGGCAGCTCCGACCACTCTTCTCACGGTTGGCCGAGAAAACAACCTGGGTGTTCGAAACCCGCTCCAGTCGTTCGACCCGCTAACCCGTGTTCTCACCAGCACATTTGAGCTGACCGAATCACGTGGGAAGGTTCCGGCAAAAATCCGGGTCACAAGTTTTCTGACTGGCGAGCACTTGCTGGTCGAGCGTTATGAGGTTCTTCAAGCGCCGGAAAGCGGGTTCCGTCTTGGTTTTCAGCTGCGTCCGGCTTTTTCCACGGACATGAATGAGTTCTGTGTCTCGCCGCAAGCTGTACGCCACGATGTTCTTTCCCGCGGATTCCGCTTTTCCTATGTTTACGAGGCCCCGGAAATCTATGATGGAGCGGCGGCGACCTGGACGGATTTGCCTGAGTGCACGATAGAGTTCGAAGAGGGATGTCCGGTCATCGAGCGCACGCCGGTAGTCGAAGCTGGTGGAGCAGTGACCCACTTCGTGGCAGTGGTTGATTCCCGCGATGCGCCCGATTTTCACGGAGAAATTGACCGTTTGCGGGAAAAAGCACTGCTCAACGGTTATGAGTCCATTCTTAAGGAGCATATCGAGCGAAGCCCCTCCTGCAGGCCAAACGCCAGAGTCCATCTCCCGGATAAGGACCTTGAATACCTGTATGACTATTCGCTGTATGTGCTCGACTCCTCCTTTGACCGGGAAAGCGGCTTCCTTCCCATGGGCATCCTGCCGACCTGCTGGCAGAATGCCATGTTTTGGGACATGTGGTTTGCTTCCATGGCCTGGTTGGGGGCAAACCGCCCCGACAAGGCAGCCCGGCTTTCCGGCTTTTACCGCAACAAGCTCGGCGAGGCCCGCCAGTTGGCAGTAAAAATGGGGAATGCCGGTGCCCGTTTTGCCTGGACGACCAACCGCGAGCATTTTGAAACCGGAGCCGAGAAGGTAATCCAGTTTCACAACAATGCGGTGATCGCCCTGCAGAGTCTGCAGATTTATGATTTCACCGGAGATCGGGACTTTCTCCGCGAAAGTTTCGAGTTAATCGAGGAGGCACTCGCTTTCCTCACAGAGAAGCTGGTGATGGTGGAAAACGGGGAGGCTCGAATTCGGGCCTGTGCCGGGTTGGACGAGTCCACCTCCGACCTTAAGGGAACCGATACCTGGACTGCGGCGACCTATGCCAAAGCTGTGGAGCTGTACCTGAAGTCATGCGAAGACCTGAGTCGCGCTCCGTTTCGTGAGGGGTTGGTGGAAATCCTCGGGATGGTACGAAATGCCCTGGAGCGAAACGTCGATGACTCAGGAGTTTTGCAGTCGTTCGAAGGGGGATTGAGACCCCACTGGGGGTCTCTGATTTTCCATCTCATTCCGGATCATCCTTCCCGTTCCGCCACGATCGAAGCCTTGTCCCGCTACGATGCCGAACTGGATTCCTTCAATTCCCATGGCGTCGCCGGCTATCGCGGGCGGATATTCACCTGGACGGAATTTTGGATATCCAGGCTGCTTGCGGCCGACGGGAATCCGGAAGGTTGGGAGCGCTTGCGCAAGTGCGCAAAGTTCACCGATGGATTCGGCAGCTTCCCGGAACGCGTCTTTTATCACGGAGAACTTCTCAAACAGCCCTTTTTAAGTGCTCATGCGTCCTACGTCTGGGCTGTTAATTCTCTCTTGATGAATCGCCGTGGGGAGCGCCTGGCGATACTCACCAATTTGCCCGCCGAATGGAGCAAGGTCTCATTTGAAGACCTCACCACACCGGATGGGTTGCAAGTATCGGCAACTTTGGAGAATATGCAAATCACACGTCTTGTGATCAAAAACCTCAGCAAGCACACACGGGAAATCGAACTAATCCTTCCCGGCCACGGGACGTCGCGTTTTTCCCTGAGCCCTGAGGGTGTATACCACCTGCCGCCAGAAATCCCTTTATGAAAAAACTCCCAGCCCAGTCACAAGCTGCAAATCTCGCCCTCATCGGTGCCGGAAACCGCGGAGCGGGAATCTTCGGGCGATACGCCCTCGAAATGCCGCACCGTGCGGGATTCACCGCCGTTGTCGAACCGGATCCCGCCAAGCGGAGAGCGTTTGCTTCAGCCCACGGGATCGGCGCCGAATGCTGCTTCGACTCGCTCACTGCGTTTTTTGAGAAGCCGCCCAAAAACATCCAGGGTGTGGTCATCGCCACCCTTGAGGACCAGCGCATTGACCCCGTGCTCGAGTCCATGAAGCAGGACTGGCACATTCTCGTCGAGAAGCCGCTCTGCACCAACCCGGAAGATCTGATCCGCCTCTATGACGCCACGAAGGATTACAAAAATATCCTTATCGTCTGTCATCAAATGCGGCTGACCCCGATCTATCGAACCATCAAAGACCTTGTTGATTCCGGTGCCTATGGCCGGATTGTTTGCATCCAGCACAGCGAAAACCTCTCCTGGCACCACATGGCGCATTCCTTCGTCCGGGGATTTTTCAACAACGACAGGTTGACCCCGATGCTCCTTGCAAAATCCTGCCACGATCTCGATCTGCTCGTCCACCTGACCGGGCAAAAGCCCGAAAAAGTCGCCTCGTTCGGATCTCTGAATTACTTCCGGAAGGAAAACTGTCCGCCAGGCGCTCCGGGTTATTGCCTTGAGGGTTGTCCGCACAGCGAGTCCTGCCCGTATGATGTGATGAAAATCTATTTCGACGAGGATACCGACCCGGCCTACATCCGGCAAATGGGCGTGGTGGAGAACAAGAACCACCTGCGCGAATTACTCACAACCAACCGGTTTGGACGATGTGTATTTCAAACGGACAACAACGTGGTGGATAACCAGGTCGTTCAAATTCAGTTCGACGGAGGCATTCATGTCTCCTTCACCATGTGCGGCCACAATGGACTGGAGCGGCGGATGACTAAGATCAGCCTGACAAACGGGGAGATCGAGTACACAGGGATGGATGGCCTGATCCGTGCCACACGGTTTGAACCGCATTTGCAGGAGACAATCAAAGTGTCAGCGAAAGGGACCCATGGGGGGGGCGACCGCGCGATCATGGACAATTTTACCGCAGCAATCCTTAGCGGTGATCAATCCGGTCTCTTCACGCCGATTCAGGACTCATTGGAAGGGCATTTGCTGGTGTTTGCCGCGGAGGAGGCCCGGCACAAAGGAACTGTCGTGGACGTGCAGGATTATGAAGAAGGAATCCGCAGCAGACTAAGCTGAGGAATGGTACAAAACAAAATTTCCCCGCCCGATCAATGACTCCGCCTTCCTTTCCAGTGCAGGGGTTCGACTCCCGGCCAGCCGGGGTGTGCCTTGTCTTCGGCGGCGACTTTTGTCCCATCCGCGGGTATGAGCAAAAAATGTTGGCGGACGAGGAGATTTTTGCCCCGGAGTTGAGGGAGATATTTCAAAAGAACCTCTCGATCATCAACCTGGAAGCGCCCTTGTGCGAGGCAACCCTTCCGGCTTCCAGTCCCTCTGGAAGCGGCTTGCGGGGGAGCCCCGCCATTGCCGGCTATCTGAAGAGGCTTGGGGTGGACGCCTGGGGGCTTGCGAACAATCACATCCGGGATTTCGGTGATGAGGGGGTGCGGCAAACAATCGGGAACCTTCGGGCCGCCGGCCTGGCCACATTCGGGGCGGGTGAGAACTGCCTTGAGGCCGGGAGACCTCTCACTTTGGATGCGGAAGGACTCCGGATCGGAGTCTGGGCCATTGCCGAAAAGGAATTGAATCTGGCTCATGCCTCCCGCCCGGGCGCGGCACGTTTTTTGCCCGATCAAAACATCGCGGAAATCCAAAAGTTGAAGGACGACCACGATTTTCTGGTCGTTTATGTGCATGCGGGGCACGAGTTCACAACGGTCCCCTCACCGCGGATTCGCGATGCCTACCGGGCCTTTGTGGAGGCGGGTGCCGATGTCGTGATCGGCCACCATCCCCACGTGGTTCAGGGAGTGGAGAAATTCCGCGACGGCCTCATCGCCTACAGCCTTGGAAACCTGGTTTTCGACAGCCCCTATGTCTCAGCCTACAAAACCACGGACACAGGGATTTTGTTAAAATTGGATATCGGGAAGCACCGGATCCATAGGGCGGAAGTGATCCCCTGCCGCCTTGGGCAGGACTTCATCGTGTCTCCAATGGTGGCCGGGGAATTTCAGGAATTCCGGGACCGGTTAGCCATGCTTTCGCAGATCCTTGTCCAGGAGGAAAAATATCTCGCGGAATGGGAAAACAACGTCCGGTTTCGCTGGGAGACGGAATATCGGAGGATCCTCACCGACTTCTCCAGGCATTTCTCGGACCGGACAAATCCCGATTTTCCCCGGCGGGCAAGAAACCTTTTTACCTGCCCGACGCATGTGGAGATGCTCGAAAAAATCTTTTTTATGCTGGAGGACTCTGACTGTGGTTTGGGGTTCGCCGGAAAACCGGAGGTCCCTTAGCATGATTATTCCCGCCGTCTGGAACGAGGCATTTTCCACCTATGTCACCACGGTTTTGAAGAATGAAGCGGCGAGGTTATTCCGTCTCCATCAGCTTCCAACAGATCCGCAGGAATGGCAGGCTCTCAGGCCGCGACTAAGGGAGAGGATCTGGCAGGCTCTGAGCGTCCGTCCGCCTGAGGCACTCGATCTGGATTATCAGGAAACCGGTTCGAGCGCTCGGGAGGGATATACGGTCAGGAACATTTGCTATCGCAGCCGTGAGGATTTTTATGTCACCGGAAATCTATATGTTCCGGAAGGCAAGGGGCCGTTTCCCGGTGTGCTTTGCATGCACGGGCATTGGCCGCAGGGAAAGCTGGCGGAGAGGGTGCAAAGCCGGGGCCATACGCTTGCAAGAAACGGCTACGTTTGTCTGGCGGTGGATGCCTTTGGCTCAGGAGAACGCGCGACCACGCACGGGCAATTTGAATACCACGGCGAAATGCTGGGTGCCTCCCTGTGGAATATCGGGGAAAGCCTTATGGGCATCCAGTTGATCGACAACATGCGCGGCATCGATCTCCTGACCTCGCTCGACTTTGTGAGTTCCGACAGGATCGGCGCCACCGGGGCGAGCGGAGGAGGGAATCAGACGATGTGGCTTGCCGCCATGGATGACCGGATCACGGCCTCCGTTCCGGTCGCCAGTGTCGGCACCTTTGAAGCATATGTGGGAGGCAGCAACTGTGTATGCGAAACTTTGCCTGATGGATTGATGTTCATGGAGGAGTCCGCCGTTCTGGCTTTGGCTGCTCCCAATGCCGTAAAGATCTGCAGTTGCCTGGGTGAAATCTACCCTGCCTTTTCTCCGAAGGAGATGATCCGGAGTTATGAGGAAGCACGAAAGGTCTTCCAGAGCCTCGGAGCGGACGCGAAGCTTTCCTATCAGGTCTTTAATCGCCCGCATGGCTATTGGCCCGAAATCCGCGAGGCCATGCTCGGGTGGTTCGATTTGCACCTCCGTGGTCTCGGGACCGGCGCCCCGAAGGTAGAACTCCCGTTTCAGTGCCTCCCGGAAGATGCCCTCATGGTTTTTCCAACCGGCGAGCGCGATGCCCGGGTGGTTTCGATTGCCGAATACTGCCGGAGGAAGGGTGCCGGACTCCGGGATCGTGCAGCAGTCTCCCCGCCGCAGGACATCAAACAAAAAACCCTCGAACTCGCGGCGACCCTGCGGATTGGGGAACCTCTGAAAAAAAAGGCCATTCACAAACATCCTTCCCGCGGGGACGGATGGAAGAGGTTCACTCTGGAAACGCAGTGCGGAAGAACAATCCCCCTCCTTCTCAAGCAAGCCCGGACAACCCGGGAATATTTTTTGCTGGCCGGCACCACGGGCAAACAGAATCTGACCTCAACGGAATTGTTCCGCGAGATTTGCGATTCCGGTGCGGGGATCGCACTGATTGATCTTTGGGGAACCGGGGAGACGGGGGATTTCGACAACGCCTGTGGCTCAGTCTACCACGATTTGAGCCGCTCCTGCCTGTGGCTTGGCAAAACGTTGCTGGGAGAATGGGTCAGGGATTTCGGGGTTATGGCATCGCTTCTCGGCGAAGAGTTTGAGGCTGGCTGTGTCACCCTTGGGGGGCACAAGGAAGCGGGCCTGGCGGCCTTGTTCAGCGCGGTCATCTCCAATCAGGATCATCCCGTGGTGATCGAGGACAGTCCCCGGACCCTGAGCTTTCATGACCAGCAGGCCCGCACCGAGCTGCGGCGGAGTTTTTATTCCATGGCACTTCATGTGCCCGGCATCTTGAAGTGGGGAGACATCCCGCTTGCCGTTTCCATGGCACGGGCCGGTGTGCGTTTCATCAAACCCCGCCTGAGCGATGGGACGATGGAATCCTCCCTTGGAATTCAAACACCTGAGTCAACACGATGATAAGAATCCGGAATTTTTTTAAATTTCTGTGTCCGGTCCTTTTGAGTTTGTCAATTATGCATCCCGTTATGGCTAATCCCGATCAACCCTCCCCGAAGCCGCAGGAACCCCTTCACATCGGCTGGGCCACTTGTGACACGACTCCACCCGAATTGCCGGTTTCCATGGCCGGGCAATTCCATGTCCGCCTCTCCGAGGGGGTGGAGAATCCTCTCAGCGGCACTGCTTTGGTTTTGAGCTCGGGAGAGGAGGCGGTTGCTTTTTTGAGTGTGGATCTGATTTCCATCTCCAATGAGTTGCGCGATGATTTCCGCAAGGCATTGGTTGAAATCCTTCCGGGGCTTGATCCCCGAAAGGTGATTCTGAATGCAACCCATTCCCATGCGGCCCCCGAGGTTCGCAATCTCCTCACCATGGCAGGAGGCACCTCTCCGGACGTGCAGAGTAATGCGGTTGACGGATTTCCCTCCGCTGCCATGTCGGTTTCGGAATGCCGGAACCACCTTGCTGTCACATTGGCCCGTTGTGCAGCCGATGCCTGGCGTGCCAGAAAGCCGGGAAAAGTGGCCTTCGGCATGGATTATGCCGTCGTAGGAAGAAACCGCCGGTGGGTGGACAAGGACGGAAAGTCCCACATGTACGGGCTCACAACCCCGGAGGACCGCGAGATTTTCCGGAACATCGAGGGCTGCGAGGATCACAGCTTGAATCTGCTGGCAACCTACGACGCCGCGGGCACCCTCACCGGAGTCATTGTCAACATTCCGAGCCCTTCGCAAGAAAGTGAGTTGTCCTTTTTGCTATCCCCGGATTTTTGGCACGAAACCCGGAAAGAACTCGCCGGCCGGCTGGGTCCTCACGTTTATCTTTTGCCCCAGTGCAGCGCAGCAGGGGATATCACTTCACACTTGATTCATGAAAATGCGGCGCACGAAAGGATGCTGGAATTGCGCGGCCAGAGCCAGAAGGAGGATATCGCCCGAAAGATCGTTGACTCCGTTGCGCGCATCCTCCCTGCTATCGAGGGCACGGCGGAGTCTGCCCCTGTACTCCGGCATGAGATCGCAGTGCTCGATCTGCCGGCCACAAAGGTGAGCAGCTCCCAGGCAGAGGAAGCGGAAGCCGCAGCCCGGAATTCCCGAAGCCGCTATGATGAGGAAGTTCAAAAACTCAAAGACAATCCCGACCTGAAATCGGATCCGCGCTGGTACCTAGCGCCGACGAAAGCATTCCGGCGTGCGTCCTGGCATCAGGAAGTCAAACTGCGCTACGACCGGCAGCAACGCGGTGAGGGGCTGACCGTCCCGGTGGAATGCCACTTTGTGCGCTTGGGCGATGTCGCTTTTGCGACGAATCCATTCGAATACTTCCTCGATTTCGGAACGCAGATCAAACTGCGGAGTCCATTCATCCAGACGTTCCTTGTTCAACTGGCGGGTGGCGGAAGCTACGTGCCAAGCCCCCGGTCGGTGGCTGGCGGCGGTTACGGAGCCGTGCCTGCCAGCAATCCCGTGGGACCGGAAGGAGGGCAGGTCTTGGCGGACGAGACCGTGGAGAGATTGAAAAGCCTCAGCCACTAGATTCCTTGAATTCCTGAATATGATGCATTTGAGTCAAGTTTTACATTCCCTCTGTAGCGCCTCTATCTCCCCCAAGGAATCTACGCTTTTTCCGGGACTTCGCCCGGAAAAAGAGGCGCTTCGCGCAGTCGTATTGGAATCGGCTACTTGGTAGCATCCTCTCCATGAAAGAGAACGATGATTTTTGCTCTTACTATCAGGAGATGCTCGAAGGGCGCTATGATTGTGTGGATCGCATTGTGCTCAACGGCTATTTCCCGCTGGGTCACAGCGGCGGAGGCTTTCGCACTTGGTGGCGATATTTAACGGGTTCCGATGAGACACTCGACCAAGAGCATCTGTTACGCATGGCGGGAAGGTTCAGCCGACGAGTGCATGCCTACGCCAAAGCCAACGCAATCCCCTTGATCCACTGCTCTTCTGGAGAGCGCAAGCACCGCCTGGCCGAGAAGCATCTGCCGCAAGACCCAAACTTTTGCGGCCTCTTTCTCATATTGGCAGCCAAAGCTCCCGCTCTGGTATGGAAGGTTGATCGGGGAAAGAGCGGCGTTGCGCATTTGGAGGCCCAAAAGCCCTGGCCATATGTCAATCACTACCACTTTCACTTCATTGACAAAGAATGGGGGCATCTCACTATCAAAATGAGCAGTCATCCGCCTTTTGCCGTGCAAGTGATGCTCAACGCCCACGAATGGGTGGAACGCCAAGCCCGCAAAGAAACCGTCTCCCTGCAAAAGGAGGGTAACTGCTTTGTGGGAGGTTCCTTCCAGGCCTTGGATCGGATCGCAGATACCTTGTGTGAAAATCACATTGCAGGGCGACTGACCGAGGTCTGTGAGCGTTGGGTCTATTCGAGCTGCCTGTGCTTCGCACTCGATGTCGAGGAGCAGCGCCGCTCCAGGTTCCACTACCGGTTTTCGGGTTACCAACTCGAATACAGTCGCAACCTGCTATTCAAACGGGGCGCAACACTCGATGAGGTCTATCAGGGCGTCATCGAGCGCAGCCGCCGCCTGCTCGATGTGGACAAAATCAAGACCCTCTTTGGATGCAAAAAACGTCCTCATCGCACTTCGGGTGGTGTGCCGCGAGCCGTGCGCCTGGAACGTATCGTTGATGATAGCCTCCACGATATCACCGTGCTCAAATTGCACTTTGGCCGCATGACCTTGAAAATCTACGACAAAGGTGAGCGGGTGCTGCGGGTGGAGGCCATTGTCCACAACGCCAAAGACCTGCGATGCGGCTCTCTGGTGGAGAAAGTTCCCATCATGCTGGGCAAACTCCAGCGCATGGTGATTGACTTCCTCAATGTGCTGCAAGCCGCCCATGCCAGCTTTCTGGAAGAAGGGCTCCTTGACAGCTTGCCCCAGCCCACCCGGCTGGGATCCCGGCGACTGGCGGGAATCGATCTGCAAAAAGCGCGGATGCGAACCGTCAGCCAAGCCGTCATAGCCCTGGCCGCTCAACCCGGCGGATTTACCGCCAGGGAACTGGCCGGGAAGGTCAACCAACTCAGCGGCACCCAGGCCGAATATACCCCGCGTCGGGCTGCCTACGACCTCAGCAAACTGCGTGGCAAAAACTTGATCCAATCCGTGCCCGCCACGCGCCGCTATAGAGTCCAACTGCCTGGTATCCGTGGATTGGCCGGAATGCTGGTCTTGCGTGAAAAAGTCATTCGCCCCGTTCTGGCAGGAATCTGCAGACCACGTCTGGGCCGTCTGCCCAAAACCCTCCACTCCCTCGACCTCCACTATCAAAACCTCCAAAGCGAAATGCTCCTTACCCTTCGCGACTTGGCCTTGGCTGCTTAAATCTTCGCGACAACATGTTGTCGCGAAATTGCCCCTAAGCGCCTAAAGGACTTTTCGCAGCGAAAAGTCTTCAGCGAGGCACGGGGGTTGGTGCGGAAGGACAAGAACGGCTCAGAATTAAAACCACGTCTCGCCAGGTCTCAGGCGGTGCCACGCTAGAGTATGGCTGCCCGCGTGCCCGACATCCTGCTAAAAATTCCGCTTCGCGGAATGGACGCCTTTCCGAACCCGGTGAGGATTTGAGCATTCCTCACTCTTCCCGTGCTTCGCTGCTTTTGACGCGGCCTTGGGACCGAAAAATCCCAATTTCCCGGTTGACAGGGCGGATCCAGATAATATTATCAAAATAATTACCGTGCGTATTAGCCAAAAAGATGTGGCGGCAGCCGCGAAGGTCTCCCAGGCCTTGGTCTCGCTGATTCTGGCCGAGGAATCCGGGCGGGGTCAGGGTGCGGGAAAAACGGTCCGTGTGTCTGCACAGACGCGCATGAAGGTGTTGGAGGCAGCGGAAAAGATGGGGTATCTG
>Ga0247836_1008477_pt1 | contig 10399 bp, 9 predicted proteins | sample LaCruzMarch2015__4_FD_187116 | JGI IMG/M metagenome (GOLD analysis project Ga0247836, IMG submission 187116) | Freshwater microbial communities from meromictic Lake La Cruz, Castile-La Mancha, Spain - LaCruzMarch2015_14m | ecosystem: Environmental > Aquatic > Freshwater > Lake | place: Spain...
CAGCAGCCATTGCAATTATTTCACCATGAAAATTTCCACCTGATAAAATCTCATTATCCTCTGCAAACACCAAAGGGTTGTCTGAAACGGCATTAGCTTCCACCAACAATGTTTCTGCAACAAACTGCATTTGATGCAAAACTGCACCCATGATTTGGGGTTGGCAACGCAAAGAATATGGGTCTTGCACGCGTGCACACTGTCGATGAGACTCACGTATGCTGCTTCCTTTTAAAAGCTCTCGATAACGTTTTGCCACCTCAATCTGCGCACGGTGCCCCCGCACGAGATGAACACGCTCATCAAAAGGCACATCGCTTGCCGCTGCCGCGTCCACCGATAAACTACCCGCTATAACAGCCGTCTCAAACAATTGCTCCGCACTAAAATAGGCTTCTAAACAAAGCGCTGTTGACACTTGCAAACCATTCAATAAAGCCAAACCTTCTTTAGGGGCCAACTCAAAGGGTTTAAGCCCTGCAATCCTTAAACCCTCTGTTGCAGAAATGATGTTGCCTTTATAACGCATGTCTCCTACGCCTAATAAAGGCAATGACAAATGCGCCAAAGGCACGAGATCGCCTGAAGCCCCTACGGAGCCTTTTGAGGGAATACATGGGTAGACTTGCCCATTATAAAGGGCAAGCAAAGCTTCAATGAGTTCCAATCGCACCCCTGAATGCCCTCGAGCTAAACTATTGATTTTTAGCAACAAAATGAGTCTAACCACCTCGTCTGACAACAACTCCCCGCTACCACATGCATGCGACAATACAATATTGCGTTGTAATTGCTGCAATTTTTCAGAAGAGATAGATTGATGAGCTAAAGAACCAAACCCTGTGTTTATTCCATAAACAATCCGTTCATCCTTTAAAATTTGCTGAACCATCGCGGCTGCGGCGTTTATCACGGGCAAACACGATGTGTCCAAAACACAGTGCATTTTCAACGTGTGCCATTTTTTTAGTTCGTCTAAATCTAGCTTGCCGGGATTAAGTGTGTGTTTTTCAATCATTTTTCACCTCATCCAGAGACGCCATGGGCAACCATAAGTGATTTTTTTTAGCACATTCCTTTGCTTTGATATACCCTGCATCAGCATGTCGCATAACCCCTGTTGCGGGGTCATTATAAAGTACGCGAGCAAGCCTTAACGCGGCTTTTTCAGTGCCATCAGCCACAATCACCATGCCTGCATGTTGTGAAAATCCCATGCCGACACCGCCTCCATGATGAATACTGACCCATGTCGCACCACTTGCACAATTTAACAACGCATTCAGCAATGGCCAATCAGAGACAGCATCACTGCCATCAAGCATCCCCTCTGTTTCTCGATTGGGGCTTGCAACAGAGCCCGAATCCAGATGGTCACGACCAATAACAATCGGCGCTTTGAGTTCACCGTTTTTAACCATCTCGTTAAAGGCAAGTGCACAACGCGCCCTATCATTCAAACCTAACCAACAAATACGGGCGGGCAACCCCTGAAACGCAATTTTATCGCGTGCCATGCCTAACCAACGGTGTAAAGGTGCATCGTTTGGCATTAAACGTTTAACACATTCATCCGTTGCATAAATATCCTCAGGGTCACCCGACAAAGCCACCCAACGAAAAGGACCTATCCCCTCACAAAAAAGTGGTCGGATATAGGCTTCAACAAAACCTGGAAAATCAAACGCATTAGAAACACCGGCTTCACTGGCCATTTGGCGAATATTATTGCCATAGTCAAACACAGGGATTCCTCGCTCATGAAACGCTAGCATGGCCTTGACTTGCAACGCCATTGAAGCTTTCGCCGCTTTAACGACCGCGTCTGGTGAGGACTCCCGCATACGTTCAGCTTTTTCCAACGTCCAACCACTTGGTAAATAACCATTCAGAGGGTCATGCGCACTGGTTTGGTCAGTTACCAACGCTGGCTTCACCCCCATTTTAACAAGTTCTGGGTATATATCTGCAGCATTTCCTAACAATCCCACAGAAATGGGTTGTCGACGCTGACAGGCCTCATCAATCCATCCCAATGCTATTGAAAGATTATCGGTAGATTTATCCAAATAACGTGTTTTGATGCGTTTTTCGATACGTGCGGATGAGCATTCAACAGCAAGGACGCTCGCATTTGCCATGGTTGCCGCAAGGGGTTGCGCGCCCCCCATGCCGCCTAAACCTGCTGTTAATACCCATCGTCCAGAAAGATCGCCATTGTAATGCTTTTTTGCTGCAGCCATGAAGGTTTCATAAGTCCCTTGCACTATGCCTTGAGAACCAATATAAATCCAACTGCCAGCGGTCATTTGACCGTACATCATCAACCCTTTTTTATCGAGCGCATTAAAGTGTTCCCACGTCGCCCAATGCGGGACTAAATTAGAATTTGCTATCAACACACGAGGCGCATCCTCATGCGTTGTAAAGACGCCAACAGGTTTGCCAGATTGAATGAGTAGGGTTTGATCATGGTCCAACACTTTTAAGACATCGACTATTCTATCAAAAGAGTTCCAGTCACGAGCCGCACGACCAAGACCACCGTATACAATTAATGATTCTGGAGCTTCTGCTACGTCTTGGTCTAAATTATTACAAAGCATGCGAAGAGCCGCTTCTGTGAGCCAACTTTTGGCCTCTAGACCACTCCCTCGCCTTGCAGAAATACGACGGTTCTTATCAGTACGTATCAGCATTTATTTCTCCATCCAAGAAAATTTAAATTTTACAAATCATGAAAGCTTACGCTATTTTTATCCAGGCCAAAAACATCTGATTTTTTCACCTAAACACTTCATCCAAACCAGGCACTATAAGTGAACGATTAAGGTTTGTGAACCGTGAGATCTGTATGATAGACTGTGCTCATTTAATTAACAACAAGACCCTTATGCAGAATCAATCCTTAGCTCACCCGCCCTCACTTCGTATTTTTTTTGCAACTGAAATGTGGGAGCGCTATGGCTTCTATGTGGTCCAAACCCTACTGGCACTCTATTTAGCGCTCCATTTTCAGTGGGACGATAAGCGGATTTACTCCCTGGTAGGCTCCTTCACAGCACTCACCTACCTCGCCCCTGTTATAGGCGGGTGGATAGCTGATCATTTATTAGGCCAAAAAAATTCCATTTTAGTCGGTGCTGTGGTTTTATTCTCAAGTTATATTGCAATTTCTTTTGTTTTAACCGATTTAGGCCTCACCGCCTCACTTGCTGGCATTGCGGTAGGCACGGGTTTATTAAAACCTAATATTTCCTCATTGTTGGGCAATGAATATCCGGTAGGCTCACCCAATCGTGAAAAAGGATTTACTATTTTTTACATGGGAATAACGACTGGCATTATCCTCGGCACAACCTTACCGAGTTATCTTAATGCTCATTTTGGTTGGTCTGTTTCTTTTGTGAGTGCGGCTCTTGGCATGGTCATAGCCATAGGGACATTTTGTTTTGGTATATACCATTATCGTATTAAGGATTATCACCCGTTCCAATACCAATTTAAAAAAATATTTATCGCATCATTGATGATGGTATCGTTATGGATTGCCGCATTTTATATCTTAAATTACCCAACCATTGCTGATACAGTATTTATTGTCGTGGTTTTACTATCCGTCGCCTATTTATTGTATTGCGTAAAATGTGAAACACCCCTCCAAGCTCGACAAACCATTGTGATTCTCTTGCTCTGTCTGATTTCTGTTGCGTTTTGGGCTTTTTATTTTCAAATGTTTTTATCACTCACCCTATTTATCTCAAGGGTTGTAGAACCAACATTATTTGGCATCTCATTTCCACCGCCTTATTATGTTAGCGTTCAAAGCCTTGGTATGATTATTTTAGGCCTCATGATTACTCGCCGAAAAATAGATTTTAAGCATCCTAAACAAAACATTATTCAAACGGGAAATAAATTTGTTTACGCCATCATGTTTATACTTATGGCGTATGTTTTAATCGCTTTTGTATCGAGAAGCGATACATCTCAACACTTATTACCTTCGCTATACATTATACCTGCCTATCTTATGATTTCCTTCGCGGAGCTTTTATTATCCCCTGTAGGACTATCCGCCATAACCCTGCTTGCAAGCCCTAAAAAAGTGAGCACCATGATGGGCATTTTCTTTGTTTCATTGGGCATCGGTGGTTTTTTATCCGGGAAATTAGCCGAACTCACCGCCATTCCAATGGGTGAAGTCTCCATCATTGCCTTAAAACATGACTATGCAGCCTCATTTACGTTGCTGATGTCTATTTTATTTGGCATAACCTTGCTGTGCATTACTTTAAACATGTGCATTAAGTACCTCATGTTTAAGTCTAAATAATTTTTTTGAAGAACAAGCCTATCCCCCGTCATCCTTTGCTTCACGCTAAATGACGGGGAACAAAAAAACCACGCTTTTAACCAATACCCCTTCCAATCAGCAACATTTTTTGTGTGTATGCTCAATAGCTGTTATCATCCATCGCCTTTTGAATGAATTGATAACTATCATATGCCTAATACAAATCCTAAATTAAACGCCCTTACTCATGCTCTTGAAGAAATCCAAGCCATTGACGTTACTGTTATTGATGTAAGCGCACAAACCACCATTACTGATTTCATGATAGTGTGCAGTGGCCGCTCCTCTCGTCATGTTAAAGCCATTGCAGAAGCGGTGATTGAGCACATGAAAAATGAACAGTTGCCTGCACTTCATCGCTGTGGTCTAGAAGCTGGCGATTGGGCCTTGGTTGATTTTGGTGATTTTATTCTTCATGTGATGCAACCTGAGAGTCGAGCCTTTTATAACTTAGAAGGTCTGTGGCAAAATCAATCCCATTAACACCTCACTGCAGCTGGCACACGCATGTTGAAAATTACTGTTGTGACAATGGGTAATAAGATGCCTGCCTGGGTTGACCAGGCGGTAAAAGACTATGCTAAACGACTTCAAGACGGTGTAACCCTCGCAATCATTGAAATTCCACTTCTACGCCGCGGAAAATCAACTGACATATCTCGTATACTAGAAAAAGAACTGGCGATGATGCAGGACGCCATCCCCAATAATGCCCGCGTTATTTCGCTTGATCTTACTGGTGAAGCATTTACCAGTGAGCAATTAGCTGAAAAAGTTGCACGTTTGCAGCAAATCACCAGCCATTTATGTTTTTTAATTGGGGGACCTGAGGGCCTTGCGAGAACGATAGTGGCGCATAGTGACGAGCGCTGGTCGCTCTCAAAACTTACCTTACCACACACGTTAGTGCGTGTGACGCTGGTAGAAGCGCTCTACCGCGCATGGTCTATTTTAAATAATCACCCTTACCATAAATGATAACTATACGATGCGTTTGAATAAATCCGTTAAAAATGAACATGTTGAATCGCGGCTGCACTATTTTCGTCTCAGTGTGCTGGTCGCACTCATCATTATTCTCTCTCTCACGTTGGTTTTACGCCTAGCTTATCTACAATTTGATCAATACAAACATTACGCTACCATGTCTTTAAAAAATCAGATGAGCATTATCCCCATATCACCCCCACGCGGCATTATATTTGATAAAAATGGGGTGGTTCTTGCGGACAATGTGCCGGTGTATGTCCTTGAAATTGTTCCCGAACGGGTTAAAAAATTAGCAGACACCCTGCAACGCCTGAAAGAACTATTACCCTCAATCACCGATGACGACATTGAAAATTTTAACCGTGCTCGTACACAAAACCACGGCTATGTTCCCATTCCCTTTAAACTTAAATTAAGCCAAGAGGATGTGGCTATATTTGCGAGCAATCAATACCAATTTCCTGGTGTCAGTATTAAAGCAAGGCTCATGCGTTATTACCCGCTGGGTGAAATAACCGCTCATGTTCTAGGTTATGTAGGCCGCATTAATGAACAAGAATTGAGGCAAGTCAACAGCACTAACTACCGTGCTACAAACTTTATTGGCAAATCAGGCATAGAAAAATATTATGAAGATATTTTGCATGGGCAAGTAGGCTACCAACAAGTTGAAACCGACGTCAGTGGAAGAACACTTCGGGTTTTAAGTAAACAAACACCCATTTCAGGCGCCAAAATTTACCTCACCATAGATGCCCGTTTGCAAGAAGCAGCCTACCAAGCCATGCTCGAGAAACGGGGTGCTGTGGTGGCCATCAACGTTAATAATGGTGATGTTTTAGCCATGATTAGTTCTCCTAGTTATAATCCCAACGTGTTTGTAAATGGCATTAGCACTAAAGATTATCAAGAGCTAGCCAATGCTCACGACAGACCCTTATACAATAGAGCTGTACGTGGTTTATACCCACCAGCGTCCACCGTAAAACCCTTTGTGGCAATTGCAGGCCTTGATAAAGGGGCGGTCACTCCTGACACTAGAATCTTTGACCCAGGATGGTATAGATTGCCTGGCGTCAGCCACTTCTATCGGGATTGGAAACGAACTGGACATGGCATCATCAACCTTAAGCGTGCTATCACGGTGTCTTGCGATACTTATTTTTATCAATTGGGCAATAAGATGGGGATTACCGCCCTCGAAGAAATGCTCGTGCAATTTGGCTTTGGGCAACTTTCTCATATTGACCTCTTTGAAGAAGCGCCAGGCCTTGTGCCTAGCCCCAGTTGGAAGCGTCGCAGTAAAGGCGTGCATTGGTATCCGGGGGATACGCTGATCACAGCTATTGGGCAGGGCTTTATGTTAGCCTCCCCCTTGCAATTGGCCAATGCGACGGCATCTTTGAGCCAGCATGGACAACGCTTTAGGCCGCACTTACTTGGCAAAACGGTACAGGATAGGGGTGCCACCCATACCTTTTCCCCTTTAGAGGAATACCCCATTCAATTAAAAAACAATGCCTATTGGACGATTGTGACTGATGCCATGCAGGCGGTGATAGGCAGTAATGAAGGCACAGCGTACCGCTTTGGTCGTGTGGCACCTTACACGGTTGCCGGAAAAACAGGCACCGCACAAGTGTTTAGTGGAAGCCAATATGAAAAGAAACCCTATACTGACATTCCAGAAGCCTTACGTGATCATTCTCTTTTTATTGCCTTTGCACCGGTAGAAAAACCTGAAATTGCCCTTGCTGTAATGGTAGAAAATGATTTTGTAGCGGCAAGCGTTGCCCGAAAGGTAATGGATGCCTACTTTGAATTAACAAACAAAACGACCCCACCATGAAAATAAACAATACCCGTCCCATGTATCGCTTTACCGGCAAATCGTTATACCTTGATTTGCCTTTATTAGGCTTATTGCTCTTGCTCATTGGCATGGGCTTGTTCATTCTATACAGCGCCTCTAATCAAAATGTAGGAATGATATTGCGCCAATCGCTGCGCCTTTTCTTTGCTCTAGCCATCATGGTGGTGTTTGCATTTATACCCCCCCATAAATATAAATTATGGACACCGTGGATCTACGCCTTTGGTCTCATCCTACTCATTGCCGTCATGGTGATGGGTAAAATTGGTAAAGGGGCGCAACGTTGGTTAGATCTAGGCGTGTTTCGATTTCAACCGTCAGAAATCATGAAATTAGCAGTACCCATGATGGCGGCTTGGTACGTTGACCGAAAACCCTTACCGATTGATTTTAAATCATTAAGTATAACCGCACTTTTTATATTCATTCCGGCGGTATTAATTGCAAAACAGCCTGACTTAGGGACTGCCATCATGGTGATTTCAGCGGGTCTTTGTGTGATTTTTTTAGCAGGCGTACACCTTCGTATTGTTCTCATCCTTACTACAGCAATAGGACTCGCCGCCCCAATGCTATGGCATGTGATGCATGATTACCAAAAACAACGCATCATTACCCTTATTAATCCAGAGCAAGACCCTTTAGGCACGGGCTATCACATTATCCAATCTAAAATTGCGATAGGGTCCGGTGGCGCATTTGGAAAAGGCTGGCTCGCAGGGAGCCAATCGCATCTTAATTTTTTACCAGAACATGCCACGGACTTTATTTTTGCAGTGAGCAGTGAAGAATTTGGCTTTATTGGTAGCGTTATTTTAATCATTTTAGTGGTGTTGATTTCGCTACGAAGCCTTTCCATAGCAAAACATGCTCAAACATCGTTTACAAGGCTCTTAGCCGCAAGTTTAGGCATGACATTTTTTCTCTCAGCGTTTGTCAACATGGGCATGGTCATGGGCATTTTACCCGTGGTGGGTATTCCTTTACCTCTGGTTAGTTATGGAGGTACGGCCATGGTGACGTTTCTTGCGGGGTTTGGCATTTTAATGTCGATCAGTTCGCACCGTATTTTATTTAATAATTTAAATTAAAACGTAACGTCACAGCTTCATGCGCTGCCACAGTTAAATTAGCACTCTCAATTTTTGACGTTTTTTTCTATTATTGAATATCATGCCATGTTCAGGAGATCCTTCGCGCAAAAAGACGCGCTCAGGATGACGTACATGGGCAGTTACACTAAAACATCATACGCTTCTTTTACAGGAGCATAGCTTCGTCTGTGAATGGCACATGGGCCTAATTCTTTTAAAGCAGCCCTGTGAAATGCTGTGGGATACCCTTTATGCTCAGCAAAACCATAACCCGGATACAGTTTATCCATCTCTTCCATCTCTTCATCTCGCAAAACTTTCGCAAGGATGGAGGCGGCTCCAATCTCCTTGATTAAACTATCCCCTTTCACGACCGCTTGACAGTAAATAGACACATTCGGAACATAAAGACCATCTATAAACACTTTTTCAGGGCTGATAGGCAACGCTTCTATTGCCCGCTTCATGGCTAACAACGTAGCATGGTGAATGTTTAAGCTATCAATTTCATCAACCTCTGCACGACCATAAGCATAACAAAGAGCCTCATCACGAATTTTCATGGCCAATTGTTGACGTTTGAATGCACTGAGTTTTTTTGAATCATTGATGCCATCTATAGGCTTTTTTAGAATAACTGCAGCTGTGACCACAGGCCCCGCCAGTGGACCACGCCCTACCTCATCAACCCCTGCAATATACATAGCGCCCTTAGAATCATTCACCGAAGGGTTGAATCATACGCATTTTTAAGAAGGTTATAAACGAGCTTAAAGCCAAATATAAATCCTAGGTTCTGTTAAAAATTGACTCTATGGGTCCGCGGTACGTAGGTGCTTTAGGATATTTAACGTAAAATGGTCAACAGCCCCTAAAATTATCCCTATTTACACACATCCCTTCGGTGACCGACGGCAAGAACAAGAATAGTGATGGTTTTATTATGTACTTGGCATATAAGTCTGAAATCACCTACTCTATAGCGCCATAGCCCAGCCTTGTTATGAATCAATGCTTTGCCTTGTTGCCTCGGATCATCCTTTGTACAAATGCGCTTTTCTAGATAATCGAAAATCCTTAATCTTGTCTGCTTATCAAGCTTTTTCAACTGCCTAATTGCTATTTCAGAAAATTCAATCGTCCAACTCACATGCTTTCCTTGCTTCTTCTAATGAATAAATACGACCGGGATTGTCTAGCACTTCCATACCAATGTAATAATCCTCAACGTCTTCCAAATAGCATTCAACAGCCTCTCTTACATAGAAGCTCTTTGAGCGCTTTGTTCTCTTTGCTAAAGCGGTTAACTTGCTCTCCAACTCTTCTGGTAACCTGATTGCAATAGCCATGGTGTACTCAACGTTTATATACCTATAATAATTATACTTTGTTATACATAATTATACAAATGTATACACTGAGCCAGAGTAACGCACCAAGAGAAATTACAAGAAAAAACTTGACTTCAACAAGTGACTTCATTAGGTTCTATTTTTGCTTTTAAATTCCCCAACGACCAACAATTCCCGGATGATCATGCGCATCTTTCTTTGTATTTTCCTCACACTTGCACTCCTTCCATCCTTACATGCTGATACTCGCTTTTTAACCGTCTCTGATATTCACTATGGTGATGATAATGTAGCAGGTGAAGGGCATGATACCGATGGTGCATTATTGTCCTTAACCTTTCATACGTTTAAACAGCTGGTTAAAAAAGTAGATTTCGTACTCACGTTAGGTGACTTTCCCTCCCACATGTTAATCAACTCCCCTAAAAAAGAAGCTTACATTAAAACTGTTTTTCATGGTTTATACAAAGCTGATATCAACAACAAGCCTATGTTTTATATCACAGGAAATAATGATTCATTAGCAGGAAACTACCAACCTTTTTCATCAAAAGGTAGAACGCCCTTAACCTTAGCAACCGATTGGCAAGGTGCATGTGTGCATTGTGAGGGGCTTCTTGTTGATGGTAACCCTATGCGGACTGAAGGGTATTATTCAAGTTATGTTATGCCAAACAACAAGAACATCTTACTCATCGCTTTAAACAGCATACAGTTCACAAATTTACCCTTT
>Ga0247836_1008484_pt1 | contig 10387 bp, 7 predicted proteins | sample LaCruzMarch2015__4_FD_187116 | JGI IMG/M metagenome (GOLD analysis project Ga0247836, IMG submission 187116) | Freshwater microbial communities from meromictic Lake La Cruz, Castile-La Mancha, Spain - LaCruzMarch2015_14m | ecosystem: Environmental > Aquatic > Freshwater > Lake | place: Spain...
CCGAACCCGGAGAATTTACCATGCGAGGGTTTCGCAACCGGAAATTTGACTTACTCAAAGCAGAAGCCATAGCCGATCTTATTCACGCTGAATCTGCTTTGGCGCATGCCGCAGCCATGAATATGTTGAAAGGCGGATTGTCTGACAACCTGAAAACCATTCGCACTTCCCTCATCGATTTTGCTTCGCTGGTGGAACTGGAGCTCGACTTTTCTGAAGAAGATGTTGAGTTTGCAAGCCGGGATGCCTTGGCAAAACAGGTACAAAACACATTGGCATTTTTAGCCCCAATTTTAGAAACCTATCAGTATGGAAATGCCATCAAAAAAGGAATTCCTGTTGTAATAGCTGGCAAACCAAATGCAGGAAAATCAACGTTGCTCAACAGACTGCTGCAGGAAGAAAAGGCGATTGTATCCAGCATTCCAGGCACCACCCGTGACGTGATCGAGGACACCATTCACATTGAAGGCATTCAGTTTCGTTTTATCGATACAGCAGGCTTGCGGGAATCAGGCGATGTGGTGGAGCAAATTGGCATTTCGAGGGCAAGAGAAAGAATTAAAACAGCCCATTTGGTGCTTTATCTGTTTGATGCTTCTGCTTTTACTACACAAAGCTGGCAGGAAGAACTTATTGAAATAGAAGCACTTGGCAATCAGATTTTGTTAGTTGGAAATAAAATGGATGAAGCACCAACATCAACACTTCAATTGATTGAAGAAACCTTAGTATCTCGACCATTCAAGCTCATCTCAGCCCAAAAAAACACCTATGTTGACGAATTGAAAAAACAATTGCTCAAGCAATCGGGCATTGAAAACATAAATCCCAACAACATCATTCTCACCAATTTGAGGCACTACGAAAGCCTGAAAAAAGTAGAAGTTCAATTGAAAAAAGTACTCGAATCCCTGCACCAACATATAAGTACAGATTTACTGGCTGAAGACCTACGGCTTTGCATTTATCATTTCGGAGAAGTGACTGGCGAAATCACCAATGAAGATATTTTAGGGAATATTTTCAGCAAGTTTTGTATCGGAAAGTAGCAACCATAGACATCCAAATAGAATGAAGAAGTTTGCCCAACAGAGGGCGAAACAATACAATGATAAAAACAGGAAGTTCCTTAAAAAACCATCCTGATATGTGCTTAATGTTCACTAATCGTCTAAAATATTCGGCAAAGGTAATCCAGCCAACCGAACTTAAGGTTAAGAAATGGTTAATATGGCTTTTAGAAAATTAACCAAAACTCCAAATTGCTGTGCCCTGTAAAATGAAAAAGTCGTCAGTCTTGCGACTGACGACTTGGGAATGACGGGAATATTCTAATTTGAATTAGTACCTGTTGTTCCTGCGGAATCCACCTCCACCAGCGTTGCCACCGTTAGAGCTTTCTTCCCTTGGTCGGGCTTCAGTAACCGATATTGCACGGTTCTTAACCTCTTTGCCGTTTAGCGATTCGATAGCTTCGCTGGCTTCGCTGTCGTTTGGCATTTCTACAAAACCAAACCCTTTGCTACGACCTGTGAACTTATCATTGATAATTTTCGCAGATCCAACTTCACCATACTGCTCGAAAAGCTCTTGCAATTGACCATCCTTGATAGCGTAATCAAGGTTTCCTACATAAATGTTCATGAAAACAAAAAAAAACGTGAGAACTAAATTTGTACAATTATAGCGGAATTATTTTTAATACATGCAAACTTCTTTATAAAATTTATGTTGCGCCAACAAACTGAGCTGTGTTTTCATGTATATTCTACTGCAGAAATTATATAAAAATTAACACGAATTGCATAGAACCTGGAGTTTAAGTCCATTTAGGTTTGTCGAGTTTTTGCTATCCTTTTGAAACTAAAATTTAAATAAATTATTCATAATGAATTAGTTACATGTGAGTTAACTTTAATCGAAAGCCGATCCTCTCTTTAAGGCTACACTAAAATTTTGTGACTGACCTTCACCTAGCCAGCCTCATTTTTTTGATCTAAATGAATTTAATTTTCTGTGGTTGGTCGCAAAAAATTTAACTATTTTTCTAGTTTAGCTACTTCTCCTGGCTAAAACAGAGATGGTTCTTCCGCTCACCGAATCTATCCAGGCAGATTTAAATGGGAGCCTATTCAATACTTTTCGCATTAAACCAGGCACCCTGTCACTAATATATTTGTCTACTTGGAAAACCTCGAACCCATATTTTTTGAGGAGAATCTTCAGGCTTTTTTCTGAGAAATTTGAAATATGATAATGCACATGAGCAGGCCAATTTTTCCCAAAACTTTTTCTGTCATAGCTATCGTAATCCGGAACTCTAATGTACAGCACACCTTTGGTTTTGGTGAGTACACTCAGTTTGGCTATGGCGGCATGTAAGTCCAAAAAATGTTCGAGAACATGATTTAAAAAAACCAAATCATACCCTTCTTTAATATCTAGGTCTTCTAAAGGTGTATGGATTACCTGTTGATGTAACCTTTCACGGGCAAATTTCGAAGCGGGAGCCGATGTTTCAACACCTAATGTTTCGAACCCGATTTCAGCGAAAGCAGCCAACGCAAAACCTCCACCAGAGCCAATTTCAAGCATTTTTTTACCTTGAAAACTTACTTTCGAAACTGTGGCTGAATAGAGTTCCTTTAATTTTTGAATGTTTTTTTTGATGGCTGTGTCAGAAATGGTGTCGAAATTATAGTCCATGTGCTTAGCAAAATATTCTTCGCTATTGTACAATTGGTCTAAGATTTCGGGAGTCGGAATGGGATCGACTATGCCAAATTCGCAGTTCTTACACGAAACTACTTTATACGTTTCGAAAGTTTCGCTCACATATAAGTCTTTACTTCCGCAGACCAAACAAGACGAAGAGTTGCTCATGGTTTTTAATGAGTTTGGATGTGGCAAATAGCACTAATATTTGCTTCAATGTGAAGCCGGCCACGTGATTTTGCCAGCTATTCGCTGTTTATCAACCTGGATTTGGTAATAATATAAGCCTGGTTTTAGTGGTTTAAGTTCGAACGAAAGACTTGATTTATGAGTTTTAAATATGATTTTTCCATTCAAATCAATTAAACTAAAGTCCATAGTTTCACCTTCTTCGATATGGCGAATTTCTATCCTGCTTTCAAGAAAAACAGCATAAGGTGTTGGTTTTGAGTCAATCCTGTGATTTGATAAAAGTGGCACAATGAGCTCTCCAATGGTGCTAGTTGCTCTCCGCGCTAAAAATGGTTTGATGCCATAAGGAACATGACCGCCCACTGTTCCAGAAAACCCTAATTCAAAAGCTGCCATATCATAGCCATAATCTAAACTTCGAAACGGGTCGTCGATGGCAGCGGGTCGCACAAAGGTTTGCATGGAGTCAATCTTGGCGTTGATGTGAAAAGGATGAAGCACATTGCAACTAATTGAATCGAGATATGTGTAATACCTAAATCTAAAATCAGGTACATTTAAAACCCTGTTTGCCAATGGCCTCGGGTCTGTTGGGTGATTCCAGTTTACAACGGATCGTTGAGCCCAATCTATGTTTACCCAGTCTACCCCAAAAGTATTGTCGGTATCGTAGGAGATAAAATCAAATTTATCGGTGAATGGATTGTGGTGCAGGTAGAAGTTGTTTTTGTTGTAGCCGTAGTTGTCCCAGTGCCCTGTGGCTACATCCAATGCCATAGCTTTCAGGTACATTTCGACATTCAATACTTCCCGTAATTTTTGTTCAGCCTGGTTTCCGGTTGCTTCATGAATATTTCTGATCAGTTTCACCAACCCGGCATAATTGTCTTCAACGGCATTGGGTTCAAGTTCATATACCCTGCCACCGCTGGCTGTACCATTGTTTAGGTTTTTGTAGGTTTGCTGGTTGTTTCCAAGATACACCAGATCGGCTGGGTACACACATTTATAAAGATTTCCTATGTTTACTCCATATACCCTTGTAAGCCAATCATTGTCCATTTCCTCAAGGCTGGTGTACAACCCATAATAGTTTTCATTGAGAAATACTTTTACAAAAGAGGTTCTCCTTTGAGGCAAGCCTAGTTTGTTCCAGATGTCATAAAATAATTTTTGCCGCACCATGGTGGGGTCATTGTGCTGACCATTGAGATTCAACTTTTTTACGCCTCTATATCGCCTTCCTTGCTGAAAGGTGTTGAAACTGATATTGAAAGACTTTTTCCTGGAATACCTTGATGTGTTGCCTCTTAGCCTGAACCCAACCTGCCGAACAGTGTCTGAGATGCTTCCATTTTCATAAACCATGGTTGCCGTAAAATACCGGTCTGAAGTCACGTTGTTGTAGAGCCAGGCAATGGTATCGGTCGAAATTAAGACTTTTACTGAGGCAATGTTTTGCTGGTCGAAAAGTGGATCAGTCTGGCCTTTTGAGTACTCAACAATTCCAAGGCCAGCATATAAAACAATCAACAACCGAATGTATAACATCTTGTAAAATTAGGAATTGCACTTTAATAATCAGATTGAGAACCCAGTTTAGTCTAAAATATAGCACAATTGCACGATTTTTAGCTTCGTGGCTTTTAGTATTTAAAACACTTGTTTTTGAAATTTAGAGTACCTCTAATACATGTTTTCGAACTTTTGAGGCATATTCCTGGCTTGCTTTCACAAACCTCACAAACAAAGGATGAGGGTTTTCTACTGTACTTTTAAGTTCAGGATGAAATTGCACACCTACAAACCAGGGGTGATTTTTTAGCTCAATTATTTCTACCAATTTCCCTTCAGGATTTATGCCAGTGGCCATCATGCCAGCTGCATCATATTGTTTCAAATAGGCGTTGTTGAATTCATACCGATGCCTGTGTCTTTCGGTAATGTCGCTTTGGTTGTAAACCTGAAATGCTTTTGTGCCTTTTTTGATGTGACAAGGATATGAGCCAAGGCGCATATTTCCGCCTTTGGTAGTCAGGTTGCGTTGACTTTCCATCATGTGTATGACGGGGTGGGCTGTTTCGGGATTCATTTCGGCTGATGCTGCATCGGCAAGGCCAAGCACATTGCGGCCAAATTCCACTACAGCACATTGCATACCCAGGCATATGCCTAAAAACGGAATGTTGCGCTCTCTTGCAAATTGAACTGCATTTATTTTGCCCTCCATGCCTCTTTCTCCAAAACCAGGCGCTACCAGAATGCCATCTACTTTACCTAAATATTGCTCCACGGCATGTTCACCCAGCAGATCTTCAGCTTTTATCCATTTGAGCTTCACCTTGCATTCACTGGCCGCACTGGCATGTACAAATGACTCTGCAATAGACTTATAAGAATCTTTCAGCTCAACATATTTACCAACCAGGGCAATTTGCACTTCATCAGTTGGATTTTTCAGTCGACCTAAAAATTCCTTCCAGGATTCGATGTTTGGATCTTGTTTCGAACTCAGCTTCACTTTCGAAAGCACCCTTTCGTCCAGTTTTTCACGCTTCATCAACAAAGGAACATCATAAATGGTCTCAGCGTCAAGTGCCTCGATGACTGAATTGATGTGTACGTTGCAAAACAATGCTATCTTCTTTCTGATTTCGATGGGAAGCGGCTTTTCGGATCTGCATACTAAAATATCGGGTTGGATTCCAGCTTCCAGCAATAGTTTTACAGAATGCTGGGTTGGCTTGGTTTTCAATTCTCCTGCTGTAGCCAGGTAAGGAACCAAAGTAAGATGAATGACAATGCCATTATTAGCGCCCAATTCCCATTTTGCTTGTCGCACGGCTTCTATAAATGGCAATGATTCTATATCGCCCACGCAGCCGCCAATTTCTGTAATCACAAAATCAAACTCACCCGTTTCACCCAACAGATACATGTTGCGCTTGATCTCGTCGGTAATGTGTGGAATTACCTGAACGGTTTTACCCAAATAATCGCCTCGCCTTTCTTTTGTAATAACGTTGTTGTAAATTCTGCCTGTAGTAATGTTGTTGGCCTGGCTGGTAAATCGGTTTAAAAACCGTTCATAATGTCCCAAATCAAGGTCGGTTTCCGCACCATCCTCGGTTACATAACATTCACCATGTTCGTAAGGGTTTAGCGTACCTGGATCAATGTTCAGATAAGGATCAAATTTTTGAATGGTGACAGTGAAGCCTCTGGCTTGCAGAAGTTTGGCTAAGGAAGCAGCAATGATGCCCTTGCCAAGGGAGGAGGTAACGCCTCCTGTGATAAAAATGAACTTGGTATTCATGCCCGTGTTTACGGGCTGTAAAAGTAGTTGAAATTGCGGTGCTGCATGCATTTAATTAAGATTAGGTCTGAAAAGTGGATAACAATCAGCCAAGAGTATCGAGGTGGACGTGTCAATCCTAAAAGTTGAAACCATGGTTAGTATCTTGAGCTAGTAGTAGCTTTTATACTTTGGCGAAGGCATTCTGAACTACAAACCATTGTGCCTAATAATTTTGTAAAGGCAATTTCAAAATAGCTCCTACCTTTGCTTTCAGGGAATTGCCTTATTATGAAATCATTTGTATTAGCCTTCTTTCTATTTTGCTTTACATTAGTTCTTTCAGCCCAAAGTCCAGGATGGGAATGGCAAAATCCCCGACCTACAGGCAACCATTTGAGAGATATTTACTTTTCAGATAGCAACAATGGTTGGGCAGTTGGCGACATAGGCACAATTTTGAAAACAAACAACTCAGGAGATACCTGGGAGGCTCAAACCAGCCAAACTTCCAAATGGCTTCGTGCTGTTTATTTCATTGACAAAAACTTAGGTTTTTCGGTAGGTTACAGTGGAACCATACTTAAAACTACAAACGGAGGCGAGCAATGGACGTCTATCCCAAGTGGAACTGATAATGACTTATTTAGCATTATTTTTACTGATAGCCAAACTGGTTGGGTGGCTGGGCAATCTGGTATCATTTTGAAAACCACAGACTCTGGCCAATCGTGGTTGGCTCAAAACAGCCAAGTCACTTTTAACTTAAATGAGATTTTTTTCAAGGACGATAATACTGGTTGGGCATTGGGAGAAAATAGCAAATTATTGAAAACAACAAATGGAGGAGTAATTTGGCAATCGCTAAATTCAGGTGCCAATATTACAGTCTATTCGGTATATTTTCTTACCCAGAAAAAAGGCTGGGCTTCTGGCAGCAATGGCAGCATTTACTTATCAAACGATGGAGGCAACACCTGGAATCTTCAAAAAACGGGTACAACAAATTTACTGTATTCAATAAAGTTTTTGGATGACCAAAATGGGTTTGCAGCTGGTGAAAAAGGCATTTTACTAAAAACGACAAACGGGGGCGAACTTTGGAAAGAAGTGAATACAGGCACTCAAACAGGATTGTGGTCTTTGCACTTCGCCAATACAAAAATGGGTTGGGCTGTAGGGAGTTCAGGCGTAATTGTAAAAACAATGGATGGCGGGGAAACCTGGAGAAGTTTTACGAATGCAACAAAAAATTGGCTCGAATTCATCCATTTCACGAATGCCAATACAGGTTGGATAGTAGGCGACGCAGGAGTTATTCTAAAAACTACAAATGCTGGCTTAGACTGGAATGCGCAAAAGAGTAATACCAATAAGCAACTTAGCTCTGTTCATTTCATAGATCCTATGCAAGGTTGCGCTGTGGGAGACGAAGGGAATATCGTTTTCACCACCGATGGCGGAAGCAACTGGAGTAAAGCTGTAAATAATTCAGATGAAGATTTGAACTCAGTTTACCTGATCGATCATTCATTGGGCTGGGCTGTTGGCGATCCAGGTATAGTATTGAAAACTACCGATGGAGGCAAAACCTGGGATCAGCAGAAAACCAACATTAAAAATGAATTGACCTCTGTTTATTTTGTGAATGCCATGCTGGGCTGGGTAGTAGGCAGCGAAGGCACAGTACTCAAAACAGCAGATGGAGGACTAACTTGGATTCCATTTTCGGTTGGCTCGAGCAGCGAACTTTTGTCCGTTTATTTTCTTGACGAAAACACAGGCTGGGCAGTTGGCGATCCAGGAACTATCATAAAAACCACCGATGGCGGCAAAACCTGGCAGAGCCAAAACAGCGGCACAAAAAATGGTTTATGGCATGTTACTTTTATAGATGCAAGCCATGGCTTTGCAGTGGGTGAATACGGAACAATTCTGAAAACCACAAATGGTGGCAAAAAGTGGATAACCCAAAGCAGCGGAACTAGAAATAGTTTATATTCAACTCACTTTGTTGACCTGTCCAATGGTTGGGTGGTAGGCAGAGGCGGCGTGGTACTGCATACAACTTCCGGGGGGGATTCCAAAGCCAACAAATAAACAATGGTTTTCAAATTTCGTTTTAGTGCGCATGGAATTGACCGAAGCAGATATTGATCGCATTGTTGAAATGGCTTGGGAAGACCGAACGCCTTTCGAAGCCATAGAAACTCAGTTTGGCATCAACAACCAAGGCGTTATTGAACTCATGCGCAGAACCATGAAGCCAAGTTCATTTAAAATGTGGCGTAAACGAACCACGGGGCGCAAAACCAAGCACACCTTGTTGTCAGGGTCAAACGATCAAAGGTTCAAATGTACCCGTCAAAGATTCATATCGATGAATAGACTATCCAAAAGATAGGTATAATACTCGCAATTTCGCTATAAGTGTAAAACTGATTTGCATGACTAATCCAACAGGTACAAAATTTTACAGCTATAAATCCAATTTGAAAATAAAACATGATAAACATGCCATAATATGTTTTTACCTTTTAAATATAGTATTACAGTTTGAATCGTTAAAAAATCAATTTCCTTTTGTAGCCTTATCGTAGTGCCTTATGAAGTAATTAAAAATAACGTATGGTCTTATTATAATGTCCTATACTTCAATTCCTGATATATTTGCCACAAATTCAAAACCACTATTATGAAAATTACATACTACGGTCATTCCTGCTTCGGAATAGAAAATGGCGGCTACAAATTTCTGTTCGATCCATTCATTAGTTATAACGAACTGGCTGCTGGTGTAGACGTTTCTGCCATTGAAGCTGAATATATTTTGCTTAGTCATGCACACCAGGATCATACGGCAGACGCAGAAATCATTGCCCGAAAAAACGATTCAACAATTGTGGCGAATTGGGAAATTCATGCGTTTTACGAAAAGCTGGGCATCAAAACCCATCCAATGAACTTGGGCGGCACCTGGCATTTTGAATTTGGAAGTGTAACTATGACGCCTGCCGTGCATTCCAGTTCATTTCCCGACGGAACCTACGGAGGCAATCCAGGAGGTTTTGTAGTAGCATCAGCTGACCGGACATTTTATTTTGCCGGTGACACCGCTTTGTTTTCAGATATGCAGCTGATTGGCAACGAGCACAAACTCGATTTTGCCTTTTTGCCTATTGGCGATAACTTTACCATGGGCATCAGAGACGCTATCAAAGCAGCGAGGCTGCTAGGTGTTAAAAAGGTGATTGCGATGCACTACGACACTTTCCCAAATATTACCATCAACCACGAAGAAGTTGTAACATTAGCTTCTTTCAACGAAATTGAACTAATTTTGCCGGAGGTAGGCAAAACCTTCAGCCTGTAATCTCAGTTTAAATACTGAATAGTTGAAGTGGTTTTTAATCTTCACGGAATTTTTTTGCCAAATAAATTCAGGTATAAATCTGACGAAATTAAGCACTCAACAAACGATTTAATATCTATTTTATCCACACATATTTGGAAATAAGACTATTGAATCACTCCTTTGTTTCTAAGTTTTAAAAACACCAATTTTAACTCATGAAAAGATTTTTTCCTCTCCTTTTTGGGCTCTTTATCTGTTGCAGTTTTGCAGCAAATGCCCAAGTCAACATCACCTTTAAAGTAGATCTCACTACATACATTTCAAATGGAGGTACAGTGACGCCAGAAGGTGTTCACATAGCTGGCAACTTTACATTGAGGGGAGGTAACCTTCCCGATTGGACTCCACTTTCAGGCCCTATGATCAACGAAGGCAACAATGTTTGGAGCAGAACAGTAACTTTTAACGGAAGTGCTACCGATTCATTGGAATGGAAATACTTACGTGGAAATGCCTGGACAAATGGCGATGAAGGGTCAAACTGGAATCCACCAAACAACACTTGCACAAAACCTGGCAGCAACAATAACAGAAAATTGCTTTTGCCGACTTCTGGCAATTGGGTTGTAACCTCCGAGTGGGCACGATGTGCTACCATTACAGAAGTAACCAATTCAGTTCCAACCGTGCTCACCGGCGATGTTTCTGCTATTACTCAAACTTCTGCCAGCGTGGCGGGTCTTGTAACAGATGATGGAGGAGCAAGCATCAGCGAGAGAGGAATTTGCTATGGCACCACGCCAAATCCTACTTTGGCCAACAACTTT
>Ga0247836_1008486_pt1 | contig 10384 bp, 8 predicted proteins | sample LaCruzMarch2015__4_FD_187116 | JGI IMG/M metagenome (GOLD analysis project Ga0247836, IMG submission 187116) | Freshwater microbial communities from meromictic Lake La Cruz, Castile-La Mancha, Spain - LaCruzMarch2015_14m | ecosystem: Environmental > Aquatic > Freshwater > Lake | place: Spain...
CGTCGCTTCCGCTCACCGACCTGCTCGCGCTCGACGAGCGCGGCTTTCGCGAGCGCTTTCGCGGTTCGCCCATCCTCCGGGCCAAACGGCGGGGGGTGCTGCGCTCGGCGGCGCTCGTACTCGGCAATCGGCCGCATCCGCCGGCGTTTGCGGCGCTCGCGGCCGCCGCGGCCGACACCGACGCCGTGATTCGCGGGGCGGCGGCCTGGGCGATCGGCCGCTGGATCACCGCGGGTGTGATGGCGACCGAGGCCCGCGGCGTGCTCGAATCGCGACTCACAATCGAGCAGGATGCCACCGTGCGGATGGAGATCGACGCCGCGCTGGCGTCAGGCTCTGCGTACGAGGCTTAAGGGAGGCGGCGAACGCTTCCCGTAGCGGTGGCCGCCGCGGCCGGGGCCAGGAGACTTTTGCCGCCCCCCGAGCCGGTGCTCCACCAAAATCGAATTCGCCCTAGTCGCTGCCGCAGGCGGCGGTCTCGTCGACGTCGCCGGATGGGTCGCGGCCCGGCAGATCGACGGCGTAATGGCGATCGAGCACCGCCTGCCAGTCGGCCGCCGCCTTGACCGCCACAAAGCCGTTGCGGACCGCGAGATGCTCGGGGTGGAGCCGGGCATATTTGATCGCGAACTTCCGCATCGAGCGGCCCGCGACGTGTTCGCCGTGGAGCTCCTCCGCCAGCGCCCAGTGCTCGTGGAGCACGTCGCGCTGCTCGTGAACCGTCGGCTGCAGGGGCCGAGCACGCCCTTCGAGCAGCGCGAGCGCCTGCTGGAAGATCCAGGGATTGCCGATCGCCCCCCGGGCCACGCTGACGCCGTCGACGCCGGTCTCGCTGAGCATCGCGAGGCAGGACTCCGCGGAGAACAGATCACCTGAGCCGATCACGGTGCGGTCGCCCGCGTGCCGTTTGACTTCCCGCAGGAAGCCCCAATCGCTCGGGCCGACATACCGCTGCTCGACCGAGCGGCCGTGCACGGTGATCGCCGCGGCACCGCGGGCGAAGGCTCCGTCGAAGATCGTCCAGAAGTTGTCGCGGCTCGCGGGGGAGTCGTCGAGGCCGCGGCGCATCTTGAGGGTGACCGGGATCTCGGTCGGCACCGCATCCCGCACCCGGCCGACGATCTCGAGCGCCGTCACGGGCTGCGACAGCAGAAACCCGCCGCGGCAGCGGCCCAGCACCTTCTTGACGGGGCAGCCGAAGTTGATGTCGATCACGTCGTAGCCCTCGGCCACGAGCCGGCGGGCCGCCGGGGCGAAGTCGTCGGGGTTGGAGCCCATCAGCTGGCCGCCGACGGGGTGCTCCTCGACGGCCAGGGCGAGCCGGGCGGGCGTCTTGCGGCCCTGCTTGGCCGTTGCCACGAACTGGTCGAGCAAGACCTCGCCGAGTGCGTAAGCCGCCCCATGCCGGCGGGCAATCACCCGCATCGCCCGGTCGCTGTAGCCGGACAGGGCCGCCTGAACGAGCGGTGATGCCAGCAACACGCCGCCGATCGCGAGCGGTCGGCGCTGGGTGCCGGGGTGGGGCGTCATGGCAGAGCCAATCGTACCCGGGATTCGGGCCGGGCCGGAGCCGCCTACGTCAGCACCGGGCACTGGTCGAACCAGGTCCGGCCCTGGGCAGCCATCCATTCCACGCTCTCCATCGGTCCCCAGTCACCCGGCTCGTAGACCGGAACCGGCGGCATTTGAGCCGAGCCCCAGGCCTGCACGAAGGGGTCGATGATCTCCCACGACTTCTCCACCTCGTCGGCCCGGGCGAACAGGCTGGCGTCGCCGTGCATCACATCGAGCAGCAGCGGCTCATAGGCCTCGGGGAGGCGCCCGGCGAACTCGCGGGAGTAGCTGAACTCGAGGTCGGTGTACCGCAGTCGCATTCCACCGCCTGGCACCTTGGTATGAAAGTGGAGCTGGATGCCTTCGGCCGGCTGGATCTGGATCACGAGCCGATTGGCCTCGCGGCGAAACGAAGGGCGACCGCCGGCGAACAGCTCGAGGGGAGGCTGGCGGAACTCAATCACGATCTGCGTCGTGCGACAGCTCATCGCCTTGCCGCTGCGAAGATAGAAGGGAACGCCCTGCCACCGCCAGTTGTCGATCTCCAGGCGGATCGCGCCGAAGGTGGCCGTGCGGCTCGTCGGCGGCACACCCGGCTCGGTGAGGTAGCCGCGATACTGCCCCCGGACACCGGCCGCGGCCACTTCGCCCAGGTCGAGCGGCCGGATCGCCTCCAGCACCTTCAGCTTCTCGTTGCGCACGGCCGTGGCGTTGAATCGGGCCGGCGCCTCCATGGCCGTCACCATCAGCAGTTGCAGGATGTGGTTTTGGAGCATGTCGCGGACGACGCCGGCGGTGTCATAGTAGCTGGCCCGTCGGCCCACCTCGACCTCCTCGGCCACGGTGATCTGCACGTGGTCGATGTAGCGGCGGTTCCAGATCGGCTCGAACATCGTGTTGGCGAACCGCAGCGCCAGGATGTTTTGGACCGACTCCTTGCCGAGGTAGTGGTCGATACGAAACACCTGGCTCTCGCGAAACACGGCATGGAGCCGTTCGTTGAGGGTCTGGGCGGTGGCCCGGTCGGTGCCGAAGGGCTTTTCCACCACGATCCGGCGGGGAGCGGCCGTCTCGTCGGCCATGGCATGCGCGCCGAGGGCGGCGACGACCGGCTCGTAGAACTCAGGCGCCGTGGCGAGGTAGTAGACGCGGGTCGCGGGGGTGGCACCCTCGAGCGTGGTGAGCCGCGTGGCCAGGTTGGCGAAGTCGTCGAGCCGGCCGATGTCCCCCGGCTGGTAGAAGATCGTCGCAGCGAACTCCACCCAGGCCGCCTCGTCGAACGGCCCGTCGCCGGCGTGCTTGGCCGTGGAGTCGTGGAGGCTGGCCCGCCATTCGGCGTCGGAGTGGGGGGTGCGCGAGAAGCCCACGATCCGGGTGTCGGGCGGCAGCGTTCCGGCGCGCTTGAGGTTGTAGAGCGCCGGCACGAGCTTGCGGCTCGTCAGATCTCCTGAGGCGCCGAAGATGACGATCGTGTGGGGCATGGTTTACAGCCGCATCCCGGTGAAGCCCCCGTCAACATAGATCTCGGCGCCGGTGATAAAGCTGCCGGCGACCGGCGCGCACAATAAAATCATCGCCCCCACGAGTTCTTCGGGGTCACCGAAGCGATTCATCGGGGTCTGGCCCATGATCGAGGCGGTCCGCTCGGGAGAAAGAATCTTTCGGTTCTGCTCGGCCGGGAAAAAGCCGGGGCAGAGGACGTTGACCCGCACGCCTTGGGGTGCGAGTTCCCGGGCCACGTTCTTCGTGTAGTTGACCACAGCGGCCTTCGAAGCCGAGTAGATAAATACCTTGGAGAGCGGCTTGTCGGCCGAAACGCTGCCCAAGTTGAGGATCGCCCCGCCGCCGTGGGCCGCCATGTGGGCCCCGAACACCTGGCAGCCGAGGTGGGTGCTCTTGAGGTTGGTGTCGAGCACCTTGGCGTAGTCGTCGTCGGGAATGTCGAAGTAGGGAACCGAGGAGTTGACGCCGGCGCAGTTGACGAGGATGTCAGCCCGGCCAGTGGCATGCAGCGTGGCCTCCAGGAGCGCCTGGACGCTCTCCCGGTTGACGGCGTCGACGCTCACGAACGTCCCGTCACCACCGGCCGCCTTGATTGCATCGACCCGGGCAGCGCCCCGGTCGGCTCCCCGGCCAGCGACGACGACGAAAGCGCCGGCCCGCGCCAGCCCGGTGGCGAGGGCTCCGCCGAGCACGCCAGTGCCGCCGACAACCACGGCTGTGCGGCCCGACAGTCCGAACAAGGTGTCGAAAAATGTGTTGGTCATCGTCATGCTCCCACGGGCTTGCGAAGCTCGAGCCATTCGGTGTGAAACGTGCCCGGCTTGTCGGTCCGCTCGTAGGTATGCGCGCCGAAGTAATCACGCTGGGCCTGGAGCAGGTTGGCCGGGAGGTTGGCGTGCCGGTAGCCGTCGTAGTAGGCAAGCGCCGTCATGAAGGCGGGCACGGGCACGCCGATCGTGGCGGCCGTGGCGATCACGTGCCGCCAGGCCTTCTGGGCCTTCGTCAACGCCTCGGTGAAGTAAGGAGCGAGCATCAAGTTTTCGAGGTCGGGCTTGGCCTGGTACGCCGCCGCGATCCGTTCCAGAAACTGGGCCCGGATGATGCAGCCGCCCCGCCACATCATGGCGATCGCCCCGTAGTCGAGCGGCCAGTCGTGCTCCTGCGCCGCAGCGGCGAGCTGCACGTAGCCTTGGGCGTAGCTGGCGATCTTCGATGCGTAGAGTGCCTGGCGGACCTGCTCCACGAACTCGGCCGGCTGATCATTGCTCGTGAGGTCGGGGCCCTTGAGCACCTGGCTGGCCCGCACCCGAGCCTCCTTGAGCGCTGACAGGCTGCGGGCGTAGACGGCCTCGGTGACGAGCGTGCTCGGCACGCCGAGGTCGAGGGCCAGCTGGCTCATCCACTTGCCCGTGCCCTTGGCCCCGGCCTTGTCGAGGATCCGGTCGACCATAAACTCGCCCGTCGCAGGATCCTTGACGGTGAAGATGTCGCGGGTGATCTCGATCAGGTAGCTGTCGAGTTCGCCCCGGTTCCACTCGTCGAACACCTGCGCCAGGGCGTCGTTCGAGAGACCGGCGCCATGCTTGAGCAGCCAGTAGGCCTCGCAGATCAGTTGCATGTCGCCGTATTCGATCCCGTTGTGGACCATCTTGACGTAGTGGCCTGCGCCCCGCGGGCCCACCCAGTCGCAGCAGGGGATGTCGGCCTGGGGACCAACTTTCGCGGCGATCGCCTGGAAGATCGGCCGCACGAGCGGCCACGCGGCCTTGGTGCCGCCGGGCATCAGGCTCGGGCCCTTGAGCGCGCCCTCCTCGCCTCCGGACACGCCGGTGCCCACGTAGAGCAGCCCCGCGGCCTCCACCTGCTTCGTTCGCCGCTCGGAGTCGGCGTAGTGGGTGTTGCCGCCGTCAATAATCACGTCACCCTGCGCGAGCAGCGGCAGGAGCGTCTGGATCAGCTCGTCGACGGCCGGTCCCGCCTTGACCATCATCATCACCTTCCGGGGGGCCTTGAGAGCCGCGACGAGGTCGGGCAGCGAATGGCAACCGACGACGTTCGACTGCTTGCCGCGACCGGCCGTGAACGCGTCGGTGACGCTTGTGGTGCGGTTGTAGACGGCGATCCGGAACCCTCGGCTGGCGATGTTGAGAGCCAGGTTCTCGCCCATCACGGCCAGGCCGATCAGGCCGATGTCGCAAGTGCTCTCGTTTGCCATGGTCGGCAGTCTCCTTGATCTGGGGGGTAGGCCGTGGCCTCGGTGGCCAGAGTCCCGACCGGCCTGGCGGTCAGGCGGTGACTATATCGCCCGCAGTTTTCCGCGACCACCGCGGCCCCGGGCCGCGCGAAAATCGAATCGATTGAAGGAACTGACCGGGCGGTGCCGATGCAAAGCATGACCCCGACGATCTGCCTGCCAGGCACGACCGGCCGGGTTGGGGTAGCCGGAAGACCTTGACCAAGTCGCCCAGGCTGCCGTAGCGTGTCGAGTGCCGGGAGGTCCCGGCCGCAAACAAACGGCTCCGTAGCCAAGTGGCTAAGGCAGCGGATTGCAAATCCGCCATCGTCGGTTCGACTCCGACCGGAGCCTCTCCTTCGAAGACCCCCGCAAGGCCCCGGAATCGGCGGGCTTCGCGGGGGTTTTTGCGTTTGCAGTCTCGCCGCATGTCGCCCAAGCCCGCGACCGCACCTGCCACATCGAGGCGGACCGCCCAGGCGTGGACCAAGGCCGGCAGGATGCCGGCCGCGCCCAACACTCAGGCGGGAAGGGCAGGATGCCCGAGCCCGCCGTGAAATCAGTGCTGCAGCTTCTTGTAGCGAAACCGGTGCGGCTCGTCGGCGCCGATGCCCAGCCGCTCACGGCGGCTCCGCTCGTAGACCTCGAAGTTGCCCTCGCAGACGTGCACGTAGCCGTCTCCCTCGAAGGCGATGATGTGAGTCGCGAGTCGATCCAAAAACCAGCGGTCGTGGGTGATCACGACGACACTGCCGGCGAAGTGCATGATCCCCTCCTCGAGTGACCGGAGGGTGTCGACGTCGAGGTCGTTGGTCGGTTCGTCGAGCAGGAGCAGGTTGGCCCCACCCCGCAGCAGTTTGGCCAGATGAACGCGGTTCCGCTCGCCGCCGGAAAGCCGGCCCACCTTTTTCTGTTGGTCCGGGCCCATGAAGTTGAACTTCGCCACGTAGCTGCGGGCGTTCACCGCCCGCTTGCCAAGCTCGATCGTGTCGTGGCCCTCCGAGATCTCCTCGAACACGGTCTTGTCGGGGTCGAGCGCGTCGCGGTTTTGATCGACGTAGCCGATATCCACCGTCGCCCCCACCTTGATCGAACCGCTGTCGGGCTGCTCCTGGCCGACCAGCATCCGGAACAGCGTCGTCTTGCCGGCGCCGTTGGGGCCGATGATGCCCACGATGCCGCCGGGCGGCAGCCGGAAGGAGACGTTCTCGAACAGGAGTTTGTCACCGAAAGCCTTGGAGATATTTTCGGCATCGATCACCTGGTCTCCCAGAGGCCGGCTGGCGGGAATAAAGATCTCGATTTCTGAATCGCGGACGGCCGCCTGCTCAGCAGCCATTTTTTCGTAGGCCGCCATGCGGGCTTTGCTCTTGGCCTGTCGGGCCTTGGGCGACATCCGGACCCATTCGAGTTCTTTGTCGAGCGTCTTCTGCCGGGCGCTGGTCTGCTTCTCTTCGAGTTGGAGGCGGGCCTTTTTCTGCTCGAGCCAGGCGGTGTAGTTGCCCTCAAAAGGTATCCCGCGGCCGTGGTCCACCTCGAGGATCCACTTGGCCACGTTGTCGAGGAAGTAGCGGTCGTGCGTCACGGCCACGACCGTGCCCAGATACTCGGCCAGATGCCGTTCCAGCCAGTCGACGCTCTCGGCGTCGAGGTGGTTGGTGGGCTCGTCGAGCAGGAGCAGATCGGGCTTCTCGAGCAGGAGCTTGCACAGGGCCACCCGCCGCCGCTCGCCGCCGGACAGGTTTGCCACGCCCCAGTCGCTGGGCGGCAGATTCATCGCGTCCATCGCGATCTCGACCTGCCGGTCCAGGTCCCAGAGGTTCTTGGCGTCGATCTCGTCCTGCACTGTCGCCTGCTCGGTCAGGAGCTTCTCCATCTCCTCGGGCTCCGGGGACTCGCCCAGCCGGGTGTTGATCTCCTCGAACCGCCGCAGCACCGCCCGGGAGTGGTGGACCGCCTCCATCACGTTCTCAAACACCGTCTTGGAGGCATCCAGCTGCGGCTCCTGCTCCAGGTAGCCCACGGTGTAGCCGTCGGCGAGCCGGGCCTCGCCCTCAAACTCCTTGTCGATGCCCGCCATGATCTTCAGGAGCGTGCTCTTGCCGGCACCGTTGCGGCCGAGCAGGCCGATCTTGGAACCCGGGTAGAAGGCGAGGTTGATGTCTTTGAGAAGTTCCCGCTGGCCAAACTTTTTGAACAGGTGCGAGATCTGAAAGATGAAGGCAGCGCCCATGGAGAGAGTCCGATCGCGGCGGGGTGTCGAGGCGGGATGTGAAACGGCGGAAGTGGCCGCTTTCAAGGCTGCCTATCGTATCGCCTTGGTTGCCGCCTCGCGATGGAGGCTCGTTGCAGGCGGCTAGGGGATGCACTACCATCGACTGGATTGCCCCCGGGCGTCTGCCATCCGGGCGGCCAGACAAGACACCGAGGAGCATCGCCATGCCGTCCTACGCCCAGTCCGACGTGCTCGTCTCCACCGATTGGGTGGCCCAGCATGGTGCCGATCCCAAGGTGCGGATCGTGGAGTCGGACGAGGACCGGGCACTGTACGTGCAGGGGCACATTCCCGGGGCGGTCGAGATCGACTGGCAGACCGATCTCCAGGATCCCGTCCAGCGCGACTACATCGATCGCACCGCGTTCGAGAGGCTGTGTGCCGAGCGCGGGATCTCCAACGACTCGACGGTCGTGTTTTACGGGGACAAAAGCAACTGGTGGGCCTGCTACGCCTTCTGGGTGTTCAAGCTCTACGGCCATCACGACTGCCGGATCATGAACGGCGGCCGGAAACGCTGGGAACTCGACGGCCGGCCCTGGTCGACCGAGCGGGTCTCCAGCCCCCACGCGGTGTACACGGCCAGCGAACAGGATGGCTCGATTCGGGCGCTTCGTGACGAGGTGCTCAAGCACAGTAGGGCCGGCAGGCCGCTGCTCGATGTCCGCAGCCCCGAGGAGTACCGGGGGGAGCGGATGCACATGCCCGACTACCCCAACGAGGGTGCAGTTCGCGGCGGCCACATCCCGGGGGCCCATAATGTGCCCTGGCCGATGAACTGCAACGACGATGGCACCTTCAAGTCGGCCAAAGACCTGGAGAATCTCTACCTCAAGGAACTGAAGCTGAAACGCCGGTCTCCCCTGATCGCTTATTGCCGGATCGGCGAGCGGTCGAGCCTGACCTGGTTTGTGCTCACGTATCTGCTCGGGTTCGGCAACGTCCGCAACTACGACGGCTCGTGGCTGGAGTGGGGCAACTGTGTCCGCGTGCCGATCGCGAAGGGGCCCGAGCCGGGCGGGATCACTGCCGCCCCGGCGACGGCTGAAGCCTGATGATGGACAACGTCCAGGCGCGGATCGAGGGCGTGGTTGCAGAGTTCGCGGACCTCGATGGCCGTGAAAAACTCGAACTGCTCGTCGAGTATGCCGCCGGCCTGCCGCCGCTCCCGGCCGACTACCAGGCCAAGAAGGCCGCTGCCGAGGGGCGGATCCACGAGTGTCAGACACCGGTCTTCCTCTGGATGACGACGAATCCAGACGGCGCCGCTGCGCTGGTGGCCGAAGTCGCTCCCGAGGCTCCCACCGTGAAGGGCTTCGTGGCGGTCCTGCGCGGCGTTGTCGCCGGCCGACCGGCCGAGGAAGCGGCCCACATCCCCGACGACCTGGTCGAGCGCATCGGGCTCGCCGACGTGCTTGGCATGCTCCGGGCCCGCGGGTTGCGGGCGATCACCACGCGGATCAGGCGGGGCTTCTGTGGCTGACGCCCGGGCGGGGTATCCATGCCCTGCTGGGCTGGGGGGCTCGGCGGCCGCACTTCCGGGTGGCCGAGGAGTCGAGTGCCGAGCGGCCAGCACCGATCGCGCAGACGAATCCGCGGCCGCTGGCGATCGGCCTTTTCCGGCCGCCCCCGATCAGGCAGGATTCACGCCCAAGCAGTTCCTGAGTCGGGGAGTTTCCAGGTGTCACCAGCTGAAAAAGTCGTCGCGGGGATCGATCTCGGCGGGACGGCGATCAACTACACGTTTCTCGACGAACGTGGCCAGTTCTTGATCCAGGGCCTCTGCGAGCATCCCGCCCGCAGCGTCGAAGGGCCCGATGTCTGTCTCGGCCAAATCGCCGCCGGCCTCGAGGTGGCGGCGCAGCGGGCAGGGATTCCGGTCTCGAAGCTCGTCGCCGCCGGGCTCGACACGCCCGGCCCGGCGAGCGCTCTCGGTGTGCTCAGCCGCCGTGGCTCCACCAACTTCGTCCATCCCGACTGGGCCGGCTACGACATCCGCGCGGGTCTCGAAACCCGGCTCGGGCTGCCGGTGACCTACCTCAATGACGGCAACGCCGCCGCCCTGTGGGGACACGCCTCCGTATTCGGGTCGGAGAACCACGCCACGAGCGTATCGGCAATCATCGGCACGGGCCTCGGTGGCGGTGTGATCACGGGCGGCCGGGTTGTCACCGGCCGCAATGGGTTCGGCGGCGAGTTGGGCCACGTGCTGATCCCCTGGCAGGCGATTCCCGGCCTCGAGGGGCTCGTGCCTGCGTGCAACTGTGGCCGCATCGGCGACCTCGAGTCGCTCTGCTCGCTGACGGCGATCCGCCGCACGTTGCTGCCGTATTTTCTCAGCCGCACCCCCGGGCATCCGCTCGCCGCCGTGGCCGAGATCGGCGAGGCCGCCAAGCAGGTGCGGGGCCTTGCGGAGCGGGGCGACGCGGTCTGTCGCGAGATCTTCCGGGTGCAGGCCCGGGCCCTGGGGCTGTTCTTCGACGAGATGATCAACGTCTTCGATCCCGACGCGCTGTTCGTCGGGGGTGGCGCCGTGGAGACGGGCGACGAGTTTCGGCAGTGGTTTCTCGCTGAGATCCGGGCCGGCATGCCGGGCCAGCGGGAGGAGCAGGCCGCCCTGCCGATCCACGTGATTTCCGACGGTGACTCGGCCGGGGCCCGCGGGGCAGCGCTCGACGCGGCCCGGCTCGTGCGGGAGCGTGGGCTGTAGCGGTCGCCGAGCGGCGTCAGGTGAGGCGATCGATGACCGGCAGCGCCGGCAGGCCGTTGGCTTGGAGCCGCAGGCCGATTGCCGCCGGCTCGGGCAGGGCTGCCGGGGG
>Ga0247836_1008490_pt1 | contig 10380 bp, 9 predicted proteins | sample LaCruzMarch2015__4_FD_187116 | JGI IMG/M metagenome (GOLD analysis project Ga0247836, IMG submission 187116) | Freshwater microbial communities from meromictic Lake La Cruz, Castile-La Mancha, Spain - LaCruzMarch2015_14m | ecosystem: Environmental > Aquatic > Freshwater > Lake | place: Spain...
AGTACCAAGACCACAGGTAATGTACAAAGCACCACCTGCACCTGAGATCCACACTCCAGCGATCAACAAAATGTAGGCAACAACAAGATTTGATGGCTCTGGAATGTACTCAATACCGATCTGTAAGCCGAAAGCAAAGAAAACCGTGTTTGCGATGGTTCCGTACCCCGGTTTAAGTGAAAGCGGAATCCACAAGAGCAAGACAACCAGGCTTACTAAAAAGAATGAGATACCCAGCGTTAATCCAGTTTGAATGGATATTCCCTGCGCCAACACCGTCCAAGGGGCGTTACCTAAACCAGATTGAACCGTGAAGGAGCTTCCCACGCCCAATAAAACAATTCCTACTGTTAAAAACAGGACTCGAATAAAGGAGAGATCCCACAAATTATCAGCGCTCCACCGTGTTTTTGGGACGTGGTGGTTAGGAATCAAAACATTGATCAGGAACTTCTTCGCTGCTGCTGGATCAAACTTCATTGGAATCCAAGTATTGAAGCAAAACAGAGGAGTGATCTAAATCGGCATGACCTAGCTCTTTATGTACTCGGTAAATCTCAGCAACAGTTTCTGACAGTGGCAATGCGAGTGAGATCTTCTTGGCGATATCTAATGCGATCCTCATATCCTTTAATTGATACTCAGATTTTCCACCCTTACTAAAATCGCCACCTTCAACCTTCTCCCACTTGGTATTTAAGACGGCAGAACCCGCTAAACCCTTTGAAATCACATCGAAAAAGTCTTGATCAGCAATTCCATTACGACGCGCAAGAGTCAAACTTTCAGCAAGTGCCACAAGATGTGCACCAACAATTATTTGATTGCAAGCCTTTAAAGTTTGAGCTTTACCGAGCGAACCGACATTTCGGATTGATTTAGCGGTCTTTGCCAACAACTTTTCAGCCCTAGCGCAATCATCAGGATCTCCAGCGAGCATGATTGATAACTCCCCACGCTGCGCGCCGACATCACCACCACTTACTGGTGCATCAACGACTCGCGCACCTCTTGTTTGTATCAATGCGGAAATTGCGTGCATCGCATCAGGAGATATTGAACTCAAAACTATTACAAGGTCATCTGGTTTGAGAACAGCATGCAATCCATTGTTCAATACTTCAAAGATCGATGCTTCATCAGATAATGCGATTAGATAATTTGCTGTATCAAAACTACCTAAATCCTTGATTAACTCAACACCAGAGTTGGACAACTGCTCATTGTTGATTGCAGAACGATTCCAGCCTTGTACTGTGAAAGAACGAGAAAGATTAATCGCAACTGGTAGGCCAATAGCGCCTAAACCAATTACCCCTGCTTCAAATTGAGCCAAAGCTATTCCTTGGCCAAAGCGATGAGCTCTGATTTCAACTGTTCTGGCAGTTCATACGAGGCGGATGGAAGGCGCATTTCACCCAGATTTATTGGATTAATCAGGTTGGATACAGCTTTAGCCGCCGCAATACTTTCTCCAAAACCAAACTCTGGTCGCAAGAAGCGGGAGGTAAAGTTCAAAACAGAGGCAAGGGTTTCTTCAGACTCTTCTATCTTTCCACCCGCGAAGCTTCTGTAAACACTGGCCATGCGCGCGGGAAAGAGATTACCTAAACCACAGATTCCTCCAGCTGCACCTAGCTTTAAGGCATCGACAAGCAAGCGATCCGTTCCGATCAACACCTTGACCTTGTCCTGCAGGAATTCGGTAGCCAAGGCGATATCACCGGAAGAGTCCTTAACACCCCAAACAGGAGAGTTGGAAACTACAGAACTCGGAACACGAAGCGCTGTTGCGGGGATACTGTAAGCAATCACTGGATGAAGACTCTTCTGACAAACAAAACGATAAAACTCAATCATCTTTTCATCTGAGATCGGCCTGAAATAACTTGGTGGAGAAATCATTACTGCGTGGATCGGCAAATTATTTGCGAACTCAATGTACTCGCAGATCTCTTCAAGACTATTTGAAATTACAGTGGGAATAACCAGCTTTCCATTGGAAATAGTTAGTAGATCACTTGTAATTCGCTTCTTTTCATTAAGGGAAAGCGCACTACCTTCACCAAAGGTTCCAAATGGGACTAATCCATACGCTCCCTTTTCAAGGAGCCAGGCCCCATGTTCCTTTGTCGCGACATAATCAACTCTTTGATTTTTAGTGAACGCGGTCAGTTGAGGTATAAATAGGCCTTTCATGATTCCATTCTCTCCTTGAGGAACTTAACCATTGATGGATCAAGCTCCTTAACTGATTGGACTCCCAGTAACTTCATCGTTCTAACCATTTGAGTTTCAAGAATTTCAAAGGTTCTGCTAACACCGCGGCCACCACCAGCCATAAGTCCATATAAATAAGCTCTTCCGACCCATGTGAAGTTGGCACCCTTTGCCATGGCCGCAATTACATCAGCACCATTCATAATTCCTGTATCGATATGAATCTGCGTTGATTTACCCACAGCTTTGCGAACAGCTGGAATCATCTCAAAAGGAACAGGTGCTTTATCTAATTGACGTCCCCCGTGATTTGAAAGCCAAACCGCATCAGCACCATGCTTGACCGCCCGCTTTGCATCATCAGCGTTTTGAATACCCTTAACAAGAAGGTTTCCATCCCAGACTTCTCGAATCCAATCAAGATCCTCATATGTCATCGTTGGATCAAACATTGTGTTCATTAACTCGGCGACAGTTCCATTCCAGGACTCAAGAGATGCAAAGACAAGTGGTTCCTTCAAAAGAAAGTTCAACCACCAGGCTGGTCTAGGGAGTGCGTTAACAATTGTCTTTGCGCTCAGAGATGGAGGAACGGTCAATCCATTTCTAACATCTCGCAGACGTTGCCCTGCTACTTGAGCATCAACGGTGAGGATTAATCCGTCATACCCTGCTTTTTGTGCTCGCTCAATTAATGCCAGACTTTTATCCCGATCTCGCCAGAGATACAGTTGAAACCAGTTACTTCCCCCAGGTGCAGCCTTTGCAACATTTTCAATAGAGGTAGTTCCCATAGTTGATAGTGCAAATGGGATCGATAAATCCTGTGCGATTCGTGATGCCGCTACCTCGCCATCGGTATTCATCATTCGGGTAAAACCAGTTGGCGCGATACCAACGGGCATATGCATGGTTCGACCTAGCAAATCAACGGAAAGATCTACTTGCGAAACATCTCGCAAAATTCGTGGTTGAAACTCAATGTCTTCAAAGGCTTGTCGCGCACGATTCAAGCTAATTTCACCCTCAGCAGCACCATCTGTGTAGTCAAAAGGGCCTATGGGGGTTACTTTTTTGGCTATATCCCTAAGATCATAAATTGTGTGTGCCCTAGATAAACGTCGGTCAATAGTATTAAAGATAGGTTTTCTAAAACGCATCAACTGCCGATAGTTTTTTAGGCGGGCTTTAGCTGAACTCATGATTCCTCATATCGCTAGTTGAGTCGGTAAATTGCAGGAGAGATTGTTGAGCTTTCAAGAACGCCCCAAAGTTACTGTCAGAGTATTGTCTATCTTCTTGGTGTGCTGAAGTTCTCTTTGGCGTGACCCGCAATTTTTTAAAGGATAATTCAAAATCTTGAATGATCAGATTTAAGGCCAAGATCGCTGCGCCACGAGTTGTTGTATCGCTGTCGTGATGAGACTCTAAATCTTCTCCTAATGTCCTGGCTCGCACCCGTTCCCACCGGTGATCATTTCCAGCATGCCCTCCCAAAGAGACAGCAGGTGGAGCATCACCAGCCAATCCTTGCGCAATATTTAATACCTGTTTTTCAGAGAAAGAGACACCCTCCATAATTGATCGCGACAGCGTTGAAGCGGAACAACTCTGATCAATCTGCAAGAAACCGCCACGAATATCATTGCGCCATAATGGCGCCCGCTCACCTGAAATATATGGAAGAAAAATCGGAACGGCCTTACTGGAATCTTTGCCGCCCATTTCAATTAGCTCATTCTCATTGATGCCCAGCAACTGAGATCCCCACGCGATCGCAGCGCCACTTGATTGTGTCGGTCCATACACAACACTCATCGGCGCACATGTTTGTGGAATCACATACAAACTATCCCCGTCTACAACCTGATTTCGCGTAGAACACCCAACAATCGCCGATGTTCCGGTAATTACAAATGAGGTTGGTGCTGCCATTACCCCTAAAGCGTTCATTCCAGACATGGCATCTGACCAGCCAACCGTGACAGGGATACTCGATGGAAACCCTGTCACGGTTGCGCCTGATTCAGTGACGAACCCTCGACGAAGCTCGCCCTTCCTTATCTCTGGGATGACTGATTCATTCCAGCCTAAGAAATCAAATAGACCAGTTGGTGCCTTTGCGGTCAAAACATTACATAAACCTTTGCTAGACCATGGATCTGAAATCGCTTCTCCAGTTAAATGAAAGCCAACAAAATCCTTAGGTTGTAACACCCATGCGGTTTTGCTCTGTACCTCAGGAAGATTCCGATGAATCCATAACAACTTTGCAGGACAGGCACTAGCTGCCCACGGTAATGAGGTTCCAATTGTGTCGACCGGATTATTGAACTCTTGTGCCAGATCAAGTGCTTCTTTTACTGCACGATTGTCTTGCCAGATCAAAACAGGCATGGTTGGTTCGCCAGATTGATCTATACAGACAACAGATGGTGTGTGACCCGACAGACCTATAGCTTTGACTGAATTAATGATGTCAGAATGACGTGAAGTAATTTTCTTGATGGCAGTTAGATACTCGCGAGCATCTTGTTCTGCATGATTGCCAGTCCGAACAGTTGTCAGCTTCTCCTCATCTTTTCTGGAAAAACTTCCATCCTCTGACAAAAAGAGAACTTTGATGGATGAGGTGCCAACATCGACACCTACATATAAATCTTCAGCCAACTTTGCTCCACCTGATCATCGCATCCTTGCGATCTCGAACCTCAGCCCTTAATGCTGTTCCTAAACCAGGGCCTTCTGGCGCAATGAGATAGCCATCTTTTAGCGTTGGCAAGGTTGTAACCATCTCGGCGTACCAACCATAATAAAAAGCACGAACCATCTCTTGCAGTTCAATGTTGGGGAAGGTCATTCCAAGATGAGTTCCGACAGTAAGGACTACTGGACCTGTGCAATCATGAGGTGCAACAGGCACCCCATAAACCGAAGCCAGGGCAATGATTTTTACCGATTCTGTGATGCCGCCACACCAACCTGGGTCGATCATTAAATGATCAACCGCACCTGATGACAAAATTCTTTGGTAATCCCAACGTGTTCCAGTTGTTTCACCCACAGTTAGCGGAGAGTTAATTGATCTGCGAAAGCGAACAAGGGCATCAGTTGCCTCGTTCTTAAAAGGATCTTCAATCCAAAATGGTGAGAACTCCTCCACCGCGTGAGCGATTATTGTTGCGGCAGGAACACTCCACAATGAGTGAAGCTCCAACATAATGTCAAAGTTATCTCCTGCTGCAGATCGTGCACGGCGCATAATGTCTACACCTTCAGCTAAATCTCCAGGTGTAATTGTCTGTCCACCCGATCTCATCGCCGCTTCATCAAAGGGCCAGATCTTCATCGCGGTAAAGCCCATTGCTTTTAAGCTGGCAACTAACTGTTCTGGCTCATTAAGAAATGCAACGAGATCTTCAAAATCTGTGGCATCAGGTGTTCCAATTTGTGCCTTGCGATTTCTATCGATGTTTGATGATCCCTTTGCATACCCAGAACCTGCACATGTGTTGTACGCGCGGATCTTCTCTCGCACCTTTCCACCCAGTAATTGGTTCAGAGTTTTACCTGTCTCCTGTCCCAATAAATCCCACAGCGCAAAATCAATTGCAGATGCGGCACGGACGGCGACACCTGATCCGGCAAAACCAATAAAATCTTGGTGCAAAATCTCGTGAATCCGATTTATCTCAAGTGGATCCTGGCCTAGAAGACGAGGAGCAACAGATTCATGAATAAATGTTTCAACCGCCTCGACACCCACACAACTTTCACCTAAGCCGATAAGACCGCTATCTGTGTGCACCTGAACAAACAAGATGCTGGGGTACTCGCCAAGTCGGATTGTTTCAATCGCGGTGACCTTCACTGAAAAAATCTCCTGACTGTATTGATTTTCGGGGGGCTCCCCGTTACCCTCAAGTTGTTAATTGTTAACGATTTTCACGCTAAGGTCAAGGGGCAATCATGGGTGATCAGGTGCAGATGCAAAATGTAGAACGGGATGAAATGCTCGCACTGAGTTCACAAATCCTGCGCGACTTAGGCACTCCTCCTGATGATGCATTATCTGTCGCTGACTCATTGGTGCAGGCGCAAGAGGCAGGGCATGCATCTCATGGAGTTATTCGATTAATCGAGTACACCTCTTTTGTTGAACGCGGATGGGTGATCCCAACGGGTCAACCAACAATTGTTTCTGATCGTGGAGCTGTTGCTTTAATCGATGGTCAATGGGGCTGGGGCCAGGTTGCATGTAAAAATGCGGTGGATCTTGCAACGGAAAAAGCGCTCGCATTGGGAACGGCAACTATCGCGATTCGCTCATGCAATCACATTGGTCGACTTGGCGAGTATGTTGAAACATTGGCCAGCAGAAATTTAGTGTCAATGATGTGGTGTAACGCAGATCCTGCGGTCGCACCCTTTGGTGGAAGGACCAGGGTCTTTGGTACAAACCCTTTTGCTGCTGGAATTCCAACCTCAAGTGAGGACATCATCATCGACTTTGCTACCGCTGGTAGCGCAGAAGGAAAGTTACGTATCGCTCGTGCAAATGGACAAAAAGTTCCTGAAGGTTTGATCATCACCAAAGATGGAAAAGCGACAAATGATCCCGAAGAGTTTTATGCAGGTGGAGCCCTTCTGCCATTTGGTGGCCACAAGGGATACTGCATGAGCTTATTGATAGAGATTTTGGGTGGCGCACTATCTGGAAATCATCCATCGATGAACTCCTCATATTCACGGGGAAATGGTGCGGTATTAACTGTTATTAACCCTGAATTTTTTGTGGGGTTGGATGCGTTTACCAGTGATGTCAATGAGGCTGCGGCACAGATCAAGAAATCTCCAGCAGCTAATCCTGAATCTCCAGTATTGCTGCCTGGTGAAGTTGAGAACGCACAAAGAGCTAAGAACGAAGCCTCCATCGAGATTTCAACCTCGATTTGGCAATCTATCCAAGAGCTTGCTGTAAAGGTCGCTAAGCCTTAATTACTTGGACTTTTTGGCCTTAACTGGCTGCTCTGCAAAGTGGGTTACAACCCGCTCAAGTCCACGTGCAACGTGTTGATCAATTACCTCATGCGCCTCGTCAACCTTTTTCTCCTTGATGATGTCAAGAAGCTTTGCGTGATCTGGGGACCAATGCGGTAAAAACTTTTTATTGATGTTGTCATCTTGAGACCAGGTGTAAACAAGAAAGGTGTGAATCTGTGAACGAAGGATCTCCCATGAACGATTCAACCGCTCGTGGTGGGCTGCTCTAAATAGCGCACTATGAAAATCTAAATCGATTCGACTTACCTCTTTAGGCGTACGTTGCTTGTCCGATAGGGCTGCATACTCTTTGAGAACATCCTCCATGTCAGCGATATCTGCAGATGTTGCATTTTTACAAGCCCATTCAATAGCTAACTCTTCAAGAGCGCCGCGCAAAGAGTAAATCTCTTCAATATCTTGGCGATTCCATGATGCGATAGTTGCACCACGGTGACGTTCGATAACAACTAATCCTTCGCGCTCTAAACGCATCAACGCTTCGCGCACCGGTCCACGAGAAACTCCCAATTGAGCAGCGAGCTCATCTTCAGTTAGTTTGCGACCCGGCTCAAGTTCTTGAGAAACGATCGCATCACGTAAATCATCGGTGACCTCATCTGCTAACACACGACGAGTTGCTACACCTAGGGAGAGCGGACGTTGAACCATAGCCACCACCTAATTAGATTGTTGTTTGTATACAACAATCATAGGGCTCTTTCCGCTTAGTAGTGACCTAAATTTCCACCAGCGTTGAAGGACAAGTTGCCTCCATCGACCGGCAAAATCGTTCCGGTAATCATCGCGGCTGAATCACTGGCCAAAAAGTGAACCGCATCGGCAATATCTTCAGGCTCGGCTACCCGTCCCAAAGGAATACCTTCAAGCAAACGGGTCATTAAAACACGGGCCTTTTCCCCTTCAGTTTCAACCCAGCGACGCCATCCAGGGGTGTTGACCGAACATGGCTGAATTGCGTTAACGCGAATCTTTGCCGTTGCCCATTCAATAGCTAACTCTTTAGTTAATTGATTAACTCCACCCTTGGAAACGCTATAGGCAAAGTTGCCGCGACCAATCGCTGAACTGCCTGCAATCGAACTGATGTTAACCACGGCACCTGGCTTTTTGGCGGCGAGAACCAAACGAGAAAACTCACGTGCATTCAAAAAGTAACCCTTGAGAGATGTATTCATCACTCGGTCCCATTCCTCGACAGATGTATCTTGAGGAGGGGTATGGATTCCTTGAGCAGCGTTGTTGACCAGAATATCTGGAACGCCCATTGATGCATGAATCTCTTTATAGATTCGAACTACATCAGCTTCGATAGCCGCGCTACCTAGAAATGTTTGTGCTTTGATTCCCAAGGAATCTAATTCAGCTTTTCCGATAGCTAATGTTTTTTCATCGATGTCCACTAAAGCGATAGTGGCGCCTGCACCACCGAGTTGGCGGCACACAGCCATACCAATGCCTCCGGCCGCACCAGTTACTACCGCTAATTTTCCAGAAACATTGAAGTTAGACATTAGTACGCCACCACTTTCTTTACCGCCGCGATCATTGCATCAACAGATGGGATTGCCGCTTCGGACATTCCTGGGTTAGCACTGATTGGTGCGCGAACACTTCCGATGCGAACGATTGGTCCCTTAAGAGATCCAAAGTTAGCCTCGGTTGCAGTCGCCGCAATTTCAGCGGTGATTGATCCAAACATAGGTGCTTCATCAGCGATAACAACGCGTCCAAATCTTTGAACTGCAGAGTTAATCGCATCTGTATCTAGCGGGTAAAGGGTACGTAAATCAATGATTTCTACATCAATACCCTCTGAAGCCAGTGCTGCAGCTGCCTTTTGAGCGGTTACAACTGTGTATCCGTAGGTAATGATCGCTGCATGCTTTCCTTCCTTAACGGTACGTGCCTTTCCGAAAGGAATTAAAGTATTTTCATCACCAATTTCTCCACGCACGCCGCTGAGCTTTTTGTGCATCAAGAAGATAACTGGATCCGGAGTACGTAGAGCAGTTTTAATCAAACCCTTTACATCCCAAGCATTTGATGGCACGGCAACTGCAAGTCCTGCAGTATGCGCAAACAAAGATTCCAATGAGTTGCAGTGGTGAGCTCCGCCGAGTGCTGTTCCAGATGTTGCTCGAATTACCATAGGTACTGGTTGTCCAAACATAAATCTGATCTTTGCGGCCTGATTGATGATTTCATCCATCGCACCTAAAGAAAAGTCAATGAAGTTCAAGTCAATAATTGGATGCAGACCATACATAGCCGCACCTAAACCGGCTGAAACCATGGCAGCTTCCGAAATTGGTGAATCCTTTACATGTTGGAAACCAAACTCTTGAGCAATTCCCTTTACTTGGGCAAAGTGTCCACCACGTTCGATTAGGTCGGTTCCCAAAATGAAGATGTCGCGGTTGCGGTAAATCTCTTCACGGACTCCAGATTGGAACGCCTCGGAATATGTCGGGTTTTGATTTTGTGTAGAAGTAGTCACTTTACTTTCCTCCCAATAATCCGGAATCGACATCCACTAAAATTGACGCTGTATCTGGTTGAGGTGACTTTTCTGCAAAATCAACCGCATCTTCAACCTCTTTCTTAACATCATCGCGCAGCGCAGCGACTTCAGAGTCGGTAATCAACCCTTCAGATGTTGCGCGTGCGATAAACAAATCAATCGGATCGCGATTAGTTTTCCAATCCAAGATCTCATCCTGAGTTCTGTACTGCCCCTTTTCGCCCACGTTGTGGCCGTAATAGCGGTATGTAAGAGCGTTGATAAGGGTTGGGCCTTCACCAGCTAGCGCGCGTTGACGGGCTTTAGCTGTGTACTCATTTACCTCGACAACATCCTGTCCATTGATTGTGTAGGAAGGTAAACCAAATCCCTCGCCGCGCTTGGCGATATCGCCACCGCCAGTCACACGATCTACAAATGTTTCAACTGCGTACTGGTTGTTATCAACGATTACGATCAAAGGGAGCTTCCAGATAACAGCCATGTTGATCGCTTCCCAAGTACGACCGGTGTTAACGCCACCATCTCCGACAAAACCAACAGAAACCTTTGCATCGCCACGTTGTTGAATA
>Ga0247836_1008493_pt1 | contig 10375 bp, 5 predicted proteins | sample LaCruzMarch2015__4_FD_187116 | JGI IMG/M metagenome (GOLD analysis project Ga0247836, IMG submission 187116) | Freshwater microbial communities from meromictic Lake La Cruz, Castile-La Mancha, Spain - LaCruzMarch2015_14m | ecosystem: Environmental > Aquatic > Freshwater > Lake | place: Spain...
GAAGCTAGAGAAAATGTTCAATTTTCGAGTTTTTGGTGGCGTCTTTTGATTTATAATTTATTATTTGAGAGATATCTTATGTCGACAGACCAATCGACCATGAAATGGGGCGATATAATAAGAATCCACGGAGTAAGTACCATATCCTCCGAGAACACAAAGGGTCTCATAATATCCAAGGGGTTAAAGTCCTTTAATGCAGATTTACGGATCCAAATGTTTACTATCAAACCTACGAAAAATATGATGAGGTCAACTTCTACCGCGAGTCACTATTCCAAATCCTTCCTAAAAGCAACTTTGATCTTCATGATCAACTTCTTAATGACGAAAATCAAAAGTAATTTTTGCCTAACCAAGCGAACAGCAAAAAGAAGCTCTCAAAGAGCGTGCAAAAGAAGAAATTACGAATCTCGAAAATGCTCTTCTTAATAAGTACAGTGAATCACAAGAATCAGACATTGTTTATGTAACCTATGGCAGTGAAGTGGTCTTCCGTCATATCGAATCTGGTGAATACCTTAGTGGAGTTTTAAAAGCGGCAGATATAGGAGAAGGAGCATTCAAGCTCTAACTGGCTAAATAATTATCTAGCTTCCTCTACTTTCGTATAATTTCTCATCGATCTTATGAGGATATCGGAAATAAAGTTTATTATGATGATTGTTTGAGAATTCATCATACCAAATCAGATTGCTACATGAACTTCCCAAAAAATGATAAGAAAGATGTAGATATTTCAATTATTCTGGATCGTCCATATGAAGTTGCTAAATTTTAGCCAATAGATCCTGGTTACGAATATGCCTCAAACAGACCATCAATTAAAAAGCCTTTGAGTAAAAGAATTAATGTGATAAATGAGAATAAAAGCAAATGTCTTTGGAAATTTATTCAGCACTGCCGCTTTGAAGATTCAAAAACTAAAAAGAAAATAAAATCTCACGATATAGTATATTTCCAACATACAAAAAATAAAGGTCTTATTGCCTCAACACTTGCCAATCAGCGTTACTATTTAAAGGAGTTCAAAGATAAGAATGATCAAACTGTTTCCTATGAATGCTTTTGGGAACTTATTCCGAAGCAAGGAAACTAGTTTGGACCAGAGACATGCAACCTTTTTTGGGCAAGAAACATAGTTACTGGACAAATTCTTACATATAATGATTTTAACGTATAAATATAAGCGAAGGATTAAATATAAGATGGTGGTTTCAAAAGCTAAGGATTAGTAAACCTCATTTGTGCATTTTCTGAAGAAAAAGATGAGAAAGATAATAATAAAAAGTTTCTTCTTTAGAGAGGGGATAGTCATATTCCAAGTGATGCAGACTCAAACTAAGTTGTTAGATTTTTTGATGAGAACATTCGCAAAATTGAATTTAAGAAAGTTGAGGTGCTTTCAGAAGATAGCTTTATTATTGTTAGAGTCTCTGAGTAAACAATATTAGATGTTTCATATGTACTTTCTTCACAATAAGCATTTGTGAAAGTGGTTGAAATTTTATCAACTTAACTAAAAAAGAAGAATAAAAAAGATTCAAATATTACATGGAAATAAATGTTTCTTCGCCTAAACTAAGATCTTTTAGTTTCTTTTATATCAGTTCTTAAACTTTTGATTGGTAAAATTTATGGTACCGAATATAAAGACATTGAGTCCTCAGGAAACAGTCCAATTCTTCAAGTTCAAAAAATTTTAGTAGAGACTGGTATTGCTCAACTCATAATAGAGTTAATTTTCACCCTCGAAGAACCTTTTAAAGAAATTGAAAGCAATAAAGATATAACTTAGGACCGAGCGATAAGACTAAAAATATCTTAAATATTCGAGCTTTCCTACATTTTAGTATAAAAAATTGTGAAAGACTTTATTGAAAATAAGATCTATTTCTCAAGATGGATAAAACTATTCCTTAATCACTCTAAAACTATTAACAAGCCTTTCATCCAAGAATGCCTTGTAAATATACTTCAAAATAATCCAGTTTCTATAAGAGCCATGATTACTGAGTAAATTATAGATGAATTAATTGATCATTTCTTTAGAGAAGCTGAAGAGACAAAAGATGGAGATTTGACAACAAAACATCTTCGCCTATTTTCTACTTTCATCAAAGGAGACAATACAATTTTCAAAGAAAATCAAAAGAAAATATTACTTTACTTTTTTATGAATGAGAAGAACAATTATAATTTTAAATTCAAGGTTTAATACAGAATTTCAGAGGTATAAGATAATAGTGATGATTTCAGAGATAAAGAAAGAAATAAAGTTGTAAAAGTTGCCTTTGGAGGTGAAGATCCTTGTACGCTTCCCGAATTTTTCGAGAGATATACAAATAAATTTAACTATCTTCTCAGTTATATTAACCTTTTAGCAGATGTATGCATGGATAGAAACAATGAAGCCTATTAGTATGTTTAAACTAATCTTCCACTTGCTGTTGTATCAACAATACTCTTTGATAACGATATAAAAGTACTTAATGAAAAGCTGAAACAAGCCAACTAGTCCTCTGTAGATATGAAACGTTTTCCAAATACTAATATTCATGAGCCATTCATCCGAATCGGTCATCATGCATACGTGAATAATTTTAATTTCTCCCCTATCAGAAGAATAAGAAAAATCGTAAAGTGGTATCGCTTCGAAGAAGAGAAATAAATATCTGAAGTATAAGATATTACAAAAACAAAGCGTGTATTTGAAGGAGAAAAGGAAGAGGAAGAAAAAACATATCTTAAGTATCTGTTGGTTTACATCAAAAATTTCCTTTAGTATTATGAAAAAGATCAAAATACTTTAATTAATAGCCTTTAAATATTATTTACAGTCCTTAATTTCCTCAAGGAAACTATACTTCTTGGTTTATGGGAAAGTATTGATGAATTTAGAGAAATAATTCCTCTTCTCATTAAGAATATAACTAAAATTTAAGCTGGTATCTTTTTCTAAGGATTTAAAGAGCTTGGAAGCCGATTCAGTAATGGTAAAGAATTTGTTGAACATAATAAATAGCAACTCACCATGAATCGACCAGAAGTTTCTTTGCAAATTCAATGCAAAATAAAAGCAACTTAAATTTTCAAATATATCAACTAAATGGAAATCGATATTAGGCTCCGCTACATGATGAACTTCTTCCAAGGAATATTTGAGGCAACCGAGAATTTTTAAAATTATAGTCAAAGTATCGAAGATGAGCTAAAAGTTGAGGGAGTTTAAGACTAATTAGAACTTAAAGCTATTGTTGATAGAAACAATTCGGCAAAAGAATAATTTTATAAGATATTTGGAACCAATATTTTGGGATAGATAAAAAAAGTAAGTTAAGATCAAGATCTAATGTTGAAAGAATATATATGGTACAACAAAATAAGAACGATGATTCCTTTAGTATATGAAAAAACTGAAGAACCTGACAAAGATCGGGATTTATTTAAGCATTCGTAAGACTATCCACTTGGCCACATTGTGTTGAGTCTTTTTGAACTCTCAGGATACCAAAATAACAATTTACTTAATAGTTCTTTGAAAATGTTGAGAGCTATGTTCGAGCAACGGGGAGATTTGATAAAAAGCTTCAAATAATTGCTAATTTGCGGCAAAGGTAACCTCAATGAAGTTTACTCTAATCTTAAATTCATGCGCAATAAATTTGCTATGTTGAAAAATGATACAATAATTCGTTTTGATGGTCTTGAAAATAAATCATTCCCTTATGCAATCTTCAAGCCATATGATCATTTAGGTCGTGAGTAAGACAAGCGTTCTGGTATCATTCAAGATCTCTTTTTCTTAGCAAGAACTCTCAAGGATAATGTTAGTCTTAAAAATATAGAATCTTTAATGCATGTTGAAAAAGATGTATTTGATAAGAATATTGTGTACCACTTTTATAATGAAAAAGAAAAGAATAATAGTCTATTCCAAGAGCTCAATATGGCATAAGGCATATATGACCCGTTATTAGAATATATCAAGATTATCGGGAAAAATGAACTTCCTGAAATTCATCGTTGGCTACTATTCTCGATTTACCAATATCTAACTTTATTATGCTTCAATAATATTAAAGCCAAGCACATTTTTATGGAATATATTCCTTATATTATTCCTCACCTTAATAAGAGAGTTGGTGCTGCCAATTTCCTATATGAAGTCTGCATTAACAACAAAATTTTAGTGAACAATTAACAGATAGTTCAGTAAATCATTGAAGGAGCATTAACTAGTTGTATAGAGTTATAACAAGAGGAGATAATTCATGGAATGGTTTCGAGTGCGATCAAGCAAAATATTTAGCTCAATAACGATTTCTAAAAGAGTAGAATTCTCTACAGCTTAAGAGGGGTCCTTATCTTTAATGATTAAGGTCACAAGCTAAATCAGCAAACTCTGATGAATCGTCTTCAGGATAACAAGTATAGAAGACTTGTTTACACAGATACCGAGGAATTTCGTGATAAACTTGAAGATTTTAATCTTAAAACAAAATAAACTTATGTTGCTACTCATTTCGAGCTATTTAGCTCACTCGTAGAGTCTTAGAATTTGATTAATATCGGTAAACTTGAGAATCTTCATACTCATATTTACTGTTTGAAACAGCTTTAACTCACTAATAGATGGCAAATTCGTCGCTCTATTCGTTCATATATTAATCGTCTTTATTATGTACACAAAGATAGAGACATTTTTATCTTTGAATAATTCATTAGACGAGAGTTTAATATTATCAATGTAGAACTAAAGGATCTAATCGATCTTCATAGAAGAAAAATGTTAACTGAAGACCTCAAAGTGAAAAATGGTATTCGCTTTGTCTATGCTCAATCATAAATTGTATTACTTCTTTTAGAAATTCTTATCACTCTTCATTAAATGTTCTTAAAGCCTTTATTCATAAAATCTCTTTAGAAATAACTTGCTAAATAAGATAAAGTTGTTGATAGTGATTATAAACTTCATCAATCCTTGATAAAATTACTTAAAAATCTCGGTTGTATAGAAAAATTATACAAAAATACAAAGACTATCGTATCATTTGTAAAATAGATAAAGAAATTAATGGAGTATGTACTTCTTACCTTCAATGTACGCTATCTTTAAAAAAAATCACAACCTGAAGAAGAAAAAGAAGAAGAAGTTAAGCAAGATGATAAAGAGAAAAATCAAGAGCCAGATTTATCAAGAAAAACTTACTCTTTTGATCATTCTAAAACATTTTTTAGAAATCTTACAGAGATGATTAGATTCTCTAAATATCAAAAATCTCAAGATGATCTTAAGGAATAATATCTCAAGAGAAAAAATCAGATTGAAGTCTCAGAGACAGATCTTAAGAAAAAATATATTGATGCTATTTTCTAAACTTCTGGTCAAAGCCTAAGACCTATAAATAGCGTGAGAGTAAAGTAGCAAGAAGAATTCCATTATCGACCTCATCTTCAAACTGCTAACTCGAAAATATTCAAGGTACTCGCAAAACCCGAACTTGAGGAAAATTAAGAAAATTTATAACTTAATGCACGATTAAATAATGTAAAAGATCTTCTTACCGATTCTCCAGCATTTAAAAAGCTAAAGCAAGACTAGTTTTATAAGCTTGTTCATATTTTCTAAGGAATGGATGATACTTCCACAGAAATATACACAGATTATTGGAAAGAAATTGATGATCCTAGACCTGTTTTCTCTAAAAATCAAATCATTAAAAATTGTTTTTCTTTGATAATCAATAACCCCGATCAAGTAACCGACTCATAGAAAATTTTTATTATCAAATTAGTTCGTTGTTATATTTCTGAGGCTGTTGAGAAAGATCAAAACCACAAACTTTCTGTTGATAAATGGAGTGCTGATTATTACACTGATTAGTGCAGTGGAATGAGTCCTTCGAACGAAAATAGGAGCGAATTAGTCAAAAGACAGCACTAAATCTAGTAATGTGGCGGATCAAAACTTTTGCTCACTATTCTTAAAGAAAATTTATTTGGCAAGCCTTAATTGTTAAACTAAACACTACTACTTGGTATTATTTATCTCTTCAACGGTAATACTTATTGTCAAGATTCTATTTTAAATCAGCTCAAAAGTGATGTAGATAATATCACCTTCGTTAATTTAAAACAATTGATCAAAAATATTGGTAATTTCCTTATAGAAGTCCGTAAATTTAAGTAAAATGAAAAAAAGAGAGTCTTTTCATATAAAATTGTTGATTCTTATGATCACTTTGATAGTAAGGAGAATATTCTTGTAAAAATGTTTGGTCATAAGACTGACAAATTTGAGATTTAAACTTAGCTGAATTATGAACTAGCACTATGTCGAGCTTTCCGTTTCCTTCAACTATTTTGCTAAAACAATAATATCTAAATGAAAAAATTCGTTATGAAGCAAACTAACTTAGACGGCTCATAGAAAATAGCTTCAAGAAATTTCATTCTGGAAGCCTGCCAGCTATTACGTCAATTTTTCAAGATTATGAGTAGTAAAGTTGTCAATATACCACCCAGTTTGCTTGATTTCATCAATTAAATTACTCAAATTCCATGCTTAGATTGTCAAAAATCTCTCATGAGGTCAACTTTCTTTGAAGATATCTCCTATATGGCAGGTTTCTTCGAATCCAAAGAAAATATATAACAAAGAAAATTCAGCTTTTTCCTTGGCGATCATCCTAAAAAAGATGATTAGTAACAACCAGCTGTTCAAGAAGAAGATCCTCTAGCAACATTAATGCAAATATATGAAAAAGGAATTGGACTTGCTCTGAGTAATTTCTAAGGAAACGACAATGAAATATTTTGGGAATTTCTTAATAAATGTCAAGCCCGCTTTTTATGGATAGTAATTCGTCAGAATATGGTTAAACTATTACGTTCAAAAGCTTCAAGATATGGAATTTCTCGATAATAAGTGGAGCAAAGACTTTAAAAAGAGTATTTATAAGATCCATAAAGCAAACAAGAAAAAAGTTCTTTGTTCATTCAATACAGAGAATTTATTGTTGAGTATACTTTCATTAGAGAAATATTTAAATGCTTTAACTACAAAGAAATAACTCGCTTTATCAATTAACAAAAATCACAAGGGCATACTTTTTCATAATAGATTACTAATATTATCAATGTCTTGGTAATCTTGAAAAAAATTGATGACTATGCTTAACAAAGAGAAAGAGCAGCTTTTGCTAATCCTGAAATAGTAGATCTTGAATAAAATGCTAAAGCTTTAAAGGCTAGAAATTTCAAAAAATAATTAGAAACCTGTGCAAAAAATGACAACTATCCTCATATTTAAGATTTTACTGCTCTCTTAGGATAACTGATTCTGTCTATATAGATCTCATCAAATAATGGTGAATGTTTAAATTTCCAAAATGTCTATTTTCCTAATCATCCTGTCTTTTCCTATCTTGCAGGTGACACTCGTGACAATATCATGTTCCAAGTCGGAAGAGATACCCGTCGAGATAAATTGACGTCTTTATTCGAGCATTATGATGAGCTAAATGAAGAAATTATGTCAAATTATTAACTCAAATATTACTCAATCAACATAGGCTCTATTAGCTTCCCTTTTTCAATTACATCTGAGCTTATCAACGACATCAGAAAAACTGCAAGATATATTTCCTACTTCATTTGCTTTTTAATGTTAATGATCATTGTAGTCGATCATGATACCATTGAAAAAGCATCATACTTTAACTTTTTCTATTACCATGAAAAAATGTTTATGCGTATACTCAGCACAATACAACTTTTGCTTACTCTACTTTTCTTCACACTTTGGATCAAAATGAGATATAAGCTTTGCCTTTCTAAGTTAAAAAATTAAAATGCGGATTAAAAGGCAGAGGGTGAAGAATAAGCTTAATAATAAGAAGAGGAATAAATATAATAACAACCTATCTTGCCAACAATAAAAGAAAAAATTATTTACTATGCAATCAAAATTCAAAAATTTTTCTTCAAAGGATTAGGGAAAATAACAAATACTTTAAAGCAAACTTCATAATTGGCAGGATCACTTGCAACTAAGCCTGTTATTAGTCACATTGGAGCATTAATTGTCTTAATACTGAGTCCATTCTACAACTTTTTCCGTAAAATACTTATTGCTTCTTGGGCACTGAATAAATATGAAAGTGGGTTCCTTTCTATTCTTATTTTTGTTGTTGCTTCGATTATGGGAAATTTCGTTGGAGTTGAGTGGTATGTAATTCATTTATTCGACTATTTTGTTGGAATCTCACTTCTAACAAACGTTTTTAAGGCTGTTATTGATAATATTGGAGAGCTTTCTCTTCTCTCTGCCTTTGCTGGATGCTTCATTTTAGTTTTCAATGTTGTCTCACTCAACACATACACACCAGTAATCTTTGAAGAGTAAATACCAGAGGAGGCTTGTTAAGATGTCATCAATTGTGTTTTAACTGTATATACTAGTGGCGCTATAGGAGACGATATGGATGAATTATATGCCGGCCGGTTCTTCTTTGACACAGTCTACTTCATTTTCATGGAAATCCTTTTCGCTAATTTGGTTTCAGGTATAATGATTGATGGATTTGGAGGATTGAAATAAGAAGATGCGAACAGATAAGAAGATAAAAAGAGTAAATGCTACATTTGTTCTATGGAAAAGCCAGATGTATTAATTTATTTATTTAGATGGAAAAAACAGGAACTACATTCAAAAAGCATATCGAAAAACATTGGCTTTGGAATTACCTTTTCTATCATTATGTACTTAAATTGAAGGATGCATCTGAATTTACAGGGCTTGAATATACTATTTCCACACAAATTACTGATAATAAAGTATAGTGGTTCCCTGATAACGGTCCTAAATAAGAAAGTGGATAGATTGAGGAGTTAATGAATAATATAAAGACTTAAATTAGAGTTACAAATGATGGACTTCAAGGAATGATTACTGATGTTAAAGAAAAGATTAATTCAATGAGTATAGATATTGGAGAGGATATTAAAAAAGTTCATGAGTTAGCTAGCTTGAAGCCTGAATAAATTGCTGCCTAAGAAGGTTCTGAGTGATGTTTCATGATTATTCTTTATTACATTGATATAATAAATGAAAAAAATAGCATTTATCCATCCAGATCTTGGAATAGGAGGAGCTTAACAACTTGTTGTTAATCTCTGCCTAGCTGGCAGAAAACATAATTATGAACCCCATATATTCACACCCTATCATCATCAATCTTTTCCATAGACACACGATGGCACTATCATAGTCCATGAGCATGGCTCATTCTTTGGACTCATTCCTGATACTATAAGAGGAAAATTCAAAGGTATTTTAGCTTATATTCGCTCTCTGATTTGCATAATGTGGCTCATCATTTACAACAGTCATAAATTTTAAGTTGTTGTTGCCGATCAAGTGAGTGTCGTCTTACCTTTTCTTCGACTATTTGGATATAAGACTATATTCTATTGTCATTATCCTGATAAACTTTTGTCTGGAAAGAGAGGTTTCTTCAAAAAAATATATCGATTCGCCATTGATCTAATCTAAGAAATTTCACTTCTATTTGCACAAAAGATATATGTCAACAGTCTTTTCACTCAAGAAGTCTTCTACAAGAACTTTAGACTTCTAAATTTTCTTAAAGTTAAAACAACCATTTTATATCCCTCGATAGACCTTTCTAAATTCGATGAATAACTTAAATCCGACTAATAAACCGAACAGATCAAAAAATAAATTCAAGCAAAATATTTTTTCTCTTTGAACCGTTATGAAAGAAAGAAAAACATAAATCTTGCTTTAGAAGCATATTCAGACCTAATTTTAGAGCACCCAGAACTAAAGAGTGGAAAAGATAAAGTAAAACTAGTGATAGCTGGAGGCTATGATCTAAAGGTATCTGAAAACATTGAGCATAAAAAAGAACTTGAATAACTAGCACAGAGACTGGATATCAAAGAAAACGTTCATTTCTATACTGCGATTTCCAATGAGGCAAGAAAGTATCTCTTAAGAAATGCAGAATGTGTACTTTATACTCCTTAAAATGAACACTTTGGAATTGTTCCTTGTGAGGCTATGTATTCTGGAGTCCCAATCATAGCAGATAATAGTGGAGGCCCTCGCGAGTCAGTGGGAAATGGATGTGGATTTCTCTGCTCGAGCAAGAAAGATTGGAAAGATAGTATGTGGAAAATATTATCTGGAGAGAAGAAAAATCTGAATAAAGGCAGAGAGCAAGTATTTGGTAAATTTAGCTTTGAAAAATTTAGTTCAGATTTTGTCGAAGGTATTTAATAAGTAAGTAATTAGAGTAAAAATGCCTCGAAAAAGTAATGATTAAATGTGAAATATATATCAAGA
>Ga0247836_1008496_pt1 | contig 10372 bp, 4 predicted proteins | sample LaCruzMarch2015__4_FD_187116 | JGI IMG/M metagenome (GOLD analysis project Ga0247836, IMG submission 187116) | Freshwater microbial communities from meromictic Lake La Cruz, Castile-La Mancha, Spain - LaCruzMarch2015_14m | ecosystem: Environmental > Aquatic > Freshwater > Lake | place: Spain...
TGGCATATTGCATGTAGGATATATTAAATGCGATAGAAAATCAGTCAACAGTTGTGAAAAAAGGTAAAAGAAAGCTTACAAACTAATTTATGAGAAGGAAGCGTCTATAAATTGTGAAAATTGAGTCATAAAAAAAGAAATAATAGGTTAACTGGAAGAAAAGGGCATAGTCAGTTAAATTATAAGTTGAGGCTCTCAAATAAAAAAGAAAAGAAAATTAAAAACAGAAAAAGAAAAAAGAATATTTATAAAGAAAAGCAAAAAAAGATCGATAAGAAAAGATTTACAAATAAAAACTGTCCGAATTCTAAAAAGTCAAAGCTAAAATAGCTTAGAAAAAAGAGGTACTACTTTAATTAAAGGCAATCTAATAATAGAAGATTAAAAAATAGAAGTAATAATACAAGCAAGGAGTCGAAGAATATTTTAAAAAGAAGAAGGATGAGTTAAAATAAAAATAATAAGAATATAAACGGAAAAAAAATTAATAAAAGCAAAAGAAATAGTAAACTTAATAGAAAAGTAAATAATTTGTGAAAAAGCTATATTTAAATAATTTAAAAAAATAAGAAGAAGTTCTTGAAAAAATTGATGAAATTAAAGAGACATATGAATAAGCTTGGAAATCATAATAGATACAAAATTTATTAAGTTAAAAAAGACTTTCTTTAAAATATCTTTTCGATTTATTATTAAAATATGAAAAATCCAAAATTTCTGCAACTAATTATGATTAAATTAGTGTTAATACATTGAATTATTTTTGTCTCAAATTTAAAATAGTACCTTTTATGCTTCAGAAGCAAGACGTAAATAAAATATATACTTATATAATGAAATAAGAATAAGATAAAAAAAGAAAAGGAATCAGCGTATAAAAATTCTAAGAGGCAGTATTCTTAATTGCAATAAAAGCTAAGAAGTTACTGAATAAAATAACTTAAAAGAGAAAGAAAAAGTAAAAAAAGCTTCAAGCTTTTCTCAATGCGAAAAAAAGCGCCGGAGGTAATCATTTCTAAACAAAATAAGTTGAAGAAAGCTAATCTTCATCTGAGTAAAGTTAGGACTAATAAAAACCAACTCTTCAAGATGACTATCTTTTCGATGCTTCTGATGTGACCTAATAAACACTGACAGAAATATTTAATTTTCTAAAACTGCCAAGTGATAAAGCTGGAATGTAGTAAAGATATAAATAAATCTCTTAGTCAAAGACTTCTAAACCAAAAAATATACTTATAAAAGAGATTAAATAAGCGCTTGATTAATCTTGATTATTTTTCCGAGTAAAGTTTAGCTTTATATATATATCTATCTATTATCATAAGCTCACCCTTCAGGAGAAAACTTAAGTAACTAAATACTAATTTTTTTCACCCTTTGTAAAATAGAATTGGTCCAAGGTAAGCGCTTGACCATTTCTATACTTTTCTTTTTCCCATCTTTTTCATTTGTAAGCAACCAAGCCAAATAATTTACCTTTTTTTAATTATCGTCTTCCATAATGGTTTGGAAATGATCTAAAAATACTCTATAATCATTCGAGAAATCAATATCACTGAAGATTTGTTGTAAGAATTTATTATTCATACTTTTCTAATCTGATATTTTCCTGAATCGTAACAAAATTACTTCAGATATCTATTTTTACATTTGGAAAAAGACATTTTTTATGTTTTCTCACTACTGAGAAGATGTTTGTTTTTAGGAAGCTCTAGAATAAATTTAAAGGCTTTTCTCATACAATATTTGATTAATTCTTCTTTTGTCTTTTTTAGTTTGCTGAATTTTTACATTAAGGTTTCAACCACTGTGCATTTAGCATAACCAGGAAAGCTTTTTTTGAAACTCCTGCGAAGTTACTATCCAGATAAATTTGAAAACTCAACCAAAAAATTGATTATCTACCTATATTATTTTACTGTTACACAAGATATTCCTCACCAGGTTATTGTTCATCATTTCTGATCTACTCGATCTCTGAAAAATCTACTTATATGTTCAGTCTTTCCTGTTAAGATTATGGCTGCTCTATCTTTTGATACTCCTGAAGAAGATCATCAAGAGGATTGGTATCATCAACATCGTGGTTGTCTCGAAGAGATTGACATTAGTCGAAATTTGGCATGAATGGCTATGGCAATCTGTTATGATTTTGGAAGTAATCAAGCGATTCTTCAATATTAAAGGGGAAGGCATCGTTGTGAATTAGACTCTAATCGAATTAAGAAGGGGGAGCAGGAATCCTCAATGGGATTGCCTGTTCTTCGAAGAAGTCTTGGTTATTTGAGATCAATCTCTCAGGTAGATCCATATGATTTATAAAATTATATTTGCTTCAAAGCTTCTCAAATATAGCAAATAGAACTAATACTTATAGCAAGAGAGCCTATAAAATAGATTAAGAAAGAGGTACAATAATTAATAAAAATTTAGATTGCTTTTAGTTGATGTTTTTATAAATAAATGCATTCTTTTTTGTCATTGTTTCCAGAATTAAGATTTTTTATTTTAAGAGAAGGCGGTATTATGATTGTATTTTACGGATTAAATTTGAATTAAAACTGTATGGAACGTTCACTAAATGAGGAGCTAAATAGCATGATGCAGTCAGTCTCTAGAAATATAGGGGTAATTATTTACTCATCAAGCAATACGATTTAACCCCATAACCTCTCTTTTCTGGTAAAAATAGTCAAGTGTTTCATATCACCAGCAGAGTTGATAAAAAATCGCATGTTTCCTCTAAATAACATAGGCTTTGAAGGTCATTTATAAGAGAGCAGGACTAAAGACTGAGTAAACAGCACGTCTATCGTTTATAAGGGAAAGAAAGCTACACGAGTCAATTAAAAATAGGTATGTACTACAGCTATATAATACATTCGCTGATGAAAATAGCTTCTATCTTGTTTTGGAATATTGCTAAGGTGGTAATCTTCGGAATTTAATGAAAAACCCTCTCTCTAATTAAGAAGTGAGAAATATAGGCTTACAGATAGCCAAAGGAATTTCCTATCTACATAAAAATAAGATTGTGCATGCTGACATAAAACCAGAGAATATCCTTTTAACAAAAGAAAAAGAAGTTAAATTATGCGACTTTGGATCAGCATTTCGATTGTAGGAATAAGAAAAGGTAAGATAATGTATGAGAGGAGATTTTTTATATTCTCCACCAGAAGCGATAGAAAAAGCTAACTAAAGTAAAGATATATGGGCATTCGGTTGTATCTTATATGAATTAGCAACAGGAAAACATCCTTTTTGTTACAAAAATTGGAAATAACTTGTATAAACAATAACAGATACATATCTAAAATCATATTAATTTAACAAAAGTCTGTCTCCTTCTCTTCTACATCTCCTCAAAAAAATATTTATTAGAGATTGGAACAAAAGACCAAAAATATAATAAATTCTATTGCATTCATTCTTTACTAATTAACCTTTACAAGCTTCTATTCCAACATAAAAATCGGAAGAAAGAAACTAATCGAAAAAGTCTAGATAAAAAATGAAATCTACCTTCCGTTCACTTTAGTTAAAATAAAATAAAAGATAATTGAATAAAACTGATAAATAGAATAATAAAAATTTAATGAATTTACCTTTACAAACATATGTTCATCCAGACTACAAAAAAATGATAGAAAAGAAATTTCGTTAATAATCTTCCAAAGTTTCAAGTAAGCAAAATAGTGATAGAAAACAAACCCTCAAAATAAAAGAATAATTATAAAACAAGATAAGTAGAGTCAATCTAAATTATAATGTTCGTAAAAATATATTTGAAGATAAAAAAGGGCTTACTTCACCTTTGAAAACAGATGGAATGATTATCAAGTAAATCGAGAAGGCGAAGAGTAAAATTATGATTGATAAGAATGGATTTACAAGAACAGGATAGACTGACGAAATGAGTATCTCAGCTGATGGTAAGGTAATTCGCTTTCGCAAGAATAATAATTAAAAGATATACAGCTTTTAGGCATTACCTGATAAATATTTGGATAAATATATGGAGGCTAAAAAGATCGTGAAGTAAGCTATGACTTGCACCCCAAAGATGTTCTATAAAGATCAATAAATAGAACTTACAATAATGTATAATAATACTATTTGTGCTTCATTTACTAATGGCCCCTCACTCAAAGGTTTACTTCTCGAAAATATAATGAAGAAAAACATTTCAATCGCACCATAACATTGTTCAATGATTTAACGACTAACACTAGGATTATTTAGCTTAAGTAAGTCCAAAAACTGATATTTTCCTTTTTATAATAAGTATTTAATAGATGGATTCAACAATGATCTACTCCTTGATTGAGGAGCAAATGCACAAGGAGGGAGAACTGGTCAACTTGCTGCCCACTTTAGCTAAACAGTTATCTCCAAATATAAAACTTTCTACTCATCGCATGAACCAACATCAGATCTTCTCTCAGGTTCATTAGTGCATCAAACACCTGCTTTAAAGCAAACAAAAAGAGAAAAATGCATTAATGCAAAACTTATAGTCACAATAGCAAGCTGATGAAGAGGAGCAGTTATCAGAAATATAGCAAGCCAAATAGGATGCTGAATATGATGGACCTGAAGCATAAGAAATACAAGAATAAATGGTTAATTAAGATATTCAAGAATAAGATGAATAAGCTGATTAGGAAGAGGATGGATTTGATTAAGAAGCGTTTTAAGGTTAGGAAGATGTTGGCATTTATGGAGAAGAAATAGACGAATAAGATATGGAATCTTATGAAAATTAAGGAAATTCTGAAGAAGATAGATAATTTTAACAGGAATAACAACAGTTGGGAAAAAGATCTAATCGTAAACAAAAATAATAAGACATCTAAGACGAAGGTGATGACATTATAAATGATCAATTCGATCATTTCAGATAAATATAAATGCAGAAGAAGTAAGAATAGTAGGCTGCAAAGTAAGGAAAGAATGATCTTTAGAAGCAAATATAAAGATTAGAGGGCAAACTCATTTCTAAAAAAGATTGGATGTTACAAGGATAAGTAAAATCTACTCAAAGGCCGGTTAATAGTCTTCTCGAAACAGACCTACAGTTTAGCACTGGCATTCGATTAGGCCAATAAATAACTCCTGAGTATAATTCTGATCTAGAAACTATGATAAAACAACGAATTTTAGATGAACTTTATGATGATCGAGTTCGCTATCAACATGCCCAAGTTTTAAGATAGCATTACTCTTCCTTGAAAGAAGTGAGTACGGACAAAAGTAAGATGGGTCTTTCTGAATTATATGAAAGCTAATTCAAAAATTATCTCGGAATCGGTGAAAATAAGCAAGATAAGCTCAAAGCAGAAATTATGGAAGCATTTAAACAAGTTAATTATCAATTAGATTCTCTTTCTAATTTTCATTTTACACCTAGGCCAGTGGCTGCTTTGAAGGGAGATGCTGTAATTGTTGAGGAAAGAGTTCCAACTGCAAAATGGAAGGGTGGCCAATAGCAATTGACGAAAATTACTCACCAATTCGAAACTTAAAAATAGGAAAACAAACAAGGAAAAAGACTAAAAAATAAAAGAATCGAAAGGCAGAGAAGGAAATAGCGTAATCAAAAGAAGCTTAACAAAAAGATCGAATATGGAGGAATGACTAAATTTGAGGCAAAAGCAATTCAAAAATCAAAAAAGAACACCTTAAAGTAAAATACTACAAAGTATAACAAGAGCGCTAATTTCTTCGGCCAAATGAACAAAGAGAAATCCAGCAAACCGAATGCTAATTTGTCCAAATTAAAACTATGATGATCTTCATTTTACTCTTCCCTCTTGGGTTATATTTGAAACTTACATGACTGATAGAATTCTCAACGAGCTTAAGAACATCAAATAGGGAGATAAAAATCTCCACCAGCATCTTAAAAACTTCATCTCACAACTGATTGGAAATAACGAAGACCTTTCTGCTTTCGAGGCTTATTCTTCCCAACAAAGAATTAGTAATGGAGTTCAATAATGTGTCTTCAAAGTTAGATAAGCTTATTCTCACCTCCGCGATTTCGAAGTAAAGCAGAGAACACTACTTTCAGTAATAATTTCTTCATATAGAAGCTAAATTCAGGAACCTAAGAAGAGCCTCAATAACCAGCTTCAATCGGATATGTTCCAGACATCCAATAATAAGCAAGATCTTTCGAAAAGTATGGAGTTGGTTTTGGCGAATAGGAAATTCTTTGCATTTCAAAATCAATTGCAGTACTTTTTGTTTTAAAAAGAGATTCGCACTTAAAAAAAATGCCAGACAAGCAAAATTATGGGGGAAGATAATTGGAAGTGAAAAGGACTACTATGTAATTGAAGGACAAGCTGACGGAGCTGAGTAGGCAGGAGAGATTGCAGCTGATACATAGCCAAAAGGAACTGGTGCTAACCGTTGGAGTTTTTGGGTGGCTACTGATCTAACTGGTGATTGGACCTAATTACCTCTTATTAATCCAAGCCAACTGAAAATTTCACGTAAAATAAAGTATATTTTTACTGGAGATCTCAATAGAGCTGTTCTTACTAATCCACTTTTCCCAGGCAAAGAATCACATTTGGTAATAATTTACTTATATAGCTAAAATGCCAGCTTGTAAGAATACAATCTTCTTCATCTTTGATTCTAAAAGGTTCTCTCATCCTTAATGCTTAAAGTGGTTAAATATAGGCACCTTAAGAGTATTTATTCCCATAAATTTCTTTTCTGGCTCAAAAAGAGAACTGGGTTTATCAAAATCCATCACTTTTAAAAAATGGGCGAATTTCACATCTTAAGCCTGAAGGTCTCGAAGCATAATAGGAAGAAAAATGGTTGAAAAATCAAAATAAAGTAGATCCTGCTGAACCAAAGCTTAAAAGTATTGTCTTAGATAGTTAAAAATGGTCACTCAAAACCTACAATATCGAATAAGTATATAAAACAGTAGGTAAAAATTCTAAGGTTATTTCAAAAGGATCAGTTTGTGTAAAAAGCCTTATATGGCCTGGATGGTCTGTGCTCTGCGCCAACGGAAAAGTGAGTTACATTTATGTTGGTTATGGACATAAATTCAAGCAACACTATTATCCATTTGATCCTGAACCAGTTCTCAAGGAGAGAGAAGATAGAAAATAATACGTTGTAGTATAGTGATCGTATTTACACAATATTCCTCAATTATTAGCCTCACATTTATGAATAGAATTACTTGGTATGAGGAACTTCATATTATATTTATGAGTGTATTCCAAAGAGTTACAGAGGGCGAGAATTAAAACAAGCAAGACTTCAGTACAGCTGATCGTTTCTATGATATGGAAGAGAGTCAGAGAAGATATCAAGAGCTTGTATAGGAAAATGTTTGGTTGAAACAACAGATTGAACGTAATCGTCAAAGCTAAAGTGTCAATCAAGGAAATTGTCAACATTGTCATGAAACCTCAACTCCCCCTCCACAAATTAACTCTCATAATGGTGATATAGTTCTTTGGAGCATGTTAGAACGCAACAAATACTTGGAGAACAAAATTGAAAAGCTGAGATGTCAGTACGATAAGCAATCGAAAACCCTCCATACAATCAGAGGTTCATAAAAATGGAAAAATAGGTTCCTTTGTAATTCACAAGGAAGCACCTGCTATGAGGATAAATATCTCCAGCTTCTGCGAGTTAGATCCCCATTCTATTGATACTTTGAAGCATTCTTCTTATTATTTATTTTAAGATAATTAGATTACTCCAAAGCTCAAACAAACCTAAATAAGATGTCGTAATATAAGGAGTTTTTTTCAATGAATCATATCTTGGCAATACTCTTTAAAGAATAGCGCTGATCGAGACGAACGTCTTCAATTGGAACCAAGAAATCTGGGAATAGAACCTTCGAGTCTTATTTACGGGGATTAGCGAAGCGAAGAATATAAGTCTTTTCTCTTCCATAAAGATTGTTGTAGACATCAATATTGTAAGGATGCTCGTTGTAAACAAAATGATAGCGTTGCCTGTTAATAACACGGAAGCTTTTATCGGCTTTTTCTTCACGGAGCATTACATATTGAAGAGATGTTAGGGGTTTTCTGATTTCCTGAACATAATCTCCTTCTGAATTTGGTTGTCCACGATATTTTCTTTGATATGTGTATGAATTGTTTTGTCCTCTCTTCTTAAGTTTATCTTCTGACCATTTTTCATCTTTTTAAAGGAAAATTTCTTCAATATCTGAAATTTCAACCTTAAGCTCGTGAGGGAAATGAGCTAAATAACGAAATAATTACGTTCTTCAACGAGGAATTTTTCGTATCTATTAATTTTTACTTAAAGACCGACAGTTTTGTGAACTGCTTCGATAGCTTTTTGGACTTTTCCTTCAAATGGCTCGCCCTTGATATTTGAGCAAACAGTCATATGAGGATGTCCAATCCAAGCATTCAGGGTTCGCTTGTCAAGATTACGGGCAACATCAATGCTTTCGTGTCTAGCTTCGTTATTTTCAAGACTGTAGAATTCTTCAGCTCCATTTGCAGTTGAGCATAAGAAGATAACTCGATCGTATCTTCTATCTCTAAGAGTGACCCAGCTCCAACCCTATTCATCCATAATTGCTTGGAACTACTCCTTTGATACATAAGCTGCGGGATCAGCTGTTCCCCGATCGCAAAGTACGATCGCTGGGGACTTACTCATCTCGGCAAGGCGGGTAAAGTAATCTTCAGCATACATCTGGAAACGGATGAGAAGGCTTTGGAAGCGAATACGCTCCTGAATGTTGAACTTGCTCATCATAATCATTCCTCCAGCTTGAACCACGAGAGTTGGAATCTCAGGAACTGAAAGTACTCTGAATCCTTTGGAACTCAAATCCTCGTGAATTCTTCTTAGAGATGTACTCTTTCCTCCACAAGGTCCACCAGTAATGGCGATTTTATAGATGGGATGTTCAGATTAATTTCTTACTGATTGGTGTTCAACGTTATCCTTAAGGTATACTTGGTTAAGAGCATTCTCAAAATCTTTTACACCAACCTGTTTTGATTCAAGGGCAGTCTTAAGCAGTGCTCTCAACTCTTCTTTCTCTTTGCGTTCTTTGTTGAGGTGGTAAAAGCTTGCTGCCATTCCTCCGAGTAGAACAAACTCAGTCTTATGATCAGAAATCTTGTCAACAATATTGCCCATGAAATATATTATACAAAGAAAACTTTAGTAAATCTTCAAAACCTGTAAAACCAATCTAAGTCTTGGATATACATGCAAGCGATAATTCTTTCGTAATTACTAATTCAATATATATTGAAGCTTATAGATTCAGCTGAGCCTTATTATCTATCTAGTATTTTGATGATACTGCAAATATCTTAAATAAAAAGATAATCTAATTGAAGTAAAATAATTTGTTGCTTTCTCAGTATATTTTTCAAGATGGAACTATTTATTTTTCTCTTCAAATATATTTATAACGATTCCACATGAACCTTCAAAAACTTCTTAATGCAAGTTCAAGACTTCTTGAAGTCAAAAATTACAATCATTCACGTCATACCTCATTAATTTAGTCATCTAAGCTATCTGCCATTAGCTGTTATTTATAGATAATAGAGACTCCTCATAAGATTCCTTTAAATAATTTCTCTAATCACAACAATTCTCTCCTTCACTCTGCGACATGCTAAATGTCTTATTATTTAATGTGTGTGCTTAAAATTAAGAAATGATCAAGCGCTACGATTAGTAACTGCTTTAATCAACAGAAGATGCTCAAAGGGGGCAAAAAAACGCTAAAATAACAGCCTCATCAATTTACATTGGTAAAAAAGTGAGAAAATCGCTTAAAAGATGGCTTGAGTACGTATTAAACTCCAGCTTTTTTGCGAAAATTTTGCAATAAATTAAATCAAAATCACTTGGTAATAGCAAATGTCTACGCTCTTTACTAGAAACAATAGATTATATAACCTACAAATATGAATTGACTTTCACTTATCGTGAATATATTACATAGTCTCTTTCACAACTTGGTAAAAGAGCATAGAATTCTTTAATTAATGATAAAATTTCATTTGTTAATAAAACAATTTTTGCTGGGGGAAATAGTTTGGTTTAATTTATGAATGAAATTTCTGATAATTATCTTATAAACTTGGCAGAGCTCGCTTAAATTATAGTTATTAACTATTCTAATACAAATTCATCTCGGAAAATATTTGAATCAGCCAACAATTTTGGATAGACTATTACTGAATAAATAATTGATTATCTCATTCGAAGATGCAATAAAAATGATTTGTTTTCAGAAAAAATGGATAGCTACCGTCCATTTGAACTATTAATGTAAATTATCTTCCAAAAATTTGGCAGTGTTCTTTTA
>Ga0247836_1008501_pt1 | contig 10366 bp, 11 predicted proteins | sample LaCruzMarch2015__4_FD_187116 | JGI IMG/M metagenome (GOLD analysis project Ga0247836, IMG submission 187116) | Freshwater microbial communities from meromictic Lake La Cruz, Castile-La Mancha, Spain - LaCruzMarch2015_14m | ecosystem: Environmental > Aquatic > Freshwater > Lake | place: Spain...
TATTTCAAAAGTTAATTGATAATATGGGGCCTTTGGGTCAGTACAAAGAAATTGCCCATGGTTACTATGCATTTCCAAAATTGGAAGGCGAGATTAGTACACGAATGACGTTTCGTGGAAAAGAAAGGATTGTTTGGAGTCTTAATAATTATTTAGGACTGGCTAATCACCCGGAAGTAAGAAAAGCCGATGCTGATGCTTCAGCGGAATGGGGTCTGGCTTACCCTATGGGTGCGAGGATAATGTCAGGTGAAACAGACCAGCACGAACAGTTAGAAAATGAACTTGCGGCGTTTGTATCAAAACCAGCGGGTCTTTTGCTAAATTTCGGTTTTCAAGGGGTAGTTTCCATTATCGATGCCTTAATGAGCAGACATGATGCCGTAGTTTACGATATGGATAGCCACGCTTGTATTTATGATGGCGTTCGTATGCAAATGGGAAAGAGATTTCCTTTTGAACATAATGATTTTGAAAGTTTTAAGAAACAGATAGAGAAAGCTAAAAAATATACTGAAGAAACTGGAGGAGGTATTTTGGTTATTTCCGAGGGTGTATTTGGCATGAGAGGAAATCAGGGTATCTTGAAAGAAATAGCCTCTCTTAAGGATCAATATGGTTTCCGTTTCTTCGTGGACGATGCGCACGGATTTGGTGCATTGGGTGCTACAGGTGCCGGAGCCGGAGAAGAGCAGGGAATTCAAGATAAAATTGATGTTTATTTCAGCACCTTTGCTAAGTCAATGGCAAGTATCGGCGCGTTTGTTGCCGGTGAACAATTCTTAATTGATTACCTGAGATATAACATGCGTTCTCAACTATTTGCCAAAGCATTACCAATGCCATTAGTTATTGGTGCTTTAAAAAGACTTGAGATTATTAAACGCGGGCCTGAATTGAAAAACAAACTATGGGCCGTAGTAAATAGATTACAAGGTGGACTTAGGGAAGCTGGCCTCGATTTAGGGGTTACAAATTCTTGCGTTTCTCCTGTTTTCCTAAAATGTTCCGTGGCTGAAACGGCTTATTTGATACATGACATCAGAGAAAATTTCAATATCTTTTGTTCAGTGGTAATGTATCCAATGATACCTAAAGGAATGATCCTTTTGCGATTAATCCCCACAGCAGATCATACTTTCGAGGAGGTGGATCTAACTATTGAGGCATTCAAAGAAATAAAGAAAAGCCTTGAGGCTGGTGTTTATAACAAGGAACTTAGCGAAGTAGGCGTTTAGTTAGAACCTAAACGATTGCGAAGGGGGAATTTGGCTTAGGCCAAGTTCCCCTTTTGCGTTTGTTAGAAAATCATGAAAAATGTCCTTTGCCAAACAGACCCTTTCTGCCTACATTTAAGTTATCAAAATAATCACTATGAAATGGGAAGCAAAAATCATAAAACACAGAGGCGAAAGTAGAATTGCGGTACACTTTGAAAAAGATGCTAATATGATAGCACGCATAAAACAATTTGAGGAATCAACATGGAGTTCGCAATTAAAGGTATGGCACCTGCCTGATACTGAAGAAAACAGAGTTAAATTTAAACTAGCGACGGCAAGCAGTTTATTACCAAGTGAAGAAGGAATGATTCAAATTGAAAAATTCCAACAATGGTTGCGATCTAAACGATATAGCGAGCGTACCATTAACACATACAAAGACGCCTTGAAATCATTTTTCGTTTTCTTTAACACTTATACCATTGCTGAACTAACAAATGAAGATGTTATTAGATACAACAATGAATTTATTATAAAAAACAATTTATCAGCATCTTATCAAAATCAGATAACAAACGCCATAAAACTTTACTTTAAAACCATAAAATATACCAAAATAGAGATTGATAAAATACATCGGCCAAAACGAGCTAAGGTGTTGCCCAATGTATTGAGCAAAGAAGAAGTAAAAACCATTTTAGAGGCGCACAATAACATTAAACACAAGATGATGCTAAGTTTAATATATAGTTGTGGATTAAGATGTGGCGAGCTGCTAGCCCTAAAACCGATACATATAGATTCAAAGAGAAATATTGTAGTATTGAAAAATGCTAAGGGTCAAAAAGACAGAATAGTACCTCTTAGTCCTAAAATATTAGAGATGCGGGCATGACTTATGATTCCAGGAGTTTACAATTAGTATTAAAACAAGCATTGAAAAAAGCGAGAATTACAAAACCCGTTACTTTACATTGGCTCAGACACAGTTATGCGACGCATCTTTTGGAAAGTGGAACTGACCTGCGTTATATACAAGAACTATTAGGCCACAGTAGCAGCAAAACTAATGAAATACGCACTCCTGTTAGTACAAAAAGTATACTGAATTAAAAGTCCATTTGACGATTTATAAAAAAATAGTACTTATATTTAGATACAAAAACGAAATAAACCTTCGCTAATACAACCAAAACTAGGTGTATGGCCAAAAGTTTGTTTCGCCTATATGGTAGTTATGCCTCACCCTAAAAGACGACCGTGCTAAAAACAAACTGACCGAATTTTTTCAGAATTTGACATCAAAGAATCAAACTTATTTGTAAATTTGCCAAAATTGTCAAGGTGAAATTTTCAAGAAGATGAAGGAAACATTCGGAGAATACATACACAAACTTAGGTCGGACAACAGCTTGACGTTAACTAAACTTGCGGCTGCATTAGACATTGACCAATCTACTCTTTCAAAAATAGAGAACGGGAAAAGAAATGTTCCAGTTGAAGTCCTACCAAAGCTATCGAAGATTTTCAATCTTGACCTGAAACTATTGGAACACGAGTATTTCAGTGAGAAAATTGCTGAAATCATTTATCCGCAAGAAGAACCAAGAGAACTTTTAAAAGCGGCTGAAGAAAAGGCAAAATATATGCGAATCAAGAATCAACAACAAGGAAAAATAAACTTTTAAGCTATGATAAAATATTCAAAACTTCGGGACAAGCTAAAAGTTGAAACCTTAAATGGCAATGCGGAAGATTTAGCTTTTTTCACCCACTATCTTCACAACCATACAAACGGAGTATCAAAATCTTTTGAAAAAAGAGCAAAAGAATACTATTGTTCAATGAGCGAAGAACTGAATATTGTAGCAGAGCCAGAATTGCAGGCAATGCTTCCCATAAAATGGGATATTCCATTTCCAGCACCTGAAAATCCTGAGTTTACTTTTATTGACCTTTTTGCAGGAATTGGGGGTTTCAGAATCCCATTACAAGAACTTGGCGGTAAATGTGTTTTTTCTTCTGAGTTTAATTATCACGCACAACGTGCCTATGAATTTAATTTTGGTGAAGTGCCTTTTGGCGACATCACAAAACTTAATTTAGATATTGTTCCAAAACACGATATTCTATGTGCAGGTTTTCCTTGCCAACCATTTAGCATTTCAGGTAAAATGAAAGGCTTTGAAGACACAAGGGGAACGTTGATTTATCACGTTTTTGAATTAATTGAGAAACGACAACCAAAGGTTGTTCTTCTTGAAAATGTAAAGCATTTGGTTTACCACGACAACAAAAGAACACTTTCGACTATAGTTCAACACTTGGAAGAAATGGGTTATGTGGTTTCAAAAAAAGTTTTGAACGCTTCTGACTTTGGTTTGCCACAAAATAGAGAACGCATAATTATCATAGGACATAAGGAAACTAAATTTGATTTTTCAAAAATCAAAAAGAAACCTAAACCAGCTCTTAAAGTCTTTTTAGACAAAGAAAACGATTTTGAATATTTAGATGAGCCTTATACTATTTTGGATGAGCAAAAAACGCAAGATTCAGGCTTGGTTTTCGCAGGTTACAGAAACAAAACTATCCGAAAAGCAGGAGTAAGACCAGGAACAGAACACTTGTCAAGAGTTCATAAACAACCAAACAGAATTTACTCTACTGAAGGTGTTCATCCAGCTCTTCCATCGCAAGAGTCATCAGGAAGATTTTGGATTTGGCACGAAGGAACTGTAAGGAAACTTACAATTCAGGAGTGCTATAAAATTATGGGATTCCCGAAAAAATTCAAGTTACTTAACAACAAAGCAGAACTATATAAACAAGTTGGCAACTCTGTTGCCGTTCCAATGATTAAAGCCGTTGGAGAGCAGATTAAAACACAACTTTTAAAATTAGAAAAATAGATGGAGCCAACAGAATTTTTAGAAAAAATATACGCTGAATCAATGGAACTTGTTGGTTCTGATGATAAAATTAAATCTGACTTAAATAAGGCAGTTGAGAATCATCTACTTGAAATATTAGGTAGGTCGGAATCTGCAAAAGCGGTAATCACAGTTATACTAACAAGTGCTGTTTACAAAAAATTAAACCCTGCTCAAGACATACGAAATCATCAAACAAGTATCCCAAATGGTTATTCGGGAAGAACATTTGATTCAAAATTCATAACTCCTTTTCTTAAAGGGATAAAGTTTCCTGCAATGGCAGAAAGCGGTTGGCTAACTCGTTCATTAGAACAGAAAGTTCCCTACGATTCAAATTATTCAGGAGCAATAAGCCCCGACTCATTAAAGACTGCATTTCTTGAAACTATTGACTTTATTCAAAAAGGAAAAGACATTGATAAACTTTTAAGTTTTTTGTTTCAAGGACTAATAATCCAAAGAAATGCACAACAAATAGACTTGGCAAAGCCTTTAAACTTGCCAATCGCAACAATAATTGATTTATTGTGCAAACACTTTGACACGAAGTATTCAGCAGAAGGAGCTTCTCGCTTACCCGTATTGGCACTATATGCAGCTTACCAATGCTTAATAAATGAAACCAAGAGATTTGAAGGTAAAGTTTTGTTGCCAATGGAAAGCCATACTTCGGCTGACAGCCGAAGCGGGCGTATTGGCGACATCGACATTGTTGATGAAAAGGAACGAGCTTTTGAAGCAGTAGAAGTGAAACACGGAATTCCAATAACGGCACAACTTGTAAAAGACGCATTTGAGAAATTTAAGACAACTCAAGTAAACCGCTATTACTTGCTATCAACCGCAAATATTGACACCTCACAAGCTGACGAAATCAACAAAGAAATAGAGAGAATAAAAAACATTCACGGTTGCCACGTAATTGCAAACGGTTTGACAAATTCATTAAAATACTATTTGCGACTACTTTCTGATACATCAGAATTTATTGAATACTATGTAAACAGTATAGAAATAGATACAGCATTGAAGTATGAACACAAAAAGGAATGGAATAATATCATATCTCAAATGTGACGAAAAAGAAGGGCGAAGGCATAACATCGGTTTTGCAAAATGGCGGGTTCAGTGCTTCTATGACAGTTTAGTGCAAGGTTCAAGTTCAGTTTTTCAATTGAACATTTGTGCTAAAAGTCCACCACTTCGCAAAGCCGAGAACCGTTAGTGGTAAAGGCAGACGACCACCACAGAAACAATGAGACAATTGTGAAGTTGAAGATAAATGTTGAAGTTAGGTTTATTCACAAACTGCCGTTGGCTGACATCATAGAAATGGACAACATATACTATAAAAATTGACTCCCGGCAATCCGACAATAAAAGCGAAATTTGATGAACTGAATAATGGATAACTATGAACATAGATAAAATTAAAATTGAAATTTCAAGATTATCCCAAGAACACAAAGCGACAGGTGATGACCTAGATGACTTTAAAGATGCGGAATTAATTGAGAAAGAAGCTGAGCAACTTATTGTAAAATATTGCGAAGCAAAAGGGTATTTAATTTAATGGTTTTCCAACCGAAAAAAAGGAACTGCCAGAGGATGAGTTGGAAGAAGATTATTTCTGCCAAGAACGCTATCAATTGTATTTGGATACTCTTGCCACACAGCTTAAAGATGTGGCAGAATTGATGTGGTGTTTTGTTTCCAGCTTTTGGGAAGACCAATGCGAAAGCAAGGACGAATATATCCAAAACCTGAAAGATGGTTTGGATTCGGGAGTTTTTTATGATGTAACGATTTAAAATATGGAAGAACAAATTGAAAAAGGCTTTTTTGAATTTATAGACGCAGCTGATGCTGAAAAAGTGCATTCACAAACGATTGGGTGGATGTTTTCAGAAAACTGTAAAGCATTCAGCTATACTAATAAATATTTGATTTTAAATGAGTTAATTGGAAAGAATGCGGAAGTACAAGTAACTCCTGAAACAAAAGTTTATGTTGAAATTAACGATATTGATATAATGATTGAAGGTGAGGACTGGATAATTGTTATTGAAAATAAAATTAAATCTTCTCAACACAGCAACCAACTTTTTAAATATGAATTTTTAACGAAATACGATGATAAAGAAGCATTACCATGCTTTTTAAAATGGAAATCAATTAATTTCAATGATAGTCCTGATAAAGCATTTGAAAATTTAAATTTAGAAGAAAAAAAACATTTTCAAGACACAAAGCGATTAAATAAAAAAAATAAAAAAGTATTTTATTGTTATCTTACCCTAACCAAAGAAAAGCCAGAAAGTTCTATATGGGACAACAAAACGTATTCAGATTTATATAAGATTCTAGATAAATTTATTAAACCAGATGAATCAGCAAAAGATACTTTAATTGTAAACGAGTATTTAAAATCCATAAAAAATCTAACAAATGCTTTAGATTATATGGTAAATGATGAGGATGTAAGAAAATGGGTTTTTGAACACGGAGATTATACTAAACAAAAGGTTTATGAGGATGAACATTTCAAAAATTACAGCCCTAAAATCAAATACATAGCAAGCACAGGCTTAGTTAGGTTTATGCAGAAATATTACTATACTAAATTTTGCGAAATTTTTGGAGATTTAAATTCAATTATAAATTGGAATGGAATTAATTTAAGATGCAAAGTTGGATCCTCTGCAAGCAACGGTTCAGGACTAGCTCAAATTTACTTCCCGGATAGTACTTTCAAATTCGGCACACATGAATTTGTATTTGGTTATCAGATAAGTGGGAATACAATAAAATTTAATTGCGCTGCAATAGACTATCAAAAATCAAATTATAACCAGTTGCCTCCTGGAATTGAAGATAAGTTTAAAGATACTTTGGATAATCTGAAAAATAATCCTTCTTGTTTTTCTAAATTACAAAGAAAAGTAAATGATTCAGCCAAAGAGAAAGGAAAGGCATATATATCTCTTACAAAAAACTACAATAAGAAAGCAAAAAAGTTAATAGAAATGACTCCTCGTGAGTTGTTCCAATTTATTGATAATGAATTACCTATTTTGCATAATTATGCAATAAAAATAAAAAAGTCGTATGATTAAATACCTCTCCAAATCCGACTTCCAACTTGCCTCATCACGCCCTAAAAAGCTGGTGTATAAAAAGGCTTATTACCCAACGGTAAACGATACCAACGAGTACATGGAAATGTTGGCTTAGGGCGACTATATCGCTGGTAAAATGGCTTGTTCCTAGAAAGTTATTTGGGAATTGGCTTACAACAAACTTTTTATGTAAACAAAACTTTTGAATATAATTTAGGTCAGTCCACGATAATTGAAACTAAAATAAGTAAGACTGGAATTATACCAAATATATCATTAGGCTTAGGATATGATTTTAGTAAAAAGACAAAAATCCCACTTAAGTTTTATTTACGACCTTCATTTTACTGGTTATATCTCGACAGAAATTTAGTGTTTCAAAGTTCTAGTGCTATTGAGACGAGTTTAATTTTTGTACCAACTATCATAAGAAAAAAGATGAAATAAGGGCAGCAGCTAACAGCTAAAGTTTCGTGGCGCCCAGCGGGCATGCCATGAAACTCCCGTTGAACGTGACCGGTTTTTATGGGGTTGTCGTGAACTGATTTTAAATTTTTGTCGATGACTCTTAAGGGTCCTCTTTTTTTTGCGGTGGTTTAACACGCTAATGTGCCCTTTTTGCTCACTTTTGAGCACAAGACCCCACTTAGGATTTTTGGAGGTTGTCCGATACTTTCAGACTCTTTTGGCCCTTGCCTATATCGGTTTGCGGTGGGCCACGTCTGTCGAAGTATTGAATGGTGATAAGTTTGCCGACTTTGCAGCACGAACAGATCCGCTCAGGTTGTTCAATTACTTTAAGTTCGAGTAATCGCATCTGCATTTTTTCTTGTAGTACTTTTAACTTTTGCCGCTTCCATGTCGAACTCAAAATGCCACAATGCCTGATTTTTACAAAACGCTTAGGTAGAATGTGCAGCGCAAAACGCCTGATAAATTCCTCGTGGGTAAGGGTCATTTGTTTTTTTACCGCACCGCTTTTGTAATCCTTGTAGGTGAAAGTCACCGTGTTTTCATCAATCGCTTTGATGCGGTGGTTGCTGATAGCGATTTTATGCGTGTATCTACCTAGATATTCAATCACCGATTTTGAACTTCCGAAAGGTTGCTTGGCATAAACCACCCACTTCTTTGACCAAAGTTTTGAACGAATTGGGGAATAATATACTGGTGCTAATTTCAGCAGTTTATCACAAAACTTTCCCCGAAAAACCTTGGAAAGCGCATTTTACATCAAACAAAAACTTACCGTCTTTGCGGATGTTTTGCCAATTGCCATTTTTGTCAATGCCCCCACCTGGAACAATGCAGTGAACATGAGGATGTAAACTCATATTCTGACCCCAAGTGTGAAGCACACCAATCATCCCCATCTTTAGACCTTTTTTTTATCCAAACTTTTTAAGCGTTTTCCAAGCTCCGTCAAACCACAGATCATACACCAATTTAGGTTGATGCATTGCTAAAGAATTGATGCTGTCTGGCAACGTGAAAACCACGTGAAAATATGGCATAGGCAAAAGTTCTTGATCCCTTGCCTGTATCCATTCTTCCCGGTTCTTGCCCTGACACTTTGGGCAATGACGATTCCTGCAGCTGTTGTAGCTGATACTAATATTCCCGCATGAATCACAAGCGTCAATATGTCCGCCCATTGCAGCAGTACGACAATTTTTCACCTGCCGAAGTGTCCGCAGTTGCCAAACATTTAGTCCAATTTTTTCGACGCCTTCTCCCAGTTTTTGTAATACGTCTGTAATCTCATAACGAGGCGGTTTGATGCCTACTTGCTCGGTCTGCATTGCTCAAACAAAGTATCCAGTGGGCTGAAAACTTTCTGCGTTGGCAGTTGTGCAATTTGCAGGTACTCAATGGTGGTTTCGATGTTTTCATGACCCAATAAGTTCTTTAAGGTCATAATGTCGATGCCATCTTCCAACAGATGTGTTGCATAGGTATGCCGCAAAGTATGCACATGCACATCTTTCGTTATTCCAGCACGCTTACAAGCCTGTTTCACCGCCCATTGAACACCTTTCTGACTATAACGAGAGTCAAAATCACCACCAGATCTATTGGGTAACGGTTGTCCGTTAAAAAGCCATTCAACAGGTTTTTCTACTTCAATGTAGCTCTTCAAGCCTCTAATTAAGTGCTCTGAAAGTGGAACATACCTATCCTTTTTACCTTTTCCTTGAACGACACGAAGTTGTCTACGGTCAAAATCCATGTCTTGTAATCGAATACTGCGAACCTCCATGCAACGCAAACCACAACCATAAAGTAGCCCTACAAGAATCCTATGTTTGAGTAAATCACACGATTTTAATAAACGCCAAACTTCCTCTTTACTCAATACAACTTGAACACGTTTTTCATGTTTTATCTCTGGCAGATTTAAAAAAGAATACGGTAACCCCTCACTTTTAAGCAAAAATCGCAATCCATAAACCGTGTGTTTAAAATAGCTCTGTGAAGGTGTTTTTGACTTTTTTTGGAGATAAAACAAATAGTCATGTATTTGTTCTTGATCCAGTTCCGTTGGGATTTTCCCGTAGTAAATTGCTACCGCCGCAACGTGGCGAGAGTAGTTTTCAAAGGTCGTCTTGCTTCGACCCAACACTGAAACGGTGCGCTCAAATCGGTATATCAACTCCTCAAAACCCAACACTTCTCGCTTCGCCTGATTCATTAATTTGTTCCCTCTTAACTCCTCAGGACTTTTTTTTTGTTACCATAACGATTAATTTTTTAGTTTTGTTAAGGTAACTGTTTTTTAGATAGGTAGCTACCGAAGGTTTCGTTCAACAGGCGTTTGGCAAAAGTGGCAGTTCAGTGCTCCGCAGACACATTTGTGGTTAATCAAAGTTTTGTTCTCCGCATCAACATTTGTGGTGTAAATGGCCACCTTCGCCAAGCCTCAAACCGTAGTGGCAATTTTCGACCGACTGCAGAGACAGACAAAAATTTCAAAATCGATCTCAAAAATTTGAATTAAAAATTTGTACATTTACCAATTTTTGGTAACTTTATTTAAACTTTAAATGAAATGAAAAATACATCAATATCATTAGGAAATTATTTTGAC
>Ga0247836_1008505_pt1 | contig 10362 bp, 9 predicted proteins | sample LaCruzMarch2015__4_FD_187116 | JGI IMG/M metagenome (GOLD analysis project Ga0247836, IMG submission 187116) | Freshwater microbial communities from meromictic Lake La Cruz, Castile-La Mancha, Spain - LaCruzMarch2015_14m | ecosystem: Environmental > Aquatic > Freshwater > Lake | place: Spain...
CAGGCTCGCCAACTCCACCAGGGTTTTCGCCGCTGTCGATGATGTGAATTTCCATTTTTGGAGCCTCGTTCAATCGCATGACGTTGTACTGATGAAAATTGGTTTGGTCGCAAACGCCATTTGTAAACGTTATTCCACCTTTGATTGCCGCCGTAATGCTCAGTTTGTAGAAAGCTGTCGTTTAACAAATAAAACAAAGTCCTCGGAAACATTTGCTAATTTTGCACACTGTTCTACTGTCAAGCCCATAGATAAAGCATTTGTAACAGTTTCAATGTTTTTTATGTCAATAGCTTGTTTAATTTTCCTACTCTCAGCTTTTACTGATTCAGCATTTCTCGCAATTAGAATTTCCAATGACGCCTTTTCATCAGGTGTCATTTTACGGCTGTCCAGTTCGTCAATGGCTACTTTGAGCCAAGCTTCGTCCCAAAATTTTGGAAACTGGGTTGTCTGTGTTACTGTATGTATCGTTTTCATTGTATAAATCAGCTTTTGTAAATCTGTTTGACAATCAACTTCTTGCAAGGTAAATTTATCTAATTCTACCGTAATAAACGTCATTTGGTTGTCAATAAGTTCGCCTTGTTCATTTCGTAAGTTCGCAACTGAATGAAACTATGGATAGGGTAGAATGTCGTTCGCTAAAATAGCCACACAATATATTTTTGTCAACGTTCCGTAGTCAAATTTGCCTCGTTTCACCATTGCGTTAAATTTATGCAAAGCATAAAATTTCATGCGTTGAACAAAATACGGTGCATCGCCATACTGCATTTCTACTATAAAATGGTTATCATTTTCGTCAGTACAGGCTAAATCAAAAATCCCACTTCTGCTATCTTGTGTGATACCTTCAAAGGTATTCTTGTCAAATTTTACCTCTTTTATAGGTACTTCTGAATTGATAAGTGCTTGCAAAGCCTTACGCAAGAAAAGCGTATTGGCTTCATTGCCAAAAGTGGCTTTAAAACCATAATCCGAGATTATCGGAATAAATATTTGGTCGTCTGTGTACAATGCTTCCATGAAGCAAAGTTAATATAAATTCACTTTTACCAATTAAACACCAAGAAATTATTTAATAGTGATATATTTCATGACATTTTCAGTCCTAAATTTTCAAGAGGCTCTTCTAACTACTTTTGTATGAGTTTCCAATAAATGTCCTGTTTGTAATTTAAGCGATATTATGTTTGACCACAAAGTGCAGCACTTCTAAGTTCAATTTCATTCAGTATTTTTTTACCTCTTCTTCTGAATATGAGATTATTATTTATCTTAAATCCTATGCGTTCATATTTTCCAAATTTATTTTGATTAGTATTCATATGCCGTAGCCACCAACAAGTTAATAGACGCAACTAATTGTGTTTTATTTTCAAATGTGCGAATTATACGCAAGTAATTATTATAAGTTAAATTATTTATTTAATAATCCTCGGACGATAGTCACCAAGTTATCAATAGTTGATAATCAGCTTTTTAACTGTTCACAAATTTGCCAATTAATATTGTCCTCTTTCTTAAACAGCAACATCAAAATTCTCTTTTTGATTGAGCAAAATAAAAGCGTCTAAGAGTTTTTAATTCTTAGACGCTTAGTGATACAAGAAGTACCAGGTTTTTATAATTTGTAAAATATTACCCCAAATTAGCAATATCAAAAGGTAATTTTCTGATTCTCTTGCCAGTTGCTGCAAAAATCGCATTACCGAGTGCTGGGGCAATTGGCGGTAAACCAGGCTCGCCAACTCCACCAGGGTTTTCGCCGCTGTCGATGATGTGAATTTCCATTTTTGGAGCCTCGTTCAATCGCATGACGTTGTACTGATGAAAATTGGTTTGGTCGCAAACGCCGTTTGTAAACGTAATTCCACCTTTGATTGCCGCTGTAATACCCATTACAATATTTCCTTCAGTTTGGGCTTTTACGTTGTCAGGATTTACATAATATCCGCAGTCGAGTACCGACACAACTTTGTCGATTTTTACACCCGCTCCATCTTTTGTAACCGTAATGCAACAAGCTGAAATACTACCAAACGAAGCAAAAACGGCTATTCCTTTGCCTTGTCCTGCTCCGAGCTTTTCTTTCCAATTGGCTTTTTCGGAAACTGTTTCCAGTACTTTTCGGTAGCGAGCATCTTTCACTAAGTCTAAACGGGCTTGTAGCGGGTCTTTTCCTGCCAACTGAGCTAATTCGTCAATGAAACATTCTTGTCCCCAACCAAAATTTGAGGCATAAACCGAACGCCACCAAACGATAGGAATTTCAGTTTTTACGTTTGTCCAAGAAATTTTTGAAACAGGAAACTCATATTTGCTATTTTCAGTGCTGATTTCACCCGATAACCACGGGTCAGATTCGTCAGGAGCTAAACCTCCAAATACTTGACCAACAATAGATTCGCCAATGGCATGGTGGTGAAAACCTGTGATTTTACCTTTATCAACAAAGCCTTGCATGTGGCTCAGCATTCCCGGGCGATACGGCCCTTGCGTAATATCATCTTCACGCGTCCAAATCATTTTTACTGGCTTTTTCAAATCTTTTGCCAATAAACAAGTTTCATTCAAATAGTCGTGATAGGCTTTTCTACCAAACGAACCACCGAGCAACGGAACATTGAATTTGATTTTATCTTTACTAATTCCCAAGGCTCTTGAAACATCAGCCAAGCCACCATCGGGTCCTTGTACGTGTGCCCAAACCTCGGCCGTTCCATCATCTTTTACATGCACAATCGCACATTCTGGTTCAATTGGAGCATGAGCTAAAAATGGGGTTTCGTAATTAAACTCCAGTTTTTGCTTGGCATTAGCAAATTTGGTATTGAAATCGCCTTTTTCTTCGAATCTGATACCTTCTTTTTTGGCAGCTTCGTAGGTTGCCGCAAAATAATTATCGGTTGTCATGGTTTTGGCCAAATCGCCGTTATCCCACGTAACTTTCAAGGCTTTTCTGCCTTTTTGTGCTGCCCACCAATTGCTTGCAATAACTGCCACTGCATCTGCTGCACGGTGCGGCATTGGTCTTTTGGTTTTAATAACTTGCAAAACGCCTTTTACTTTCAAAGTTTCGCTGTCATCAATTGAAACAATTTTTCCGTGAATAGTTGGCGAGTGCTGCATGCAAGCATAAACCATATTTGGCACTTCGATGTCGATTCCGTAAACAGCTTTTCCTGTTACACGCTCAGGCACATCAATGCGTTTGTTATATTTACCCAAAATCTTAAAATCTTTCGGGTCTTTGAGTTTCGGATTTTTCGGAACTTGTAATTTTGAAGCATCATCAACCAATTCGCCGAAAGAGAATGATTTATCAGAATTTTTCAAATAAATCTTGCCATCTTGGGCATAACAGTCTGCTATTGAGGCATTCCAGCGTTTGGCGGCTGTCTCGATAAGCATTTCTTTGGCAGCTGCACCAGCTTTGCGGAGTGATGTCCACAAACCACGAACAGTGCTACTTCCACCCGATTGTTGGCTACCATATTTTTCTTGCCCGCCTGACTGGATGAGCTTTACTTTATCTAAACTGACTTCCAATTCTTCAGCAATCAACGATGGTGCGGCTTGCGTAGAGCCTTGTCCCATATCGGGGCGAGGATTAATCAAAGCAATGCTTCCATCGGTGCTGATGATGATAAAAGGATTGATTTCTAGGTCGAGAACTGCCGATTTTGGGTCGGTATGAGAAATCTTTTTAGGATGTTTTTCTTTGGCGAAAGAATTAAGCCCAACCATCAAACCGACTCCCGTAAGTGAGCCAGTTTTAATAAATGAGCGACGTGAGGTAGCCCCTAAATCCCCAGATGTGGCTTTTTCGATAAGATTATTTTCTATATGTTCCATAGTTTTTTTAGTATTTTAAACAAGTTCATTGGTTTGCACCAAACGATACTTAGAGATGGGTTGACTTTTTTCGTATAAAACAATCGGGTCTAAATCAAATGGCAATGTCATTTTTTCTTGGTCGAAGTTAATCGTTATTGGTAAATTTACCCACTGCAAAGTGCCTACATCACCAATCGAAACATATTTAAAAATGTCATAGTCAGCTAATTGATAAAAAGCTTCATGCTTGTTTGGCTCATTAAATTCGTCATCAAAATCATTGACTCTCACTTCGCCAGTATTCCATAAACGGGTAATTTTTAAAGGCTCAACTTTGATGATTTGTGTAATAAAGGGAATATTACTCATTTTCTTAGACTAAAAGTTAAGAAATCTGTTGACTGTAGAGCGGAACGCCGCTCGCTATCGACAGTGGAATTATTTCATACTTTCAGCTGCACGATGAATTCCTTTGCGAATGCGGTCATAAGTACCACAGCGACAAAGATTTCCACTCATATAAGTGTCAATATCTGCATCAGTTGGATGGGGCGTTGTTTTCAATAAAGCCACTGCCGACATGATTTGTCCAGATTGGCAATAGCCACATTGAGGAACTTGCTCCTCAATCCAAGCTTGTTGAACAGCGTGTAATTGTGTTTCGCCAATGCCTTCGATGGTTGTAATTTTGGCATTTTTGGCAAGTGATGAAACTGGGATTTGGCACGAACGAGTAGCCTCTCCATTCACATGAACTGTACAAGCACCGCACTGAGCTATTCCACAGCCAAATTTTGTGCCTTTTAGACCCACAAAGTCACGCACAACCCAAAGTAGCGGTATATCAGGCTCTACATCTACTTTAGTTTTTTTTCCGTTTACGGTTAGGTTGAATATTGCCATTTTTTTTTAGTTATAAGTCGGCTGTCAGCAATCGGCAGTCGTCTTGCGATGAATCAATTTTTATAAATTCTTTTTAGCCGACTGCCGAAAACTGATTGCCGAAAGCTAAAAATTTTTACAATTAATAACGTAAAACTTACTAAAAATTTAGACTTTTGCAAAGAAATTTACTTTTATCTCAAACTATGTTTATTGACTTACGAAGCGATACTGTTACAAAGCCCAGCAAGGGCATGAAAGAAGCCATGTTTTTAGCCGAAGTTGGGGACGATGTTTTTGGCGATGATCCAACGGTTTTGGCTTTGGAAGCTCAAACTGCCGAGATGTTTGGTATGGAAGCCGCAATGTTTTGTCCGTCAGGAACGATGACAAATCAGTTGGCGATTCGTGTGCACACTCACCCCGGAAGTGAGGTAATTTGCGATAAATATTCACACATTTATTTATACGAGGGTGGGGGAGTTGCTTTAAACTCTTTTTCATCTTTGAAACTTTTGGATGGCAATAGAGGCCGACTGAATGCACAACAAGTACGTGATGCAATTAATAATCCTGACGATATTCATCAACCAAATACCAGTTTGGTTTCGCTCGAAAATACGATGAATAAGGGGGGAGGATGCTATTATCAACTATCTGATATTGAGCAAATTAAGGCCGTTTGTGATGAAAAGAATTTGCCACTGCATCTTGATGGAGCAAGGTTATTTAATGCCTTAGTAGAAACCAATGAAAGTCCAGAAATTTACGGAAAACTATTCGATTCTATCTCAATTTGCTTATCGAAAGGTTTGGGTTGTCCTGTTGGTTCTTTACTTTTGGGAAATAAAGATTTTATAAAAAAAGCTCGTCGCTCACGTAAAGTAATGGGTGGAGGCTGGCGACAAGCAGGGTTTTTGGCTGCTGCAGGAATTTATGCTTTAGATAATAATATCGAACGTTTGCGAGAAGACCACGCTCGTGCCAAGCAAATTGGTAAAGTTTTGGAAGGCCTTCCTTTTGTAAAAAATATTTATCCGATTGATACAAATATTGTGATTTTTGAATTGTCAGAAACTATTTTGGCAAACGATTTTGTGGCAAAGATGCGTCAACAAAAAATAGGTTGTGTAGTGTTTGGCAAGCATTTAGTAAGATTTGTTACTCACCTTGATTTTACAGATGATCATTTAACTGCATTTGAAAATAATATCAGAAAAGTCAATTGAGTTCGTTATGTATGTCTGTAGAACAGGTTTTCAACCTGTTTTTTATTTCGTTATATCAACATGATAAGTAGAAAGCTTGTCCTAACAAATATCCTAAATTGTGAAAAAAAGTCTCGGAATTATCTGTTTTTTCCTTACAACAATCCATTCTTTTGCTCAAGAAGAAAGGCGTAAAGTGCTGAAAGTTAATCTTTCAGCTGCTGCATTGGGTGCCGCTACGGTTCAATATGAAGCTGTTTTTGGTAAACGTTTTTCGTTGGCTTTGGGTGCAGGTTATCGACCGAAAAGTTTATTTCCTTATGCAAAAAATTCAGAAAAATATTTTGATTTTGCAGATTCTCGAATAGATTACATCAGTTTTGATAACGTAAAAAAGGCAGAATCTAAGATTGGTATGTTTCATATTACTCCCGAAATGAGATTTTATTTTGGAAGCAAAGATGTTCCAATTGGTACTTATTTGTCCATTTTTGCTAAATATAATTATTTTCAAGGCGATGTGCCTGTATTTGTAGATATTGATTATAAAGGTGTACCTGTTCGTCTCGAATTGCCTGTTAATACCAAACTCAAAACGGCTTCAGCTGGCTTAATGGTTGGGCACCAATTTCGTCTGAGCAATCGTTTTACATTTGATTGTTATGTCATAGGAGCTCATTTTGGTCGGGTAAGCGTACGTGGAGAATCAAATCAAAATCTTGAAGGATTTGATAATGATTTTCGTACTCGTCTGCGAGACAAAATTCTTACAACTTTTAAAATCAATGAAGATTATTTGGGATTAGTTGTTGGTAATCAAGGAGTAAGGATTGATAATGTACGCCAGTTAAATTACCTAAACCTTCGTGGATTGGGATTTAATTTGGGATTTAGGTTCTAAATGAAGATTAATTGTAAAGTTGTAAGGCTAGTATAAATAAAATTTTTACCTTTCAAACTTTGCTAATTTAAAATTTAAATATTCATATTCCGCCATGTAGTTTGCACCTACCGCCACTAATATTAAACCACTTTGTGCTTCATTTTTAGAATAAATCAATTCTCAGTTTGAATTATAATGATGCAAAAATAAGATGAGACGTTCGTAGCTCAATAAGTCTTCATCTGTACCATTTTTAAGCAAGAAGTGACGATAAATAGCAGTAATCGTAGCGAAATTGTGGTTGTCGCTTAATTTTGCGGCAACTATTCCCTTAAAACACCGATGTACTTGATTATACAAATATCGGCAGGGCATCGTTGGAGAATCATTTAAGGTTTCTTCGATAAAATTTAATGAGTCAGCAGTCTTCAAAAATGCAAAACCTTTTTCTTCAAAAAAACTTCTAATTTCTTGTATAACTAAATCAAAATCATCTTTGTTACTTACCTTAAATCTAAAGTATTTTTTTTCTAAAAACTTACCAATACTTATCACGAGAGTGTTGGCCGCTGGTCGATAACCAAAACTATTATTGAGGAATTGTTGGGCGATCTGTTCGACAAACTCAAGCCTTACGCCAAAGTTCACTTCAACCCAAAACACATTATGTGATTCTGAAATGGAAAATATAATATTCTGAAATCCGTTTTGTGTAGATTTGCGGTACTGATTTTGATCAGTCAGAAAGCCAAACCCGTGCAATTGGAAAAAAGAATCCAATTGCTCATAAAATTTGGTTTCGAACTTACTTTGTATCATATTTGAATTCATTTACAAATAAACCTTTGTTGTACCTAAATGTTTAGACTTTTGCAGTAAAATATGTTTTTTCTTAATAGATACAATAATGAATAGAGGTTTTATCTTTGTAATAATTTTGATAGGCACGTGCTTTGGAGTGATTGCCCAACCAACAAAAAATACCCTATCGGCTTCTCAAACAATCCGTGGTAAGGTAATAGATTTTGTGAGTGAACAACCAGTCATTGGAGCTTCTATTACGCTTTTAAGTTTAAAAAAAGGTGCCCAAACCGACGTCGTAGGTAGTTTTTCTTTTGGAAAAATGCCTACCGGTCGTTATCAATTAAAATTAAGTTCTGTTGGCTACGAAAGTCAAATAATATCCGAACTTTTGCTTGAATCGGGTAAAGAAATGGTCTTGGAAATCAGGCTTCACGCCTCTGCCAATCAATTGGCAGAGGCTGTCGTGAAAGGGCCATCGGCTAATCTTTCGGGGGCGGTTACGAGTATTCAGAATATTTCGACCGAACAAATTTTTCGTTATCCAGGTACCTATCTTGACCCTGCACGTTTAGTAACCGCTTATGCAGGCGTGGCCAATTCAAATGACCAAGCTAACGGCATAGTTATCAGAGGAAATTCACCTAACGGAATGCAATGGCGTTTGGAGGGAATCGAAATCGTGAATCCAAATCACTTGAGTAACGCTGGCACGTTTAGCGACCGTGTAACACAAAATTCGGGTGGCGTAAATATTCTTTCTGCCCAATTATTGGGGAATATGAATTTCTTGACGGGTGCTTTTCCTGCCGAATATGGAAATGCTCTTTCAGGAGTAATGGACATGCGTTTGCGAAAAGGAAATGATAAAAAACATGAATTTACTGCACAAACTGGTTTAATTGGTATTGATTTGGCCGCCGAAGGCCCTATTGGTAAAAAAGGGGCAAGTTATTTAGTTAATTATAGGTATTCGTTTACTGGTTTATTGGCAACAATGGGTGTGAAATTTGGGGGAGAAGATATTCGATTCCAAGACTTGGCGTTTAACCTTAATTTCCCGACAAAAAAAGCTGGTTCATTTATGCTTTTTGGAATGGGGGGATTGAGTAGCAATATTTTTGAAGCAGCAAGAGATACTTCTCAATGGGTTGTCCAAAAAGATGGATTTGATATTTATTATAAAAACCGAATGGGTGCTGTTGGATTAAATCATAGCCTTAATATTGGCAAGAAACTACTTTGGCGAACAGTTATTGCTGCATCTGGCTTGAAAAATACCCGTGAAGGTTATGTGTTGAGTAAAGTGAATTTTGAACGATTTTTGATACAAGCAGATTCTTCTACTCGTGCAAAAACTTCGGTAACGACGAGTTTGAATTATAAATTTAATGAGAGAGCAAATCTGAAAGTCGGCGTTTTTGTAACTCAACAATACGATGAATTATTTGCACGCTCAGCAGATAAACGAGCGAGTGGTGCCGCTGAGGGTTTAATTATTCAACCTTATGCCAATTTGCATTGGGCTATTCTTCCGAAACTCTCAACCAATATCGGTTTGCATTATCTCAAATATACATTCAATCAGACCAAATCGGTTGAGCCACGTTTCTCACTTCAGTATCAACTGTCTAATAATCAAACTCTTAGCTTTGCTTACGGCTTACATAGTCAGTTGCAGCAACCCGAAATTTATTTCGCATTAGCTACGCAAAATAATGCATTTTTGGGCAATGCTAGGCTTGATGTTACGAAGTCACGTCATTATGTTTTGAGCCATCAGTATTCATTAAAAAAGGGTTCTAATTTTAAAACGGAGCTTTTTTATCAACAAATATTTAATCTACCGGCTGCGTTATTGAATCCTACTTTTTCAACCCTTAATTTAGTCGAAGATTTTACGCCAGAGCCACTTCAAAATGCAGGAACCGGCCGTAATTATGGTTTAGAATTGACTTATCAGCAATATCTTGTAAATGGTTTTTACACCCTTACAAATGCTACATTTTATAATGCGACGTATAAAAATAACGATGGCGTAGAGCGAAATAGTCGCTTTAATGGAAAGCATATTTTTAATTTAACGCTCGGAAAAGAGTGGGAGAGAAGCAAAAGTGGGATGTCATCCAACCGAATAATTGGAACGAGTATTAGAGTGATTTGGTTGGGCGGTTTTTATGAGCGAGAAATAAACGAACAAGCCTCGATTGACAATAAACGTCTGATTTACAGAAATGCTGATGCTTTTACCATAAAACAACCCGATTATTTTAGACCAGATTTTCGTATTTATTTGAAAAAATCGAAGGAAAGATATTCTCGTACTTTAGCTCTTGATATACAGAATATTGCCAACTATCAGAATGTTTCGTATAGTTATTATGATATTTTGAAGAACAAAATCGTTAGACAATATCAAATGGGTTTAATTCCGATTTTGAGTTATCGTTGGGAATTTTAATTTGTTCATCATTAAATGTCAATAATGAATATCAAAGCAACAAAAATTTTAAATTATTAAAATATGAAAAATATCCTTAAAGTGCTTTTTATTAGTCTTTTGTCTTGTGTTTGTTATGCTCAAGAAGATGGAGCAGGTATTTGTTCGGAATCAAAGCAAGTGGCTTTTAAACGTTTTCGTGATTTACGGAATGCACGAGTGGCGTATCCTGGTGATGATAAATTTGATGTGACTTACTACAAATTAAATTTGAATATTTCGCATACGCCTCAATATCTAAAAGG
>Ga0247836_1008506_pt1 | contig 10359 bp, 20 predicted proteins | sample LaCruzMarch2015__4_FD_187116 | JGI IMG/M metagenome (GOLD analysis project Ga0247836, IMG submission 187116) | Freshwater microbial communities from meromictic Lake La Cruz, Castile-La Mancha, Spain - LaCruzMarch2015_14m | ecosystem: Environmental > Aquatic > Freshwater > Lake | place: Spain...
CCGGATGGCCCGACGAAGACCGCCCCGACGTGAGGATCAGCGATCAGCGCCGCACGCTTGGCGCTCACCGCGTCCGCATCGGCAAGGAGCGGGTTGTCCTTGAGATCGAAGTCCGCCTGGAGCCAGCCGGAATGGGTGATCGCCTTTGCCTCCGGGGTCAGGTCGCGTTCGCGCGAAAGGCAATGGCATGAGATTGTCACGGCCGGCAGCTCGCGCTTCTTGTGGTCGTAGCGCACGCGGTCGCCGCGGCGGATGTGTTCCCGGCAGATGGCAATCTTGCGCTCCCACCGGCCGTTTTTGACAGCGGCGAGGAACTCGCGCAGCGTGAATGCCTGTTCCGGTTCTTGGGCAAGAGCCGATGGGAAGATGCTGATGATGGTTTCGAGTGTGTTCATAAATGGTGTCAGTCAAGAGTTTCGAGGGGCGAGCGCACGCCGAGCGCATCCGCATGGATGTAGCCCATCGTGGTGTCGAGGTAGGCATGCCCAAGCGCCTCCTGGACGGCCCGGACGTTTGCCCCCATTTCAAGCGCATGGGTTGCGTAGGCGTGGCGCAGATGGTGCGGGGTGACGCCTTCGATCCCGACTTCCTTGGCAGCGGCTTTCACTGCCCGTTGAAGATTGCATTCGTGCGCGTGGTAGCGCACAGTCCGGCCATCGCGGGGATCTTTGCAGGGGACGTGTTGAGGGAAGACCCAGAACCAAGCCAGCGCGTGTTCGTAGCCGGGGTATTTCTTGCCGAGGAGGCCGGGGAGCTTGCACGGGATCCCGTTCATGCGGTCAGTTTCCCAGACCGCTTTGGCAACCTGCAGTTGTGCGCGAAACCCTTCGATGAGGGAGCACGGGATTGCGACAACGCGGTCTTTATTGCCCTTGCCTTGGCGGATCGTCATCCGGGAATGGTCGAGGTCAATATCACGCACGCGCAGATTGAACGGCTCGCGCACGCGCAGGCCGCAGCCATAGAGCAGGCGCGTGAGGAACGCTGTCGGATATCCGTTCACGTCCTTTACGTTCTTCAGGATTCCACGGATATCCTCCCTGGACGGTGCAAACCGGAGTTGCTCTGGGCGTTTTGCTCGAAGCGCCTTGACCTCCCCCAGGGGATTCCCGGCAACCTCTTTGAAATAGAACACGACCGCATTGAACGCCTGATTCTGAGTTGAAGCTGAGCATCCACGCTTTGCCTCAGCGGTCAGGAAATCTTCCAGCTTCTTTTCGCGGGACATCTCCCGAGGAAGTGAAAGGCAATGGTCCCAAAACTTAGCGAACCACAGGCAATACGTCCGCTCTGTTGCCAGGGAATAATGCTTCCGGCGGATGACATCGGTCAAAAGTCCTAAGTGCTTAGTTTTGTTGTCCATAGTGATTTTAATAACGGACGGCAGTCGGTTAATCATTGTTAGCCAAAATAATCATTTCAGCGTTACCGGGCAGACGTTGTTGATCGTGTCACTCCAGATCAGTTTCCAGAACCAGAGCGATTTCCATTCGCCGCGCTTGAGTCTTGCCCATGCGTTTGCGCGACAGGCTGGATTGTGTAGGTCGTATGCTTCTCTTGATGCGTTCATAAATATGGCTAACAGTGCGTCCAGCGAACCCCTACCCGCCGGACAGTTGGTTTTTGTTGGTGTCGTCTTTCGTCGGCGGGCAGGGGCCGCTGACGCTGGTGTTCGCCAGAATATCGCGACATTCGAGGATCAGTCTTTCGAGTTCGCGGATTTCACCCCGAGCCACACGCTCGCTCAATTTCAGCGATTGCTCGCGTTCTTCCGGCGTGAGGTTCGTATCGAGAAGTGAGTTGCACATTTCAGCCACGCATTGACCGGCATTGTTTCCGAGGTCCACGGCGCGGGACCGCATCAGCATTATATCCATTTTGGTTTTCATTTTTTGTTCCAGAGTTCAACGAATAGTTCCGTGATTTGATCGCAGTCGATTGAGTTGGTTTTTGGTGAGAGCAATCCGACTTCCTTGATGAGTTCGACCCATCGTGACTGGCCCCATTCCTTCGATTCGTCGCAGTGACTCCACACGGCCCGCATTACACGCTCCGTCATGTCCCTGCGGGCTTTCCGTTCTGGCCCCGTAGCGGACTTTGAGAGGTTGAAAACAGGCGAACCAAGCGGCGCACCTAATCCCAGCCCGTTCTGTGTTATTACCGATTTCGACTTCATTGGTATTATTTTGGTAGTTGCCCCGCTCCCGGCTGGGATGCGGTAGCCTCTGCGTTCGCCATACTAAAATGCCGCTCGACCGTCTCAGCCAGGGCGGCGGGGATTTCTGCCCTCAGTTCCGGGCGCATTCCAGATTTCGCCATCTTGCCGCGTGGCAGCACGGGCATGAGGAGCGGCACGTCTCCCCACAGCGAGTAGGATTCGCAGCGTATCGCGCCGGGCACATGGCGGGCCGCGAAGTTGCTGCATTCCACGATCCGGCGCGGGCGGTCACAAAGTGCCACCGACCATTCTAGGAGATCGAGTGCCCACTTTGCGGGCTGCTTGTCCCCGCGCAGCCAAGGCAGCCAGGCGCGGGCGAACTCTTCACACGGCGGCGACATCACCACTGCATCGAAACTGTCTATCCAGTCACGCGGCAGCGTGAGCGCGTCCCGCTGTTCCAGCCGCCAAGGATAGCCAAGGGCGGCCATGTCCACGCCCACACAGTTCCAGCCGCGAGCCGCGAAGGATTTCGACCACCCGCCGACACCACAGAAGATGTCGAGCAAAGAAGGCGAACAAGGCGAGTGAGCCAACACATGCCCGCCGGACACGTCATGGGTGGTAGCGGAGTCAAGCGCGGCGGTCATGTGTGGCTCCTCTCTGCGTTCGCCAAAACCTCCCGCAGCGTCTCCCGCAGATTGTTCAGCGCGGTTTCCTTGTCCGAATGTTTGCAGCGCCATGAGCCTTGACCGGCCCACAGGCTCACAGAAAACTCATGTTGAAATGTCGGCTTCCAGTAAGTGATGCTATCTCGACCGACGCGGATCTCCGTGATATGGCGCAACCTGCTTGGAATCTCTTCGTCAAGCCGCGCGAGGATCGCGCGAATGCGGTCAGGAATCGGCCCATAGTCGGGCGCGTAGTCGTCAGCAACAATCCGGTTGAACCGCCAGCATGACGCAGAATCCCACTCCGTTTCTCGCCCCGCTTCGTCTGTGTCGAATCTGATTTTCAGCGTCCAGACTTCGCTATCCGGTTTCCGTGTTGCGGCGATGATCGTTCCAAGGTGCCCGGTCCCGAGGTTCTGAACTCGTTTCCCAAGGTTTTTGTATGGCTTCATAATGGTTTACTCAGGGAGCGGTTGCAGGCGGCGGCACGGCAGATCCCGCCAATGGGTGACGGTCAGCGGGTCGGCATTCACATCCCGCCACGTCTCGCCGTCGTGGAATCCGAGCCAGACCGGCTCGTCAGCATTAGGGTAGTGGACAAGGACGGTTTGATCAGCGTCCGGCATTTCGTCGTGAACTGATTTCCAAGTGTCGTTTTCAGGTTTCATAAATTGCGATAGAAGTTGATTGCCGCGTCGCTCACATGGACACCCTTGATCCATTCCTTGAGGAACAGGCCAGAGAGTGAGCGCAGGCGCGAAAGCGCGACGTATGCCTGCCCGGGCTCGCGCGCGGCCCGGATGTCGATATGTGCCCGGTCGAGTGTCAGGCCTTGGCTTTTGTGGATCGTGAGCGCGTAGGCCGGCCGCAGCGGGATTTGATGCATCGCCGCGGAATCGTCCCGTTGCGGATCATACGTCCAACTGCGCCGGTTGATTTGCACGGTCGCGCCGCCGTCGAGCGCGACGGCTACAGATTCGCCACCCATTTCCATCACCGTCCCGCATTGCCCATTGACGGCGATCAGCTCGCCACCCTCGCCGGTCAGGTTGCTGGTGACCATCACCCGCGCGCCACGCTTGAGGATTAGTTTTGTCGGGGTGATCGAGTTCTTGGCGATGAAATCCGCCTCATGTTCCGGCCCTTCAAACTCGGCGTTGTACGTCAATTCCGGCGCGTCAATCTCACCAATTTGGTACGAGTTCCATTTGTCGACCTGGGCGTTGTGGGTCATGAGCCGGACAACCCTGCGGTCGACGAACATCTTGACCCGGGAAGAGAGCACGTCGGCCACTGAGCGCGAGATCCGGCCCTCCCGGAAGTTGTTGAGCGCCTCGACAAAGATCGGCTCGTCCTGCCGGTGGATCGTCGTCAGGTAGGCGGGTTGGAGGCGCGCGGCCGCCCACGATTGCGCGAAGAATGCCCAATCATACTTCCCAGACTTCGCCACCGGGGGCAGTTGGAGGAAGTCGCCAACCGCAATGATTTGGATCCCGCCGAACGGGGCCGAGTTTCCCCGGATTTGCTGGAAGTGGAAATTCAGGTAGTCGAGCACGCGCCCCGGCAGCATTGAGATCTCATCGATGACCAGGCATTCAGACCGTGCCACCCTGCGGAATGCCGCCATGCGCGACATCGGCATGCGGCCGAGGTTAAGGAAATCCCAGTATTGTTGATGCGTCTGGCCGGCGGCCGGCCCGAGGCCGATCCCGGACCAGCGGTAAACGGTATGCGCTGGCAGCGCCACCCCGGCGCGGCGGCGGAATTGGTCTTGCAGGTTGAGCGCAGCGATCCCGGTCGTCGCGCACACGTCGACCGCCCGGAACGATTGCCCGATGAACTCGAGCAGAGCCGTGCTTTTCCCGGTCCCGGCCATGCCGGAAAGAAAGATATTTCCCCCGGCCTGCATCATGTCGACCGCGCGCTGTTGCTCCGGGTCGAGCTTAGTAATCGATGACGCGGCCGCCAAAGAGATGGATGGCGACGGCGAGGAATTGGGCCTCTGGATCGTCTGGGCCGTTGAGATAGCCGACTTTAAGCGCAACGCCAAGTTCCCTTGCGATGCGGGCGGGTTCATTGTCGCAGTCATTTAGAATGGTTCCCCCGGCAGGCGACGGTTGAGGAGTGGCAGGCGCAGGATCAGGAGCGGCGGGTCGAATTGCTTCGCTTGAACGGCCAGCCAGGCATGCTCGCCCTTCGGGTCGATCACGATCCCCAGATCGCTCTCGAACGAGTGAAGCGAGTCGAACCACTCCCACGCCGCGTCCGGCGCGCCCTGGGGCGGGTGATCCATTGGCAGGCGCTCCCCCGGCTCCATGGCTCCCAGCTCGCGCGGGGCCGGGGGCTGGGTTTTTGGGAGACTCGGGGCCGATGCGTCGAGGGTTGATTTGATCGATGCGGCGAGCTTCGCCTTCTCGTCCTCGGCCCGGATCACTGTGCCGGTGCCGGCCCGCGCCGCCTTTTTCGCTAAGATTTCAGAAAGTGTTGCCATAAAAAATTGTGCAGTCTCTCCCGATGTCACGACTGGTCCGCCTCGCTTTTCGCTCCTCTGGAGTGATGCTGTGTTCGCGGTTCTGCTTTCCCGTCGTTCGGAACCTCTGATCAGATTTGTTTCAGTAGTCGTATTTCTCGACGTTGACCGGCGCGGCACCGCGCACGATTGCGCCCGCTTCTTGCCAGATCCGCAGGCCGGGGATCGCCTTGCCATTCTCGGCCTTCACGACCGCGCGAATGACCGCGTTGTTTGGCGAGAGCGCGACCATCTCCGGGCGTGCCTTGAACAGCGCGCCGATGTCGGTGACCTCGAACTTCCACGTTGTGCGGGTCACGATGCCATCCGCTTTCGGCCCCTCGGCATTGATCGCCGCCAGTTGGCTCTCGGCGATCTTGTCCGCCGCCTCGGCGCGGGCAGCGTCCGCCGCCGCCTCGTCACCGGAAGCGAGCGCCTCGGCCTGCTTGGCCTGCATCTCTGCAATCGCCTCGGCCTGCACCCGTGCCGCCTCCGCGCGTTCCTTCTCAGCCTTCCGGCGCGCGGCCTCCTGGTAGGATCCGACGATGACCGAAAGCCGAGCGGCCTCGGCATCGAGCGGGGACAGGTAATCCTTGGCAACCGAATCGATCCGCTTGCCGACTTCCAGCACCGGGGCCTTGACCTCTTTCCGCGAGTCCTCGACGCAGCGCGTCAGGCTCTTGATCGTGGTCAGGGCGGCGGCCGCCTGGTCGAGATCGGCCACCGAGACGATGGCCTTGATGTTGCCCGCCGCCTTGAGCGCCTGTTCACGGGCGTTGAACGCGGCGGGCGATAGTTCGATCTCCGGTTTCGGCAACGGACCTGAGACAACGATTTCAAGTTTGTCGCTCATCCCTCGTCCTCCTCACCTGCCGGGGCTTCCGTCAGATCGAGCACAAGTTGACGGTCCGTGTCCGTCATTTCGCGCACCCAGACCCGCTCGCCCGTGTCGTCACGTGTGCAGGTTTTCAGGTTCGGTTCAGGGGTTTCGAACGTGACCGTGCATTCCGTGTCCTTGATGTCATATCCCCGGCTGATCCGGCCCGTCTGCTGGGTGACCCGCGCCTCGACGGCGCTGATCCGGCTCTTCCACTCATCGCGGACAGACTTGAAGTCGTCGTCAAGCTGGCGCAGTTCGATTTGCGAGGCAGCAAGGTCCTTGCCAGCCTCGACCATCTGATCCGTCGTGAGTGGATGCCGGCAGGATTCCCGCGCCTTCGACGTGCGAGGCTTGGGCGGAGCCCCTTCGGGCTCCACTGATTCAACCGGCTTGTAGTTCTTTTTCGAGATGCTCATGGCGTTAGAAATCCTCCTTCGGGGTTTCGTTGATGGCCTCGACGGCGAGCTTGAGCGCGGCCGCCAGGCGCTTGTCGTCGGCGCTCGGCTTCTTGCTGACCTCATGCGTTGGCAGCCAGTTCGTCACCAGCTTCGTGATCGCCTCGGGATCGAGGTCGCGCAGCTCGACGCCAGCATGTTTGCCGACGTGGACCTTGACCCGTGTCCAGTCCTCGCCAGCCTGGGTATCGTCCACAGGCTTGGCGTCCGCCTGCTTTTCGCTCGGCTTGGCCGCGCCCCGGTAGGACGCCCCCTCGCCGCCGCCGGCCTTCTCCTCGCGGTCCTTTTTGCGGGTGAACTTGCCCGATGGCTTGATCCCCTCGCCGCGCATCGGCGTGCATGCCGCGATGTTGGCATAGGTCTTCTCGCCGTCCTTGCTGGTTTCATGGACGACCACGACGTTTGCGCCACGGCCGAGCAGGTCTTCCGTGTCGAACTCCGTTTCCTCGGCCGCCGTCAGATCCCGCCCGAGCCACTGGCGCAGGAACTTCCGAAGCGCCGCTTTCTCGTTGAGGCTGGGCGTGAAGGCCCGGCTCCACACACACTGCGGCGATCCATCCTCGCGAGGGTTCGCATCGGTTTCGAAGACGATGCGAAATTCCTCCTTCATTCCCCAATCGGTTTGGCGTTTGACCAACGGGGTGACGTCCACACAGACGGCCTTGAAGGTCCCTTCTTCATGCGGGGTGAAATCCCCTTCTTGCTTTTTTGATAGTTTCATGTTTCTGCTTTCTTTCGTTGTTGTTGTTTCACTACTCCCCCGCTTCCGGCGCTCACCGGGGCGGGGGAAATTCTTTTCTCAGTCCAGGGGTTTCTTTTGGAACGTGGTCGCCGCGCCGTATCCCTTGAAGAACCCGGAGCGGTATCCGTCCCGGTAGGCCGCAGAGATTTGGCGCTTGATCGTCATGCCGAGCACGATGGCGGCGGCGATGGAGAGGAGGGCAAGGGCGGGGATCATGGCTGGCATGGCTTGAAGTGCTGAATAAAGATGTCCACCGGGCCGTCCCACATATATCCGCCCAATTCAGGATCGCTGATCGGCGCAGAGCATGTGGTTACAGTCCCGCCTTTAATCATGGTGACGTAGTGTTTGACTCCTTTGCCGTCTCCGGGGCCGTGGTAGGTCCAGCATGATCCTTGTTTGATGGCGATCATGGCCGGAAAGAGTTGGTTCCCGTGGCGCCCTGGCGGGACGAGCCCTGCGCGGTTGCGGTCAGCGGCCCACGGAAAATCTTAACCTCTGGCGGGATCATCGAGGCATTGACCTCGGCATGCAGGCGGTCCCGGTCGCGTTCGAGTTTGAGCGAGTATTGCCCAATGAGCATCGAGACGAGGAGCACGGCCCAGATCAGGCACCAGATCAGGCTTGCGGTTGGGTCGGTGTTTTTCATGACTTTCTTGGCGTGCGAAATTCAGTGAGCAATTCAGAGAGTTCCTTGCGTGCCCCCTTGGTGTTGGTGAGCCGAGCGGCTTCAAGCGGGCACAGGTCAAAGACCAGATGCCGCGCCCGATTCAGAAGCGTCATCGCCGTCTTGAGCGTGGCGGCAGCTTCAGCCGCCTTGGGGTTCCCGGTAACACGCTCAAGGTCGGTCGCGGTCGCCATCGCCTTGTACCAGGCAATATCGAGCCGTTCCGCTGCGATCTTCTGCAAGATCACGCCCGCCTCGTACTCGCATCGAAATGCGGGATTCATCGCGCGGCCCCCATCTCTTCGAGTTCATGGCGAGTGGCGGCCCGAGCGGGCGCATTGCCCGTCTTCATCTTCCGGCACAGGTTCCAGCATGAGAAGGATCGCGCGTCGATCTCCCAGCCGCCCTTGTTGCCGCGCGGCTTGTACGCCTCAAACTCGCCAGCCGCCGCCTTCTTTACGAGAGAGGTGTAACAGAGCCCCGTAAGCCCCATCGCGTCTTTGATACTCATCGTGCCGCCTCCAGAGCTTTGAGTCGCGCCCGCTTGATGCGGCGGGACATGACGCTTGTGAACGTGGTCGCCACCGGATGCACGTTCGCGCCCTTGTCTTTCAGAAATTGATGGATCGCGCGGAACTTGTATCCCTTCTGCCGCATCACCAGCACGGCCCCCATGATCGTGTCGGTCGGGTATCGGCCGGCCGGGGGGAGAGCTGTCGCCGCCTCAATGAGTTCCTCGGCGCTCATTTGGATGGCCCCTTCCAAGCGCTTGGCCGGCCATTCTTCGGGGCCGTTTCAATCCGCCAAAGCCTGCAATTCTTGCTGCCAGCCGTCCGCGTGCAGACATGAATTCCCATGTGCATGGCTGTCCTGCGCCATACCTCGCGGTCCAAAAGCGGAACCAGGATAGAATCTCCCGGCTTCATGGCCGCCAGCACTTCCCGGCAACACCGACTCATGCTCTGCGGAACGGGGATGCCTGATTCGATCAGGACGCCGTGAATCTTCTTTGCGGGATTCATTTCCGGGGCTTTTTAGATGTATTGGCGGTTGGGGTGGTTATACACCTATCGCCAAAAAAAAGGCGGCGAACATACGAGGACAAAGACCGCCCTTCGTTTTTCGCCGCTTCCTTCAGGGATTGCAGTTCTTCGGCATCCAAGTAGAGGCCGACCGATACGAGTTTATTTGTTTTTGTTGATGCGCTCATTGATTCTTTCCTTCAAAACTTCGGACATGGTTTTCCCAGACAGGCGAGACAGTTCTTTCAAGACAGCCTTTTCATCTGGCGTGAGCCAGACGGCAACCTGCTTCTTTCCGGCTTTGCGTTTGCTCGGCATACCTGCAAAGATTGCAGGTGTATAACCACCCGTCAACAAAAAATGTGAAAATATTTTTCAAGCATCGGAAAACCTCTGTTTATCAGACTTCGCCACTTCCTGCGCTGACGTAAGCCTGTGCTCTAAATACCTAGCCTCCATCAGCCGCCGATAGAGGCATTCATTTTGCTCCTCGCGGCGCTGGCTTCGCTCAAAAAAAACACGCTCAAATATCGTCGGCTTTTGAGAAGCCCATTTTCCCAATACTGCATTCAAAACGGCATACCTTTCCCGAGCCTGCTTTATGGCCTCATCTAAGCTGCCTCGCGAAACCTCATATTCAATCTCTTGTTCAAGCTCAAGCCATCGCGCCTTTCCTCTGGCCCATTTCTCAACTTTTGCTGATTGTTCCCACAAAAGGACAATCGGCATTACGGACAGCCATAGTAATTCCTGTATCCATAGCCCACCTAGAACGATGCACAAAAGCGCCACGCCGCATAAAAAAGAAGCGCTCCCGGCCACCATCGGACAGGCAACTTCTTTAATTTCCTTGATCAGATTTTGAACCTCAAGTGAAACCTTCATTGCCGTCAGTAATTTTGCCGCCCCGCAGGCGTCGGGGTGATGAACTTGAAATATCGCTGATGGATGCCCCCATAGTTCGAGGGCTCGAAATCTCCTGGCACGATGACGCGCCCATACTTCGAGGCCTCTTGCTGTGCAATGCCGGCCATGGATCCGGGGGAAGCAATCAGCGGGTCGTATTGAATCAGCATCCCTTCACTGTTGGCAAAAACAACATTGTGCCCCTTGCCCCAAACGGCAACGCAGCCGTTCAGCAAAAGGACCGCCGCGAGAGCAACCGCCAGAACTGCCAGAGTGGATTTCATTTCTTTGTGATCTTCTTTTTAGCGGCCCGCTGCAATCGCTTCTTTTCCGCCTGCATGGCGAGCCA
>Ga0247836_1008511_pt1 | contig 10353 bp, 10 predicted proteins | sample LaCruzMarch2015__4_FD_187116 | JGI IMG/M metagenome (GOLD analysis project Ga0247836, IMG submission 187116) | Freshwater microbial communities from meromictic Lake La Cruz, Castile-La Mancha, Spain - LaCruzMarch2015_14m | ecosystem: Environmental > Aquatic > Freshwater > Lake | place: Spain...
TGAGCAACGATTTACCCGCGCCAGTCTCGCCCGTGATGGCGACCAGCCCCGGACCCGGCTGCCAGGCCAAGTCCTCGACCAAGGCGAGGTTTCTGATTCTCAGGGATGCAAGCGTTGCGAGCACGGGTCGGATTATGCAAGTCTGACGGATTCAAGTCATGGCCGAACTTTCGATTACCTTTCTTGGCACCGGGACCTCCCAGGGGGTGCCTTTTGTCGCCTGCGACTGTGCGGTCTGCCGTTCGACCGATTCCCGCGACAAACGCCTGCGTTCGTCCATCCTCGTCGAGGCTGAAGACGTCACTTTTCTGGTCGACACCACCCCCGATCTCCGGGCCCAGGCTCTGCGGCACAACCTACGGCGCCTCGACGCCGTCATCTTCACCCACTCCCATACCGATCATGTCGCGGGGTTCGATGACCTCCGCCGTTTTTGCGAATTGGCCGACCGTCCCATGCCCGTTTACGCTTCGCCGCATACCATGGCCGATTTGCGGCGCGTCTTTTACTATGCTTTTGACGGACAACATTCCTTCCGCAATTACGTCCGCCCCGAACCCCACGAAGTCACTGCACCTTTCAAAATCGGCAGCGTGGAAATTATCCCGGCCGAAGTTCCTCACGGTAAAATGCTCGTTTACGGTTACATTTTTGCGCGTGGCGGACGCCAACTCGCGGCTTATTTCAGCGACTGCCATCACATCCCTCCCGCTGTCATCGCACAGATTCTCGGCATCCCCGTCCTCATCATCGATGCCCTGCGCCACGAGTCCCACCCCAGTCACCTTTCGCTGAGCGAAGCCCTCGAGGTGGCCACCATCACATCCCCCGGACGCGCCTATTTCACCCATATCGGACATGACCTCGGCCACGAGGAAACGGAAAAACTCCTTCCTGCCCACGTTCGCCTCGCCCATGACGGCCTGCGCATTGAAATTTAGCACCGCCCTCGTTGCCCTCGCGGTCCTCCTTTCCGCGGCGCGGGCCGACGACAACCTGGCTCGTCAAACCCGCGAAGCCGACGCCACGCTCGTCGTCTTCAACACACGCGATCCGGAATCGCGCGGGCTGGCCGAATACTATGCGGAGCGGCGGCGTATACCCCCGGATCAGGTCATCGGCCTCGACTGTCCGCTTGAGGAAGAAATCACCCGCCGTCAATTCACCGAGACCATCGAAAAACCCCTGCGCAGCCTGTTTGAACGCAAAAAATGGTGGTCTGTGCGGGAAACTCCCGGAGGGAAGCTCGAAGTTACGGGCGGTAGCATCCGCTTCATCGCGCTCATGCGCGGCATACCTTTGAAGATTGTCACGACAATCCCACCGCCGGCTCCGGACGCCACTCCGCCCCCCCGCCCCTATGCCGGGGATCCAGTCCGCAGCCACGATGAGGCTGCGGTGGATTCCGAGCTCTCCGTGCTCGGGGCATTCGACAACGAGTATTTCGGCATCCTCCAGAACCCCTACTTCCGACGCTTTTCGCCTATCCTCGATTCCTCGATGACCCACGGACTCCTTCTTGTTGCACGGCTCGATGCCCCGACCGCCGACACCGTGCGTCGCATGATTGATGACACCCTCCTGGCCGAACGAGCCGGTCTCTACGGCTGGGCCTATATCGACCGGCGGAGCATTGCCGAAAGCCCCTACCGTGAAGGCGACGAGTGGCTGCGCACGGCCGCCGCTGAATGTTGGAACCACGGGATTCCGGTCAATCTCGACAATACCCCCGCCATTTTTCCTGCCGGCTTCCCCCTGACCGACGCGGCACTTTATTATGGCTGGTATGCCTGGACGGCCGGTGGAGCCATGGGCGCCCCGCAATTCGTCCCAGGCGCGGTCGCCGTGCACATCCACTCCTTCAGCGCTGGCACCCTCCGCGATCCCAACGCGAACTGGGCCGCCCCGCTCATCACCCGCGGGGCCGCCGCCACCCTCGGCAACGTCTACGAGCCCTATCTTGATCTCACCCCGCACCTCGACGTCTTCAACGAGAGGCTCCTCCAAGGATTCACCCTGGCCGAGAGCGCCTACATGTCGTTCAAGGTTTTATCCTGGATGACCACGGTGATCGGGGACCCCCTCTACCGCCCCTTTGCCGAGGCACAGTCTAGCGGCTGGCAGCGCGAACCGGACCCAACCACGGCACCATGGCTCTCTCTGGGCAAGCAACTGCGCCGAGGCACCCGCTCGGGGCCCATGCAGGCACTCTACCTTGAGGGCCTCGCGCGGGAGAATCCGAGCGGACTGAATTACGAAGCCCTCGCCATGCTCCAGAGTTTCCACAATGAGCCGCGCGCCGCGCTCAAATCACTCGAGTTGGCCGGCACGCTCTACAAAGACCCGGCCAAATCCTTCCGCACCCTCATCGAGCGCCTGCGCATCATGCAAGCGCTCGCTGATAAGACCGCAGCGCTCAAACTCATCGACCGTTCTTTGCGGCGAATCCAGCCACCCGACCGCGCGAAGCTTCTCGCCGACATTCGCAACGAGATTGCTCCGCCTCCGCCGCCACCGTCCCCCACTCCGAAGAAACCGTGACCCCCCTCCGCCGCGCCTACGAACAAGCCCTGCGCGGCGGTATGGCTCGCGTCTCTGAGTCCGCGCCACGGGACGACAACGAACTCGCCTGGCAAGCCCGCTGGTTTTCCGGGGCCTGCGGACGCGCCTTCACCACAACCTCCGGCGCGAAGGCCGTGATCTCGGACCTCGGGGAATGGAACCGCGAAGCCGGGCCGGACTTCGTCCGCGCCGCCGTGCAACTCGACGGACGCGAACACCACGGTGCGATCGAAGTCGATCTTGAGGCATCCGGTTGGGAACAGCACCGCCACGCGACCAACCCGGATTACGAAAACGTCATCCTCCACGTCATCGTGCGCCGCCCGGCCAAGCGCCACTTCTCGCGCACCGCCACCCACCGCGAAGTCCCGCAGATCTGCCTCGCCGACCACCACGAGGCCGCCCCCGAGTGGGAGTCGGTCGCCGCGGCCCGCCCCGGACGCTGCGCCGCGCCACTGCGCGCCCTGTCCGTGGACCAGTTGTCCGACCTTCTCGCCGTCGCCGCTCGTCGGCGTTTGGAGCGCAAAGCTGCCGTCCTCGCTGCTATGATGGGCACCCGCGGGGTGGACGCCGCGCTTTACGAAGCCCTGGCCATCACCCTCGGCTACAAGAACAACAAGCTCCCCTTCCAACTCCTTGCCCAGCGCGTCCCGCTAAAAATCGCCGCTTCCGCCCGCGGCGAAGCGTTGCTCTTCGGCCTGGCCGGCTTTCTCGAAAGGCCGGAACCGCCACGCGGGGCCGCCCGCCACGAAATCGCCGCACTTTGGTCCCGGTGGTGGAAGCTCCGCGCGCCCCACACCCACGCGATCCTTCCTCGAAGTACTTGGAAGCTCACCGGACTTCGTCCGGCCAATCATCCCCTCCGGCGCCTCGGCGCGCTCGCCGCCATAGCCCATCGGTGGAAAAGCGTGCGGGCCGCTCTCGAATCGGGAGACCCCGCACACCTGCAAGAATCGCTGGGCTCCCTTGAACACCCGTTCTGGTCCTTCTCCACCTCCTGGACCAGCCCACGGCGCCAGACCCCGCTCGCCCTGCTCGGCCCGGATCGCGTCCGTGAGATTTATGCCAATGTTGTTCTGCCCCTTTCCCTGTCCCGCGGCCAGGAACCATCTTGGCGCGATCTCCCCTCTGGACCGTCCAACGCCACCTTGAAAATTGTCTCCGCCCGACTCTTCGGTGGACCGCTGCCCCCCGCTCTCCCCAAGCGCCTCTTCATCCACCAAGGCCTGCTCCAAATCTATGCCGATTTCTGTCTGCGCGACCACGGCGAGTGCGCGCAGTGCCGATTCCCGTCACTCGTCACCGGGTTGCCCGCTTGACCGCCGCCCTTGGCAAAATATGCTCGTTCCAATGAGCAACATAACACCACCCACCGATCTGACCAAACGCCCGCCCCGCAGCACCCGCACCCGCCTCGGCGGCTACGCTCTGCTGCCCCGCATCATCGACAAAGGCCGCGCAGTCATTGCCGGAACAAACGGTGAATTCAACTACGCCTGCCCGCTCGACATGGAGTTTTTCGAATTCACCTCGATTGATCCGGAGGCCCTCAAAAAACAGATCGAAGCCGGACTCGGTGACACCGCGCTGCTGGAGTGGGTGCGCAAGAACGCCGGGACCAAGCGCAGCCCGCACGAAATCCACCTCTGGTCCCGCTACATGGAAGACCGCGCGCCATCCGGCGTGGAAAAGCGCGAATACTTCAACCAAACCCACAAGGACATCGCACCGGACCGTGACGACATCTCCACGTGGTTCGATTGGCTCGACCTGGACGACTACGCGTCCTACGGCGGAAAAGTCTGACCATGCCGCTCCGCCTCGGCGTCAACATCGACCACGCAGCCACCCTGCGCCAGGCGCGCTACGCGCGTGATCCGGAGAGCATCCTAGTCGAACCCGACCCGGTCGCCGCCGCCCTCATTGCGGAGAAAGCCGGAGCCAACGGCATCACCGCACACCTGCGCGAAGATCGCCGCCACATCCAAGATCGCGATATCCTCCGGTTGAAGGAATCGCTCCAGACCAAGCTCAATCTCGAAATGGGCAACGCGCCGGAAATCGTGGCCATCGCACTCCAGGTCCGAGCCCACGATGCCTGCCTCGTTCCGGAAAATCGCAACGAAGTAACCACGGAAGGCGGGCTCGATTGCGTCACTCACTACGCCGCCTTGAACGAAACGATCGGCCAGCTCCACGCCGTCGGCACAGTTGTCAGCCTCTTCATCGACCCCGATCCGGACCAAATCCAAGCCGCCCGCGATCTGAAAGCCGAATACATCGAGCTCCACACCGGCGCCTTCGCCAACGCCACCGGTGACACGCGCGCACAAGAACTGAAACGCCTCATCGAAAGCGCCAAACTCGCCCACCAACTCGGGTTGCGCGTCAATGCCGGCCACGGCCTAAATTACCAAAACGTCCGCGAACTCTTCGCCGTACCTCATCTCGAGGAACTCAACATCGGCCACGCTATCATCTCCCGCGCCCTAACCACCGGTCTCGCCACCGCGGTAAAAGAGATGAAGGCCCTCTGCGAGGAGTATCCCCTGTAGCGGCGGGGGCGACACCGCTACATTCTGACCTCGGCAATATCCTTCTCGATCTGAGCACGCAGGTCAGCCAAGGAATCGAACTTCCTCTCCCCGCGCACAAAGCGGAGGAACTCGACCTCGACGTCCATGCCGTAAAGATCGCCGTCGAATGCGAAAAGATGGACTTCGAGCACACGCTTGCTGTCCTGCGAGACGGTGGGACGGATGCCGAGGTTGGCGATGCCTTGGAAATCTTTTTCGCCGGTGTGGACACGCACGGCGTAAACACCGTCCGGGGGCAGTTGCAATCCGGCGGCGTCGATGTTGGCGGTGGGGAAACCCAACTTCTGGCCCATCTTTTGTCCTGGCACCACCTTGCCAAGGACGGCGTAGGGACGGGCGAGAGACTTCTCGGCGAAGGCCAGGTCGCCGCGGGCCACGGCGAGCCGGATGGCCGTGCTGGAAATGACCTCACCATCGATCGCCACCGCGGGAATTCCGTCCACCTCGAAACCCCCGAGGCGCTTGAGCAACTCAACATTGCCACCGCGACCTTTGCCGAATTTCCAATCTGCACCGACCACGATGCCGCCGAGCGGTTGGCAGGCGGCCCGCAAATCCGCCACGAATTCCTCCGCCGTCTGACCCGCGCGTCCCGCTTCGAAAGCCAGCACGGCCAGATGCGTGACGCCCTGACGCTCGAGCAAAAGCTCTTTGTGACGCGGATTCGACAGACGCAAGGGCGGCTCCGAGCGCTGGAAAAACATCATGGGATGCGGTTCGAAGGTCATGACCACGGCGGTGCCACCGGATTTCCTCGCATCGGCTTGTGCTTCTTCGATCAACGCACGATGCCCGCGGTGCACACCATCAAAAATTCCGATGGCCAGGTAAACCGGCCCCGGCAAGGACCGCAACGACTCCAAATCGCGGAGGACCTCCATGCCGCTCAGACCCCGCGCAAACGGGACACTTCCGGCAGGCTCATAACACGTGCTCTGACCTGCTCCAGCGGCCAGGTGCGCAATTCTTCGACCGTGAGAACACCATCCGCCCGAAACTTTCCAGACGCCGTCCGGCGGAGAGCCTTCAGATGCCCGCCGCAACCGAGAAGTTGTCCGATATCGTGCGCATAAGTGCGCACATAAAACCCCTTGCTGCAAACCACGCGGAACTCCACCTCGGGCAGGGCAACATTGAGAATCTCGTGGCCGTAGATGTGCACCAAGCGGGGTTCACGCTCGACCGTTTTTCCCTGTCTCGCTAGCTTGTAGAGAGGCACGCCGTCCTTTTTGATCGCCGAGACCATAGGCGGCGTCTGGTAAAAGTCTCCGTGGAAACCGGCGAAAATTTCATCCAGCTTCCCGCGCGTTACCTCCGGGACCGGCTTTTCCTCAAGCACCGTGCCATCGGCATCCTGGCTCGTGGTGGTCTGCCCGAGGCGGATCGTGCCGACATACTCCTTGTCCTCGCTCATGAGAAGATCCTGGATCTTCGTGCCGCGACCGATCGTGATGATGAGCAAGCCGGTAGCCAGAGGGTCGAGCGTGCCGCAGTGACCGACTTTGCGGGTGTTGAGCACCCGACGGGTGATCGCCACCACGTCGTGCGAGGTCATGCCGGGGGCTTTGTCGACAAGGAGAACGCCGTCAATCATTGTTTCGGACTTCATGACAAATGGCCTCTAATACCTTTTCTTCCGCCGCATCAAGCGGGCCGGACAAGCGGGCCCCGGCAGCCTGCGGGTGCCCCCCGCCCCCAAATAGGCCGCAAATTTTACAAACGTCAAATCGCGGCTCCTTTGAGCGCATGCTGACGCGCACCTTGTTTTCCGGAAGCTCCTCGAAGAACACCGCGACCTGCACCCCTTCCACTGCGCGGAGGTGATCAATCAACCCTTCATTGTCCTCCGGCAGGACGGCGAGGTTCTTCGCTGTCTCCATAGACAGGCTGAAGCTCGCCACGCGATCGTCGCAACCGAAGCGGGCGGAATTGAGCAGCGCCTTGAGCAACTCGAGGCGGCGGCGTGGATAGCTGTCATACATCTTGCGGGACAGTTCCGGAACATCGACACCCTTCTCGACCAAATCCGCCGCCAGCCGGAAAGTGTGCGGTGAAGTTTTGGCGTATTGGAACGACCCGGTGTCGGTGGAAATAGCCGCGTAGAGATTTCCGGCGATGGCCGATGTGATCGTGCCCTCCGCTGCGGCGAGATAATCGTAAACGATCTGGCCGGTGGCCGGTGCGTTATCGTCGATGTAGTTCAGGTCCGCATAGCGATGGTTGCTCACGTGATGGTCGAGATTGATCCATGTACTCACACGCCCCGTGGCCTTGAGCACACGGCCGAGGCGTTCCTTGGTCGAGGTGTCGAGCGCGAGAAAGACATCAAAATCGTGCTTCCCTTGTTCCGGAGGGGCCTGGACAAGACTGCTCTCCGGAAGGTAGCGAAACTTTTCCGTCATTCCCTCCTCGTTCCAGAGCGTCACCTCTTTGCCCTGAGCCTTGAGGTGCAAAGCCATGGCGATGGCCGACCCGTAAGCATCCGCGTCGGGTCTCACATGGCAGGACACAAGAATGCGGGTGGCCGCATCGAGCGTGTGCCTGATCTGGCCGAAGGTGGCGTCGATGCCGTGGCTCATCCCGCGGACTCCTCCCCTTCGACTCCCAACTCCTCGAGAATGTCGAGTACGCGGGACCCGCGCTCGATCGAGGCATCCAATTTGAAGTGCAGATGCGGGGTGAATTTTAGGACGACGCGCTTGGCCACATCCGCTTGGAGGACACGCCGGCTGCTTTCAAGGCGCTCCAAGGCCTGTCTCTGCTCTGCGGCGTTGCCCAACACTCCGACGAAGACGATGGCGTTGCGCAGGTCGGGCGAGACGTCCACGGAATTCACGGTAATAAGAGCACCACCGGTCGGCACTTCGCGCAGGACGGCCATACTCAGCTCGCGCTTGAGAATTTCAGCGACGCGGACCATGCGGTTTTTCATCTCAACAGTTGAGGGTTGCGAGTTCCGGGATGCAAGACGTCCCGGCCCGGGGTTACTCGAGTTTCTGGGCGACCTTCTCGAGGGTATAGGCCTCGATGATATCACCGGCTTCGTATTCCTCGTAATCACCGAGCTTGATGCCGCACTCGAAACCGTTGCGCACTTCCTTCACATCGTCCTTGAAGCGGCGCAAAGTGGATATGCCTCCATCGTAAATCGGCTGCTTGCGGCGCAACACGCGGGCCCGGGCGGTCCGCAGGATGCGTCCGTCGGTCACCATGCACCCGGCCACAATGCCCTTGGTCAGATCGAACACCTGACGCACTTCGGCGTGGCCGATGACGTTCTCACGGAGTTCAGGCTCAAGGAGGCCGGCCATGGCATCCTTCAGCTGGTCGATCAATTCATAAATGATCGAGTAAAGTTTGATCTGCACGCCCTCCCGCTTGGCTGCCGTCGCCGCACTATTCTCCGTCTTGACCCCGAAACCGACCGCGATGGCATCGGAGGCAGTGGCAAGGAGGATGTCGGACTCGCTGATCGGCCCGACGGCGGCGTGGATGATATCGAGGTCGATCTGCTTGGCCTTGATCTCGCCGAGTGCCTGGACCAGAGCCTCGAGCGAGCCCTGCACGTCGGCCTTGAGCACGACACGCAGCGACTTGCGTTGTTCGGCCGCGAGATCGTCGAAAAGACTTTCGAGGGTCGCGCGTTGCGGGGCGGCCAGCTTCTCTTTGCGCTCCTCCTCCTGCCGCTCCTCGCTCAACGTGCGCGCGGCGCGATCGGAATCCATGACCATGAGTTCGTCGCCCGCCCGGGGCAGACCGTCGAAGCCGAGGATTTTCACCGGCATACCCGGACCGACCTGTTTGACCGGCTTGCCGAAATCGTCGATCAGGGATTTGACTTTTCCCCATTGCACGCCGCAGAGAAAGGCCTGGCCGACCTTGAGCGTGCCCATTTTCACAATGACCGTGGCCGTCGGCCCGCGTCCGGGCTCCATCTCGGCTTCGATGATGGTGGCGCGGGCCGGCACTTTCGGGCTCGCTTTCAGCTCGAGGACTTCGGCCTGCAAATTCATCATTTCAAGCAGGTGCTCGATCCCGAGGCCTTTGGTCGCGGAGACCGGGCAAACAATGGTCGTACCGCCCCAGTCCTCCGGAGCAAGGCCGAACTCCTGCAGTTGTTGCTTCACGCGATCGACATTGGCGGAGGGTAAATCGGTTTTGTTCACCGCGACAATGATGGTCACCCCGGCGGCCTTGGCATGGCTGATCGCCTCCTCGGTCTGAGGCATGATGCCGTCATCGGCCGCCACAACGAGCACCACTATATCGGTGACATTGGCTCCGCGGGCCCGCATCGCGGTGAAGGCCGCGTGGCCGGGTGTGTCGAGAAAAGTGATCTTGTGACCGCCATGGTCCACGGCGTAAGCACCGATGTGCTGCGTGATGCCGCCCGCTTCGCCCGCCGCCACGCGCGCCTTGCGGATAAAATCCATGAGCGACGTTTTGCCGTGGTCGACGTGGCCCATGAAGGTGATGACCGGCGGGCGCGGTTCGAGTTCGTCTTGGGCCACCACGACCGTGGGTTCGGAAGGCGGGGCGACCACCGGTTCGGCTTTGTGCACGCCGGCCCCCGTTTGGCGCTTCTCTTTTTCGAAAACAAAACCGTGCTTCTCGCACACCTGCGCAGCGACAGCCGGCTCGATCGTTTGGTTCAGATTGGCGAAAATGTTCGCCTCCATCAGGTCTTTGATGACCACGAAGGGCTTGATGCCGAGGGCCGCGGCGAGGTCTTTCACCACGATCGGCGGCTTGATGTTGATGATGGGTTTGCCGTCCTCGCTCAACTCCACTAAGTCAGCGACCGCGGGCTCCGGCGCCAAAACAACCGCCGGCACGAGTACCGCCTCTTCAACCGATTTCTTCTTCGGCTTTTCGTCGATGAGCGAGACCACTTCCACCGGCGCCTTGGGGGCCGGCTTGGGTTTGGACGCCTTGGCTTCGGCTGCAGGTTTGGACGAAGGAGGCGCCGGCCTCGCGGCGGGTTTTCGCGCGGCGGGCTTTCTGGTGGCGGGCGCTTTGGCAGGCATGCGGTTGGTAGACAAAATTATTCCGCGGCAGCCACTTCAACTGGGGCGGCGGGCTCGGATTTTTTGGCCTCGAGGCCTTTGGCCCGTTCGACGATTTCGACCGCCTTGGCTTCATCGATGCCGAGCATACCGACCAGATCGGCCGCCTCGACACCGCCGGCCACGAG
>Ga0247836_1008513_pt1 | contig 10353 bp, 6 predicted proteins | sample LaCruzMarch2015__4_FD_187116 | JGI IMG/M metagenome (GOLD analysis project Ga0247836, IMG submission 187116) | Freshwater microbial communities from meromictic Lake La Cruz, Castile-La Mancha, Spain - LaCruzMarch2015_14m | ecosystem: Environmental > Aquatic > Freshwater > Lake | place: Spain...
CGGAAACAAGCCAACATCATTTCCACCTAATTCTAATATAAATGGATTTTATAGACCTCCTCAACAATTTACTCCTAATATTGCTAATAATAAAACCTTTTCTGGTGCTTTAAACGCAGCGAAATCTCCTATAAATCAGCAAGAACAAAATCCTAATACGTCTTCACAATCTATCAACTTTTTAAATACACAGAAAAATACCTTTGGTTACGGAAGGTTCAGCTGATTTTTATTTTTACATATATTTCAATGATAAATTTTTAAAATTAAGAGAAAATATATTTCAAAAGCTTGATAAAATATTAAAAAACTTTAAGCTAAAGGATAATGTATTTGTTTTACTAGATCCTTGTCAAAGATTACAATTAAGAAACAATAATATTTTATTTAATCTGAGAATATGAAGATAATTACTTAAAAATTTCAAAAAAATATACCCTAAAAACTTTTGAACAAAGATCTTATTGGTATTTATCTTTGAATAATGACTGATTTCTTTTGTTTATTAGACAAGAGAAGTTTAATTAGTGATATATAGAATGTAGTTAAGCAAAGGAACTAACATAATCAGAACCTGTCTCCTCTAATTCTCTTAGCGAGTTGGAGATCTCTGGTCATGATAGTGACTCTCTTGGCGTGGATGGCGCAAAGATTGGTGTCTTCGAAGAGGGAGACAAGGTAAGCTTCAGCAGCCTCTTGGAGGGCAAGAACAGCTGAGCTCTGGAATCTAAGCTCTTGCTTGAACTCGTGGGCGATTTCTCTAACGAGTCTTTGGAAGGGGAGCTTTCTGATGAGGAGGTCAGTTGACTTTTGATATTTTCTGATCTCTCTAAGGGCAACTGTTCCGGGTTTGAAGCGGTGGGGTTTCTTGACACCAGTGGTAACTGGGGCAGATTTTCTTGCGATCTTTTGAGCAACAAGTTGCTTTCTTGGGACCTTTTGAGCAGTTGACTTTCTTGCGGTTTGTTTAGTTCTAGCCATATATAAGGATAATCGAATACCGCCTTTATTTAGATTTCCATACCCCTCAATCCAAAAATATAAATAAATTAATTTGATTGGCTCGTTACCAAAGTAAAAATTAAAGCTATATCCCCTCATCATTTTTCATCAAAAAGCAACTATATTAAACTAGATAATGGATTCATCATAATGCTTCGGATAATTATTAAAATTAATATTTTCTAGTTGGCAAATTTGTCCTTATCTTCTTTTAAAAATTAATTAGCCTTTTATTTGCTTTTAATATGAAAATTTATCATCTTAACTGTTTTAAATTCAAAATACAGTACATGCTCAAAAATAACCAAATATAAATATAATGGATCAACCGAACACTCCTTTAACACTGACCCATTTTTCTTTCTTTTTTCCTTTTCTAACTCTAACTTTTTAATCCTATTAATCGATTTCTATCTTCTTGGGCTCATTAATTTTTTACCACCATTGCTTTTACGATTTTTGTGGTTCTGGTTTAATTTGAACTGGCTTTGATTCTTCTTTGAGTGATGAAGGTGGGGCCTAACCTAACGTTGGGAATAACTAATTGATTTTCTTTTGATAGGTAGCTGGCTTTTCCTTGACAAACGAAATTACCTCTCTTAAATTATCAGATTTTTTGATTTATTATTTTTTCTAAACAACTAAATCTGGAAAATCTCCCTTATCAACAAGGTTAAAATCTGTTTTTACTGAAAAACCTTTCTTTTAATTTTTTCTCTAAATTTATTTCAATGTATTCTTGGCCTTTTTTTCCTCCATGTTTTTTTAGAATTATATTTGCTCTTATAGATTCTTCAACTCCTCTTTTTTCAGACCAAACTGTGCTTCTAGATGAGGCTATATAATAAAATAGTTACTCTTTCAAATAGGAAATCTTCCAAAATATTTTCATGAATTTTGTTTTTTTCAGTCAAAAGATTTTTTTTATGTTTAATTGCCTGGAAACATAGCTTCACGAAAATATAGCAGTCTAAAATTTCTTCTGTTGCAATTTTATTCAATCTTTCTTGAAATTAACTGAATTTTTTCTTCAGAACAGTTCCAAGTATAAAATCAACTGTGTCCTGCTGAATGCCAAAATTAGTTGCAAATTTAAACTTTGCCATTTATTCAATTTTAAGCCTTCTAACAACACCAATAATCTGGAAAAGTCTTTCCTTACATCTCTTTACTGGCTTTTTAATGCTCAGTTCCTTTTTTGTAATTCTACTTTCTATATTAACCTCTATTTAATGGAGGAATGTTTTAAAGAGATCACTATAGTAATCACATTTAAACAAAATATTCTCATTCTTTGGTGGAATCTTTTTCAATCCTCTAACGTAAATTTAATTCAATTATTACTTTAGATCCTCGTTTGCTACTGTTCTAAGATAATGGGGAAAGATAGAATATGCGCTTCTTAGACTGGAAGTTTTCATCATCCTTAAGAATTAATCGAAGAATTATTGAGGTTTAATTTGCTTTTTATGTAATTTTGAGCGCAAAACAGATAATTTGGAAACATCTTCATTTAAAAGCACATTCTTAAGCTTATTTTCAAAATCTTCATAATTAAGCTTACTCATATGAAAAGCATTGATGAGACTTAGTTCCTCAAAATAAAAATTCTCATTTTACTTGGCAATAATAGGTTTATCTTTTTAGAGATCAGCTTTTTAAACATATTTCTTTTTCTTTTGGTTGGTTTGAGGTCGATCATCTGACGATCTATGCTTAAGGATAAAAGCCTCTTCGAAATGCTCATCTTAATCCAAGGTGTAATCATAGAATATTCTTGGATCTAATAGAACATCAATTTGCTGATCAGCCTCACCTAGTACTTTGTTTTTACATTTTTTCAAATTGAGAAACTGATCTTCCATATCAATACCTTCCTTATCTTTAAGTACGATAATTTCATCATCAGGATTATGTCCTTAGTATTGAAATCCACATAATTATTTCATATCTATCTTTTTGTTTGAATAGTTTCTATCGTGCATCTGTAGTCGATGAAGACGAAGTTACTCACCATTTCTAAAGGCAATAAATTTTTTAGCTAAACAATTTTAATCATTGCAAATGTAATGAGACATCTTAAAATGGATTTATAAGCCATCGTAATTTTTATAATAGCGATATTTTTCTTGTTTACCGCAAACATTACAAAGTATATGTTCTACATTTACGTGTCTTTTAAATTAATCTTCGTCAAAGAAGTTTTTTTTACAGAAACCACAGTATGGATGCATAAAAGTTACATTTCCAAACTAATCTATATCTCCTTTATCCATATGTTTATTAAGAGCTTTGAAGGTGTATAGTTTTTGTTATTAAAGAACACATGTTTTTTTCTCGAAACAAATTTAACTGTATAAATTCATGAGTACCATATATATCTATTGTGATCTTACTTCAAATGCTTCTTTAAAAATGCAATAGAGGGGAATTTTTTATCGTATTTGCAAGGCTTGCCTTAAATTTTTACAAAACATTTGTATTCTGTTAATTTTTCAAAAGCTGATCGTCCAGCTTAGGAGCTATAGTATATATCAGCGAAGCTTTTATCTGGTAATATGTTATTTTTAAATGTCTCAAAGAGAGTAAATTTCTCCATAATGATGATTATTTTGAGATTCACCTTGATTACAAATATTCTACCTTGCAGATAGGACATTGATTATTCTTGCTAATGACTCTCATTTTGTAGATACAGCGAAAGCACATAGGCTAATGATTGCATTCACCTACTCCGATGAATTCAGATTCTTATGCACAAAGAATACACTCCATGTTGAAATTTATTGATAATATCAAACTCTTTTACTATTTAGTCAGAAATTTAAATAGTGAACGCATCAATCATCCTGTCAATAAAAAGATAAAGCTTTAAAAACTCGATAATTTTTGATAATTAATGAATAATTTGATATCAAGATAAATATCATTTTTTTGAGTAGTAAGAAGTTGGCCTAAAATTGCCAATAGTTTATCGCTTCTTATTTAAAGGAGTTCCTGATTATTGCTTACGATAAAATTCTCCTGTACTATGTTTAGTTTAGTATCTTTGATTATCATAGTCTCTATCATATTTTGACATTTTTAAGGTTTTCTAAGAAAAGCTTTTATTTAGCTGTTCCTACTATTTTATTTCAATAAATTTCTCAACTACTTTTTCTTTAAACACAACCGTTGGTCGATCAATGTATACTATTCTTTCAACTATCTTTTATACTGGTTTCTCAATGATTTTCTCGATGATTTTCTAAATTGTGATGGGTACTTTGATCTCTTTAACTCTCTCCACAAAAATTGGCTCCTTCTTTTTTCGAAGTTCCTATTTACTATTTTTGATGCTTTTAATAATATCTGAAAGTTCTTCGTTTTTACCAATAGGAAGCTCTAACTAATACCTAATTGCTTGCAAAAAAGATTAATATTTGCTTATTATTTTATCTTTTTGCTAGTTTTTCTCATTCATAATTGACAATTAATTCAAGTTTGCTTGAGAAAATGGTTAATTTTTATATAATTTCGGCTCATCCAGGTCTTTAAAAGAATGTAGGCTGATATAAGATTTTAACAGAAGAATCTAATCTTGAAGCGACTGTATTACTTCTTTTTGTTTACTTATAATCTTCTCAGAATTTATTGATATAGACGATTAATTATTCCCTTTACGAAGTCTTACCAATTCCTCACCTATGCTCTGAAACATAATTATAATAATCAATACTATAAAATACAAAATAACTAAAAACCAATATAGGTATCACAAACTAAAGATAATTTCTCAAATAACAGAAGATTCTTTAATTAAAAATAATGCCATATTTACTGAGCCGAAAATTGGGCAAATTTTATTTGATAGGTTAAATTGATGAGTTGAGCTTAATTAAGAATATAGATTCATCAAAATGAAGTCTATGAACCTGTGTAAAACACAGATTTTTTCAAATAGATAATAAGATTCCTTTGTGAGCGAAGATGGTCAAATTTATTGGTCTAAATTAACCTCTTCGAATTCAAAGTAATTAATGGAGCAATAGTTTTGAGGTAATGTATTACAGCTACTCTCGATACTTTATTGTAGAATAACTGCTCTTCAACAGAAAAGATAGATGCATTTAGATCAACATGCTCAAGAACATAAGCTAGTGTCTATTTATTAACATGAACACTCAGCTTTCCCTTCACATAAGTTTGATATGCATAAAAACGTTTTGATTAGTAGCAATTTGAGTCATTATTATACTTGTTGATGATCTTCTTAATTATTGTCTAAGATTTTTTCTTTCTTTGGATGAACGATAGAATATGATTGATATTATTGGGAATAATGTTTCTTTTCTATATAAACGATTCTTGAAATGTTATTTCATTTTTTTTATTTTTATAATTGTACTATTTTTCATGACAAACTCTTGACTTTTTAGGAAGAGGTTCATAACCACGAGGCTTTTCATAATTTTACTATTCCTTCGTAATACTCAAAGGAAAAATTTCCGAGGTTTCATTGAAAGAAGGAGGATCATAAGTTCCCGAAAAGGGGTAATATATGTATAGATTGAATGGATTCACATAGGGAGAAATATGCGGAGCATCAAATACGTTGAAATAGAACTTTATAATGATAGAGTTACCGTCATTCAAAATGATTTGAGTCTACTTTGCTTCAATTTAATTATAACTGGAATTAATAAATCTGAGTATAAACAGGCTACTCAAACCCCAGTCTTTTGAATAATTCAATAATTGACTTCGAGCCATCCTTCCCTCATTTTTGAGAAAAAAAATTGTTTATTGGGGTGCTATTGATAAAAATAATGATATGTTCCTGTCATAAGCTTATTTCCAAAAATTATCTATTTTCCAATCCTGCATCTTCTTGTTATTGATAATAATAAAGGACAATCAAAATTGGAAGAATTCAACTTTTTAGAGTTTTCTATAAACTTTTTTATTTTATTTTACTTCATCAGGTGTTCTATGCTACTATTATACAAACATCAAAAATAAAAACAAAAAATACGAAAGAAATAATATGTATTTTGAAGTTTTGCACTAAATAAACTTATCTGAAACCATTTTTCATGAAATAATTCATCATTATATGATAATAAGCATATTCTTAAATATTTTTTGAATTATTTTAGACATAACTATCCAATCTTCTCTTCGATAATAGGCTCCATAAAAACGAGATTACTTCTTTGAATTGAAATGTAAAATCTGCAAACGATAATCTACTCTTTAATTACTTAATATCAATATGCAAAATGTTATTTATTGTTAGAGTAATATTAGAGTGAAAAATAAGCTAGTTATATATTCAACTATTAATTATTTGCTAGTTTTGTGACGAAATATTTCTTTTTATTGCTATAATTTAGGCAAGAAGGAATATTACTATTAGTTGGTATGATAAGAAAAGCTATTAAAATTCAGCATATTAGTCTTCGTTTGTTATATGTATACATATCAAAATAGCATAACACTAAATTTAAAGTTAATTAATTAACTTTTGAAGGCATCGATTAATATAGAAAAATGTCGATGATTTCTAAATTATTAACAAAAAATAATAAAAAATATAATTAAAGTGATGAATTCTATCAAATGCGATATATGATCAATTTTCAAAGAGTTTGTTTAAGATTTCGACTTGTTCTTCATCATGTTTCTTTTTCTTTCCAACCGCAGTAGAAGCTGAAGTTCTTCTACTTACGCATTCGAGCACAGAAGATCTAACCTTTTGGTTCTTATGTAGCCATTCGAGAATAACTGAGATTCGAGGTAGTACATAACTCCAGGCTCCTGAATTTCTGTGTTCCTCTTGGAACCATACGAATTGTGTAGCGTTTTTATATCTCTTCAATATTTTGGTTATTTATTCATAATGAAGTGGTGCTAATTGCTCAATTCTAACCAAAGCAACATCCTAAGTTAAAATAAAATTACTTTTCTGCCAATAGTGTTTCTTTTTTATAGGGCAGAGTAGAAAGCTTGACCATAAAGCAAGACTACTTTTTTTACCTAATCAGGGTTGATGGAATGATCATCGATAACCGTATCAAAGTTATCTCTATTTAATTCGGAAAAGTTAGTTCCAGCTTCTCTTAATTTTAAAAGTTTCTTGTTTACGAAGTTGAAGAGAGGTTTACGGAAATCTCTGCGCATCTGTCTACGCATAGCATGGAAAATGTTTGCAGCATTAGAACAGCAAATTACAGCCATATTCGATTTTCTCAAGGCAGAGGGATCGAAATGAGCTTCATTATTGACAATCAAATTAGTCCAATTATCATTCATCATCTGTAAAGACCTTTCAATTCGGCCTGAGCTATGTTATGGTCCTTGACCATCCATACCATGAGGTAAATTCAATACAAGCCCATTCTGAACAGTCCATTTGCTTTCACCTGATGATAGATAATTATCCATTATGATTTGAGCTCCATTTGCGAAATCTCCAAATTGTGCCTACCAAACAGATAGAGTATTAGGGTTGGTCAAAGCATACCCATACTCAAATCCCATTGCTGCATATTAGCTTAGCAAAGAGTTTTCGATTTGGAAATGAGATTTATCAGCAGGATCAAGTAAAGAATGGAGTGGAGTATATTTTTGTTCAGTAATTTGATCAGTTACAACTGCATGGCGATGAGAAAAGGTTCCTCTTTCAACATCTTGTCCACTAATTCTTACATTAAAACCTTCCTTCAGCAGAGAGCCATAGGCTAAACTCTCAGCAGTACCAAAATCGATACCTTATCCTGTTTCAACAGATTTTTTTCTTGCTTAATAAATTTTTTTAATTGTGGGATTGAGAGTAAATCCTGATGGGACATTGGAGATTTTTTGCCCGATATCCTTTAAAAGGTCAGTACTGATACCAGTCTTCTTGATTTATCCAAGATTAGTGAAATCGACAACTTTGTGAAAAGTAGGACTTCTCCAAGCCTTGATATCAAAAGTAGATTTTAAACTTTCAGCATAAGCTTAACTAATCTTTGAAAATTCTGTGTTCCAAAGAGTTTTAACTTCTTCTTAACTAATAGCTCCTTCTTTGACAATTTTTTCAGCAAAGATGTGATAGATAGTTGGTCTTTTACCAATAGTTTGATACATCATTGGTTGAGTGAAGCTAAATAAAAGATTAATTACGCTGGTTGATCTTGCTCATTATGTCCATATCTTCTGTATCCAATAATATCAACAAAGATATCCTTATTAAATTTTTGACGATAAGCAACCGCTAGCTTAATAATTCTATTGACGAGTTCCGGCTCATCTGCGTTGACGTGGATGATAGGGGCCTGAATAGATTTAGCAACGTTTGTGCAGTAAAGGCCTGATCGAGCTTCAGCAGGGGTTGTTGTAAAGCCGATTTGATTATTAGCAACGATATGGATAGTTCCATTAATATTGTAGTGATTTAAATAGCTCATTTGAAGACATTAGTAAACTACACCTTGACCTGCAACTGCGGCGTCTCCATGAATCAGAACAGCCAAGACTTTTTCCTATGTATTTTTAGCATCCTTTACAGCCTTAACGTGACCCATGACTACAGGGTTAACCGTCTAAAGATGAGAGGGATTTGGTAGAATAGAAAGGCGTATCTTTTTTCCTCCAATATCTCTTTCAGTTGTAGCTCCTAAGTGATATTTGACATCTCCTGAATTTCCCCATGATATTTATTTGTCCACATTTTCTTGGAATTCAGCAAATATTTTTTGTTTGGGCTTATCAAAAACATTAGCTAACGCTGTTAGCCTTCCTCTGTGTGCCATTCCAAATCCAATATATTAAACTCCAGACTTGGATGCCTCTTCGACGAGCTTGTCTGCATCTTTATTTTAATACTTAATCCAGCGATCATCGAATCCAACCCCTCAACACCAAAACGTTTGCTGGTTTTTAGTTTATCGTTGAGGAAGGAGTTGAAAGTTTCAACTTTCGTTAGTTATTTCAAAATCGCAATTTTTTCTTCTTTAGAGGTTTCCTCTGTCGAAATTTTTTCAAATTAGTGCATCAGCCAACTTTTTTCTTCGTTATTTGAGATATGCATAAACTCCAAGCCAACTTTATTGGAGTAAATATTCTGTAATCGATGTAAAATCTCTCTCAATGTCCATTATTCTTTCTAAGCAATGAAGCCCTGAATAAAAAATTGGTTACTGCAATTTTATCCTCAAATGTTGTATTAGATGGGAATGTGAAAGGCTCATCCAAAAATTTATCATGAAGAATTTTGTTGTTCGCAAGATCATGCTAAAGTTTATTCTTTGCAAAAACTTTACCAAACTCCTTGAAATTGACCAATCCTATATGACTGATAAAATACTAAGAGGATCGAGTAAGGCTTCCTCATGTCCACGCATCTTGTAGTAACGAATAAGCATGTATGCTGAGAGAGCAAGAGATTTTTCCCTTTCAATATGTTCTGGACTTCCGACATTAACCTGTTGTTGCTAATTTTTGAAGGCATGATGCCAATCTTCGTGAACGGAGTCAGGATTTACTTTCCAAGCTTCATACATAGCTTGGGTGTAGTTAGTAGCAAATCGTGGTGCGAGAGTTCTAAAACACTTAAAGATCATTCGACTTAATATTACTCAATTAATATAAGATAAATCCATCAATAAAGAATTGTTGAATAACCGTAAAACCCTCAAAAAAATATCTAGAAATCTTCGAGAATTAATATGATTATTAGCTTTATAGATGGATTTATATCATCTTCTGTAGCCACTGTTTGATTGCTGAGGTAGGTTATTGATGGTTAGTACTGTCTTGCCTCTTCCATCGAACTCAGCAAACTCGTATTTTCCCCAAGGTTGGACTTTAGAAGTATGGTCTTTAAGGTTAGCAATGGCTCTGTCAGCCTCAGCTCCTTATTCGATGTGTCCCTTGTAACCCTTGTTAACGTAATCGTGGAAAGGATCCTCGAATGAAAGGGTATAGAACTGATTGGTTCCTTGAATCTTGACAGTCAAAGCACCAATCACTGACTTATAGCTTCCCCAAGAGTTAGGGACACATCTTGCGGTATAAAAGAGCCCTGGTCTAATAACGTTGGTCTTGAAGTCTTCCTCAAGTCTTCCTTCCTTGAACTTCCAGCCGACAACTTCAAGGTTTGAGTCAGTATCGTTTCTGATCTCAACTTGATGGAGACCAAAGTTGCTCCAATTATTGCCTTGGGTGACATATCGAGAGTAGAAGTAAAAGTTAGTGTTGTTGTGATTACCAAAGTTGTTGGTTGGGTACACGTATGAGTTTCTCATCAATAAAAATTATATTGAACTTTACTGACATATCTTTCATATAGTACCAGTAAGATAATAGCCTAGCTTTAATCATTTC
>Ga0247836_1008515_pt1 | contig 10350 bp, 7 predicted proteins | sample LaCruzMarch2015__4_FD_187116 | JGI IMG/M metagenome (GOLD analysis project Ga0247836, IMG submission 187116) | Freshwater microbial communities from meromictic Lake La Cruz, Castile-La Mancha, Spain - LaCruzMarch2015_14m | ecosystem: Environmental > Aquatic > Freshwater > Lake | place: Spain...
GGAATTGTTACGCGGCAGACCTGATGAATCGCCCGCCTTGGGTGAGGCAGGCCTGATAGCTGAGGTCGGGAACAGTGATGAACTGGCAGCGCATTTGGTCCGCGTGCTGACCGACGCCGACCTGCTGGAAAGCTTGAGCCAAGCCGGTTTGCAGCGCGTGAAGCAACTCTACCAGGAGCACACGGTACAAGAGTCTTATCGGGACCTTTACCAGAAACATCTCGATCGTTTGTCCGTGGTCGTGGGTCACTAATGATTGGATTCTAATTATGGCTGGCATCGCATTCCAACTCCGTCGCTTGAGCGCATCCAACACCTATGCGGGACAGCTTGGCGCGTATGCGAGCGCTGCCGTGATCAGCGCTGGGCCGTGGATGATTTCCATTCTATCGCTCATGCTGCTGACCTGGCTTTTGCATCAGGTGCTGCCTGATGAGCGGGATGAGATTCGGCTGTTCTCCTCGGCGGTGACGCATGTGTATGCCTTCGCACTGGTCATCACAGGACCGTTGCAAATCCTGCTGACGCGCTACACGGCGGACCAGTATTCCCTGAACACGCCGGAGCGTGTGTTCCCCAGCTTTCGTGGCGGGCTCGTGGTGGCGAGCGTGCTGTCGGCAGCGGTGGGTGGTGTGTTCTTCGTTGGCTTCGTGCCCGCGCCAACGTGGCAGTTCCAAGTCGGCGCAGCAGCACTGCTGGTCTACGTGTCCTGTATCTTCGTCGCGAGCGTCTATCTGAGTGTGCTGCGCGAGTATCAGCGCATCGTGTTGGCGTTCCTGGTCGGCTATGGGTCGGGTGTAGCGGCGGCGTGGTATCTGGCGCAGACGCATGGCATCACGGGTGCCATGGCGGGGCTGGTGGCGGGGCATCTGGTGCTCTTCCTTATGCTGGCAGGCAGTGTGCGTCGAGAGTTGGGCAAGGGCGTGGGCTCCATGTTTGCGTTCCTGCGTGCTGCCTTGAAACTGCCCGACCTGCTGCTCTGCGGCCTGTGTTACAATTTGGGTATCTGGATCGACAAATTTTTGTTCTGGTGGCTCTCGCAGAGCAATGTTCAGGTGTCGGGTGCTCTTCACGCCGCGCCGGACTATGATTTGGCGATCTACCTGAGTCTCCTGTCGATCGTGCCGGGGATGGCTGTGTTCATTTTGCAGGTGGAGACGAGCTTTGCTGAACGCTTCAAAATCTACTTTGACGCCGTGAACCATGGCCGATCGCTTGCCGAGATCGTTGAGGCCAAGAACCAGATCATCCTTAGCCTGCAAACGGGCTTCCGCCGCTTACTGAAAGTCCAGGGGCTCACCACGGTGCTGCTGGTCGTAGGGTCGAATGCCCTGTCCTCGGTCTTCCATGTTGGCTTTGTGCAGATGGGCATATTCCGTATCACACTCTTCGGGGGCTTTTTGTTGATGGCCTTTCTGGCCATGCAGACCGTTCTGTTCTACTTCAACGACAGGCGTGGTGCCCTGCTATGCTCAGCGGCCTTCCTGATCGCGAATACCATCCTCAGCCTCTTAACGGTGCTGCAAAACGAGGCCTGGTATGGCTTCGGCTTCGTCGTCGCCAGCGCCACCGGCTTGCTCATCGCAGCAACGCGCGTGAATGCGCGCCTTCAGGATCTGGAGTATCACACCTTCACCGTGCAGGAGGCGTAGCAGTCAGCGAGATGCAGGCTGCGTGAAAGCTTTGATCGTGCCTCCGGCACGCTGATTGCGGAGGGTTACATGGTATCTGACACGGCCTTTTCTTGGCTTGCGTGGTTTGTTCAAAAATTTTCAAATCGGTTGTTGCAAAAAGCTGCTCATTTTCTACCTTCGCTCCCTTGTGAAATTTTTCACAAGCTCACTTATTGAACCTGACTGACCATGGGTAATTTCTTTCCGCGCTGGACAAACTGGGTGCCGCTCAAGCTCGCAGTGGCTGCGGTGTTTGTGGTGATCGGAGTTTCGGTTGCCATGCCCTACTACGCGACGCCGAAGTATGCGCGAGTAGGCTATCAGCCGACACAGCCGGTGCCGTTTTCGCACAAGATTCACGCTGGTCAGCTCGGCCTGGATTGCCGTTACTGCCACAGCTTTGGCGAGCGCAGCAGCCATTCCAACGTGCCAGCTAACCAGGTGTGCTTTAATTGCCATGGCGCAGGCAAGGGGCAGATCAAGCTCGCCAGCCCCAAGCTAGAGCCGGTGCGTAAGGCGATGGAAACGAACGAGCCGATCAAGTGGGTGAAAATTCACAAAGCACCTGACTACGTTTACTTCAACCACAGCGCTCACTTGAATCGAGGCATCTCTTGCGTGTCTTGCCACGGGAAGGTCAACGAAATGGAAGTGGTGCATCACGACCAGCCGCAGAGCATGGGTTGGTGCTTGGATTGCCACCGCAACCCCGAGAAGAATCTTCGCCCACTCACGGAGATCACCAACCTGGACTGGAAGCCTGAGAGCCTAGCTCGCGACGGCTTCTACAAGGGGCTGCTCGACAAGAAGGTACCGGCCGACGACATCGCTGCCGCTATATCGGGCGACGAGCATATCAAGGGCGCTGATCTGGCCGCTCTGGTGAAGCTGGCCGAAGACAAGTATGGCAAGTCGGTGACTCAGAAAGAGGTCGGCCTGCAGCTGAAGAAACACTGGGAGATTCAGCCCCCACAGGACTGCACAGCCTGCCACCGCTAAACCATTTTCGAGGACGCACGCATTCAATGAAAAGGATTTGGCAACACCCTGACGAACCGAATACCGGCCGCCGTTACTGGCGCAGCATGGGCGAGCTGGAGCAGCGCGAGGACTTCCTGAAGAATCTGGGCCGCGAGTTCCCGAACGGTGATGAACTGAACGATGAAGAGCGCGAGAATTCCCGCCGCAGCTTCTTGAAGATCATGGGTGCCTCCGTGGGCATGATGGGTTTGGCAAGCTGCCGCCGTCCGACCACGCACATCCTGCCTTTCACGCAGAGCGTTGAGTGGGTGGTGCCAGGCAAGTCCGTCTACTATGCAACGTCGATGCCGCGTCCTGGTGGTGCGACACCAATGGTGGTAACGACCTATGAAGGTCGGCCGACGCACCTGGCGGGCAATCCGCTACATCCTTCCACGAGCGGTGGCTTGGATTCTTTTGCTCAGGCTTCGATCCTAGATTTGTATGACCCAGAGCGTTCGCAGTATCCGACCAAGGTCGGCAAGCGCACCGGCTGGAAGTGGGTGAATCACATCTTCAAAAATCTGAAGAATAAGCTTCACGAAACCGCGGGCGAAGGTCTCGCGCTGCTCGTGGGTAATGAGCCAAGCCCGACTGTGGCCCGCCTGAGGGCCGAGGTGCTGATGCTGTATCCCAAGGCCAAGCTGTTCCGCTACGAAGCCATTAGTAAGGATATGCAGAAGGCTGTGAATGCTGGTCTTCTTGGAGTTGGCGTCCAGCCAGTCGTGAAGCTGGACCAAGCGAAGACGATTCTCTCGCTGGACTGTGACTTCCTCGGCCTGGACCCTGTTTCCGACAACTCGGTGGCGCAGTTCGCTAAGCATCGCGCCGCAGACAAGCCAGAAGAGGCGGACCAGATGAACCGCCTCTATGTGATCGAGAACCGATACACGGTCACGGGTGGAGCTGCTGACCATCGTAAGCCTCTGGCTGCAAGCCTGTTGCCCGTTGCGGCTGCATCTTTGGCCGCTGAAATCGGCAGGCTAGCAGGCGACGCAGCGCTTTCGTCTGCTGCTGCATCTTTGGCCGCTAGCGCAGACGCCGCACTCATTGCCTGGATCAAACCTGTAGCGGAAGATTTGTTCGCCACCAAGGGCAGGGCTGTTGTGCTCGCTGGCAGTCGCACAGACGCTGTGGTGCAGGCTCTCACCGTTGGCATTAACAACACGCTCGCCGCCTACGGTCCAGTGATCGAGGCCTTCCAGGTTGATGAGCAAGCTGCTGGCTCCCTGGCTGAATTGGCTGAGTTGATCAAGACGGACAAGATCAAGACCGTGCTTTCCTTCACGGCCGCTGACCCGACCTACGACGCTCCTGTGTCGCTGAACTTCAAGAAGTTGCTGGTCGAGAAGAAGACAATCACCATTCATCACGGTGTGCGGCGCAACCACACGGGTCGCACAGCCGACCTGCACGTGCCAGCTGCCCACTATCTGGAAGCCTGGGGTGACACCACCACGCAGAGCGGTGTGTATTCCTTGGTGCAGCCGATGATTCAGCCGTTGTTTGGCGGATTGTCCGAGATCGAAGTGCTCCTCGTTTTGCTGGGCAAGAAGAAGATTCTTCCCCCCGAAACCTCTGCTACTGCTCCGGCAGCAGCCGTAGTGCCGACCGAAGATCCAGCCTACGCAGCCGTGCGCGAAACGTTTGCGCTAGCTGCTGGCGGTCTGGACGAAGTGAAGTGGAACTACACCTTGCGTGATGGTTTCCTGAAGGGTAGCGCTGGCAAGTCTGCCGCTGTGACTGTGAATGTCGCTGGCATTGCTGAATTCGTAGCCAAGGCCAAGGCTGCTCCTGCCCTCACAGCTATTTCCCCCGAAATCGTGTTGGTGCCTGACAGCAGCATTTACGATGGCCGCTTCATCAACAATGCTTGGCTGCAAGAAGCGCCCGATCCGATCAGCAAGTTGACCTGGGACAATGCGGCGCTGATCGGCTCCGTAACCTACAAAGCGCTCGGCCTGAAATCGGCATTCACCTCCGGCAAGAGTGATGGCATCATCGATGCTGTATTTGGTGCCGGCAAGGGCAAGGTCGATGATGCTGACGTGCTCGAGAATTTGGTGCACAAGATTCGCATCACGATTGGTGACCGTGTCCTCGAAATTCCAGCGATTGAAGCGCCTGGCCATGTGTCGAACTCGATCACGATCTCCCTTGGCTACGGTCAGGATCGCCCCGGCAACGTCGGCAACCTCGCGGGTTTCAACGGTTACAAGCTTCAGGGTGAACTCAATGAGTTTGTGCTGACCGGCGCGAAGGTAGAAGTGCTCCCTGATACTTACCAGCTCGCCATCACCCAGGAGCACAACTCCATGGAAGGACGCAGCGTGTATCGCGAAGGCACCACCGAGACGTTGAAGAAGGACCCGACCTTCGCGCAGACGACCGGCATCGATAGTCATATCCCACCGTCGATGAGCTTCTATGAAGGTCAGTTCGGTGAGAAGAAGGATTACAGCAAGCCAGCGGACGAGGGTTTCGACTTCAAGAACAAGCATCAGTGGGGCATGACCATTGACCTCAGCAAGTGCATTGGTTGCACGGCTTGCTTGATCGCCTGTCAGTCCGAGAATAACATCCCTGTCGTGGGCAAGGATCAGGTCCAGAAGGGACGCGTGATGCACTGGATCCGCATGGATCGCTACTTCGCCACGCCGGAGAAGGACGACGTGGATCGTCATCCGCAGCCCGAGGAGTTGGAGAATGTTGAAATGGTGCAGCAGCCCGTGGCTTGCCAGCAGTGTGAAAGCGCGCCCTGCGAAACCGTTTGCCCAGTGAACGCTACCGTCCACACCGAAGAAGGCCTGAACGCGATGGCTTACAATCGCTGCATCGGCACTCGCTACTGTGCAAACAACTGCCCTTATACCGCTCGTCGTTTCAACTGGTTTGACTATAACAAGCGCCCTCTAGATGAGCTCTACTGGGGTCCGCTTAGCACGCCAGAAAAGACCGGGATGCGCGAGATCACCAAGCTGCAAAAGAATCCGAACGTGACTGTGCGTATGCGCGGTGTCATCGAGAAGTGCACCTACTGTGTGCAGCGTCTGGAATCCGCAAAGATCGTGCAGAAGCAGAAACAGCGCGATACCAAGGATTGGCAGGTGCCAGCGAATAGCATCAAGGTCGCTTGCCAGCAGGCTTGCTCAGCAGGAGCCATCGAGTTCGGCGACTTGTCGAACAAGGACAGCAACGTGCTGAAGCTGAAGGACAGCAACCGCAACTATCAGGTGCTGAAATATTTGAACACCCGTCCGCGCACCAGCTACCTGGCACGCATCCGCAATGTGAACCCGAAGATGCCTGGCGCAGCTGGCATCGCAGCCTGGAGCGGCAAGAACTTCTAAGTCATGGCAGCCACCGACTCAGCCTCCCACAAGGATCCCAGCGTTTACACGGCCCTGGACCGCGAGCCCTTGGTGCTGAACAACCGTTCGTTCAGTTGGATCACCAACCGCATCTGCGGTATCATCGAAAACAAGCAGCCGCTGCTTTGGTGGATCTTGTTCATCCCGTCGGTGGCGCTCACTGGTCTGACTGCGTTCTGCTTCACCTATCTCATTTCCACCGGTGTGGGTGTCTGGGGTCAGAAGCAACCAGTGGCCTGGGCCTGGGACATCACGAATTTCGTGTTCTGGATTGGTATCGGTCACGCAGGCACTCTCATCTCGGCCATTTTGTTTTTGACGCGCCAGAAGTGGCGCACCTCGGTGAACCGCGCCGCCGAAGCCATGACCATCTTCGCGGTGATGTGCGCGGGCTTGTTCCCAGCCTTCCACGTCGGTCGCGTTTGGATGGTATGGTTCCTGGCACCGATTCCTAACGCCAATGCCATCTGGCAGAACTTCAAGTCCCCACTCCTTTGGGACGTGTTCGCGGTGTCGACCTACTTCACAGTGTCTGCCATCTTCTGGTATCTCGGTTTGGTTCCTGACCTCGCGACTCTGCGTGATCGCTGCAAGCCCGGCTTGAAGAAGATGCTTTATGGCATGTTCGCTCTTGGCTGGCGTGGTGCGAATCGTCATTGGAGCCACTACGAAACGGCTTACATGCTATTGGCCGCTCTCTCCACACCGCTCGTGCTTTCCGTGCACTCCGTCGTGTCCTTCGACTTCGCAACTTCGATTGTTCCCGGCTGGCACACCACCATCTTCCCGCCCTACTTCGTGGCGGGTGCTATCTTCGGTGGCTTCGCGATGGTGCTCACGCTGATGATCCCAGTGCGCGCCATTTATGGGTTGCATGATCTAATCACGCCAAAGCACATCGACAACATGGCCAAGATCATTTTGCTGACTGGCACCATCGTTGGTTATGCCTACAGCATGGAGTTCTTCATGGCTTATTACAGCGCGAATCCGTTTGAGTTGCAGACCTTCAAACTGCGCGGCCTCTTCGGACCGAGCACCTGGGCTTACTATTTTATGTTCGGCTTCAATGTCTTTGCCCCCCAACTCTTCTGGGTTCGCAAATGGCGCACCAACTTGTTCGTCGTGATGTTTGTCTGCATGTGCGTGAATGCAGGCATGTGGTTCGAGCGCTACGTGATCATCGCGACTACGCTGGAGCGCCACCTGACGCCCGGTTCATGGCGCGTCTATTCGGCTACCTGGGTGGATCAGATGACTTTCCTTGGCACCTTCGGCTTCTTCATGATGCTGTTCCTGCTGTTCCTGCGCTTCCTGCCTGTCATCGCGATTGGTGAGGTGAAGGGCGTGACGCCCCAGGCTGATCCACACCATGGCGACAGCCATGAGCATGGGACGCAGGAAGATGAAGTGATGGGCTACGAGCCACCGCCCAGCACCTACCCCGGTGGCGTGAAACCGGCGGCGGCCTAACCTTTTTTGAAGACTACTGTGAGCACCACCCTCAAACGAGTTCATGGCTACTTGGCGGAATTTGAGTCCGTCAAGGACCTCTACCACGCTGCTGAAGAAGTGCGTGATGCAGGCTACTCCCGCTGGGATTGCCACACCCCTTTCCCCATCCATGGCTTGGATGCAGCGATGGGTGTGAAGCGCAGCAAGTTGCCATGGTTTGTTTTCTTTGGTGGCATCACCGGCACCACGGTTGCTTTCACATTGCAGACGCTCACGCAGACCAACTTCTGGAGTAGCATTGGTTTGGGCTTCCTCGAAACGATTGCCGAAACCTACCCGACGGTTGTCCAGGCTAAGCCGACCAACATTTGGACATTGCCTGCGTTCTTCCCAATCATGTTTGAGCTGACCATTCTGTTCAGTGCATTCACGGTGCTTTTTGGGCTGCTGGCCATGATGGGCCTGCCGCGCCTGAATCATCCTCTGTTCACTTCCAAGCGCTTCGCTAAGTTCTCCGACGACGGTTTCTTTGTCTGCATTGAAGCACGCGATGCCAAGTTTACCCAGGAAGGGACCAAGTCCTTCCTCGAAAAGATTGGCGCCAAAAACATCGAACTCGTGGAGGACGATATCTAGTCCGCGGCCATGAAATACTTCTTCCTCAGCTACTTCTTCATCGCGGTCATCATTGTGGCCTCCGCAGGCACGCGTGGTTCCAAGAGCGAACTGCCGCCGATCGAGATCTTCCCCGACATGGACCATCAGGCCAAGATCAAGTATCAGGCTGCCAGCGCTTTCTTTGCCGACGGCATCGGCGGCCGTATGCCAGTCGCACACACCATGCCGATGGGTTTTGAAGTTCCGGCCAAGGCCGCGGCTGATGGTGCCAAGCCTCCTGTGTTTGGCTTCTCCAACGGCGTGGATTTTTACAACACCGGCAAGGTTGGCGACTTCTACGGCGACGGCTTCCCCACCGAACTGGAACCCGATACCAAACTAATCGAGCGCGGCCAACAGCGTTACAACATTTATTGCGCGGTATGTCACGGCACGTCGGGTAATGGCAAAGGTGTTACGTCTAGCTACGGCATTCTTTCGGCCTACAACTTCCATCAGAACGGCGCGCTGGACAGCACGGCATCTGCTTTCCGGCCTACGGGTTCGATCTTCGACACTATCACCCACGGCAAAGGTCTCATGGGTCCCTATGGTGGCGCTATCCCAGTGCGCGATCGCTGGGCCATCGTCGCCTACATCCGCACCCTGCAGGAAGCAGGCAAAGCAGCAGGAGGCATTCAGTAACGGCAAGCGTTTCCAGGCATGAGCGATCACCACGTCAGTTTCAAAGACCTGCCCCAGGGCGGTGAAATTTTCGAGCCCGCCAAGGCGTCGAAGGTCATCACGGCATTCCTTGCGCTTGCCGTTCTCGGCCTCGCAGGCTCCGCTTATTTCTTCTTCGACGAAGCTAAGCGACCTGCGTTTGCCTACAGCTGGCTCTTCGCCATTTTCTTCTGCTTCACCTTCGTGTGCGGTGGCTGTTTCTGGATCCTCTTGCACAATGCATCAAACTCCTCCTGGGGGGTGGTCATTCGCCGCCTTTTCGAGAATCTCGGTGCACTCGCGATTCCTTTGTTTGTGCTTGCGACTCCACTCTTGGTTCCGCAGGTGAATGAGAACCTCTATGAATGGATGGTTCATCATCGTGAGGCAGCTCATCATGCGCATGAAGACACCACGGGTGCTACCTCTGTGGCGGATGCCCTGCATCACATGGCCGAGGGCAATCCTCATCTGCACGCCTTGGTCGAGAAGTTCGGCTATTTGAACCTATCAGGTTGGACCATTCGTTTCGTGGGCTACTTCCTGGTGCTCGCCTGGATCGCGGTTCATCTGCGCAAGAAATTCGTCGCACAGGAAAAGGACGGCGACGTGAAGCATACGATCAAGGCACGTGCCTTTGCTTGTCTCATGCTGTTCCCCTTTGCACTGACTGTGACTTTTGCGGCTGTGGACTGGCTTATGGCACTCGACTACTTTTGGTTTTCAACCATGTGGGGTGTTTATATCTTCGCTGGTAGCGCATGGTCGTCCATGGCATTGATGTTCCTGATTGTGACCTACCTGCGTAGCCTGGGTTATCTCCAGAAGGTGGTGACGATGGAGCATTACCATCTCATGGGGAAGCTGCTCTTTGCATTCACAGTGTTCTGGGCTTACATCGCCTTCAGCCAATATTTCTTGATCTGGTATGCCAACATTCCAGAAGAGACACGTTTTTACTTCATCCGGAACACCGGTGTCTGGCGTGACGTGAGTATCTTCATTGTCATTGGCCACTTCATCGCACCTTTCTTGGGCCTGCTCTCGCAGCCCCGGAAGAAGAATCCGTTCCTCATCTGTGCGATCGCAGTCTGGGTCATCCTGATGCATCTCGTCGACATCTACTGGAACATCATTCCTGAACGTGGTCCCTCCCTTGGGCCCAAATTCCTGCCAGAAGGCCAAGTCGATGTTCCAGGTGCTTGGGTCGGCGATGTTGTTGCTCTGTGCGCCGTCTTTGGCACCCTCGGTTACTGGTATCTGCGCAGCTTGGGCAAGCACAGTTTATATGCCTTCCGCGACCCTCGCTTGATCGAGTCCATCAACGTCAAGAACTAAGCTCATGTCCGAAACTGCTACCCACAAACGCGCCCCCGGCTTCATCTGGTTGCTGACGGTTTTCCTCAGCTTTGCAGCGTTGGCTGCGGTGCTGCATGCGTTCTTTGCGGGTGAGCGCCCAAATCCTCGCAACAGCGTTCGAGCAGCTAACACTGCGGCCATTAAAGATGCGC
>Ga0247836_1008520_pt1 | contig 10344 bp, 8 predicted proteins | sample LaCruzMarch2015__4_FD_187116 | JGI IMG/M metagenome (GOLD analysis project Ga0247836, IMG submission 187116) | Freshwater microbial communities from meromictic Lake La Cruz, Castile-La Mancha, Spain - LaCruzMarch2015_14m | ecosystem: Environmental > Aquatic > Freshwater > Lake | place: Spain...
TCGGTCTACGACTTCTCCTCCGGCAAGAAACTGGTGGCGATCAATGAGGACGCCCCGCGCCAGGCGGCGAGCATGATCAAGCCATTCGTCGCCCAGGCGTTTTTCTTCCAGGTGAAAAACTCGCGAGGACGCGTGCGCTACACCGAGGACATTCGCGACACCATGGAGCGTTCGATCCGGCGCAGCAGCAACCCTGCCACCAACGAACTCATCGAACTGGTCAGCCGCAATCAATCGCAACGTGGACCCAAGGACGTCGAGACCGTGCTCAAGACCAATGCACCGCAGGTTTTCGTGCAGACGCGGGTCGTCGAGAAGATCCCCGCCGGGGGCAAGACCTATCGCAACCTCGCCTCGGCCCACGACTACAGTCGGTTTCTGATCGCACTCTGGGAGGACCGCCTGCCCTACAGCAAAGAGCTCCGGGCGCTGATGGCGCTGCCGAATCACGACCGCATCTGCCAAGGCGTCGCGTCCATGCCCTCCTCGGTGCGTGTCTACGACAAGACCGGTTCGACCTCGCAACTCTGCGGCAACATGGGCATCATCGAGGCCCAGACCCTGTTTGGCCGACGCGTTCCCTACGCCTTCGTCGGGATCATCGAGCGTTCGCGCAGTGCCAAGAACTACGGAACCTGGATCACCAAACGCAGCAATGCCATCCGCGCCGTGTCCAATCTGGTCTATCTGGAGATGAAGGACCGTTACCGGCTGGCGTGAATTTCAGGCTCCCGGATCACCGTAGAACACGTAATTGGTCGAGTAGTCGCTGATCTCGAAATAGACCTTGCGCTCGCCCGGGTCCTGCTGGCCGTTCTGATTCAGATCCAGAACGCCGTAACCGAAACGGTAAGGCCGCGCACCGCCGCCCTGGGTGGCGCCGGCCGTGGTGAGTTTGTCCACCTTGATGAAACGCCGCACGAGCTTCTCGCCCGCGTAGACCTCCAGCACACCGTCGACCCCGGTCCAGTTCTGGATCGAGCGGCCAATCGTATTTTGGGTTTCCTGGGTGCACCCGGCAGCGAGCAGGGTCGTGAGCAGCAGGCTGGTCAGGGTTCTGTTCCGGTTCATGGGTACACACCTCTGAGTGGCGAATCAAGAAGCAAGTTAAACACGAACACAATCGTTGTCGTTGTCGTAATCGGAGAATCCGGAAATCACCTTAACACGCGCATGTGACAATGTGACAACGCCGGGCCTGCCCTGAAGCGTAAGAAGTTGTTGGCTGAGTTGGGCGGTCTGGGGGTGGTTTAGAATTGCTGCCCCCGCAGGCCCTCGCCCAACCCGACCGCCCGGCGCGCGTCCCTCGGCATTCAGGATCAAAGCCGCCTGCCGGGTACCCGGTAAAGCGTGATCGAATTGGCCGGACAATTGGCCGTGAACCTGCCGCTGCTCACGATCTGGTCGGCCGGATGCACGATTGCGGCCAATCGGGCTGGGCTATAGCGCCAGACCTGCACGACCCCGGTGGGGGTGAAGTGGCTCAGGGTCACGGGTGCCGACAGGCTGCCTGCGGTCTTGTTGATCGCGATCAGGGTCAGTGCCCCGGTGGCGGTCTCCTCGGCGGCATAGAGCGCCAGTCGGTCCTGGCCATTGCTGACTGCCGCGACGCTGGTCTCGCCGAAGCGGCCGCCGGCCCCGTTATAATTGCGGAACATACGGAAGGCATAGGCCGCCGGTTGAGTGGACTGGGGCGGGGACCAGAGCAGCGCCATATCCAGTCCCTCACGACCGAAGATGCCCAATACGTCGGCCTGGGCCAACGCACCGTTGATGTGCTCCGGCGCACCCCAGTTATACTCACCGACCGCGAGCTGGGTCCCCGGATAGTTGGCTTGCACCCAATCGCGCATGCGCGGGATCAGCTTGACGATGCCGCCGTCCGGACCGGCACTCGCGATCCAGCTCTCATCCACATAGCTCGGGTCCCAGAGCGAGCGGGTACTGTTCAGACGCAGTGCCTGGGTCGCGGCATTACCAGCCGCGCTCAATGCCACACCGGGGGCTTGTGGATAATAGTGCAGGTCCAGGAAATCCAGGATGCGCGTGCCATAGGACTGCTGGTAGGCTTGCATCTGCTGCAGATACCAGGGCACCAGCGGCGTGCCGCCGTGGGCATCGCGGTCGTCCGGGCTGGACCAGTCTTCCCTCTGCCCGTCGTAGGGGGAATGCCAATAATAGGTCCAGCCCATCACGGCGGGGCCTAAGGTCCGGGCCGCAGGGTCGGCGGTCTTGATGGCGGCTGCGTATTGATAAGTCAGGTCGCGCAGCTGATCGTAAGTCAGCCCGAGCGGCGCCACGTCGCGATGGGTTTCGAACCAGATGTCAGGCTCGTTATCCAGATTGTAATAACGCACACCGCCGGCGTCGGCCCGACCATAGCGGTTCACCAGATAGCTCGTCCAATCCTGAACGAACTCGGGGCCGACCGCAAGACTGGTGTCGGTCGGGTCGTTGCCGGTCACCAGGCTGCCGTTGGCCCTGACTCCGTTGCCGCAGTTGGGTTGCCAGGTATCGACTTGCTGTTGCGCCCCGTATTTCGCCACGCTGAATCCACAGGTCGCGAGGCTGCCGTTTTTCGCGACATAGCCGATCATCGGCACGGTCAATACCGTATCCATGCCCAATTGACGGTTCTGTGCGATCAGTCGGTTGGTGGCGGAATCGGCCGGCAGCGCGGTCCCGTTGCCCAGTCGGGTATTCTCGAAATACCAGTCGCCGGCGGTGTTGCCGGCGTCGATCTGCCAGTTGTAACGGGTCTTGTTGTTGCCGCCCCAGCGGCGCACCGTAATCCCCAGGCTCCGGAAGAACGCCGCGTCGGCGGCGGTTGCGGTGTCGCCATTGATACCGTAGATCAGCGGGCTGATGGGCTTGCGCGCCGCCGCGGCATCGACGCTCAGGGCCAATGCCGGCAGGGACTGCCCGACCAGTCGCAGGGTGTCCAGGTTGAACGTCGGCGGCACTGCGCCGGTCCCGTCCTGGATGTTGATTCGGGCGATCTGAGTCGGGTTACCCAAGGCGCTCAAGGGCACATTGATCTGGCTCCAGACATTCGGGGTGGGTGTGAATTCGACGCTCGGGCTGCCCGGCCCGTCGTCGGTCGACTGGATATAGAGCGACAACCGACCACTGCCGGTGCGGCCAAAGACCGCAAAACGGATCGCGGAGTACCCGGCGGCATTGATGGCCGGAGCGCGACGATACGAGAGCCCGCCCCAACCCGCGGTATAGGTAACCGCCAGCGACGAGGCGCCGGTCGCCTTGCGCGTGGTATCGGCGGCCGAGCGCGTACTCCACGACCAGTCTTCCCAACCACTCGCCAGTGCATCCTCGTAGATCGTCAAATCAGCCGCCTGGGCGACAGTAGCAAGCGCGAGACTGGAAAAGAACAACAACCACAGCCGGCACCGGCACGCCGGTTGGCCGATCGCAGACGCTTTAAAGGCAGTGTCACTCACGGTGTCTCTCCTACTATCTCTTCGGGTGTGCGCGCTTGGGGGAGGGATAGGACATTCAGAGACCGGTTCCGGTAAGCATAGACGCTGGGAGGCCCGCTTGCCGGCTTCCCTGCGCACCCCCTCGCGCCCACTTCGCGACACTGGGCAAGTATTCGCGTCGCCTGCCGAGAACCGCGGGACCTGTAGGTTGCCGTGAAAGTCAGGCGCCTCCGGGTCTCGCTGGGCCCGCTCGCTCCCGCGCTCGCAATCGGACGCAAGCCAGCGTGATCCTGCGCGAGTTGGAGATCAGCGACCCCGCGAGAAAAATGGAGCAATAAAATACGGTCGCTTCAGTTCAATTGCTTCGGATAGCTGCAATTGCTGTAGAGGATTTCACAGTCGCTCGAGGTCTTGTTGCAAAGTTTGAGCGCTTGCTGGCTGGCAGTCGTGATATCGACAGCCGACGACGATACGCCGCCACTCGATCCCCAGACGTAAACCGCACATTGGTTGTAATAGGTGATCGACACCTTGCATGCAGCACGGCTTGTACCGGCAGTGCTCTCGCATTGTTTCAACGCGGCCTGCTCGGCGCTCCGTTTGCTGCGCATGTCACCGACCGCACCCCAGCCACCCGCCTTTCCTCTGGCGATGGCGCCCCAGCGGTCTTCCCATTCCGGGCCAGCGGGAACTGGGCCCGCACCTTCAGACGAATCTTTACTGCCATCGGATGCGCAGATCGGGATTACCGCAATGCCGCCGGATCCGCCGGTGGTACCGACCTGTATCTCGCCCGGGCCAGGGCCATTCGGGCAAACGAAAGTCTGAGCGGCAGCACTGGCCGGCCAGAGCACCGACGCTGTCAGTACCGCGAAGAACGAACACCGCAGACCCATCATGCCAAATCTCCTTAACCTAACGCCATCGGCCACATGGAACGGATAGGAAATTCAACCACCAGAGACCCGCTATGGCCCCGATCTTAGCCGTGCTCAGGACACCGGGCAAGCGGTTCTTGGCTGAGTTGGGCGATGGGAGGTGCAGCGCGACCGGCAGGGTGGCGCGTGACGAGCGGCGGTGGGGCGCCGGCACCCCGTGTTAGCGGTGACGATCGCGGCACGGCGGCGGGATCAGCGCGGCGAGCCGCTCCAAGGCGGGTTAGGAACGGCGCGGTTCGGCCGTCGGGCTGGGGATTCGGCAGCCGATAGACCACCCGCTCGGGGTCGACCTGGGTTAGCCGTTCCAGGGCGAAAGCCAGGCGGGCACAGTAGAGCAACAGTCGTTCCAGGCCGACGCGGTCGTCCCCGGCAATCCGTACCGCGGCGTCGAGCGAAAAGCCACCGTGTTACCAGGTCAGCATGTCATGGGCGTCCGCGGCCTCCAGCAGCCCGCTGCGGGCGAACCAGCGAGCCGCTTCGGCAACGGGGTCCGTCAAGTCCGATCCTTCGCGTTCTCCGTGAAACACCGACACCTCGGCACTCAGTCAAACCGTCCACGAATCACAGAAATTGGGCCTCATTGATTCCATCGATTCGGAATTTACAAGCACAGCAGCCCATTCTGTAAAGCAATGCTCTCTCCGATTGAAAGCAGCGTTAAATCGTCCGGAATACGTTCTCCGAGCCAATCTCGGATCTTCTGCCCGAAACTACTCTTTATCTGAACGTAATCATCGGGCATTATGGTGCTTCGCGTTGCGTTTCAACTTGTTATAATGGAGGATGGGATAAAGCGATTAGGTGACGCGTCGGTGTAATCTCGGTGTAGGTCAGCGAGGACTATCAAAGGGGACTACCTTAAGACCAGGAACGCGCCGGAAGTCATCAACATCCGTGGTGAGCACGGCATGTCCGGCGGACACGGCGGTGGCAGCAATCAGGAGATCGTTGGCGCCCAGGGTCTCGCCCCGGACATAGAGTGTCGCCTTGATCTCGGCATGAACGCGGGCCGCCGCCAGGTTGAAATCCAGGATCGGAAGGGCGACCAGGACCGATTCGACGAAGGCCGATCGCTTGATGCGGCGTGCCTGTGTGGTCGCACGGTGGACGCCGACCAGCAGTTCCGAGGCGGTGACCGAGCTGGTGTAGACGTTGCCGTAAGCGGCCCAGGGGGTGAAATCGAGCGTTGGACACCCAGCGCCCGCGCTTCGCTCGGCGCGGATGAGCACGTTCGTATCGAGTACCAGTCCCACGGTATCGGCCTTATCCGTCTTCCGCTCGGGGGACCCTCGGCCTAGGTCCAAGGGTCCCGATCCGCGCCCACGGCGCACTCGCTTTCGCCGATGTCTTGCTCGAAGGCGTCAATGTCGTCCGGGTCCAGCCGCGGCAGGCGGGCGAACAAGGCGCTGAGTTCGAGAACCTTGACCTCTTTCGACGGGTTCGAGGGTACCAAACGGGCGATCGGCCTGCCGCCGCGGGTCAGTTCAAAGCTCGCGCCTTGGCGAGCGACGCGGTTGACCAGTGCGGTCAGGTTCCGAGCGGCTTGTGTGACGTTGATCTCTTCCATTTCAATGTCCCTGGCGAAAGCGGATGCGCTGATGATCAGCCGTTCGAGGGCGCCTGTAAAGGGGAATTCCGGGGACAGTTTACTCAATTCGGGTCCCCTTCGCCGACCAGATCGCCCGTGCAGCGATCCTGCTCGCGGGTGCGGTTGTTGGCTGAGTTGGGCGGTCTGGGGGTGGGATGGGTGTCGATGGCGATGAGAACTGAGGTCACGCGGTCATGCTTCAGGGCGGCGATTATGGCAACGACAACGACAACGACAACGACAACGACAACGACGATTGTGATTGACTTGTTCTTGACTCGCTACTAAACCGCGCCTACTCCATCAATCGTCGAATCTGCCGGGGCCGAGCCAATCCAAAAACATCGCATACCGCCCTGGGCGAGGTTTAATCGAAACGCCCATGCAGATACCAGCCACGACGCCCCCTGAGTTCCCGATAGACCCACAGACGCTCGCCGCGCGCATTGGTGGCGATGAAATAATCACGCGCGACGGCACCGTCGTCCCACCAACCGGTATCGATCCGTTCCCGCTCCGCACCCAGGTCGAGCGCACCGTCCAGCCAGGGCTTACCGTCACGCTCCTCCAACGGCAAGGGCTGGGGCAACAGCCAGAACGGGCGATCCAGCCGCGCGCTGCCGCCGCCGGTCTCGCCCGGTTCGCTCCAGCGCCAGGCACGCTCCGGACGGTGATCGGCGGCCAGCGCGAGTCCGCGCACCGCGTCCCGACCCAGGCGGGCCCGTAAGCGGTCGAGCAGCGCGGGATCCGGGCGACAGCCGGGCCGCGCCAACTCCGGAAACAATTCGCCGCTACGCGGACTCAAGGGCAGGACAGCCGTCGCGGCCAGTGCGATCTCGCGCACCGGTGCCGGGAGTTCCATCCGCTCCAACTGGCCGCGCAGCAGTTCCAGCCAGCGCTCCGGGTCGGCCAATGGCTGGGCCGCGCCCAGGCTGAAGCAGGTAGCGGCCCGGCCGGCGTGGCCAAAACGCCAGTCGAGCCGCGGCACCCCGGCCTGACGCCCGCGCAGGAAGCCGGCGAGTTCGCCGAGCAGACGCCGACAGGGAAAGACCAACGACTCGGCCAGGTCGACCTCCGCGGGCAGTTCGATCCGCGCACTGAAGCGGGGCGGCGGCACGAACGTGGGGCGCGGGTCCGGGGTCTCGCCGAGCAGACGCTCCAGCCAGTCCACCCGCTTGGAACCCAGCCGCTCGCGCAGCCCCGGACGGGGCAGGCGCAGCACATCGGCGACGCGGCGCAGTCCCAGCGCGGTCAGGTCTTCACACTCGCGCGCACTGAGGCCCAACGCGGCCAGGGGCAAACCGTCGAGTGCGGCATGCAACGCGTCCAGATCGGGGATCATGGGCCAGCCGGCGGTCCCGGCCGACGCCCCCAGCTGCCGTGCCCAGACCAGGGCGCCCAATGGCGTCGGCGCCATGGCGAACCGCCCCTGATAACCCCGTGCGCTGATCCCCCCGCTCACCTGCGCGAGCAAGGCGTCGGCCCCGCCGAACAGGCGCAGGCTGGCCGCCACATCGAGCAGCAGCGCGCGGGGCGGCGCCAGACTGACCTGAGGCGTAAAGCGGATCGACCAGGCGGCCAGGTGCTCCAACGCCTCCTGTTCCGCGGCAGGCCGCCGGGGCATGATGGTCAGTTCGGCACAGCGGGCGCGGGCGGCACCGACCCCTTGGCCGGGACCAATACCCGCACGCATCGCGGCGGTGTTGCAGCGCAGGATGCGCTCGCCCCGACGGTGGACACAGACCGCGAGCGGGGCCTCGGCGGCGCGCGCCCGCGCGAAGACCTCCAGGGGCAGATCGGGGAGATGGATGGCAAGCCAGCGCATGAATGCACCCCGCGGGCCGGTGATCCTGGGAGAATAGCCGCCTTACGCCAACGCGGTCCAGTAGACCGAGGGGAATGCAGCAATTCCAAATTTTGGCGGCCTCGCGCGACCCCTGGTGGATGCGGCGCGCACGACCGACGTGGCGAGTCCCGAACATCGTGCGGCGCGCCTTATCCACCCTACAAAGTTGCGGGTTGTGTAGGGTGGATAAGCGCAGCGCATCCACCATCAGCCTCGCGGCCAGCACGCTGTTGGGGGTGACCACCCAAATTTGGAACTGCTGAGAGGAATGGGGGAATCGTCAAAGAGCATGAAAACCAAAACGACTGCCGCACCTGCCGCTTGTCCCTGCGGATCCGGGGCAGCTTACCTGGACTGCTGCGGCCGATTCATCGCCGGGGCCGCGCTGCCCGACACGGCAGAGCAGCTCATGCGCTCCCGTTACAGCGCGTACACGTTATGCGAAGAGGACTATGTGCGCGCGACCTGGCACCCGAGCACCCGACCCCCGGACCTGCAAGCCGACCCCAAGGTGCAGTGGCTCGGACTCAAGATCATCACGACCGAAGCCGGCGGGCCTGCGGACGTTCGCGGTCTGGTGGAGTTCGTTGCCCGCTACAAGCTGGGCGGGCGGGCGCACCGGCTGCACGAGCGCAGCCGCTTCGCGCGCCATCAAGGACGTTGGTACTATGTCGACGGCGACCTGTCGCCGGAGCGCGATCACTGACCGCGTCCTCTCAGCCTCACCCGCCATCCGCCAGCGCAAGACTGCCGTCCGGGTCCGCCTGGTCCGCATCCTGCGTCCCTTGCCAGCGGATGGCGCCCTCGCCGCTGACGGCGGCTTCATCCACCAGACAACCGGTGACGCCGCTCATCGACGGCAGCTCGAACATGGGCCGCTGTAACAGCCCCTCGAGCACGCTGCGCAGGCCGCGCGCCCCGGTCCCGCGCGCGATCGCCTTGCGGGCGATGGCGGTCAGGGCCTCGGGCTCAAACTCCAGGGCCACGCCTTCGAACAGGAACAACTGCTGGAACTGACGCACCAGTGCATTGCGGGGTTCGGTGAGGATGCGCACCAGCGCGGCCTCGTCCAGATCGTGCAGGGCGACGACCACCGGGAACCGGCCGATGAATTCCGGAATCAGGCCAAAGTGGCGCAGATCGTCCGGTTGCGTCTCGGCGTAGATGCCCCCGGCGCCCTGCGCATCGGACTTCGCTTTCGGCTCGGTATGGAAGCCGATGCTGGATGGGCCCGGCTCCAGCCGGCGCCGCAGCACCCGCTCCAGACCGGCGAAGGCCCCGCCGACCATGAACAGGATGTTGCGGGTGTCGATGACCGGTATCTCACTGCCCTCCTTGCGGCCCTTGGGGCTGATCTTGACCTGGGTCCCCTCCACCAGCTTGAGCAGTGCCTGCTGCACCCCCTCGCCCGACACATCACGGGTACCGTGGCTGCTCTCCCCGACGCGGGCCAGTTTGTCGATCTCGTCGATATAGACGATGCCCCATTCGGCCAGCTCACGTTTACCGCCGGCCGCATCCAGGAGCCGCGCGAGGATGCTTTCCACGTCCTCACCGACATAGCCGGCCTGCGTCAGGGTGGTGGCATCGGCGATCACGAAGGGGACGCCGACGATCCGCGCCAGGGTGCTGGCGAGCAGCGTCTTGCCCGTTCCGGAGGGGCCAAGCATCAGGATATTGGACTTATCGATCTCCACCCGCTCCGGATCGTCCAGGACGCGGCGGGGGTGATTCGCTTCCGCCGCCAGCCGCTTGTAATGGTTATACAGGGCGACCGCCAGGCATTCCTTGGCGGTTTCCTGGCCGATCACATAACGGTCCAGATGGTCTTTGATCTCTTTCGGCTTGGGCGGCGCTTTCAGCGGTCCGGTCAACGCGCGGGTGCGCCCCCAACTGGTGACCACCTGGTGAGCCAAGGCCACGCAAGCCTCGCAGATATGGCCATCGATCCCGGCGATCAGGGGGGTATCGGCGCCCTGAACGGCACCACAGAAGGAACAGGCGTGAGGGGGCGGCGTATTCATGCGGCCTGCCCCGAGCGCCAGGCCTGAGCGGCAGGCGCGGTCGGCCCGGCCGTATCCCCGCCCGCTCCGCGGCGCAGTTCCGCAATCCAGGCCGTCTGGCTGCGGCGCCGTTGCCGCTCCTCCAGAATCCGGCGGATCTGCGGCTGCGCCTCGGTAAACTGGAGCGCGTGCGCCGGCAGAATGTGCTCGCACAGGAGCAGGTGAAAGCCGAGTTCGGACTCCACCGGGCCACTGATCTCGCCCGTCGCCATGGCGAACAAGACCGCGTCGAGCGCCGCAAACAACTGGCCCCGACGGACCTCACCCAAACGCCCGTCCTGCAGCGCCGTCGGACACTCCGATTGCTCGCGCGCCAGGACTGCGAACCGCTCCTGGCGACCAGCCCTGGAATGGTCCAGGTCCGCCACCAGCCGGTCCATACGTGCCCGCACCGCCTCCCGGCCGTTCTCCGCGTAGGCGTCGTTCACCGTAATCAGGATATGTCGGGCACCGCGCCGCTCCGGAACGGTGA
>Ga0247836_1008521_pt1 | contig 10344 bp, 5 predicted proteins | sample LaCruzMarch2015__4_FD_187116 | JGI IMG/M metagenome (GOLD analysis project Ga0247836, IMG submission 187116) | Freshwater microbial communities from meromictic Lake La Cruz, Castile-La Mancha, Spain - LaCruzMarch2015_14m | ecosystem: Environmental > Aquatic > Freshwater > Lake | place: Spain...
ATGAGCAACTGGCTCAGGCGCTGGGTGAACAGCAGAACATGAAGGTCGTTTCGCTTGGCGATGCACCTATCGCCCAGGAGCTGCTGGATCGATTGACGGAAACTATGGCTCAGCTTTACCGAGTCATCCCAGTCAGGTTCGATGGGCATCGCTTGACGGTCGCCACCTGCGACCCTCAGAACCTGACGATTCAAGACGAACTGCGTACGTTCTTGGGTTACGACATTGAAATGGTCGTGGCAACCGAACGCGAGATCAAAGCATCGATCGAACGATTCTATTCGTCCGAAAGCTTAAGCGTTGAGAAGATCGTTAGGGAACTTGCTGACGATACATCGTTGTATCAACAAGCCAGCTTGCTGATGGGCGACAAGTTTGACTTGGACGGTGCCGAGGCTCTTGCGGACAGCGTGCCTGTTCGAAAGCTATTGAACTTGGTACTGCTTCTAGCGATCAAAGACCACGCCAGCGATATTCACTTTGAACCGTTTGAAGATGAGTTTCGGATCCGAATCAAGGCCGAAGGGGTCTTGTACGAAATGGTTCCGCCGCCACGTCACTTGGCCTTTGCGATTACGACTCGGATTAAGGTTATGGCCAACTTGGACATTGCGGAACGCCGCATGCCACAGGACGGTCGGATTGAATTGATGGTGGGTGGTCACCAAGTGGACTTGCGAGTGTCCGTGCTGCCAACCATGTTTGGTGAGAGCGTGGTTATGCGGATCTTGGACCGATCCGTGGTCTCGTTGTCGCTGACGAAGGTCGGCATGGACAACGTGACGATGGAAGGCTTCCGCACGGTCATGAAACGCCCGAACGGGATTGTGTTGGTAACGGGCCCTACAGGTTCTGGAAAAACAACCACCTTGTATTCCGCTTTGTCGGAAATGAACGAGATCACCGAAAAGATTATTACGACCGAAGATCCGGTGGAATACGATATCGACGGGATTGTGCAGATACCGATCAACCATGACATCGGCGTTACGTTTGCATCATGCTTGCGAGCTATCTTGCGGCAGGATCCGGACATCATTCTGGTGGGCGAGATTCGAGACTTGGAGACGGCCGAAATCGCGGTCCAGGCATCGCTAACCGGCCACTTGGTGTTCAGCACGTTGCACACGAACGATGCGCCCAGCACCATCACGCGGATGAAGGACATGGGCATTCCAACCTTCTTGATCACCGCGACAGTCGAGGCGATTCTGGCGCAACGACTTGTTCGGCGCATTTGCAGCAAGTGCCGTGAGGAGACCGAGCCGGACGCGGAAGTGCTGATGGAGCTTGGAGTGAGCGAAGAAGTTCGGGTTCAGCACAAGTTCTACCGAGGCAAAGGATGCGACGCCTGCAACAACACAGGGTACAAGGGACGGATCGGTTTGTTCGAGCTGATGGTCATGAACGACGATCTTCGGGACATGATCATGCAGAACGCAACCACCGATGATCTTCGAGCGAAAGCTCAGTCGTTTGGAATGATTACATTGCGCGATTACGGCACGCAGTTTGTGTTCGATGGATTCACCACCGCGGACGAAGTCGTCCGCGAAACAGTCCACGACGCGTAGGGATACCCTTGAGCCGCGGGCGCTAGCCGCGACAAACACATTTTTGCTAGGCATCGAAACGCGGCTAGCGCCTGCGGCTCAAATCTCAATTCGATACGAAATCTCAATTCAAGACAGCCACGCAGTTGTGCGAGCAAGACTAGTTTAAGGATTACCAACCATGCCAATGTACCAATTCGAAGCGATGGACCGAACCGGACAAGAGATCCGAGACGTGATCGATGCGCCGAGTGAAGAAGAGGCACAGAACACCATCCGGCAAATGGGTTACTTTGTAACCAAGTTGTCGCTGAAAAAAGGGGTCGCAGCCAAAGCGGCTGTGGGGCAAAAGCGCAAGCGACCGTTTGCGATGGGTGGTGCCAAGACCAAGCACATTTGTACTTTCACGCGACAGCTGTCGATTCTTCAGGACGCGGGTTTGCCGATTTTGCGTTCGCTGAAGATCTTGGAGAACAATTCCAAGCCGGGCAAGTTGAAGAATGCGTTGATGGATGTGTGCGATGAAATCGAAACCGGTTCGACTCTTTCGGAATCGATGTCCAAGTGCCCGAAGGTGTTCAATCGTTTGTATGTGAACATGGTGAAGGCGGGTGAAGCGGGCGGTGCTTTGGAAACGATTCTGCAGCGATTGGCTGAGTTTCTGGAGCGATCGGAATCGCTGAAGCGCAAGGTCAAAGGGGCCATGATTTACCCGGTCGCGGTGGTGTTCGTAGCGACCGCCATCCTCGCCGGTATTATGTTTTTCATTGTTCCAACGTTTAAAAAGATGTTCGATGAATTCGAACTGAAGCTACCCGCCCCGACTCAGTTGTTGATGGCGATGAGCGATTACGTGGTGAACTATTTCTGGCTGATGATCTTGTTACCGGTGTGCGTTTGGTTGGTGGGCAAGATCGTGCGGAAGTTCAAGCAAGGACGGATGGGCTTTGACATGTTCATCATCAAGGTGCCGATCTTTGGCGGCCTGGTGGAGAAGAACATTTTGGCTCGAACGACCAGAACGTTGGGTACGTTGGTCACCTCCGGTGTTCCGATTTTGGAAGCGATCAACATTACGCGTGAGACGTCGGGCAACGCGATGTTTGAGCGGATCTTTAGCAAGGTCAACGATGCGATTCGCGAGGGGGACGTGATTGCGAAACCCATGAAAGAGAATTCGATTCCGGGCTTCCACCCCGTAGCTCTATTCTATTGGGCTTGGATGGGTGCTTTTCCGGGGATCATGGTTTTGTCGGTTGCATTGACGGCCGGACGGGGTATTTCCAGCCAAGCTGGAAACAAGGCAGTCAAGAAAGGTGCAAAGGCAGCCGGAAATTCTTTGCCTGAAGTGGGTCTTGGCATCCTAGTTGCTGGTGTAGTGGTTTGTTGCATTATGTATTTGATGAAGATGAAGTCGCGCGTGATTGACGACTTGGTGGTCAACATGGTGGACGTGGGTGAAGAGACGGGCGAATTGGACACGATGTTGTATAAGATCGCGGACAATTACGACGAAGAAGTGAGTGTGATGACGGAAGGGTTAACGAAGTTGATCGAGCCGTTGTTGATTGTGTTCTTGGGGGTCGCGGTAGGTTTCATTGTGATTTCCTTGTTCATGCCACTGATCTCGCTGATCACTAGCTTGAGCGGTGCAAAGTAGTCTGTCGGTCGAAACACAAGCGTAAGCAAAAACAGTTGGGCAATTGCAACAGAGTGGAGGATAGGGAGATGAAAGTGCAAAGCAAGTTGATGCAAAGACATGGAACGCGCCGGAAATTGCGAAGCGGCTTCACGCTCGTAGAGTTGCTGGTCGTAATCGCAATCATTGGGGTGTTGGTTGGGATTACCCTGCCAGCAGTCCAAGCGGTTCGATTGCACTTCGACAAGACGGCCAACAAGTTCGAAGTTCAGTCTCTCAACGATGCTGTCGAAAAGTATCGGGGCATTTACGGCGATTATCCACCGGATGGTAGCTCTGCTGCAATTATGCAGCGACATCTTCGAAAGGCGTTCCCGAACATCTTGCAAAGCGAAATTGATTTGCTCACTGGAGTTCAGCTCGATCCGGCAGAAGCGCTCGTGTTTTTTCTAGGCGGTTTTAGCTCTGACAAACAACGCCCATTTACCGGCAAGGGTGGGCCGATTGTTAATACAGGCACGACAGCGGCGCCGGTCTACAGCTACAATCCGGCCCGGGAGAATTCGATGCATGAATTTGTATCGGGCCGGCTGGTTTTGGACGACGAATATGCATTTGCTGGTGGCACCAGCGACTTCTTCCCGGTCTACATGGCCAGGAACAATACCGTTGTAGAAGGGTGTCCGTACGTTTACTTTGACAGCCGGACCTACAATGCCAATCGAGGAACGGCAGCAAGCCCGATTTACAACTGCTATCAACCGTCGCACATAGTTGATACTACCGTTGCCACGTCCGAACGAGGGAAGCTTGGTGCCATTCGGCCCTTTCTCTCCACTGTAAGCGGAACGGGAGGTGCGACATTTGCATTCGAGAACCCCAAGACTTTCCAAATCATTGGACCTGGTAGCGACGGTTTTTATGGGGGACGCATTGTCCACTTGGGTGCCCAATGGTTTACCGCGAAAGGTTTATCTTACACCTTCAATGGCACAGGAATGGTTGTCGATAGCGCTGCTCCGCGACTGTTCGAGCTAGCCGAGAACGCTGGCACCTTACGCACTCCGGTGCACGACAATGTTTCGAACTTTACCGAGACGGCGACGCTTGGTGAGAACATCTCCAATTAATTGTCTGGGATTCAAATTGAGCGGTTGGCAATTGGGAGAAGTACGATGACATCCAAACAAAGACCTAAGAAGCAAGGCTTCACGTTAATCGAATTGCTGACGGTGATTTCGATTATTGCCTTCATGTCTGGCATGTTTCTTGTAGCGTACCGCGGTGCGGCCCAAGAATCGAATATTCAGAAGACACGTTCGACGATTCAAAAGATCAGCGAGGTGCTGAATGCTCGCATGGACGAGTACGCCAGTTATCCGATGGCCTTGCGATTGGCGAGCGGAGCGTCGCTGCCGGCGAACGTCGAATCTTGGGATACAAGAACACCCATGTTGGACACGGTAGCCGTACTTCGGGAGCGAGCGAGATTGCTTGCGTTGCGAGACGTGATTCGAATGGAGATGCCCGATCATCCTGATGACATCAAGTACACGCCATTCTGGAGGGGTGGGCGCGCAGGCGCCGCTTTCAATACATTTCTGGAATTAAACTTGCCTGGCTCTTTCCCAACCGGGCTTGGTGACACGGCCGGGCTCGCTGTGCCAGGCTACATCATCAAGAACTCGTTAACTTCTCGAACGAAGTCGATCATGACCAAGCTGTCCATGATTGATGGTTCAAGTCGGATTCCTTTAGCAACTTTAAACGGAGAACCTTCAGTCGATCCATCTGCTATCCCTTGGGATAAGACCAATGCGAATGCAGAGCTGTTGTTTTTGATTGTGGAAGGATCCGACCTGAATGGCTCGAGTGCAACCGAGCTCTTTGGTAAATCAGAAGTGGGCGACACGGACAATGATGGATTAAGTGAGTTCATTGATGCGTTCGGTAATCCGATCCGCTGGATACGCTGGCCATCCGGGGCTGAGGGTGCCACGCGATACTATCCGGACATGTTGAATCCAGCGATCGTTTCAGGAACCACGTTGCTTGTAAATTCGGAACCTTACGATCGTTTAGGTTCAGACCCAGGTTGGGGCACTTCGCTGCCTCCCGGGGCTGGCTTAAGTCCACTCGTTATTAGTGCTGGCCCAGATGAAAAGTTTGGAATTCGTTTTAGGGAAATGGATCGTTACTCGCCACCCGCGACCCCTCCAACGGCCGTCGGAATGTGGCAAGGTTCATCTTCCTACTCGGATGCAGAAGCGCCCTTCACCCCAACCACTCCTGCGATCAATGCACGAACGGGTTACAACCTTCGATCGTTCACTGACCCATGGTTTCCTCGAGACGCGGCAGTATACGGGATTCGAATGGGAGAAACCGTTTCAGGGGCAGCTAGCGATTTGGAGAACAGTGAAGTCGCATTAGGTACCAATGCCGATGACAACATCAGCAACTTTGAAGGAACAGGAGTGTCGCTATGATCGATTGCATACCGACCAATGAATCTTCCGCACTAACTCCCCTCGCCCCTGCACTCAGGGGAGAAGGGTTGGGGGTGAGGGGTTCCGGAGTCACGTCGAAGCCTACAAGTCGGCATCCATTTAACTGCCAAATCCCCCTCATCCCCAGCCCTTCTCCCTCGGAGTACCGGGGGAGAAGGGAGCGATTTACTTGGGGGGGAAGAAGCCCCAAGAATAGGCACGCGGTCACACTCATCGAATTGCTGACGGTATTGGGCATTGTGACTCTTGTTGCGCTGCTTGTCTTGCCATCTGTCAAGACGATGCTGACGGATCGTAAGAGCACCAATGCGGCGACGATGGTTCGGAACTTTTTGGAGGCCGCACGGGCTCGAGCCGTCGGTAGCCAGATCCCGGTTGCTGTTGTTTTAGAACGGATTTCGTCGGTGCCTTTGGACGCGAATGACGACGGTTTGATCGACGGTAGCGACTTTGTTAATGGAAGATTGCAGTCCGCTACGTCAACCGACCCATTACCAGCGGGGGCTCTGCCCGATACCAATTTCTTACCTTACAACTCGTGTATTCGTTTGAGTATGGCGGAGCAACCATTGCCTATCACCGAAAAAATGCTTGCGCCAGGGATCTCGGTAGTTCACCTTTTGCCAATCGACTGGGTCGGTATTTTTCAGCCGCCTGCACCTATTCGGAATCCGGCACTAAGCGCGCAAGAAATCGCGTCCAGAAGGTACTTCGCCGTCGATACTATCAACCGCGTTAATGGCACCAAAATTGTGGCAAACCAACTCATAAGATCCTTGTTTAGCGTAGGAAGCGAAGTTAGCTTCAAGAATTCAAGCACTAGACATTTGATCATTGAGACCGAATTCGACTCGAACGAAATACTCTGGTTTACAGTGTTGTCGAGCCAAGCAATACAAACGAATCTCGAACAAGCGATCCCTTCAAATGACTTTACTGCAACCACTACTTACGCAAGCTTTACGGTTTTTCAAAAGCCTAAACCTATTAACGGGCCGAATATCCAACTTCCAAAAGGGATGTGTATCGATCTATCGCTCAGCGGGTTTTCAACTGTGGGAAATTTGTCGTTCACAGATGGTTCAGGTAATTTCCATGATCACGATCAACGATTACGGTTCAGTTCCGCATGGGTGACCGGAGGATTGCTCGTTCCGAGTGCTCAGACTCTTCGCCCTATCTACATTGTATTCTCGCCAGACGGTAGCTTGTCGCGCGTATACGCAAATGGAATGGGTTCGACAAATAGTATTCCAATCGAACTTGCAGACGATTTATTCCTACACATAGGCAAGATCGATCAAGTGGTTCTAACGCCAAAACGGCCAGCCACAGTGAGTGCAAGTCCAGCCGTACCAGAAAACATAACAGATCCGTCTATGTATGTTGTAAGACTTTCGTCGAAGTCGGGTGGTCTAAGTGTTGCGCCAGCGACACAAGGGATTCCTCGTACGCTGGAAATTGGTGACGTTCTTGAGTTGACTCGTCAAGGTACTTATGGTGCCTCATTAACAGGACAATAAGGGAGCCCATTATGAGAAGCAACATCTACAACACAATGCGTTATCGGCCTACCGACCGCCATGGTTTGACGTTAGCCGAGTGCCTGTTCGCGATGGCAATCATGCTAGTCGGTTTGATCGGTATTGCTGCAATGGTTCCATTCGCTGGACGTCAAGCGGCAGATAGCTATTCGATCGTGCAGACCTTGGCAGCGGGACAGAATACGATTGCGGTCGCCAAGTCATCTCAGGTCTTTCGCCCGAGCACTACCTCGCCGTGGCAGTTCATTGACGACAACTCCGCTACCGCTGTTGATTCACGCGATACGTACTTCGTTTCGATGGAAAGATTGTATCAACAGCTTTATGTTTCTCTCTTGCCTTCATCTCACAACGCGACGCAACGGTACGTTGCTGCTAATACAGCGTTGGGAACAAGCTTTTGCATGGACCCTAATTTCTGGGGGCATCAAGCTCGTTACAACCAATGGCGTGGAGCTTCGCATCGAAAAGTGCTTGCCGATGATTGGGGTTACTACCGACGAACCCGATTTCCATTCTACAACGAAACCTACCCCGTTAATTACTACCCATTTAGCACAGGCGCAACAGCTACCACCCCGCGTCTTGCAAGAGTATCGCTACGGGATCCCATGGGAACGGATGTCAATGGTAACAATGGTTGGCTACGAGAAGCATCTTCCAAAATTGTATCGAGCTCTGGTGGCGGCGACGTTACCAAAGAAGTTGCGCAGGTCGACAAGAGCTTTGGGCCACTGCGAGGTTTCGCGAGTGCTTCCAATTCGGCTTTAGTTTCATCAATACAGGCTGGCAGTGGTGCGACGAACGCGAGCTGGTTGGCGACGATTGTTCCAACCGACGAAACGCCGATTGCGTCACCTACGAACACGGAGCTTCCGTTTTACCCCGAGTCGTTCGATTTGTCGGTGGTGGTGTTTAGCAAGCGGGACGTTCGCGAATTGGTTTTTGAAGATGCAGCCGAATACGACTCCTTTATGGTGGATCCCATCCCCGCCGTTAGCGAACGAATTGCCGACGTTGGATTCCTGAATCCTTTGGAGGCTAGCAGCTCGAGTACCTTCAGTATCACACTGCGCACCGACGAACGCGTTGGCTTACGATGCAGAGTGGGTGACTGGATCATGCTTTCACGGTACCGGGTTTTCCGAAACGTAATGACGGGGATCGAATTCAGCCGGCAGCAGCATGAATGGTATCGACTGCTCAGCGTCACGGCTGAAGAAACTGCGACAGGAGCTTTTGGCAATCCGATCGTAGCTTGTGAGGTTCGGGTGTCCGGCAAGCCTTGGGGGTGGTCGTTGAGCGAAGGGGAATGGTTTCGAGACCAAGGTATGACGAGCCTTCCTAACCTCAATACTATGCCTCCGGCTGTAGCAACATTAGTCCCCAATGTCATCAACGTTTATCAAAGAACGTTGAAGGTCGGTGGTCTTTAACTTGGACCGCTCGAACCAAAGCGACTCCATTCTTTTCGCCTTTTGAACTTGAATCTGAACTTTCCACTCTCCACACACCAAACTTTTCGCGAGAGAGAAAATCACAATGACAAATCGAAGATTAAACAAAAAACGAACCGCCAAACGCGGGTTGATCCTGCTGATTGTGTTGGGGATGCTAGCGATGTTTACATTGCTGGCGGTCACCTACGTGGTATCAGCAGGGGCGTCACGTGATGGAAGTCGAGCCCTAGCGGTGAAGGCTCGTCGGTCTAGTCTGTCGGTGGAAGGCTTCGCGAAGGTGGTGGTGAAAGATGCTCTTCGCGGAACCAATAATCAGAAATCTGCGTTTTACGGGAACAGCATTATTGGGGATGTGTTTGGTCCTAATCCCATTCGTACTAGCTTTGGCCCCTATTTGAACAATAACGCAGTACGATTCTTCGACCAACGTGCAAGCGGACTAAGTTTGGTCAAGCTGAGTATCAATGAAATGATCGGTGGTACAGTCGGGCTGTCACCTTACGAGAACGAATACAATTCTCGTATTTTGACGGTGCTAGAAGGACCGTTGGCTAGTCAATCGTTTCGGATTTTGAAGTATGTTGGATATGCGAACAACGGAGCAGGCGCAGATCCAAATATTGCAGCGTCACCGTGGGCGTCACCCACAACGGTGCAAGCGGATGCAAATGATATTCGTTATTCGGTTCTGATCGATCTGAACGAAATCAAAGGAGCAGAATTCACTGGCGAGTACACCGATACGGACGGAGTGGTTAAGTCGAAGACTGTTTCCATCGATCGATGGATTGCAGAGGAAGGGATTGGATCGCTGTTCTACTTCAAGACTACTGCTGCTGGTGTGCCACCGGTCACAGGGACCATGCAGGGATACAAGTTGTTGATCAACGATGCTGCGTTCAATAGTCCTGGAATTGGTTTAGAGGATGTGGCGGTAAAGTCCGACGGGACTACGGTTAATTCTGGTTTCGGAAATCTTGATGGACGAAGATTGTTAGGAACCTCGCTGAAGGTGCCGCTGGCTTTATTGACTCATTACGACTATCTGCAAGATCCTAATCTGATGGCCTTGAATGTGTCGGGGACCGCAGGGGTCGAAGGTCTTGGAAATGTGCGTCGTGAATGGACTTCCGGCCAGCAGTACGATCAGTTATCCCTGAAGGGGTGGAGTAACGAAGGGATCGATGTTGCCGACTATCGCGATGCGTATCTTGCAAGCCAATCGTTTGCGGGTGGGCAGCTTACTATTACTCCGTCCTACCATCGGCCCGAGGTGATCAACTATATCAGTCACTTGTTCGGCGATCCGACTTTGCTTGCGCCGGGACAAGTGTTTGAGATGATTCGTTTGATTGATGCGTCGTCGGCCAGGGTGTTGAGCTATCCAGGTAAGAATGAAGGGTTCGCACAAAACGATCCGCGAGTCATGCGACTCCCTCGTACTTTCACTTGGTCTTCGCCTCCAACCGCATCAGAAATCAGTACATTAAGAGCCTTTGTCCAGCATCAGATTACGGGGCAATTACCAAGTGGTGAATTGCATCAATGGGACGTTGATAATAATGGAGATTCGTTCAAAGACAGCGTTTGGGTCGAGACTGGATTAGCCGCAGTCAACTCACCGGACGGTCGTCGACT
>Ga0247836_1008524_pt1 | contig 10341 bp, 10 predicted proteins | sample LaCruzMarch2015__4_FD_187116 | JGI IMG/M metagenome (GOLD analysis project Ga0247836, IMG submission 187116) | Freshwater microbial communities from meromictic Lake La Cruz, Castile-La Mancha, Spain - LaCruzMarch2015_14m | ecosystem: Environmental > Aquatic > Freshwater > Lake | place: Spain...
CATTACTAATAACAAATAGCTGAACAAACTCAAACAAACCAGTTCCAGCCCAGAAGCTCTCCCTCTGGTATCTATTTATCTGGTTGAAAGCTTCCCTGAGGTCAACACCTCTTCTTTTGAGCTCAACGTGAACTAGAGGCAACCCGTTGACCAAAATGGTCACGTCATACCTATTTGCCCTAGAACCCTCAATCTCATACTGGTTTAGAACCTGAAGCTTGTTGTTGTGGATGTTCTGCTTATCGATCAGGTAGATGTTCTTGGATTCCCCGTTGTCTCTTTTGAGAACCCGAATGTGATCTTCCTGGATACGGCTTGTCTTCTCAATAATGCCGTCTCTTTCTCCAGAGATACCCTCTCTAAAGAACCTCTCCCACTCAACATCAGAAAACTCGACCTTGTTGAGCACTTCTAGTTGCTTCCTAAGGTTTACAAGCACATCGGCTTCAGAGTTAATGCTCAGATACTCATAAGCCTGACCTTTCAAAAGCTCAATAAACGCGTCTTCAAGCTGAGCTTCACTCTGATAAGCAGAAGAACTTCTTGCCTTAGCTTCGTACTCAGCAACAACGGTGCTTTCAGAAGTTATGGCTATTGGCTCAAAAGATTGGATACCGGTCATGCCGCATCAAGCTCCTTGAAAGTGAGGAGCTTGTTGCGGTAGTACCCGTATTGTTTGCGGCGGGCTTGGATTTCGGCGGGTAAGCCTTCGTTTACATCACCAAGCAAATCCTCTAGTTGAGAGAGAAATGAACCGATTCGAACTTGGGCTTCTCGGTCGGGAACGGATACTGTCATCTTCTCTAGTGCCTTCCCAGATACCCGCTTGACCTTAGTGCCGCTTATGTGGGAGAGCTTTTGATATTGAAAGTCGCTAGACCTAAAGAGATAGGTCGCATATAGGGGGTCCAATTCGTGCTTAAAAATATACGTCTCACCGCCTACGGCTAGATCTCCCTGGCCTAACCAGACCACACTTTTACATACGTCTTCGATATTTTCGCTTGTAGCAGCGACAATCACGTCTCCATGCTCCGCCTGACGGATTGACGCTGCTAGCTTCGGGGCGACCATTGACTTAGCTGAATGGATTTTCGTTTTGTAATAAGTAAAGATTTGGCCGTAGTGCAGTGCCGGAGCTCCTTCTTCAGAAAGATCGCTTTTTTGAAGTCCAGATCCACGGACGAATTCACCCAAATCTCCTAATGGGCCTGTGTGGCCTCCAAATCGAGACGCTGTTCCTGCCGATGTCAATTCATCAACGAAGTAATTGAATTGACGTTTACGGGCTTCTAGCTCTGCCTCTAGCTCTGCCTCTAGCTCTGCCTCTAGCTCTGTGAACTTGTCGAGAATTGAAACAATTTCGTGTTGGAGAAGTAGCGGGGGAACTGGGATTCTCAGATCGAGAACTTTGGACATGTCTGGGTGCCGAATTCCCGAACCCCTGTAGAAGGATTCGATTTCGTCTAGTTTGCCGAGCATTACGTAGTAAAGAAACTTTGTAGAGAGCTCGCTCTTTTCTAGAACTTGGGCGATGCGATTGTCAGCCGTGACAAATGGGCCACGGAAATAATGTACAACCGCTTTACCGCCCCAAGGTATTGCAACGATTTCAGCGTCAACGACAAGGTCACCCGCCATCTCCACAGTTGTCCAACCAGGGGAATCTGAGCCTGTAGACAGGAGCTTAACGTCTCCACCTGCGACCGCTAGTGACTTGAGGTTCGCAGCCAATACATAGGTGTACTTATGAAACTTGACCTGCTTATGATTCTCAACTGCATTAAACCTTTTATCCCAGGCTGTGACTTGCCAAAGAAATTTGTGTTGTACTCCCTCGGGACACAGCTCCTGAATCAACTTCTCAATCTTGTTCACTAGCTATCGCCCTCAAGATCAGCCACTATCTCGTCAATTTGCTTCCTTAGCTCTGACTGTCTGGCAACAATCTCCTTGATCTCAGTGTTCAGAGCTTTGATGTCAATGACTTCTCTGGTGTCTTCAGCTTGGACGTAAGTTGTGACGGAGAGGGTGTAATCGTTCTGCTCAATCTCGGAGTGATCAACAAGCCTTGAAAAGTATTCGATGTCTTCACGTGTTGTGAAGTTGGCGAGGATCTTGTCGCGGTCCTCCTCGCGGAGTTTGTTTTTGTTTCCTTGACGTGCAAATTCACGTTCCGCGTTGACAAACAGGACTTTGTTGTCTTTCTTGGACTTTTTGAGAACCAGGATGCAGGTTTGGATGCCGGTTCCAAAGAATAGGTCTGGTGGTAGCTGGATAACTGCGTCTACGTAGTTGTTATCAACCAGGTACTTTCTGATCTTCTGCTCTGCTCCACCCCGGTACATAACCCCTGGGAACTCAACGATTGCTGCTGTCCCATCAACTGCTAGCCAGTTCAAGATGTGAAGAGTAAAGGCGAGGTCCGCTTTGCTCTTGGGGGCAAGCACTCCGGCAGGGGCAAATCTAGGGTCATTGATGAGAAGTGGGTTGGCGTCTCCCTCCCAGTTGATCGAGTACGGAGGGTTTGAAACAATTGCCTCGAAAGGTTGGTCGTCCCAGTGGGTTGGGTCAGTCAGCGTATCGCCATGAGAGATGCTGAACTTCTCGTAGTTGATGTCATGGAGAAACATGTTGATGCGGCAGAGGTTATAGGTGGTGATGTTGATCTCTTGGCCAAAAAAGCCTTGCTTGACGTTGTCTTTGCCAAGTACCTTGGAGAACTGAAGGAGAAGGGAACCTGACCCACAAGCCGGGTCATAGACCTTGTTTACCCTTTTTTTGCCAACCACAGTGATTCTTGCCAATAATTCTGAGACTTCCTGAGGAGTAAAGAACTCACCTCCGGATTTTCCAGCACTTGAGGCGTACATAGACATTAGATACTCATAGGCATCGCCAAAGGCATCGATTGAGTTATCGCCAAAGTTTCCAAGAGCCAGATCGCCCACTGCTTCCATGAGCTTTACAAGTGCCTCGTTGCGCTTGATCACGGTTCCGCCAAGTTTGTTGCTGTTGACGTCTAGATCATCAAAAAGTCCCTTGAGGTCATATTCGCTAGGGGAACCAACAGCTGAGCCTTCAATGTTTCGAAAGACCCTGGCCATTGTTTCGTTGAGGTTATCGTCGCTCTTGGCCTTTGCGCGAACGTTTTCAAAAAGCTCACTCGGAAGGATGAAAAAGCCTTTTTCCTGGACGGTTTCCTTGCGGCCAAATTCGGCCTGCTTGTCGGTGAGTTTCGAGTAATCGAAGGCGGCTTCGCCGGCTCGCCTTTGGTGTTCGTTGATATAAACAGTCAAGTTTTCAGAGATAAAGCGGTAGAACAGGATGCCTAGTACATAGGTCTTGAAGTCCCAGCCATCTACGCTGCCTCTAAGGTCATTGGCAATGCGCCAGATTGTTTTGTGCAGCTCCGCGCGCTCTGTGGCTGATGTGTTCAATGGTTAGGCCCCTTGTTTCATTGTATTTCCCAGCCTTCAGACTACTGGCGGCCTAGGACAGGGCTTAATCTCAGCGAATGGCTGGCAGGTAACAGCTGTCTTACGAGGTGGCTAGTCTAGGAACCAATAATCAACTCAGGGGGAAATGTTGCAACCTAGACCAGAGGTCATGGCCGAGATAAACGCCACACTTCAGAAGAGCGACAGTGGGATTGGCAGAGTGGCCCGCGCGATGGCAGAAGGAAAAACTACCCCAGCAGAGCTAGTAGCCGCGGGTGCTGGTGCCAATACGGGAGCTACTTGGAACATGGCAAGAGTGGTTCGCTTTATTCAAGAGGCTGTGCCCCCCAAAGCTCCTTCTGTAGCTGCCATGACGGGAAGGTCCATAGGAGGTCTGCTCCGAGAGAATCCTGAACTTTCACCTGAAGCGGTTGCCTATCTTCAGTCACTTCGAGATTTGGTGGACTCGATCGAGAAAGATGACGAAGCCGTAATTGGAGAACAAACGCGACTCAAAGAAGCGTCAGAGGAATTAACTCAGAAAGTCGAAAAGCTTGGTGGGGTCTACGTCTACACATTTCCTACTTATCTTAAGGTCCCTGCAAAACATGACCCTGAAAGGTTTTGGCTCAAGATAGGACAGACCAGTCGAGTAGTAAACAAAAGAGTGTCTGAACAGCTTCGCTCCACGGCGATGCCAGAAGATCCTGTGATACTTCGGGTTTACACAGATCCAAAGGGCGAATCAGTAGGTTCTGATGTTGACTATGCGGCTCTTGAAAAGAAGTTCCACAAGCTATTGATGTCTGCTGGTCACTCGAAGACTTCAGCTCGATCGGGCGGCACTGAATGGTTCGCAACGACGCTTGAGTTTCTAGATGAAATTGCAGAGACCCTCGAGCTAGACATCGAAACTAGAGACGTGGAATAGAGCTAGATGACTCGATACTTTAAGTGCGCACTAGGTCAAGGCGCGGCACACTTTGCTCAAGCTTCTTCAGAGTCATGGGTTGGAACCGGTTGGCTTGAAAACCTTGATCTGTCAGGGCGCTTCCATGACAACTGGAGGGATTTCAATAAGGAATTCATTCCGATTGCGATGAATGACTACTGGATGCCTTCAAAGGTTTCAGCTGGTCTGGCTTGTGGTCAGACTTGGACTCTTTGTTTTGGACTTGGAAAGAACGATTTGATTGTTAGCCCAAACGGTCAAGGACAGTACCAAATTGGGCGCATTACAGGCGACTACTATTTCAAGACCGGAGGGCCACTTCCTCACCGAAGACCAGTGGATTGGGTATCGGGACTTATTGATAAGAGTGTTCTGTCGGACGGCCTAAGAAGGTCTTTAGCCACTCAGGGAACAGTCACTCGCTTGGAAGAACATGCCGCAGAGATCGAGAGTCTTATAGGTCTAACCAATCGACCCGAGTTGATTGCAGCTGACCCAGCGGTGGAGAACCCCTCTTCTTTTGCTCTGGAGAAGCATCTAGAAGAATTCCTCGTTGCCAACTGGGCAAACACTGAGCTGGCCAAGAATTATGACATCTATCAGGAAAATGGTGAGATTATCGGTCAGCAGTACAGCACTGATACCGGGAACCTAGACATTCTTGCCATCAGCAAGGACAAGAAAGAGCTCTTGGTCATTGAACTAAAGCGTGGTCGAGTCTCCGATGTTGTTGTTGGCCAAATCCAGAGATACATGGGTTTCGTGAAAGATGAGCTTTGTGAGCCAGGGCAAACGGTTCGGGGAGTCATCATCGGTCTTGATGATGACGTCAGAGTACGAAGAGCTCTTTCAGTTACACAGGGAATAGACTTTTATCGCTACGAAATTAACTTCAAGTTAATTGGTTAGAGCTAGTTAGGGGGCGGTTATGAAGATCTGTTCTGTATGCAAAGTAGAAAATGAAGCCTTTCGCACAATGTGCGTGAACTGCTACTCAACGTTTGAAGACGGAGGTCAGCCGAACGAACCTGAGATATCTGAAGAAGAAACTCGGTTACGAGTGAAGGCAGAAAAGATAAAGGTGTTTACGACCATAGATCCCATCTCAATTGAGATTAAGGATGAACTGGGGCTTGTTTTTGGGAATAGCTCCAAACAAGCCTTTTGGGGGCTTAGCACGCAGGCGAATCGACTCTCTAGAGCTTATGAAGTTGCCCTTCAGAACTTGAAATACGATGCCGCCTTGATGGGGGCAGATGCTGTAATCGGTGTCTCGTTTGGTTTGAATAACAGCACCGGTTCCGGGGCAACACTGATTACTGGTAGTAGTGAAGCTGTCATGCTCCTTGGCACAGCGGTTGTAACAAAATAGATTTCAATCAACTAATGCGAGGGGTGTGAATGGCTCTAAATTATTTGATGACCGTATCCGGATTTGCTTCCATTCTGGCTTTGTTTGAAATGCCCTATGACTTCTATGTTCTGCTGCGCGGCCTGGTCTCAATCTCTGCGGTCTTTTTGGGGGTCTTTTCAGTGATCAAAGGAAACCCTGTTTGGCTTGTGCTGGCAGTGCCAGCATTTGTACTTTGGTTTCCGCTTTTTGGAGTGACCATGGACAGAGGGTCTTGGGCGGTGCTGAACCTTTTGGCTGGTATTGGTTTTCTAGCTGCATGGAGAAAATTCGAGTTTTCGGAGCGAGCATAGCCCAGACAGATCAGCTTTGAATTGTTGGCGTTCCAAGCTGTGTACTAAAGCATAATCAGCGCTAAAAATCGAAAGGGCAGTTAGCCGCTCGAGAAAATAGACCATCGCAAGCTAGAGAAAGCTTCTTAGCAACGGTTATTCCGTCAGCTGCTGTGCAATACCCATCTTCCCGATCTTCTTGACAAGGTTTATAGCTAATGAGTCCCAGAACCCGCCCTCTTGAATCAAGAAGCGGTCCACCTGAGTTTCCCTCGTTCGCAGATGCATCGGTTCGGTACTCGCCACGTGAACTAGACGAAATCACGCCGAGAGTTACATAGTTGATTTCATCCCAGGGGTGCCCGACGATGACTACCCAGTCTCCAACTTCACCTTTGGGTGCAGCTTCTAATGCCGGAACTTCGTTAGTCAGGTAGATCAAAGCCATGTCTGGACCATCGCCAGAAGAAGAGGCTGGATCTTTACTAACGAGAGTCCCCTCCATGCTTACGCCGTTGTTTATCAGGCGAATCTTTGAATTGACGTCGCAGTCTTCTACTACATGCTCAGCTGTGAAGACTGCAGTTTTGTAGCTGTCGGGCAGGGGTACCTTTACTGCAACACCCGATCCCGCAGAGCCTTGGCAAAAAACTTCAAAAATTGAGGGAATTGCTTGCTCGGAAACCGCCTTGGTGTTTGGTTGCTGATTGAAAAGAAGCCCAAGACCTAGCCCGGCAAAAACAAGTCCAGTAGCAATCAAGGCGGCAGTTAGCCCATAAAGCAATCTTGATACTGCCCGAGCAAATCCTCGCTTGGTGTCCAAGGTCTCGTTTCGCGCGATATCGCCCCAAACGGAGTTCGTATCCCGCTTGTTTCGAATCATCGGCAATTTCATTTTCACGGCCCACCCCTAGTTTTGGACTACAACTACCTTGCGGTTTTGAGCCCCAAGTTCCTCGACAAAATTGCCATTTTCGTCCCAATCGTTTATCGGACCCTTACCCGCTCCGATAACTTCAATCGCGGATTCCACTCCTGCCTCTCGCAGAAGGTCCGCGAAGGCCTGCGCGCGTGCAAGACTGAGGCGCTGCAGCCTAACTGACGATTCCAAGAAGTTGGCTTGATCTGTTCCGGAAGCCGTGAAGCCTGTCACCGTCACCACACCTGAGCACTTGGAACCCTGGATTTGATCGGCCACAATCTGAGCCCCCTCTTTCGCTGCCGCCAAATCAAGAAACTCAGCTAAATCTCTTTCGAACTCAAATCCCCTGTCTCGACCAATTGTCACCGAAACACATGCGTCTTCCAGCCAAGGAACAGAGGATACGGGAATGGAACCAGCAGGTGGCATTCCCCCAGGGATGGTTCCTGGAGACAAGGAAGCTATTTGACCCCCGGCCCGCAAAATCAATCCAGACCAGATTGAAACCAAGGATTCTAGGGACTGCAAGTTTGGTTGCGATTCCCCGTCATTCAATTGCCCAAGGCCTGCCCAAAACACCGAGGCCCCCTTAAGTTCACCCAGCGCACCTGCGTCTGATAATTGAGAGATCAGCTTCTCTACGGCCAGTGGGCCGTCAGGTATTCCTTCCTGCATGTTGAGCTGTCCCGATGTTTGAATCCCGTTTGATAGAACAAAGATAATCTTTTCGGAATTGGCGTCCGAGAATGTCTCAGCGGCTATCTGAATGGATCTGAGCAAGTCAACCTCTGGGTCGCTATTGAATGAGGTTTCGTTCAAACCAGTTGCGCACGCTACGGCCCAAGATAAATTATTCTTAGCTCGATTCACTATCTCTAGTCGATCTGTCTCAAATGCAGCTTCAGAGAAGTCGATCCACTGCTTTGAAACCACCGACGGGGTTCCATCGGCCAAAACAATTGAGAATTGGGTCCCATCAAAACTGAGTTCCTTTAGGATTTGAGCTTCTGTCTCTGAGAGAACATTCTCGACGTTTATGAAATTGGAAGTTGGCGCTAAGACGACAGCAACCTCCCTTTCGATAAGCAAAGAGGGCTTGCCTATTCGGCTGTCGCAACTTAGATCCTGGATTCCCCTGACGCAACCACTTAAGGCGAGGCTAGAGGCAACAATAAGGGCAACAGCCCTAATTCCTGGTGCAAATTGCGTCACAATCACTGACCTTTGCCTTTCTTCATGGACTCTGAGGAAAGGTACGCAGCTGTAAACTCTGCCGTCCCAACTTGGTTCACTAACGATCGGCGGTACACGGCTTTAGCGGCCTCTGCTAATGAAGATCCAGCCCGGTGCACCGCATCTTCGTAGCTCGCACTAGCAACAGACTCAGCCAACTCTAAAGACGGAATCCTGCTCTTGGCTCTCTCTAGCGTCTCAAGGGCACTATTTCTTTGGTCTCTCAATTTCTCCATTCGAATCTTTATACGCAAGGCTGCGTGTTCATGGTGGTTTCTCCGAGATTCGAGCAACAAAAGCCAGCTCCCCAAACCAACTAGCATCAGAAAATTTGTAATCCAGAGAATTGCGAACAGGATGTCGTTTAGTGGCTCGTTATCCTCAAACGCTAGTTTCTCAATGTAAAGCATGCGAATTTGCGTAAGAGCTACAGCGAAAGTGATCCAAACCACAAACAATATTGCAGCCTCGAGTTTATTTCGGACCTTTTCTAGTGTGCCGTGGCTGAGCAGAGCCAGTCGCTGGCCGATGAGGTGAGGAAATACCAGCTGAACACCAATAACAGGAGCAGCAAAGAAAATGGGTTCCCAGTTGTTGAACCCGGGGATGTTGTTGAGGCTGTAGTAAACAATCAACACATCAACGAGGCCCACAAGCAAAAACACAAGGTACGGTGAGAACACTTTGGAATAACCGTTAATTTTTGTCGTGAGTTCAGGAATGGTGCCTGGCCACATAAGCCCATGTCGGCCGGGCCGTTCTTCGTTGAGGATTCTCTCTTGCTCGAGCAGTTTCCCCTGCATATTCTCGAGGTTCTGGGAAATTCGGTCGAGCCTAATCTGACTGACTTCGACCTCCGCCTTCCCAGCTAAAGTCTGTTTCTGTACGTTAAGGAGCTCCCGTCTCCCTAGGTCTTCAAGTCGGAGAGAAACAAGACTCATATGTGCATCTACTGCTTGCTCGAAGGGCATTGCAGTCATGCTTTTGTCCTCAAAAAGAAAGTGATCGTAGGCCCCCGAGGACTTGTCTAACTCACCTGCTTTGGAAGCTGCGGCCAAGTAGACATTGTCATCCACAGCATCAGGAAGAACTGGAAGTCCTGGGGAGCTCTGAGATTTTCGTCTGCTGAAGAAACTCATTTTGTTCTACCTGTCTTCTTGATGGGACTTACTACCTCATGGTTATTTGTCGCAAGAGGAATTGAAGTAAAGACCGGAACTTCTGAAGCGACTTTTGATATCTCGCTTTTGCTTTTGATCGCGCGCGCGCGCGAGTAAAGGCTTGCCATTTGGTTATAGAGAGTCTCCCAGGAGTCCAAGGCTTCCTGAGCCGAAAGGCTTAGGGAGTCCATCGAAGCTTGGTTGGCTTTTCTTTGACTTCTTAGGTTTCCCCGACGTTCAGCAAGTTCAGCGGCTTTTTTTTGAAGGGCTCTAGTCTCTCTGCCGTTGGATGCCTTTTGAGTCTTGAGATTCAAAATCTGTTCTTGCAACTCCTCCTCTTGCACGAGGATACGTTCATTACCCGATGTCAAAGGCTCTAATGCCTGGATGAGCCATTGATTTACCCGATGCTGCCCCGCCTGGGCTTTGCTCTGAGCGACTATTAGGGCGTGTGTTCGTGTGAAATCCTTAAGGCCTACGTATTTTTTCGCGTCCCGCCTACCTTGCCTGGCGATGGAGATGGCCAATAGCCAATTGACTCGTTGGGGCGCCAAAGGTGCACCGCTAAATTTACTTGCCGCCACTGTGTTTTTATCCCCCAAATTGATCGAACAGCTGAATTATAGCCGTGACCTCGGACATTGATTTTCTGGGGTTGCGAGCTTGTTAAGCCTCACTGAACTCAAGTATTTACTGCTGTTTTGCTGTCTTTTCCTTAGTCAATGACCCACTCAACCACCTAACGCCCGCCCCCACACTCACAGCCACCAACACAGCCATCAAAACCTGGGTAGCCAGGATGATGTTTGGGTATTGGAAGTTCCATTCAAGGGGTGAGGTGTGCCGGGAGTAGATTCCGAAGAAAGCCCATACCAAGACAAGTGAGTATGCCGGTGAGGAATTAACTAGGGCTGTTGCTGTGCCAATCAGGGTTGCAACCACCAGTATTGC
>Ga0247836_1008525_pt1 | contig 10339 bp, 7 predicted proteins | sample LaCruzMarch2015__4_FD_187116 | JGI IMG/M metagenome (GOLD analysis project Ga0247836, IMG submission 187116) | Freshwater microbial communities from meromictic Lake La Cruz, Castile-La Mancha, Spain - LaCruzMarch2015_14m | ecosystem: Environmental > Aquatic > Freshwater > Lake | place: Spain...
GAACAACAAGATGAAATCTTGTCGCCACGGGGGAGGGAGGGAACAACAAGATGAAATCTTGTCGCCACGAGGGAGGGGTAGGTCACCAGTTAGGTGTCGGGGCCCGGAAGTCTTCGAGCTTCACCGAGCGGAACCACTCGATTGTTTTCGCGAGCCCTTCGCGGAGTGACACCTTCGGCTCCCAGTCGAGCCTCTGCTTGGCCAGCGTGATGTCAGGCCGGCGCCGCTCGGGGTCGTCCACCGGCAGCGGCTTCTCGATCAACTGCGACGTTACACCGGCGAGCTCCATGGTCAGCTCGGCGAGCTGGCGGATCGTGAACTCACCGGGATTGCCGATGTTCACCGGACCGACGAAATCGTCCGGCCCGTTCATCATCCGGATCATGCCCTCGATGAGGTCGTCCCGGTAGCAGAAGCTCCGCGTCTGCGCACCCGTGCCAAAGATCGTGATCGGCTCGCCGGAGAGGGCCTGCCGGATGAAGTTGGAGACGACGCGGCCGTCGTAGGGGTGCATCCTTGGCCCATACGTGTTGAAGATCCGAACGATCCGGACATTCACGCCGTTGGCCCGGTGGTAGTCCATGAAGAGCGTCTCAGCGGCCCGCTTCCCTTCGTCGTAGCAGGCGCGGGGGCCGATCGGGTTGACCGCGCCGCGGTAGCTCTCCGGCTGTGGATGCACCTCGGGATCGCCGTAGACCTCGCTCGTGGAGGCCTGCAGCACCTTCGCCCGACAACGCTTGGCCATGCCGAGCACGTTGATCGCCCCCATCACGCTCGTCTTCATCGTCTTGATGGGGTTGTATTGATAGTGGCCCGGCGCCGCCGGGCAGGCGAGGTTGTAGATCTCGTCAACCTCCAGCCAGAGCGGGTGGATGATGTCATGCCGCAGCAATTCGAAGTTGCTACGGTCGAGCAGATGGGCGACGTTTGTCTTCTGGCTCGTGAAGAAGTTATCGAGGCAGATCACATCGTGGCCCATCGCTACGAGTCGGTCACAGAGATGGCTGCCAAGAAAGCCGGCGCCGCCGGTGACGAGAATGCGTTTGAGCGAGGGCATGGGGTTTTCTTTTCTGAGTCTCTGCTGAGTCTCTGGTTGAGTCTCTGGTTGAGTCTCTGGGTGAGTCTCTGGGTGAGTCTCGACTGGATTATCTGCCCAGTTCCGACAGGTAGCGGACGAGGTCTGCGAGCTCCTCACGGGACAGGGCGTCGACCAGACCGGCGGGCATGAGCGACGTGCCGGCAGATTCCTCGTCGATATCGGCAACGGAAATCTTCACTTCCTTGTCGGTGGCATCGCGGAGGACCAGTTCAGCATCGCTGCGGGATACCTGGATGCCCGAAACGACCTGCCCGTCGGCCGTCTGCACCACCACGGTGTTGTAGCCCTCCTTCACGTTCTTGGCCGGATGGAGGAGCGAATCGATGACATAGTCGAGGGGGCTAGAGGCACCGATCGCCGTCAGGTTGGGGCCGACGCGGCCACCGGCGTCGCCGATACGATGGCAGGTGACGCACTTCAGGTTTTCCCGCGCGTAGATCGCCGCACCGTTCTTGGCATCGGCCTTGCCGCGGACGAGTTCGACGAAAGCGTCGAGCTGCGCGGCATCCATGGCATGGGACAGGCTCGTGGGCTGCTGTATGCCACCGGCGATTGCGCGGTCGGCGGTAGCGAGCGCCTCCAGGAGCGCGGGCTCCTGCCTGCCGGCTGCGCTCAGTGCCTGCCGGCCGTCCTTCAAAGCGTCGCCGGAGAGCGCCGTCGGCGACCGCTCGATCGCAGCGGCGAGTTTCGTCGCTCCCTCCTTGGCGGAAAGGAAGGCCTGAAAGACGACGGAGCGTGCCTTGGCATCACGGGCGCGTGACAGAAATGAGACGGCCTGCTCGGCGGCGTCGGACGTCGAGCGGGGCACGAGGGCGGCGATCGCCGCGGCGGTGAAGGCCTCGTCGTGCCCGGGAGCGGTGCAGAGCTTCAGCAGGTCTCGCCGCGGCGGATCACCCGGCAGGCCGCCCAGCGCCGCGAGGGCGGCCTTTCGCACGGCAGCCGATCGGCCTGTGGAGCCAGCGATCCCGGCAAGTTCCTCCGTGGCGGCCGTCACCTGCCAGGCGGCCGTGGCCTCGATCGCGCGGGCCGCGCACGAGTCGTCGGGAGACGTCACGAGCCGCTCGACGGCGGCGACGTCACCAGCCGGCACGGTTCGGCGAAGTTTGTGCGATTCGAGCAGGTCGCCGAGGAGGGCGGCGGCCTGGTGCGGCGGCGTGGCCGAACCGGTGACGACGTCGAACACCAGCCGCAGCTGATCCGGGGTGCCGAGCGTGGCAATCGCCGAGAGTGCCGCAGACCGATCCGCGTCAGGAAGTTTCTTGCTCTCGAGGACGGCTGCAATCCGCGGCACGGCTGCCGCAGCCTGCGCGGAACGCACGGCGAAGATCACCCGGCCAAATCGGCCATCGTCGGCGAACGTGCCGTCGAGCACGGCGGGCAGCCAGGCGTCTTTCGTCTCGCGGGCCGCCAGCCAGACGGCGTAGTCGAGGGCGTCGTCCCGCTCATGATCGACTGCATGCATGGCAAGCTCTGCGGCCCGTCTGCCGCCAAGCGTCGCCAATGCCCGAACGCCCTCCAGGCGGACAAGCGGCGAGGGATCGTCGACCGACGGCGCGAGCAGTTCGACCGGAGCCTCGAGCCGGTTGGCCCAGTCGCAGACAATCCGGGCCGCCGCAGCACGGGCTCTGGGATCGGGCGAGGCGAGCACGGCTGCCAGTAGACCGGCGTCGACATCCTGCTGACTCCCTTTGTCGAGCCCCTGCTTCAACCGCAATGCCTCAAGCCTGAGCCGCTCGAAATCCGGATCGAGCGAATCGAGCGATGCGAGCCATTTCGTCAGCTGGGGCACGACGTCCTCGCTGCCTCGGGCAAAGAGCACCCGCTTGGCCATGTCGCGGGCATAGCTCTCGGGCGACTTAAGCTGCTCAAACAATGCAGGCGTCGAGAGCTTCGTGAAATCGATCCGCGGCAGGGCCGGCCGCCCCTTCGCCGTCACCCGCCAGATGCGGCCGTGCGTGCGGTCACGGCGCTCATCGCGGAAGTCGACCTCGCCATGCTGAATGATCGGGTTGTACCAATCGGCGATGTAGATCGCGCCGTCGGGACCCATCTTCACGTCGATCGGTCGGAACGTCACCCGGCTGGAATGGATCAGGTCGGACAGCTTTTCGCTCGCGAAGCCCGAACCCTGTTCCGTGAGCCGGAAGCGGCAGACGCGGTTGGCGCGAAAGTCGTTCGTGACGATCTGCCCTTGGGCGTCGTCGGGAAGATGACGGCCGTCGATGATTTCCAGGCCGCAGTATTTTGGACTGCCCGGATTCATGCCGTGGAGAATCCGCGGCGTGCCGGCGGCCGTCTGGTAGGCCGCCCCGGGGAAACCGTAGTAGATCCCCTCGCCGCCGGCACCGTCGGTGACCAGCGACCGGCCCCAGCGGTCGAAGGCATGGCCCCAGGCGTTGACCCAGCCGCGGGCGAAGACGTCGAGCGCGAGCGAGTGCGGCGCGAATCGCCAGATTCCGCCGGCATTAAGCCGCCGGACGCCGCGGGGCGTTTCCACGTGACTGTGGATATAGATCGACTGATTGAAATAGAGCCGCGCATCCGGCCCCCAGCGGAAGGTGTGGATGATGTGATGCGTGTCTTCCGCGCCGAAGCCCGAAAGCACCACCCGCCGCGTGTCGGCCTTGCCGTCGCCGTCTGTGTCGGTGAGGTGGAGAAACTCGGTACTGTTGGCGACGTAGACACCGCCATCACCGGGAAGTACGGCCGTGGGCATCAACAGGCCATCCGCAAAGAGCGTGTGGGCGTCGGCCCGTCCATCACCGTCCCGGTCTTCCAGAATGGTGACCGTGTCGTTGGCCACTTCGCCCGGCTTGATCTGTGGGTAGACGCTCGACGACGACACCCAGAGCCTGCCCTGCGGGTCGAAGTTCATCTGCAGGGGCTTGGTGATCAGCGGGTCGGCTGCAAACAGGTTTACCTCGTAGCCGTCGGCCACCGCCATCGCGGCCAGTTCAGCCGCTGGGTCTGGTGCGGGAATGTCTTTGAGCCCGCGTTGGGCCAGCGTGGGCCGAGGACACGCGAGCACGAGGCACGCGGCGACAATGATGATGCGGCTGTGAATGGTCATGGTCCTGCTCATGGTCGTACTCATGGTCATGTTCAGCGGTTTCCTTTCACGAGGCTTCGGACCTGCTGTTCGGCGGCTTCGACGAGCGGGTCGAACTGTGAAATTTCGACCGCGTTGTTGCCCTGTTCGTGCTTGCGAAACAGGAAGATGTAGGTCTCGTTCGCCGGCCGCCAGCGATGGAAGAAGAGCCTGTTCTTGGCGACGACCTGCTGGCGGAGGCTTTCCGAGCGGGCCGTGAAATCGGCGGGCAGCGGCTGGCCGGACGCGGCAGCAAACACAACCGCCGCCTGGGCATAGCCCGCGTCGGAGAGATGGACGCCGTTTTCGGTGCGGGCCGATCCGGCCGGCTGGCCCTGCCCTTCCGGCGGCGTGTCACCGAACAGGTCGACCAGCCCCGCCTGCATGTCGGCCGCGACCTCGCGGATGGCCTGGGAGTAGATGGCGAGCGATGCGTTGCGAGAGGTGGCGTCAGCACCCTCGACGCGGTGCGGCGTGATCAGCACCAGACGCACGTCTGCCGGCACCCGCAATTCCTGGCAGAGTTTGGTGAGTTGACCGCGAAAGGCCGCCAGACCCGCCTCGCCCTGATACGACTCGTTGCGGCCATAGGCCACGAACACGATCGTGGGCTTCAGTTCACGGACGAGTTCCAGCATCCGTGTGTAGCCCTTGGCCGGCTGATCAAAGACGCCGCGGGATTCGGCCCAGACGGTGTCGCCGCTCCAGCCAAGGTTGCGGAACGTGAGCGACGCCTGCGGATGGGCGGCCACGAGTGCCGTTTCGATGAAGCCGCGGTCCCCCTCCCGCTCGACGAATGTATCGCCAAGAAAGACGACCCGGTCGCCGTCGCGGAGCGACCAGGTTGCGGCGGGCGACCGTGACTCGGCCGTCGCTGGAGCCTCCGGTGCCGCAGCCCGCACGGGCGACATGGTGGCAGGCAGGGAGACGGTCAAGAGGCAGGCAACCAGTTTGGCACCCAGTTTGGCACCCAGTTTGGCAACGAGGGCGGCCGAACAGCGGGCCATCAGAGAGGCGCCCCTGCCCGAAAACCGGCTCGGCAAGGGGCCCGAAAGTGGGGCTGCAACTGGGCTCGTAAATGGCCCTGCAAACAGAATGACGGGCTTGGCATTCATGGGGAGCGCTTCCGGGAGGGATGGTAAGACAGTAGTCTACCGCAAAGAACGGTGTTTTTCCCGGGGTCAGAGGCCGCCGCAGCCGGGGCGTTCCCCCCTTTTTGTGGCAGCGGTCTCACCCACATCGTAGGCACACTCCCTTGTCAGACCGGATCAACCGTCGCCGGGCCATCCAGACCGCTTCCGCCATCGGTGTCGCAGCTGCGTCGCCGCATGCATTCATCCACGCCGCAGAAGGAGCTTCCGCAATGAAGGGCCGCATCAAGCAATCACTCGTCTACTGGTGTTTCAACGTGACCGGCGACAAGTGGGACATCGAAAAGATGTGCCAGGTAGCCAAGGACCTGGGCTGCCTGTCGATCGAACTGGCCGATCCGGAACTCTGGCCCACCATCAAGAAGCATGGCCTCACCTGCGCGCTGGCTCCCAACGGCATGCCCGGCGCGCCCTTCATGAGGGGCTTCAACAATCCCCGGTATCAGGAAGAGGTGATCACGCGGACGACGAAGATGATCGACGCCTGCGCCGAGGCCGGCTTCCCGGCGGTGATCGCGTTCAACGGCTACAAGTGGCGGGATGCGGAGGATCCGAAGAGCGGTGAGATATCGCTGGCCGAGGGGGCTGACAACTGCGTCAAAGGACTCAAACAGATCGCCGGCCACGCCGAGAAGAAGGGCGTGACGATCTGCCTCGAACATCTCAACTCCCGAGACGCCAGCCATCCGATGAAGGGCCATCCGGGGTATCAAGGGGACGACGTCGACTACGTGGCGGGAATCATCCGTCGCGTCGGTTCCGAACGCGTGAAGATGCTCTTCGACATCTACCATGTGTCGGTGATGAACGGCGACATCATCCGGCGGATCGAGGAGTGCAAGGACGTGATCGGCCACGTGCACACGGCCGGCAATCCTGGCCGGGGCGAACTCGACGACAGCCAGGAGATCAACTTTCCGCCGATCATGCGGAAGCTGATCGACATCGGCTACAAGGGGTTTGTGGGGCAGGAGTTCATCCCGACACGCGATGCCCTCGCCGGACTCAAGCAGGCCGTGAGCCTCTGCGACGTCTGACACATCGGCGGGAGTGAAGTCACGTGATGCGCGGTGGTTGAGTCCCGTGGCAGCGAGTTTGTAACTTGCTGAATCCGTCCGGAAGCAACAACAAGATGCAATCTTGTCGCCACGGGGGGGCAGAAACGATCTTTGGCCACGGTGGGCTCAACGTGTCCCCTCTCCCATGTGGCAGCGAGTTTGTAACTTGCTGAATCCGTCTGGGGTCAACAACAAGGTGCAATCTTGTCGCCACGGGGGCCAGAAACGATCTTTGGCCACTTGGGGCTCAACGAGTCCCCTCTCCCACGTGGCAGCGAGTTTTTAACTTGCTGAATCCGTCCGGAAGCAACAACAAGATGCAATCTTGTCGCCACGGGGGGCAGAGACGATCGTGTCGCCACGGTGAGGAGTTTGCGTTACGGCCGCGCGAGCACGATCCGGAGGTCGGCAACGTTGGTGCCGGTGGGACCGGTGCGGATGAGCCCGCCCGCGGCATCCAGAAGCGGGTGGGCGTCGCATCGTGCCAGCGCCCGCGGCACGTCGAGCCGCCCCTCGCGGATCGCCGCGATCACCTCGGTGTCGGCCAATCCGCCCGCAGCATCCGTAGGCCCATCCTCGCCGTCAGTGCCGACGCTCGCGATCAGCACGCCCTGCGGCCACGCCGGCATCTCCTGCTCTAGTTGGTCGACTGCCGCCAGCACGGTCTGCTGGTTGCGGCCCCCCAGGCCATGGTCGGCGGGCACCACGACCGTCGCCTCACCACCTGTGATGATCGCTCGGGCACGGCCGTCGAGGGCCACGGCGGCGTGCAGGGCCGACGCCTCGTAGGCCAGATGCCGTCCCACCGACTCTGCGGTGTTGTCTGACGCGACGGAGGCGACTCCTGGGCACGCCTGAACCAGATAGCCGCGTCGCCGGGCTTCGTCGTCGGCGGCAGCCACCGCCGTCGCATTCGTTCCCAGCAGCAGGTGGCTCACCCGACAGCCGGAGGGCGTCGTCCAAGTGCCATCCGCTGCCTGCTGCCCTGCTGGCATGCGAGACGCTGCTGGCATGCAAGGGACTGGTGGCATGCAAGGGACTGGTGGCATGCAAGGGACTGGTGGCATGCAAGGGGCCGAGGCGATCACCTGCAGATCGTCGCCGATCACGTCGGAGAGCACGACCACGAGCATGCGTCCGGCGGTGCAGGCAGTGGCGAGCCCGCCCCCTTTGACGAGGCTCAAGCGTCGTCGGGCGGCGTTGAGCGTGGCGATGTCGGCTCCCGACTCCGAGAGCCGGCGCGTGACGGCGATTTTCTCGTCGAGCGAAATGCCCTCCCGCGGCGCAGCCAAGAGCGCCGAGCCGCCGCCGGTGACAAGCGCGATCACCAGATCGCGGGGGCCGAGATTCGAGATCGCGTCGAGCATCTCTTGGGTGGCCTGCACGACGGCGGGTGTCGGCAGATTGGCGGCCGCGGGCCGGGTCTCGCGGACCTCGATAGCCGCGAGACGGCGGCCACAGCCCGCCGGCACGCTCACGAGCCCCCTGACTCCGTGCCGTGCAAGAATCTCGGGCCCAAGCAGACGTTCGAGGCCCGCGGCAAGTCCCGCGGCGGCCTTACCCGCCCCGACCACGACGACCCGTTCAATCGCGTCGAAGTGCACGGGCGGATCGAGCGGCCGCCCGTCATGCAAGAGTTGCTGGTCGATGCCTTCGAGCGACAGCCTGGTGGACACAAGGCTGGCTGGTTCGACCGCCCGCATCGCCGCCGTCCAGATGGCCTCGGCGTCGGCCCTCAGTGCGTGGTCGCTCACTCGGCAGCCGCTTCGGGAAAATTTTTCTGGGGGAAATTCTTGGGATCGAATCGTGACAGGTCGATGCCGCCACGGGCTTCCTCCTCGAGCAGCTTCACGCGGAAGTCGAGCCGCTCGAGTCTGCGGGCCATCATCGCCGGCGTTTCAGCGCCCGGGATGATCGGCGCCGGCCGCGGGATCTGCGGATAGCCGAGCTGACGTTGCAGGGCGGCAAAGAAAAAGAGCGGATCCTTGCCGCGGTTGGCCCGGGCAATCCGCCCCTCCTTGTCGCCAAACAGGATCACACGATTCGGCCCCGTGTCCTCGCGGCCGGCCATCAGCGCGTCGCGTTTCTCCAGCCGCCAGTATTCGGGGCTGCGGACATAGACGAGGTCGGCCAGGTCGATGAGGCCCACCTGCCTGGACACGGTCTGGATCCATTCCTGCCACGATCCATCGAAGATGGTGTCGTTGGCCACGGCGCTCAGGCCGTGCGAGTAGTCGAGACGGTTTCGGGAGAGGCATTCGAACCGATAGAAGAAGAGGCCCTGTGGCGTCGCCCCCTCGCCCCGGTAGCTCGCCTCGCGCTCGAGCATCGCCAGACCGGTTCGCAGGTCGAACCGCCCCCCCTCCTGCTCCGCCTGCTGCATCACGAACGTCTGGAATGCGGTGAAATAGTGGGGAAGACGGGCCATCGCCGTGCAGAGCGTGCCGACGAGCTTGAGTTCACTCACCAGATAGTCGATCGCCATCGGTAGCTTCGAGGTCGCCAGCACCTCCTGCCCGATCGCCACGAGCGCCTCCTGGGCGGCGATGCCTGAGGTGATCCGTTCCGCGAGCACCCGGAACAGATGCGACTGTTCGATGTATTCCTCGCGGTCGAGCAGGGCAGCCATGGTGTGCTGGTTTCCGGGCGAAGTGGGCCGTGATTGCAGTGGCAGCCTCTGCCATCGGCGACTTCATCCTATAATGGATTTCAAAGAGGAATCCCCATGACCGACCGTTTTTCGTCGATTGAAGCTGCCGTCGCTGCCGTCCGCCGCGGCGAAATGGTGATCGTGGTGGATGCTGAAGACCGTGAGAATGAGGGGGATTTCGTCTGCGCGGCCGAGAAGGCGACGCCCGATATCGTCAATTTCATGATCCGGCACGGGCGGGGGCAGGTCTGCATGCCGATCCTCCCCGATGTCGCCAAACGGCTTGAACTCCCGATGATGGTGGAGGCCAATTCGACGCCTCTGGGCACGGCCTTCACTGTGCCGGTCGACCACCGCACCGCGCGGACCGGCATCACCGCCGGAGAACGTGCCGACACCATCATCGCGATCATGGATCCCGCCAGCACGGCGGCCGACTTCGTGCGGCCCGGCCATCTCTTTCCGCTCGTCGCGAAGGAGGGGGGCGTGCTGCGGCGGGCTGGACACACGGAAGCCGCGGTCGATCTCGCCAGGATGGCGGATCTCTCGCCCGCTGGCGTGCTCTGCGAGATTCTCGACGACTCGGGCAACCGAGCCGACCGCGAGGCGCTCTTCGCACTGGCCAGCGAACATGGCTTCGAGATCATCTCCATCGAACAGCTCATCCGGCATCGCCGCCACGCCGAGAAGCTGGTGCACCGGATCGCCGAGGCCGATCTACCGACCAAGTGGGGCCGCTTTCGGGTGCTTGCGTATGGCGTGAAGTATGAATCGCAGCAGCCGCTGGTACTCGTGATGGGACAACCGGCCGATGTGGCGGCGCCGCTCGTGCGGCTTCACTCGTCGTGTTTCACGGGCGATCTGCTCGACAGCCTGCGGTGCGACTGCGGCGACCAGCTCCACATGGCGCTCGACATGATCGGCCGTGAGGGCGTGGGCGTGCTCGTCTACCTGCCGCAGGAGGGCCGCGGCATCGGCCTGGTGGAGAAGATCCGGGCCTACGAACTGCAGGACAAGGGGCTCGATACGGTCGAGGCCAACCTCGCCCTCGGCTTCAAGGCCGACTCACGCGACTATGGGGTCGGCATCCAGTTGCTCAAGGATCTGGGCCTGCGGCAGGTCAGGCTGCTCACCAACAATCCCAAGAAGACCGACGCCTTCATCTACGGCGGCTTCGATCTCGAAGTGGTCGACCAAGTGCCGATCCTGCCGCCGGTGCACGAGTTCAACGAGCGGTATCTGGCCACGAAGCGGGAAAAACTCGGCCACAAGTTCCCCGGCGGGTGTTGAGTG
>Ga0247836_1008529_pt1 | contig 10335 bp, 7 predicted proteins | sample LaCruzMarch2015__4_FD_187116 | JGI IMG/M metagenome (GOLD analysis project Ga0247836, IMG submission 187116) | Freshwater microbial communities from meromictic Lake La Cruz, Castile-La Mancha, Spain - LaCruzMarch2015_14m | ecosystem: Environmental > Aquatic > Freshwater > Lake | place: Spain...
ATTTTTTAATCGACCCGCGCGTCCAAGGAAAAGTATCCATTGCCTCCAGTACGCCCATGTCCGATAAAGAACTCTATCAAGTGTTCTTATCCATGCTACAAGTCTCAGGCTATGCTGCCGTTCCAAGTGGGACGGTGATAAAAATCGTTCCCAACATAGACGCAAAAACACTCTCACCAGATCTATTAAGCCAGATGAAACACCCCCCTCTCGGCGATGATATGATGGTGCAAGTCATTCCTGTGCATTATGTACCGGCTGAGCAGTTGGTACCCGTGCTGCGTCCTTTAATGCCCCAATGGAGCAATATATCGGCCTACCCACCGTCTAATATGTTGATCTTGTCAGGACGCGCCAGCAATATTAAACAGTTAAGCAATATTATTAAACAAGTAGATAGCTCATCTACAAATGGTATTGATATGATACCGTTAAAACATGCCTTGGCCATGGATATAACCAATACCCTTAAAGACTTGATCAAAACCCAGCCTGGCGCTGGCGCTAATAATCAGACCACCTTAGCCGCCGATGATAGGAGCAATGCTATATTGCTCAGTGGGAGTAAAACAGAACGGATCCGATTGCGTCTACTGATTGCCCAACTTGACAAGCAAAATCCTAATGGCAGCAACAGCAACACCCAAGTTATCTATTTAAATTATTTGCGCGCTGAAGATGTTGTTCCTATTTTAGCAGGCATAGCTCAAGCAAGTTTTAGTGGAAATGTGGGCACGACCATTGGCACCATCACTCGACCTGAATTAGACAGCACAAACCCGGCTTCTAACTTAGTGTCCAATACGACTGGTGGCAATGGCGGGCAAGCAGCCAGCACACCAAACCCTCAAGCAGTGCCGAACACCACAGGTGCTACCACTCAAAATGAAGGCTCAACAAAACCCACAGTACAAATCATTGCTGAACCAAACACCAACTCCATCATCATTAATGCACCAGCCACGTTGATTCGCACCCTTAAATCAGTGATCAGTCAACTTGACATTAAACCCGCTCAATTGCTCATTGAAGCGTTAGTGGCAGAACTCAATGAAACGGATTTCAATAGCTTAGGCATTGAATGGGGAAGCATTGACCAAAAAACCCAAAGCCCAGATTCTTTTAGACCTGGATTTGCCATTATCAATTCAAAAACATCCATTGATCAATTCCAAGCGCAAATTTATGCACTTGCGCGCCTTCATAAAGCCAATATTCTTTCAACGCCATCTGTAGTGGTTTTAGACAACCGACAAGCTAAAATTCTTATTGGTAAACAAGTGTCTGTTGCCTCATCGTCTTACCCCAACAATGCAAATGCGACAACCACAGCAAGCCCTTTTACAACGTTTGACCGTGTAAACGTGGCCCTTCACTTATATGTGAGGCCGCAAATCACACGGGGCAAGGGCATTCAAATGCAAATTGATCAAGGCAATGACACGCTTGATACGCTAAACCCCATTGACCCTGGTGTAAACCCGACGTTCAATATTAGCTCGATTGTCACTTCTGTACATGTTGAAAGTGGTGATATTGTTGTTCTTGGAGGTCTAGCGCAAGATAGATTGGGAAATGATGCTAATGGCTTGCCTATTTTGGGCAATCTACCAGGCATAGGGCGTTTATTTCAGCATCGAATCACTGATCATGAAAAGAAAGTGCTCATGGTTTTTATACGCCCTTGTATTTTAAAAACAGAACAAGACACCCTGCAAGTTACAGGAGGTAAATACAACGACTTACGTCACGCACAGCTGGACCTTCTTCGTACACAACAATATGACCCCAGAAACAACAATACCTTACTGCCTCCATTACATGCCTCAGCGCTACCAAGACCTTTTGCAAGCCCACCTCCACAACCCGTCATAGTGACAAAGTAAACCATGACAACCAAGCCCACTCTAACCCGGTTGCCGTATCTTTTTGCTAAAAAGCAAGGCATTATCGCTGCCGAAATGGATAACAGTGATGCTCTTAGGCTGTACCATTTAGCCAACACCCCGATGCATGTGTTTGCAGAAGCAAAGCGTTTTTTACAACGAGAATTGCACTTACAGGAAGTAACGCCAACAGAATTTCAGCACCACTTAGCTGCAGTGTATCAATCTCAATCGTCCATACTTGACGCCGCTGAAGGCATGGAGGATGACATGGATTTAGCCCAATTGGCAGGCCAATTGCCCATTGGGGAGGACTTGCTTGATACACAAGACGATGCGCCCATCATTCGTTTACTCAATGCGTTATTTACCCAGGCCATCAAACAAAAAGCCTCGGATATTCACATTGAAACGTATGAAAATCGTGTATTGGTTCGCAATCGCGTGGATGGTGTTTTGCAAGAAGTACTTGAAATTCAGCGTGGTATTGCACCCCTTGTTATTTCGCGGGTAAAGGTCATGGCTAAACTTGATATTGCTGAAAAGCGCATTCCTCAAGATGGTCGCATTAGTTTACGCGTTGGGGGGCACAACATCGATGTGCGTGTATCGACCCTCCCCTCAAATCATGGTGAGCGCATTGTTCTTCGTATACTCGACAAGCAAACCGCACAACTGGATTTAAGCCTTCTTGGCATGCCTGCAAAAACACTTCAAACCATTCGTAAGATGATTGCTGAGCCCCACGGCATTCTTCTAGTAACAGGCCCCACGGGCTCCGGAAAAACAACGTCACTTTACGCCATGCTAACGGAACTTAATCAAGTTAGCCGTAATATTTTAACCATTGAAGATCCCATTGAATATGATTTACCTGGTATTGGCCAAACCCAAGTCAACAGCAAAGTACAGATGACCTTTGCTAAAGGGCTACGCGCAATTTTACGCCAAGACCCGGATGTTGTGATGATAGGAGAAATTCGCGACCTAGAAACAGCTGATATAGCGGTTCAAGCAAGCCTCACAGGACACTTGGTTTTATCGACGTTGCACACAAACAGTGCACTTGGCGCGCTAACCCGTTTGCATGACATGGGCGTAGAATCTTTCTTGTTATCATCAAGCATTGTCGGTTTAGTTGCACAACGGTTGGTTAGGCAATTATGTGAGCACTGTAAAACGCACCACAACCTACGGGACGATGAAAAAGAGCTCATGGGTGTTACCCCAAAAATGGATCTATCCAACGTTTGTGAGCCCAAAGGCTGCGAGCTTTGCAATCACCTTGGTTACAGAGGTCGCACGGGTATTTATGAATTAATCACCATCGATGAGACATTGCGTAGCATGATTCACCGTAATGAACACTTGCAAAACATAGAGGCCTACCTTCGCCCTACTACGCCAAGTATTCGAGAGGATGGGTTTAAACGCGTATTGATGGGTGATACATCACTTGCGGAAATTTTGCGTGTCACCACGCAATAGCGTTACCATAATTTTTTAAGCTGATGCTCATCTATCTTATCGAGAGTAGGGCCCAAGGCCTGGACGGCAAGCGCTTTCTGAAGAAAAACATCCAATTTTTGACTTAACCGACCTGAACCCGTTTTTTTTCCATGCTCGCCAGATAATGCCTCGTTTTCAAGTTTAAGTGTTTTTATGCTTTCAATAAAGTCATTCATGTTCTCAGGCTTTGGATCTCCTTTGACACTTTCCTGAAGTTTAATAGCCTCTACGGAAACCTTAAAAGCTATGCTCTTCCTTTTTTCTGTTAAAGTTGAACCAATACAAAAGTCCTTGAAAGCATAAACCATGTTCTTTAATGAGCGTTGTTGATAATCTTTGATGTCATTTTGAATATGATTTAATGCTGAATCTAGCTCTTGTTTCACTGTTTTTAAAAAAGTCTTAGCAGGTATTTCATAAAAATCTCGACTAATTTTTTTAGACTTGAATTTTTCTCCTAACCCTGAAATTTCATGAAAGGTTTGTATTTTTGTAGAGGATAAATCAACACCTTTCTCAATAAAATATTCCAAGGTCCTATAAACGTTAAATAACGAAGGTTCGTAATGGCCACTGTAAGTATTAATAACCTGTAATTTGCCATCAGTAATGATGAGCTCGCCGGCACTTACAACAGGGCTGCCTGCATTCATTGTAGAATGGAATTTGTCACTTCTCCCGAAATGATTAAAAACGGATAACTCACCATTAGCATTTAGTGTAAAAGCCCCAAACCCGTTTTTACCATGCGATGAATACGAAGTAGTGCTTAGCGGCGACCGATCTTTATAAAACCTCCCATCATGAATATGCACTCGGTGTTGTGCTCGCAATTGTGGGTCCATAAAAAACGTGTTGTCCTTCACATCAAGTCGTTTGTCTTTAGAGTTTACGTCCAGAAGCTCTCTTTTTTTAATTAAAGAACGTATCTTTGGGTTTTTTGCAGTCTGTCCTAACTCTATTTTATCAAGTTGTAATTCATCTGGATTTAGAGCGAGGTGCTTAGGGCTTAAGCCTGGAACATACTCAGGATTCTTTGCTTTATATAAATTTCGCTTTGCCATCATCTCCAATAATTGATCATTGATACTTATATTGTTGCTGTATTTCAAATCAAAAGCATAAATTAAAAACCTCTGAGCAACGCCCCTATCCCCAGGGATAGGCGACCCATCTGTATAAATACCCCAGGCTCTATCTATGTTTTGCGCCAATGTTTTGCCTGAATCGACTGCATAAAGTTCTTGGTGTAGCGTCATGATGCAAGCACTTAATTACTGTTTACGTTGTAATTAAGTATAGGCCTAATACATTAAGTTACGATTAAGAGCTTAAACCAGGTGCTTTATGGAGTTTAAAAAATAAATAGGCTGCAAAGCCAAAAAAACAAACCATGATGGGGAGCTTAGGATGGGCAAATTTAACAGTAACTTACTCATCCATAGGCTTTAAAAACATATTGTGGGGTGATACGTCTCTTTTTAAGAGACAGGTATCTTTCGCCAGGTCGTGCCCTCAGCACTGTCTTCTAATTCAATGCCTTGCTTTAGAAGTAACTGCCTGATGTCATCGGCTTTTTTCCAATCACGGGCTAATCTTGCTTCAACGCGCTCGTTAACCAACCTATCAATATCCTCTAGTGCATCCTCAGCTATCCCTGCTTTTAAAAAGGACTCAGGCGCATCTTGCAGCAAGCCTAAGGTTTGCCCCAGGTGTTTTAGGGTGGCTACAAGCTTTGGTAATTTGGTTTTATTTATTTCATGACTCAATTGGAACAAGACTGACAAGGCTTCAGGGGTATTAAAGTCATCATTCATAGCTGTGTTATAACGGTCTATCCATAAGGTCTCTTTTTCGCTCTCATCTAGAGGAATGTCTTTCATGGATTGATACAAGCGCAATAATGCCTTGCCTGCCAGTTGTAAATTTTCCTCTGAATAATTGAGCGGGCTTCGATAATGACTGCTTAAGAGAAAATAACGAACAACTTCAGGATGATGCTTTTTTAACACGTCGGCGATCGTAAAAAAATTACCCGTGGATTTTGCCATTTTTTCATTATTAACTTGGAGCATACCAACATGTAGCCAGTAATTAGCAAAAGGCTTACCGCTTGCAGCCTCACTTTGGGCAATTTCATTTTCATGGTGAGGGAATTGCAAATCCAAGCCACCGCCATGAATATCAAATTGGTCGCCAAGCTCACCCATTGCCATGGCTGAACATTCAATGTGCCAACCGGGACGTCCCTCGCCCCATGGCGAAGGCCAACTTGGCTCACCAGGCTTTGCTTTTTTCCACAACACAAAATCAAAAGGGGAGCGCTTTTCTTTAACCACCTCTACACGCGCACCTGACACCAAACCCTCGAGATCTTTGTGTGATAATTTTCCGTATTCCTTAAACTGCTCCACCTGATAACAAACATCGCCATTATCACTAACATAAGCGAATTCTTTTTCTATTAATCGCTCAATTAAATGAATGATTTCATCAATATGAGCCGTAGCCCTTGGCTCCACATCAGGAGGAAGAACATTCAAAGCGCGTGTATCATGGTTCATTTCATCAATATATTGATTGGTTAATTCAGTAATGGATACACCACGCTCTTCTGCTCTCGCAATGATTTTGTCATCTATATCGGTGATGTTACGCACATAGGTTACTTCATACCCTTGTGAGCGTAAAAAACGGACAATCACATCAAACGAAACCATCGAACGGGCATGCCCAAGGTGGCAATGATCGTAAACGGTGATACCACACACATACATTCCTATTTTTCCCGGACGAATCGGAATAAATTGCTCTTTTGCACGTGTCATTGAATTATAAATACTCAACATATCAACTCCTTAAAACCGACTTATCATTGCCCTGGTGAATTTTCTTTTCCCCACGTGTCTTTGAGATCGACCACGCGGTGAAATGCATTCACACGCCCTTGCTCATCCAGTTCATGAACAGCGTAATACCCTAGTCGCTCAAATTGAAACACATCATTTGGCTGTTGCAACGCCATTGCTGGCTCGCAAAAAGCCTTGTGGGTTCGCATGGAATCTTGATTTAAAAACTGTAAAAAATCGTCTTCTCGTGCGGGATTTTCATCATTAAATAATCTGTCATACTGATAAACGGTTACAGGATGTGCCTCAGCTACAGAAACCCAATGAATAACACCTTTTACCTTCCTATCGGGCGGATTTGTACCCAACGTCTTTGGGTCATAAGTACAGAGCAATTCGATAATATCGCCGGCATCGTTTCGTGTCACACCAGTGCAACGAATAACGTACGCATGACGCAAACGCACTTCGTTTCCTGGCGATAACCGAAAATATTTCTTAGTAGGCTCTTCCATAAAATCACTGCGTTCAATATAAATTTCCCGGCTAAACGGTAAGACACGAGTGGCTGACGTTGGATCTTGGGGAAGAAAGTGGGCATTCAACTCTTCCACTTTGTGTTCAGGATAATTTTCAATCACGATTTTGATAGGGTCAAACACACACAATGCCCGACGTGCTGTTTTATTCAATTCTTCGCGTACGCAGGCCTCAAACAAAGACATGTCAATGACCGAGTCGCTTCGCGAGATCCCAACCATTTCACAAAATTGCCGTATAGCTGCAGGCGGATACCCGCGCTTTCTCATACCGCGCAATGTTGGTAAGCGCGGGTCATCCCAGCCGGTTACCACGTGCTCATCCACCAACTGGCGTAATTTACGCTTACTCGTTACCGTGTGTGATAAATTAAGACGCGCAAATTCCGTTTGCACGGGCCTCGCAGGAACTGGCAAATGCTCAAGAAGCCAATCATAAAGTGGACGGTGGTCTTGAAATTCCAAGGTACATAAAGAGTGAGTTATGTGTTCTAGTGCATCAGAGATTGGATGAGCATAATCATACATCGGATAAATGCACCAATCATTCCCGGTTCGTTGATGGGATACATGACGAATTCGATAAAGCACCGGGTCCCGCATATTGATGTTACCCGATTGCATGTCAATCCGCGCTCTTAAAACATGTGTTCCATCGGGAAACTCTCCAGATTTCATGCGCGTGAACAAGTCTAAATTCTCATCTATTGTGCGCGTTCTATAAGGGCTTTCACGTCCTGGCTCTTGCAAAGTCCCTCGATAAGCACGCATTTCATCCATGGTTAAGCTATCCACATATGCTAACCCGTTTTTAATCAAATGCACGGCGTAATCATAAAGCTCTTGGTAATAATCTGAAGAATGCGTCATTGCACACCATTCAAACCCTAACCAACGCACATCATCAATGATGGCATTTACAAATTCCTCTTCTTCTTTAATGGGGTTTGTGTCATCAAACCGCAAATAACAGCGCCCATTAAACTCTTCTGCCAAACCAAAATTTAAGCAGATTGATTTCGCATGCCCAATGTGCAAATAACCATTTGGCTCCGGTGGAAAGCGCGTTACAACCGCTTGATGCTTACCTGAAGCCAATTCGTCGGTAATCAGTTGTCTGATAAAATGTGCGCGTTTTTCATTGACGTCTGTCATACTGTTAACCTCTCTTTATCCATAGCGCAGCGCATGTTGTGAATGAGTGTAGCACCCTCAGCAATGCCATCTTCTTTTGCAACGTAGGATGAATACACCTGACCAACCAGTGCCGCACCTACAATAACCCCATCTGCAAAAGCTGCAACATGTGCCGCCATCTCTGGTGTTTTGATGCCAAAACCGACCATGATGGGCAAGTCAGTTTGTGTTTTTCGGTGTTTATAGTGCGTTTGCACCGATGCTAAATCAAACGTGTCGGACCCCGTTACGCCTTTAAGAGACACATAATAGAGATATCCACCTGCATGATTTTTTATCAGCGTCATTCGTTCATCTGAGGTAGTTGGTGAACATAAATAAATAAGATGTAACCCCGCCGCTTTAAAACAAGGCGCAATATCGTCACTTTCTTCAGGGGGCAGGTCCACAATGATCATACCATCCACACCAGCAAGGTGAGCCTCGCGTGTGAATTGCTCATAGCCATATTGTTCAATCGGGTTAAGATAGCCCATGAGCACCAATGGCGTATTCGCATCGCGCTTACGAAATTCGCGCACCATGTCTAAAACATCCTTTGAGGTGATTTGATGTACAAGTGCTCGCTCCATCGCCGCTTGGATCACAAGGCCTTCTGCCATAGGATCAGAAAAAGGGATGCCAATTTCCAAAATATCAGCACCCGCCTTCACCAAAGCATGCATTAAATTTACCGTTACTTGAGGCTCAGGATCACCCGCCGTAATATAAGGGCTTAGCATTTTTTTACCCTGCGCCTGACAACCTGCAAGCGTTTTGTCTATTCGATTCATACTGATATACCATCCAAATGCGCCACCGTGTGCATGTCTTTATCCCCACGGCCTGATAAATTGACAATAATGTGTTGTTCAGGTGTCATGCGTTTCGCTAACTTCATTGCATAAGCAAGCGCATGGCTTGATTCAAGTGCAGGAATGATACCTTCCACGCGGCAGAAGGTACGAAACGCGGCCAAAGCCTCATCGTCGTTAATAACCACATAGTTAACGCGCCCTGTGTCTTTTAAATAAGCGTGCTCAGGCCCTACCCCGGGGTAATCAAGCCCCGCAAACACCGAGCGAGTGCCTGTTACTTGCCCATTGTTATCACATAGTATGTACGTTCGGTTGCCATGCAAAACGCCTGGCTTACCCACTGACACTGACGCAGAATGCTGACCGGTTTCAATGCCGAGCCCACCCGCTTCTACACCATACATGCTTACAGATGCATCATTTATAAAGGGGTGAAACAAACCAATGGCATTAGACCCACCACCAACGCATGCCACCAAGGCGTCTGGTAACCGACCGGTTTTATCAAGACATTGAGCGCGTGCTTCCTGTCCAATAATGGATTGAAAATCACGCACCATCATTGGATAAGGGTGAGGACCTGCTGCGGTACCAATAATGTAAAACGTGTTATCAATGTTACTGACCCAATCTCGCATCGCTTCATTAAGCGCGTCTTTTAGGGTTTTTAAACCCGCCGTAACAGGAATAACCGTCGCGCCTAGCAATTTCATTCGGTACACATTGCTCGCTTGACGCTTGATGTCTTCAGAGCCCATGTAGACCACACACTCCATACCGAGCTTCGCGGCAACAGTTGCCGAAGCAACGCCATGTTGGCCGGCACCCGTTTCAGCAATGATACGGGTTTTTCCCATACGCTTTGCTAACAACGCTTGCCCCACAGTATTGTTGATTTTATGAGCGCCCGTATGGTTTAAATCTTCACGCTTCAAATGTATTTGGGCCCCACCTAACTCGTTACTTAGGCGCGCGGCATGGTAAAGAGGGGTAGCCCGTCCTACGTATTCTTGCAATTCAAAGGCAAATTCACTTAAAAATGAAGGGTCTGTTCTGTATTTTTCATAGACCTCTTGGAGCTCTTCCAATGCGCTTATCAACGTATCAGCAACAAATCGGCCGCCATAAACACCAAAATGACCTTTTTCATCCGGACTCTTTCGCTCACTCATCCTCTTCCCCATAATGCTTCAACAAATTTATTCATTTTTTCAACATTTTTTATTCCCGGTGAGGATTCAATTCCACTACAAACATCCACCGCATAGGGCGAACATCGCTTAACCGCTTCCTGTATATTCTGAAGACGAAGTCCCCCTGAAAGAATAACAGGCATGTCCAGTGTCGGAACGTTGTTCCAATCAAAGGGTTTCCCGGAACCACCACGGTGTGTGGTAGAAGGGGCATCTAACAACACCCAAGGCGATAGCATGCAGCACATCAGCTGAACGACGCATTCCACACATTTCCAAGCGAGTTCGAGAATAAATCACATGCCCCCTAAAAGGAACATCGGCCCAGTAATCGCTTGGCTCACTGTATATTCTGGGGGATAATG
>Ga0247836_1008530_pt1 | contig 10334 bp, 8 predicted proteins | sample LaCruzMarch2015__4_FD_187116 | JGI IMG/M metagenome (GOLD analysis project Ga0247836, IMG submission 187116) | Freshwater microbial communities from meromictic Lake La Cruz, Castile-La Mancha, Spain - LaCruzMarch2015_14m | ecosystem: Environmental > Aquatic > Freshwater > Lake | place: Spain...
CGCACCATCATCCTGACGCGCGAAGCGCAGACCACTTGGGCCGCGGAGACGATCCAGGCGGAGGCCCGCTCATGATCGCAAACCCTGGCCCGGCGCACCCGCGCAGTACACGTCAAGGCGCCACGACGCCGGGAAGACCATGAACGAAGGCTTGATGCATTTCCTGTCCCAGGGCGGTTACGCCCAATTCGTGTGGGGCGCCTATGGCATGGCCCTGCTGCTGCTGGTCGGCGAGGTGATCGGTTTGCGTCGCGGGCGGCGAACTATTTTGGCGCGGCTGAGTCGATTGTTGCGGTTAGGCACTCCGCCGGACCACCCGCGAGATCACGAGTGAGGCATTTCATGAAGGCACGACAGAAACGGCTGGTCCTGGTCAGTGTGGCGATCATCGGCGTCGGCGCCGCCGCGGCGTTGGCCCTGAGCGCACTGCAAAGTAATATCTCCTACTTTTTCAGCCCCTCCCAGGTGATGGCCAAAGAGGCGCCGGCGGATCATGTGTTCCGCCTTGGGGGTCTGGTTTCCCAGGGTTCGGTTCAGCGGGCGGAGAACGGGCTCACCGTCACCTTCGATGTGACCGATCTGGCGCAAACCGTCAAGGTTTCCTACACCGGCATCCTCCCCGATCTCTTCAAAGAGGGTCAGGGGGCCGTGACCCGCGGACGGCTGGGCCCGGATGGGGTCTTCTATGCCGAAGAGGTACTGGCCAAGCACGATGAGGAATACATGCCGCCCGAGGTCGCCGACAGCCTCAAAACCGAACATGCGCAGGGGCTGACACAAAGCCTGAGCACCCCTTCGGCCGCTACCTCTCAACAAGCCGCGGTGCAGCCTGCCGACCCGCGAACGGTGACCCGATGATTCCCGAACTCGGCCATTTCGCCCTCATCCTGGCCCTGACGCTGGCCGTCACTCAGGCGATCGTTCCACTTTGGGGCTCCTTCAACGGCCGGCGTTCCTGGATGGCGATGGCCCGGCCGCTCGCCTGGGGTCAACTGACCTTCCTGAGTGTCGCGTTTCTCTGCCTGGTTCAGGCCTTTCTGACCGATGACTTCTCGGTGGTCTACGTGGCCACCAATTCCAACAGCCTGCTGCCGACCGCCTACAAGGTGTCCGCCGTCTGGGGCGCGCACGAGGGTTCGTTACTGCTGTGGGGGCTGTTGCTCGCCGGTTGGGGCGCGGCGGTCGCGCGCTTCAGCCGCAACCTGCCGCTGCCGATGATCTCCCGCGTCATCGCTGTACAGGCGATGATCGCCATCGGCTTCCTGCTCTTCATGCTGCTGACCTCGAACCCGTTCGCACGCATCTTCCCGGCCCCCCTTGAAGGCCGAGACCTCAATCCGCTGCTCCAGGACTTTGGTTTGATCATTCACCCGCCCATGCTCTACATGGGTTACGTGGGCTTCTCGGTGGCCTTCGCGTTCGCCATCGCCGCACTGATCGGCGGGCAGCTCGACGCGGCCTGGGCTCGCTGGTCGCGGCCCTGGACCACGGTCGCCTGGATCTTCCTCACCATCGGCATCGCGCTCGGTTCCTGGTGGGCCTACTACGAGTTGGGCTGGGGCGGCTGGTGGTTCTGGGACCCGGTCGAGAATGCCTCGTTCATGCCCTGGCTGGTCGGCACCGCGCTGATCCACTCGCTGGCCGTGACCGAGAAGCGCGGGGCCTTCAAGAGCTGGACGGTGCTGCTCGCCATCGCCACCTTCTCACTCTCGCTGCTCGGCACCTTCCTGGTGCGTTCAGGCGTTCTGACCTCGGTCCACGCCTTCGCCACCGACCCGGCGCGCGGCTCCTTCATCCTCGCTTTCCTGGTGATCGTCATTGGCGGTTCACTGGCGCTCTATGCCTGGCGCGCCCCGACGGTCTCCGGCGGCGGCCGCTTCGATCTGCTCTCGCGCGAGAGTTTCCTGTTGGTCAACAACCTGCTGCTGGCGGCCCTGGCCGCGCTGGTGCTCTTCGGCACCCTGGCACCGCTGATCTATGAAGCGGCCGGCTGGGGCAAGATCTCGGTCGGCTTCCCCTGGTTCAACACCATGTTCGTGGCGATCTCGCCGCTGCTGGTGCTGGCCATGGGTATCGGTCCACTGACCCGCTGGAAACACGATGAACCGGCCCGCCTCCTGCGGCAACTGTGGCTCGCGCTCGGTGTCGGCCTGGCCGTGGGAGCGCTCGCCGTCACCGACCTGATCCTGCCCGGCAACCTCTACGTCAGCCTCGGGCTGGGCCTCGCGGCCTGGCTGATCAGCACCCACCTGATCGCCTTGGGTGAGCGCCTTTGGCATCGCGGGTTCCAAGGCCTGGTCGCGGACCTGGGCGGCCAGGGCCGCAGTTGGTACGGCATGTGGCTGGCCCATCTTGGCATCGCCGTGTTCATCATCGGTGCCACGCTGGTCTCCAATTACGGCAGTGAGACCGATGTCCGGATGGCCCCGGGGTCAACGCACGAGGCCGCCGGTTACCGGTTCCAGTTCAACGGCGCCCAACCCGTCATGGGTCCGAATTATCGGGCTCAGCGGGGGGAATTCCTGGTGTTCCAGGGCGACCGTCAGATCGCGGTCCTGCACCCCGAGAAGCGCGCCTACCTGACAGGGGGGATGCCGATGACCGAGGCCGGGATCGATCCGGGCCTGCTGCGCGACCTCTATATCTCGCTCGGCGAACCGGTGGGTACCGCGGGTGATTGGGCGGTGCGTCTCTACTACAAACCGTTCGTGCGCTGGATTTGGCTCGGCGGCATTCTGATGGCCCTGGGCGGGCTGCTGGTCATCAGCGACCGACGCTACCGCACCGAACGCCGGACCGCGACCGTACCGACCGTAGCGGCCGGCACGCCGGTACCGGCCTGACGCCCGACCGCGGCGCGCGTGGCGAATGCGCGCGCCTGGCGGGCGCCGCGGCGCGGCGGCCCGCGGCAACCGACCGACATTGAGGATCGATCATGGCACGTTCCACCACCAGTTATCTGGTGCCCTTGGGCCTCTTTCTGGCGCTGGCCGCCTTGCTGTTCTACGGGCTGTCACTGGACCCGCGCAAGGTGCCCTCGCCCCTGGTGGGTAAGCCGGCCCCGCCCTTTACCCTGGAATCACTCAAAGAGCCGGGAACACAGATCAGCTCGGACATCCTCAAGGGGCAGGTCTCGCTGGTGAATGTCTGGGCGTCCTGGTGTCCGTCCTGCCGCCAGGAGCACGGCGAACTGGTGCGCATCGCGCGCGATTCGGACGTTCAGTTGATCGGCTTCAATTGGAAGGACGAGCGCCCGGCCGCCCTGGAGATGCTGAGCCGTTTCGGCGATCCCTACACCCTGAGCGTCTTCGACCCGGACAACCAGGCTGGGATCGACTGGGGGGTCTACGGGGCTCCGGAGACCTTCGTGATCGATGCCGAGGGCATCATCCGCCATAAGCGCATCGGTCCCATCGACGGCAAGGTCTGGGCCGAGGAGATCCTGCCGGTGATCCAGCAATTCTCGCCGAAAGGCGAGCCCGTCAATGCCGCAAACCAACACTGATCCTTTGTTTTCAATGAGCAGTAACCATCTGATCGGCAAAACACTCCGGTCCGCCGCACGCGCCGGTGTCCTCGCCGGCGCGCTCGTCTGCGGCGGCGGCGCCGCCGCTTACACGCTACAGGAATTCACCTTCGACAGTCCGGCTCAGGAGCGGACCTTTCGCGACCTGACCAGTAAACTGCGCTGCCTGGTCTGTCAAAACGAATCGCTGGCCGGCTCCCAGGCGGATTTGGCCCAGGACCTGCGCAAGGAGGTCTACGGCATGCTGCGCGAGGGGAAAAGCCAGGATGAGATCATCACCTTCCTGGTGGACCGCTACGGGGATTTCGTGCTCTACCAGCCACAGATCAAACCCTCCACCTATCTTCTGTGGTTCGGTCCCTTCGTCCTGATCGGCGTGGGGGGTTGGCTCCTGCTGCGCGCCCTGAAGGCCAAAAAGGCTGAACCCGAACCGGAAACCGACGCCGCCGAGCGCGCCCGCCTCCACCAACTCCTCGCCGCTGCCGAGCCGCACGACCAAGCCAAATGATTATTTTCTGGATACTTGCGGCCGGGCTCACGGGCCTGGCCATCCTCTTCATCGCCCGGCCCTTACTGAGCGGCCTCGCGAGCGATCCATCGCCCAGCCAGTCCGAGCTGAATCTCCAGATCGCCCGCAGCCGCCTGGCGGAACTGGATGCCGACCTCGCCGCGGGCGTGCTCGATCAGGGCCAATCCGCTGCCGCGCGCAAGGACCTGGAGCGCGAACTGTTATCCGACCTGCATGACTGCGAGTTGCAAGGGGACCAGGCCCCCGGCTCGCCGAGCTCGACCGGCGCCCGCACCCCGGACGAGCGCGCACACGCGGACCGTGCACCCTGGCTCGCACTCGTATTGATACTCGCCGTGCCGACAGCGGCCGTACTGACGTACCTGGAACTGGGTGATCGCGCCATCATTCCGCGTATCGAGAACGCCGTGGTTGCCGCGGTCGCACCGACCGCTGAACACGCCGTCGGACCCGAGGGGCAATCCTTGCCGTCACTCGACACCCTGGCGCAGGGGCTCGCCGAGCGGATGCAGCAAAATCCGGACAATCTGGAAGGCTGGCTGATGCTCGGGCGCACTTACGTTGCCATCGACCAGCCGGCGAAGGCCCTGGAAGCCATGGAACGAGCCTATCAGTTGGCCCCCGACAATGCCGGAGTGATGGTCGGTTATGCTGAGGCGCTCGCAGCAAACAACGGTAACCAACTCGACGGTCAACCGGCTGAACTGATCCAGGCGGCACTGGAGCGTGAACCGGACAACGCCAGCGCACGCTGGCTCAGTGGGATGCTGGCCTTTCAGCAAGCGCGCTTCGCCGAGGCCGCGGCAACCTGGCAGGGAATCCTGACTGAGCTGGACCCAGCCGGCGAGGATGCCGTTCAGATGCGCGAGATGATTACCGAGGCGCGCCGTCGCGGCGGCCTGCCGGAAGCGCAGAGCGGTGCCCAGAGCAGCGCGGCGCCCGGCGGAAGCGGAATCAGTCCCGCGCTGCCGCCGGAGGCGCCGGCGGCAGCGGCTGCGCAGGCCCAGGTGAGCCAGGCCGACCCCGCGCAAGACACCCAGGCATCCGCGGCAAGCCAGGGGCCCCGCATCCAGGTCAGCGTCAACCTCGCCCCCGAGCTCGCCGCCCAGGTCAATCCGACCGACACCTTATTCATCTATGCCCGCGCCGCGGCCGGCCCGCCGATGCCCCTCGCGGTAAGCCGGGTCACCGCCGCGGATTTACCGGCCACCGTCACCCTGGACGACAGCTCCGCCGTGGTACCGGCCATGCGCCTTTCGAGTTTCCCGCAGGTGATCGTCGGAGCGCGCATTTCCAAGTCCGGACAAGCGACTCCCGGTCAGGGCGACCTGGAAGGCCAGGTCGGCCCGCTCGCTACCGCGACGCCCCAGTCGGTTGCGGTGACCATCGATCGCGTCCGGCCCTAAGGCGACAACGATTCCACCGTGACCCACAGACGTCAGTTGTCGATCTTTTGATAGGTCCCGACCAGGGTCGCGTGGGTCAGGATGTGTTCATCCATGGCAAGCAGCAACTCGTCCTTTGACGGATAGCTCAAGGCAGCAGGCAGTCGGGTGTCTAGGGCGTACAGGCGAAAAAAATAGCGATGCCGGCCCACGGGCGGGCACGGCCCCCCATAGCCGGTGCGTCCCCAGCTATTGAGCCCCTCGGCGCAGCCCGCGGGAAGCTCGGCGGGAGTCACCCCCGCCGCGAGTCGGTGCGTCGTCACCGGCACGTTGTACAGAATCCAGTGATCCCAGACCATCCGGGGCGCGGCCGGGTCTGGGGCATCCGGGTCGTCGACGATCAGGACCAGGCTCGCGGTATCATCCGGCACGCCAACCCAGTAGATTTCCGGAGAGCAATCCTCCCCCTCACAGGTATACTTGGGCGGAATCTCACCACCGTCATCGAATGCTTCAGACTTGAGAACCAGAGTCATTTTCTGCCTTCCGGTATGTGCTAAGGTAACCTAGTAGAATCATCATCAATGGATGGATATCGGGCGCCCCGCGGGGAGCCCCTAAGCAACGATGTGGGGTCAAAAATTCACGATTTAGTTCCCGATGATCGACACGCCGGCCCTGACGCGGTGACCCCTCACCGCCGGGCCGAACGCCGAACCTGAATATAGATCATGAGGCTGCAACGATGAAACAATTTGCGCCATACTGCGATCATCGGTTCATAGAGACAAAATCGCCCTAGAGACGGTTTTACCACTCCCTAGCTGTGCGTCCTTCGGCGGCCTAATGGCCGCCTTTTTTTTTCTTAAGCGTGGCGTTGGGGGTAGTGTATCGTCCAGCGTCGCCCCTGCGGCCATGGACCCAACCGTTTGGGCTTGGCTCCTGATTGCCCCCGATCGGCCATGCCCCTCAGGCCGGGCGTCCAAAGCGAAACCGGTTGCCCGACTCCACCATCTCGCGGATGGCGCGCCAGGCCTGTTCGGCGTTGCCATCCCGCTCCAGGGCCGCCTCGTACAGCATGCGCAGTTCCAGGGGCAGGTCGGTACCGAAGGTCAGGGGGTTGTCGGTGTTGGCCAGGATCGGCAGCCGGTCCTTGAGTGCCAGCAGGGGGTGGTCCACCAGGGATGGGATACCGGTAATGGTGAGATTGCTCAGTGGGCAGGCCTCGACCGCCACATGGCGCCGGGCGAGCAGGTCCACCAGATAGCCCTGGAGGTTGCGCAAACGCAGGGCCTCCTGTTCCCGATCGGCCTTGGTGGCCCGGAAGGGATAGGGCTGGTGGGGCAAGGGGAACTCGTCCTCCCGGTCGAGCAGCCCCAGGTACCGCTCCAGCGCCCAATTGACATGGGGTTGGGTCCAGAGCCGGTCGCAGTCGCTCGCCCGGTAGCGGTCGACACCCGACCAGGCCACCGGAAAGCCGCGTGATCGCAGCACCAGGTTTGGGCAGTGGAGCGCGCAATAGAAGTCGTACCACTCGCGGGCGGTGCGCGGCCGCTCCGGCGACTGGTCACCAGTGCCGAGCAGGGCCTCGCCCACCACGGCAATCTCCTGGGCGAGCCGCTCGCGCATCCCCGGGTCCATCGGCACCCGGCCGGTGGCCGCCAGCCCCCATTCCCACACCAGGTCGAACAACAGCCAGTCCAGTCGGCTCACAATCATCGGCACGCGCCCCTGCCACTCGCTCGGGTCCAGGCCCAAGGCCAGCCCATGGCCGACCCGGTCGCCTTCCTCCCAGGGGAAGAACTCCATGACCTCGCCGATGTGACGCAGCCCCTGGGCGAGGTGTACGAAATCCTCGCCCGCGTGGAAGGTGTAGCCGAAGCCCCGGCAACCCGGGCAGCGCGGGGCCAGGTGTTGCCGCCACCAGTCCCGCAACTCGACAAAGGCCGGCAGATAGAACCAATTCGGGCGTGCCAACTCGCGCCCGGCCACGTCCAGCCCCACCAGGAAGCGCGGCAGGCCGCGCGGGGCCTCGATCTCCATCAGGGTCTGCAGATCGCTGATGTGTTTGCGCAACTCCATCATGGCCCGGTCCACGCCGCCCCCCTTGGCAAGCGTGTCCCACTTCACGGCGTGGACCACCAGCGACAGGCTGGCTCCCGCCCCGCCCCCGGCCTCCGGCCCGCCGGCCATGGTCTCGGCGACCTGGAGCATCTCATGGAGCACCGCAGGCGGGTCCGGCACGATGCGCAACTCCAGGTGGCGCAGCCGCCCGAGCGGGTTGAGGTGACGCATCAGTTCCGCCGGGTCCGCCTGGACCCGCTGACGCAGGGCCGTAATGGCCTTGGAGCGCTGATAGACGTCGGTGAAGAAGCCCAGGCCCTCGAGCCCCGGATCGTCAATGAAATGACGGTGGAAGCCCGCCCGCACCCGGGCATAGAACCACCAGAGCGCATCGAATAGGGCCGGTAGTTCGGGGTCGGCATCGATGGCGACCCGTGACTCCACCAACAGCCAGGGCTCCTCCACCGGGGGCAGATTCAACTGGAGCCACAGGGACTGGAAACCGCGCAAGGTCTCGGTCCAGAAGAACTCGGGCTCTTCGTCGAGAAAGTCGTCGAGCCTCAGGAGGCCGTTGCGATCGAGACGCCGGGCAACCGCGAGGATGTCCGCCCAAAAGCCCCGCCAGCGGTCCAGGGCCAGCAGGGACAGGATGCGGCGCACCGCCGCGGCCATCGCCAGGAGCGGGGTATCGCGCGCCAGGGCATGCTGGGGACCGGGCTGATGCAGGAAAAACCGGCAGTCCCGATCCAGCGCACCGAGCAGGTGTGGCCAAACGAACTCGGCGCGCAGTGCGGACCCGGCGTGCACATGACAATCGGCCAGCCCCGCCCCCCTGGGCTCCCCCTGCTCCAGCAGGTCGGACAGAGGGCGCATGGCCGCGTCATCCACCACCAGACCGGCGGCGATCAGGGGTCGCCGTGTCGCCGGCGGCAGGGCCGACACCAACAGGCTCGGCAACAAATCCGGTCCGACCCGCAGGCGCACCAGGTGGGCCAACTGTAGGGTCTCCAGCCGGGTCAGACCGAGCGCAAGAACATCTCCGCGGGGGCTGAGCTCCAGCCGGTCCCCGTCCGGGCGCAGGAAGCCGTTCGCGAGGCGCCGATAGTGGGTCGCAAGCCCCACCGGGTCGTCGGACCGCGGCCAGACCTGCGCCAGCAGGGCCTGGGCGAGTTCCTTGCCGATCCCATGCACGCGCTCGCGCTCGAACAGGTTCAGCCAGCGTTGCTCGATCGTCGCGGGATGCAGCGAGGGGTCTGGGGGACCGGCATCGCCCTTGGGGATGAGCCGCACCAGGCCCGGCCGTAGAGGCCAGAGCCAGGCCTCGTCCTCGATCGGCAGGGTGGCGAGGCGGGCGAGCAGAAAGAGTCGGGAGTGGTCGACCGGCATGGGTCAGTCGCTGCCTCGGTAGGGGCTTGAGCCAGGATCGCGGACTGTGCCGGGATGGTTGGATTGCCTGGTCCAGGGCGGGCGGGTGCGCGGCACGGTCGGGGCGTCCTTAAGGGCTTGGGTCGCCCATGGGGGTTCCGATCGCGTCCGCGGAACCCGGCCCCACGGTGGGGGTACCGTACTCAGTGAACTCCTGGCCCGGAGCGTCGATGGCTCCAACCTCTGCGCTAGCGGCCCCAGCCAGGCGGATCCCGACCTGGAATGCGCGCCTCATCCGACTCCCCTTCTGCTGCTCAAAGACCTTAAGTTCGATCTCATCCACGAGGCCGCCGATGTTTTGGCGCAGGAGCGGGCGTTCTTGGGCCAACTCCCGCGCGGTGAGCCCCAGCACCAAGTCTTTCACTCGGGACGCGCTCAGTCCACAGGCGCGGAAGGGGCTGTTTCCGCCTTGCTCCGCACGCATCAGGAAGCGAAAGAGCCCAAGCTCCACCCACTCCGCAAGGATCCCATCCCCATCGGTGATGTCCTTGAAATAGGCCCCTTGGAGTCGCCGCAGGATGGCATCGATCCCGAGGTTGGTCTGGGTCTCAGGATCGAGCCGCCCGAGGGGCGCGGGCTCCTCCGTCAGGGGGTCCATGCGCCCGATCTTGATCGCCGCTTCCACCAAATGGAACAGGAGTAGGAGTTGCTGTTTCCCCACCGCTAGCCCCGGATCGAAGACAGCGACTTGATCCCAGTACCGGGTGAAGATGAGCCACTGGATTGGCCAGCGCCAGGCGGGTATAGGGAGACAATAGAGGCCGCCGGGGGACCCGCCTGCCACGGCCAGCGGATAGAAGGTCTCGAACAGTAGCCGGGTATCGCCGACATCCAGATCGATCGGGCCCGTCGCCGCTGCCGTTGGCTCGACGGGGCCGAGTCGGTCGATACCGAGGCTCGGGAGATGGAGCCCGGGCAGCACGTCGGCGAACTTGGGGCGTTGCAGCTCGCGCAGGGCCAAGTAGGCCAGGGTGAGCACAGGCGGCAGAAGGGCCGGGGTCTCGTACGGGCGGCGGATTCGAAGCGCGATCTCGTGACCCGCGAAGAGATACAGGCGCGGGGCCCCTTCCACCGATCCGGGATAGGCCCCGGGCGCTGGGCTCAGGACCCGCCATGGGGTGACCTCGATCACCACCGCCGTATTGGTCAATGACTGAGCGATGGCGCGTCCACCATCCGACGCCTCGCCGGCCTGGGATTGGTATGCGGCCAGTTGGTCACTCGCCAGATCCCAGACAAAGAGTCGGGCGAATCCGGTCAGGACCTCACGTCTCGCCCGGTCCAAGTCTGGCGCCCCCTGGACTGGGACGCGGCGCAGGACGATGTCATAGGCCTGCTCCAAGAGTCGGGGATTCCCGCTCAGGACGGATGCGTAATGGGACAAGGTCGCAGTCCCCTTGATCGC
>Ga0247836_1008534_pt1 | contig 10328 bp, 7 predicted proteins | sample LaCruzMarch2015__4_FD_187116 | JGI IMG/M metagenome (GOLD analysis project Ga0247836, IMG submission 187116) | Freshwater microbial communities from meromictic Lake La Cruz, Castile-La Mancha, Spain - LaCruzMarch2015_14m | ecosystem: Environmental > Aquatic > Freshwater > Lake | place: Spain...
CTACGATAAGGTAGAAGTGACTTTTGACGTCGAAGGCGGCGGTAGCGACCATGCTGATGTGTATTGCTATTGGATCAATCGAAGCACCCACACCATGGATTACCTATCCTATTCCACTGGCGGGCCACGCTTTAGAAAAGCGACCAAAAAGGCCACTGTTGGCGGAATTGTTGTCCAGGATTACGAAAACTACGAGATCAAAGACACCACCTTGGCTACCCGCGATTACGACGAGGTATTTAAAGCGGGCAAGGCAGTGCTGCTGTCAAAAATTGAACACACGAATTTGGTTTCGCACAAATAAGGTTTCACCATGCTGGCTGCCTACTACGAACAATTCCGTGGCCCCATCCAATTGGCCACCCTACCCGACCCCACTCCTGGCGCAGGAGCAGTGGTAATCCGCGTGCATGCCACCGGCATTTGCCGCAGCGATTGGCATGGCTGGCAAGGCCACGACTCGGATGTGCACCTGCCTCATGTACCCGGACACGAACTGGCCGGAACCATCGAGGCCGTTGGTGCGGGCGTTCGCAAATGGCGGCGAGGCGATCGCGTTACCGTGCCATTTTGTGTGGGTTGTGGCGATTGCCCGCAATGCCACCAGGGCCAGCAACAAATTTGTGACCATTACTTCCAGCCTGGATTCACCGCCTGGGGCTCGTTTGCAGAATACGTAGCCATCGATCATGCCGATCACAACCTGGTGCGTTTGCCAGATGAAATGGACTTTACGACCGCCGCAGTCCTGGGCTGTCGCTTCATTACGGCCTGGCGGGGAGTCACCGCGCAAGGTCGGGTACAAGGTGCAGAATGGGTAGCCGTGTATGGCTGTGGTGGCGTAGGCTTGTCGGCCATCATGATTGCCGCTGCGTTTGGCGCACAGGTGATTGCAATAGATATCGATGAAACAAAACTGGCCCTCGCCCGCGAATTGGGTGCGGTAGCTGGAATCAATGCCCGATTATCGGATGACGTGGTTGGAATGGTACGCGAAATCAGCAAAGGCGGTGCACACCTGTCGGTAGATGCCTTGGGCAGTCACGAAACTTGCCGCAATTCGATTCTCAGTTTGCGCAAGCAGGGGCGTCATGTACAACTGGGTTTGCTCTCCGGGAGCGAGGCCAATCCTCCCCTGCCCATGGGCGCCGTAATTGCCAACGAGCTGGAGATCATCGGCAGCCACGGCATGCAAGCCCACAAGTTTCCAGGCATGCTGGACATGATCGTCTCCGGGAAAATTCACCCCCAACGGATGCTGGGGAAAGTGGTCACCCTGGAACAGGGCATCCAGGAACTGATGGACCTGAATTCGTTTAAGGGAACGGGAGTGACGGTGATTGGGTTTTGACCTGCTTTTATGGGGAGAATTTTTGAAAAAATCACAATCCATACCGCCGCACCAACCAAATCGTCGGTACCGCAATGGCCCGCGTCATTGCCCAGGGCAAGCGACGGAAAAAGGGCAGGTGCCGATCGTAAACCAGATTGAACTCTAAAAAAGCCTGTGCGCCGCGCAAGCGTTTGAAATGGGCAGCGCCTGAACTCATGTTGAGCAACATGCCTTGTTTTTCGGCTTCGAGCATGGTTTCCATGGTGAGCAAGCGGTACAAACCTTCTTTTTGCGGGTACGATTGATCGTAACCAATCAAGGGGTTGATCATCACGCCGCCCAGGGTAAAATAACCAGTGAATGCCACGATTTTTTCTCCATGCCACAGCGCTTTGATGCGGATGATGCCGCCCGAAAACAAGTGCTGAATAAATTCCAAACTGTACTGCGGATTGAGCCGCGCATATTTTTCCAAATACAACTGATTGTACAATTCCAGGATGCGCTCAAGGTGAGCTTCCTCCCCAACTTGCAGCTCAGACCAACGCAAGTGCTTTTGCTTTTTGGCCAATCGGGTGTCAATTTCCAGCGCGCGTTTCAGACGGTGAGCACCTTCATGTGCACGCAAGAGGTACACCTGTCGGCTGAATACGGCCTTATACCGCAGTTTTTTCAAGGCTTCAAACCAGGCAGGATAAACCTCAGGGCAAATGGAGCGAAAAACCAGGGCTCGATCGGGGAATTGTTTCAGCAGAAATTGGTGCATGGCATCCAGATCGTAGTCGACGGTTTGGGGATATAAATTTGTAGAGAAAAGCAGGTTGTCGATCAAAACGACCTGGTCAAATTTTGCGCTACGGCATATTTTGCCCAACAAGTCAAATACTTTATTGGCCAGGATATTGAGCCAACTCAGCTTGCCCAGTTCCAGTGCTGTTTCATAGCGGCCATAATCTACGTATTGCCCATAGGGCGAGGCCACATAAGATTCATCAGGGAAAGTCACATTTTTATGTGGAAGAACGAGCCCGATTACTCGTGTACCAGTACTCAGCAACTGCACTTCAGCATGCACATTTTGAATGAGCTTATTGACTCCACGGTTCATCAAAGGCCAATAGAGGGCCTTGATCAATGCAGCATTCTCGGGATTTTCATCCAAAAAATCATTCAGGTTTTGTAAGCCGATCAAGGTAAAACCTGCGCTCATTCTCCTGATTTCCGCTTGGCCATTTGACCGAATTTCCATTCTCCCAACCAACTATTGGCCTTTTTCTCCGGTTGTAAATTGAACTTGGCGATGGTATTGTCGCGGATGTAGGCAGTAGCCTCCTCAATGCTATCCGTTGCGAGGTAGAGCTTCAGGTCATCGGGGGCAATCGCACCATAATTTTTCATCAATTCGATGTGCTCCAGGATTTCTTTGTGGTAAGTGGTATCGAAGATCACGATCGGGAAATCAAAAATCTTGTGGGTTTGAATCAGGGTGATGGTTTCAAAAAACTCATCGAGGGTACCAAAACCTCCCGGCATGATCACAAAGGCGTAGGAGTATTTGATCAACAAGGTTTTGCGCACAAAGAAATAGCGAATGGTCACCCACTTGTCCAGATAAGGATTGTGGTGCTGTTCCATTGGCAAGCGGATGTTGCAACCTACGCTGCGGCCACCTACGTCTTTGGCACCCCGGTTGGCGGCTTCCATGATGCCTGGGCCACCGCCAGTCATGATGGTAAAACCCAGTTTGGCCAATTCACCAGACAATTCGCGGGTCTTTTGGTAATCTTTGCTGTCTTCGCCAAAGCGCGCGGAACCAAACACAGTAATGCAGGGGCCTACAAAATGGAGCGCACGGAAACCTTTGATAAACTCAAAAAAGACTTTCAGGGTAAAACTGAATTCTTGCCAACGAGAGCGTGGACCTTCTAAAAACTGAATTTCGGTATTTGGCATGAGCTAAGTGATTTTTATTTTGGACTTGGAAAAGCTTGCAAAGGGAAGATTCAAAGCTAAGTTTTCACCTGCCAATGATAAGAAAATTAAAATTGAAAAAAAAAGGGTCATAAGTTTGAGTACTTATAACCCTCTAAATTTGTTAAAGCAGTTTGTTGTGGAAATGACCTTTATAGCTAAGATTACATTTAATTTCCGTTGCGCAACATGGAGTTTGTACCGGCTGGTGACCCATTTACATTGGCATCCATCATTAATGGCATTCCTTTCCCGTCCGTAATCACAATTTTTGTATTTGGTGATTTTGCCAATTCCATAAATGCTTCAATGGCTTTAAATTGCAGTAATTCCTGGGTCAGGCCCTGGCTTATGATGTTTTGGGCATCGCGAACACCTTGTGCCTGAATTCGCTTGCGTTCTGCTTCACGCTGCTCCTGTTGTAAAACAAATTCCATGCGTTGTGCACCTTGTTCGGCCTCCAACTTCTCCTCAATGGCTCTGGCAAGGCTTTTGGGCAACTGGATGCTTTTTAGCAATACAGACTCCACCTTGATGCCTTTCTCATTCAGTGTTTTGTCCATCAGTATACGAATTTGTTCTTCAATTTGGGCGCGTTCTCCAGTATGCATATCCTTGGCAAAAAATCGCGAACTAACATCTGCAACTGATGAACGAAATACAGGCAGGATGAGGTTTCTTTCAAAATCAGGGCCGATTTGTCGCAGTACATCTGCTGCCCTATTGCCCTGGACATTGTACAAGATGGAAACCTCAGACAGGATCGTAAGCCCTTCTTTGGAAGGAATGCTCAGCGAAACTTCCAAATTTACGGTTTGTGTTGGTACTTTAATTACGGTTGTAACAAACGGATTGAAGAAGCGTAAGCCATCATTAATTGGGCGATCATTGTATTTGCCCAAAGTTCTGCGCACGCCCACTTCTCCCTGACGTACAACTGTACAACTGGCAGCCAAGCAAAAAACCACCAGACCTAAAGCAATTTGAGAAATGAGATTTTTCATGTTTGGTGAAATTAAAGTAAAGCTATTAAAATAGATTGTATTACTTTTAAACGATTGTTTTTTTTATTTGTTCAGCATATTCGTTCAATTAAATTATTTTTCACAAAATTTTAACAAAAAAAAGCACCAATCAGTTGGTTTATATTTTGGGAATAGACTGATCTAATGATGAGCACCATCAGGAACAATTGATTTTCGTGAATTTAGGCAGGAGAATCTAGAAGTGAATAGTTAAGGTGGGCAAAAGCAATTAGAACAAAAAAGGGGCTGAAGAACAATCCTTCAGCCCCCTCTGAAACTTGCAAAAAACGATAGTATGAATGAAAAAAAAAAGACTAATAGTTAAAAAAATAAAAGTAAAGCTATCAAAAATAAATTTAATACTATTAAGTTTATTGCATAAATTTTTGTTCACAAAATTTTCTAGAATTTTTAACTTTTTTCAAAAAATCTCTTCCATCAGGAAATGCGATCTAGCAACGCATGTGCCAGGCTCTCCAGTGCAACCCGATTGGCAGCAGGAATACTCAATGCACTCAGGTGGGCAAAGGCATCATTCTGGTATTGTTCTTTGGTTTCCTGCGCTTGTTGGCGAATGTTCATTTTATCAAGCAATGCCTTCACTGCACTAATTTTACTTTTTGCATCTACGGTCGGGGTACTCATCAGTGCGGATAAAGTACTTCGATCTTCATCGGTAGCCAATTCCTGAGCTTTGAGGATCAAGTAAGTCTTTTTGTTTTGTACAATATCTCCGCCTATCTGTTTGCCCACATCTGCGGCTTCGCCAAATGTATCCAGGATATCATCCTGCAATTGGAAGGCAAGGCCGATATTGCGCCCAAACTCGTACAAGTGCCGAACATCTTCGGGACTGGCACCAGCAGCAAGTCCAGCCATTTCCAGTGCTCCGGCAATCAAAACCGAAGTTTTGAGTTCAATCATGTGCAGGTATTCGGGGATGCTTACGTCGCTGCGCATTTCAAAGTCCATGTCCAGTTGTTGTCCTTCACAAACCTCGCGGGCAAGTCGGTTGAATACTTTCAAGATCTCAGTCATGCGATCAGGAGCATCGATCAGCAGCAAGTAGTCGTAGGCATAAATGAGCATGACATCTCCAGAAAGAATTGCCGCATTGAGGTTCCATTTGGTATGGACGGTTTCTTTACCCCGCCGCAAAGGTGCAGCGTCCATGATGTCGTCGTGTACCAGGGAAAAATTGTGGAATATCTCAATGGCATACGCCAACGGCAAGGCAGCTTCATAATTGGGATTGAACAATTCATAGCCCATCAACGCCAAAATCGGGCGCAGGCGCTTGCCTCCAAGATCCATAATGTAATTCACCGGGTCGTACAGTGTGCCGGGTTGCCCCTCGAAGGGATGTTGTTGGCGGTAAGCTTCAAAAGCCTGATAATACGATTCAACCATAGCAATTTAAGGTTTTAGGGGTGTTTAGTTATCAGGGGGTAAATATACAGTTCCTCGAAACAGGAATAGCCCTATCTTTGTTCTTGTTAAGCAAAATGAAGTTTAAAAATGGAAAATATTTTTGACCTGATCATCATTGGCGGTGGCCCAACGGGCATCAACTGTGGCATTGCCGCCACGGAAGCTGGCATTAGCCACCTGATTTTGGAAAAAGGAGTAATGGTCAATTCACTGTATAATTTTCCTGTCAACATGACCTTTTTTTCCACCTCCAAGTTGCTGGAAATTGGCGATACTCCTTTCATTTCACACAGCGACAAGCCCACCCGTCGCGAAGCCCTGGAATATTACCGCCGCTTGGTTGAAAAATACCACCTCAATTTGCACCTGTTTGAAGAAGTCCAATCGATGGAGCGCAACGCTGATCAGCTCTACCACATCCACACCAGCAAGGGCGATTATTTTGCCCATAGTGTGGTGGTAGCGATTGGTTTTTACGATACTCCTCGCCTGCTCAATGTGCCTGGCGAAGAATTGCCCAAAGTCAAACACTATTTTGATGACCCCCATCCTTACGTTGGCCAAAAGGTGCTGGTCATCGGAGCGCGCAACTCTGCTTGCGATGTGGCACTTGAGACCTATTACAAAGGCGCGGAGGTCACCATGGCCATACGTGGCGAAGCCCTGCACGACAAAGTGAAATACTGGATTCTGCCCAATATCGAAAACCGCATCAAGGATGGTTCCATCAAAGCGTATTTTCATACCCAGGTGTTGGAAATTCGTCCGCATGAGGTCGTTTTGGAAGGCCCGGATGGCGTTTTTACCATCGAAAATGATTTCGTATTGGCCATGACTGGCTATCAACCCAATTATCCTTTCCTTGCCAAGTTGGGCATCGCCATCGATCCAGCCGGAGATTGTTTGCCAATACATGACCCCGAAACCCTGGAAACCAACCTGCCCAATGTATACCTGGCCGGGGTAGTCTGTGCCGGAGCCCGCATCAACAAACTCTTTATCGAAAATACCCGCGATCATGGCGAGATCATCGCCAGACATGTGAAAGAAAAACTGGTTGATGCTTAAAAAATATTCTGCCCAAAGCTGTAACCTTTCTCAATATTCGCAGTATAACATTAAACAGACAACGAAAAACGTCCCTTTCATATCATTTGTTAAATAAATCTTGGAGCAAGCAACTATTCACTGAAACTTTGCATCATTCACATATGGACGACTATGCTTTGTCCGTTTGTATAATACTGAAACATTATTTACACACTCGACTAACCGAAAAAATTAGTAAATGAAACGCTTTCTAGGCTTAGGGATTATGCTGTTGGCCCTCAACATAATCTATGCCCAAAACCCGGCCAAAGTAACCATCAAAGGGAATGTTGTTGATACGTCCAATACTCCCGCCCCCTACCCCACTGTAATGCTGCTCAACCCTACAGATTCCAGTTTGATCAACTTTACCCGCGCTGACGAAAAAGGTGCGTTTGAATTCAAGAACCTGCGCAACGTACCTTATTTGCTGAAAATCTCGCTGCTCAGTTACCAGCCCCGCCAATTTATGGTACCTGCCCACGATAAAGAAATCAATGATTTGGGTCAGGTTAAGATCAAACCCATTTCGATGGAATTAATGGAAGTCGTTATCCGATCGGCCAAAGCCAACCTGAGTTTCCGTGGCGATACCATCGAATACGATGCCTCTACCTTTAAAGTACCACCGGGTTCTACGGTGGAAGACCTGCTGCGGCGACTTCCCGGGATCGATGTAGACGCCGATGGCAACATCAAATCACAAGGAAAAGACATCAGGAAAGTAACCGTAGATGGAAAAAGCTTCTTTGGCGACGACCCCAAAGCTGCCACCAAAAACCTGGGGGCAGAGACCATCTCCAAAGTGCAGGTGTTCAACGAAAAATCAGAACAAGCCCAAATAACCGGTGTAGACGATGGCAAAAAGGAAAAGGTAATGAACCTGGAACTCAAAGCCGAATTCAAAAAAGGAACTTTTGGCAAAATCACGGGAGCATTGGGTGACCAGGAACGCTGGGCCGCCCGCGGAAACTTAAACAACTTCAACACCAAAGAACAGTTTTCCATCATTGGCTTTGGCAACAACATCAACCAAACAGGCGTCAACTGGGAGGATTATGGTGAATTCAAAGGCCAAAATGCTTTCAATGATTACGACAATGGTGACTTTGGTTTCAATAGCGGCGGTGGACGGTTTTATTATTCCAGCGGAGACGGTGGCCTGACCAATCGATTTGACGGTCGGGGTTTCACCAAAAACTATGGCGGTGGAGCGAATTACAACTTTGACAACGGCAAAAAATCCAAGTTGAATGCCAGTTATACCTACAACCAAACCGATTTGAACCTGGATGAATTTGCTTTCCGGCAGACCTTCCTGCCTGACACCAGTTTTTTCAACAACGATACCATCAACCAAGGGGAGTTCCGCAACAACCACATCCTCAATTCACGCCTAGAACAAAAAATTGACTCCAACAACGTCATCATCATCAAGGCCAACGCCCGCATCAGCAATCAGGATGCAGCGAGCTTGCGAAACCAGTCTTTCTTGACTAGCCTGGAAAAAGCCAACAACCGCCTGTCAGTAGACAATAACTCCAACCGCGATACCTGGGGGCTGACCAGCTCGATGATTTTCCGGCACCGTTTCAAGAAAAAAGGACGCGCCTTTGCCCTGAGCGCGGCTTTCAACCAAAATCAAAACGACCTGAACGAAAACTTTACTTCACTGAATCGCTTTTTTAATGCCACTTCGTTCACCCAGCAAATCCGCCAATTGAACCGCGACAACAACGGCAACGACGAAGTCAAATCCAGTTTGTTGTACACCGATGCCTTGTCCAAAAAATGGTTCATAGAAACCTTTTACAATTTCAGTCAATCGAGCAGTGAGAATCAGCGCCGGGTCACCAACCCCGAACTGAACAATCAACTGATCGAAAACCTGAGCTTGTTTTCCGACAACCGGCTGTTGTACAATCGCCTCGGCACGGGCTTGCGCTATTCTCACGAGGGACTTAATCTCTCTTTTGGGCTGGCTGCGCTCCAATATGATTTGCATAGCGAGTTTTCGCGCGACAAAGGTCAGACCCTGGTTGCTCCTGCACTGGATCGTACTTTTACCCACGTAACACCCAATTTTGATTTGAATGTTGAGTTGCCCAATAACATTTACCTGAGTACTGCATACAACTACAATGTACAGGCGCCTCAGTTCAATGATTTGCGCCCGGTGTCCACTTACAACAACCCTTCCTTCCGCTCAGAAGGCAACCCCAATTTGACCCCGGAATTGTCCCACAACCTGTCCGCAGGGATCAACTATTGGGATCCAGCCAGCTTCAGCAGCATCAATGTCAATGTGGAATACAGTGCCAAGCAAAGTCAAATTGTATACAATCAAGTCATTCAGCCCGATGACCAATTGGGCCTACTGAGCATCACCCGCCCTGAAAACGTCAAGGGTGGCAATGAATTTTCGACCTTTTTCTGGCTCAACCGCCCGCTCATCAAAACCAAGTTGACCCTTTCGGCCAATGGAAACCTGAATTTCAGCAAAAACCCTGCCTTTGTCAACGGCATTGAAAACGAGACGACCAGCAAAGGCAGCAGTTTTGGCATTGACCTGAACGCAACACCGAGTCAAAAATTCATACTTTCTTTGGGTGGCAACCTGAATTTCACCAATATCAGTTATTCTATTCAGGAAAATCAGAACCAGAAAATCCGCAATTCCAGCATCGACGGCTCCCTAAAGTACCAGTTTGCCAAAAAATCCTTTGTGGAAAGCAACCTGGATTACAACATCTTCCGCAATGATCGCTTTGATTTCAAACAAGACATTCCGATTTGGAATGCCTCCGTACGCCAGTTGTTTGGCAAAGGCAACAAGATTGAAGTGCGTTTGGCCGCTTTTGACTTGCTCAACAAACGGAAATCCATCCGACAGAATGGTTCTTCCAACTATGTGGAGCGCAGAATTTCCAACACCCTGGCGCGGTATTTCATGCTTAGCCTGAGTTACAACGTGCGTGGATACGAAAGCAAATTGAAGAAAAATAACTGGTTTTAAAAAAACACCAATGAAAAAAATAATTCTCTTTTTCCTTTTACTTGGCCCAATTCTGGTCTTTTCGCAGGAAATGGAAGGCCGCATCCGTTACCTGGTTGTAAACAACTGGACGAAACAGATGGAGCACCTCGATTACCTCAGCAAACAGCAGCGAGAAAAAGTGGCCTACATGTGGGGCAATCGTTCTGAGTGGAAATCCTACAGCAATCTTTTTGTCAAAGCCAACCAAACGAAGTACGAAGCCTCAGAAGAGAAAGCCGAACCGGAAGACGAAGGCGGCTATTCCTGGCGCAAAGACGTGTTTTTTATGAAACGGGACTTTGACAAAAACACCCAGTACGATGGCCTAACCATGCTGGGCAAAACCTACCTCGTCGAAGACAGTTTAGCGGCTCCAAAATGGCGCATTCTGAACGACCTAAAAGAAGTGGCAGGACATGTGTGCATGAAAGCCTTCGCACAA
>Ga0247836_1008537_pt1 | contig 10322 bp, 8 predicted proteins | sample LaCruzMarch2015__4_FD_187116 | JGI IMG/M metagenome (GOLD analysis project Ga0247836, IMG submission 187116) | Freshwater microbial communities from meromictic Lake La Cruz, Castile-La Mancha, Spain - LaCruzMarch2015_14m | ecosystem: Environmental > Aquatic > Freshwater > Lake | place: Spain...
TCCGTGAGCCGGCGTATGCAGACGAGCGTAGCCATGGATGGCGCAGCGAAGTCGGAGTCGAGTGAGCGGAGGGCTGGAGGCCCGCAGCGAACGTCCGGCGATGGAGCGTGGGCAGCCCCGAGCCGGTTTGAGCGAGTTGAGGCACGACAGGCTGAAGCCTGTCCTACGTGACGCGTGTGACGGTCGCGGGGTGGTCGTTGCGCGTGAAGACGGCCCGCCACACAGGGGCGCCGGCGAGGCGGGTGCGGCGCTCGAAGTGGGTGTGGTAGTCGAGGTCGTGCTCTGCCGTGCGAGGCTCGATCGGAGCCGGCTCCGAGAACAGCCCGGTGGCCCGCGTGAAGTCGAGCGACTCGAGGAAGTATTCCTCGACGTCGGTCCACACGTGGAGTGTGCCGCCGCCGGGAAGCACACGGCCTGCGTGCCGGAGGAACGTCTCCGAGAGCACGCGACGCTTGCGGTGCCGGGCCTTCCACCAGGGATCGGGAAAGTAGACGTGGATCGCCGCCAGGCAGGCGTCCGGAAGCAGGCCGCGCACGAGCCACGTGGCGTCGCCCTGGATCATGCGGGCGTTGGAAGCCGCGCGGCGGGCGAGCCGTGAGGCACACAGGCGGGCATAGCCGACCGCGAGCTCGGCACCGAGAAAGTTGCGGTCGGGGCGGGCTGCCGAGGCGGTGTCGAGAAACAGGCCCTTGCCGCTGCCGACTTCGAGTTCGATCGGGGCCGTGGTCGGAAAGAGCGTGGCCGGGTCGAGCGGCACCGGCAGGTCGGCGAGCGCGACGAAGTGCGCCGAAAGGTCGAGCGTTGGATCGAGCTTCTTCGGGGGCCGGCGCGGCATCAGTGGGCCGACGCCCCGCCGGACGATTCGAGGAGAAAGTCGATCGGCAGGGGCACGCCCTTGATCACGCCGTCGACGACGATGCTCTCACGAACGACGCCCTGGAAGCGGCACACGATCATCGCCTTCGGCCGCACCCGGACCCGCTCCACGGCGATCACGAGGCGATCACCGGGAACCACGGGCTCTCGAAACCGCACGTCTTCCATGCCGCCAAACCCGATCAGCTTGGCATCGAGCAGGTTGTGCTTCTGCGTGTAGTAACTCGAGAGCTGGGCCGCCGCCTCGCACATGAGCACGCCCGGCATCAAGGGCATCACGGGGAAGTGCCCGCGCACCCAGAATTCATCGCGGGTGACGTCTTTGTAGCCCACGCACAGGCCGCGGGCCTGGTCCTCGTGGACGATCGCCGTCAGTTGCTCCATCTCGAACCGCTGCTTGTTCCAGCGGCGGATCTCGTGGATGTCGGCGATGACGTGGTCGAGGTCGTATTCGCTCGGATGAATGATGTAGTCGCGCGGGGCCACGGCCGTACTCCGTCGGACGAATCCGAATCAGGTTCGGATGTGCTTGCGCTTGGCTTTCCGGGCCTTGCTGTTGGCGGGCCGCGCTCCGTGGTTGGCCTTTTTGAGGCGCCGATGAGGCTTTGCCATGCGTTGAAACTCCAGGCGATGCTGACTCCGCCCGGCCTGTGCCGTGCGTTGCCGGAGTTGTACCACGCAGTCGTCGGGGCCGCCACGCCGCCCCCGTCAGGCACGGCTCAGGGGCGGTGATTCGCCGCTGCGGCCCGGCGTTCTGTGGCGATCGCTTCGCGGAGGCTCGTGCGCAAGATCTCCACGAAGCTGGCGCCGAGAAATCCGAACAGTCCGCCGATCACGGCCGACGAGATTCCACCGATGATGGCCCCAGCCCACGAGCACGTCGTGAACGCCACGAGGGCCCACGTGCCACACACTCCGCCGCACAGTCCGCCGATGGCCGCGGAGACGGGCACGAGGCGGCCGAGGCTGCTGGAGCGTTCGAGGTGCGTGGGCCGGGTGATCGGCACGGCGACTGCCGGCAGTCGGAAGCCGCGCCGACTGGAGAGATCGCGATCGGTCGCCTCGCGCATCTTCGTGCCGAGCGCGTTGCCGGCCACGTGGGCCGCCAGGCTCGCGAGCACCACGACGGCGGCCAGCCAGCCGGCGATCCCCAGCCACGTGATCGCCGCGCAGGCCACGGCCACGAGCACCACGAGCCAAGAGTAGGTGACCAGCCGCATGCGATGCTTCTCCCCCCTCATCGTAGCAGCGTGGACGAACCCGGCCGCAGGAAGCCCGAGGCGTGAGCCGAGAGGATGCCCCCGACCGGTTTTGGTCAGAAATCTCGGTCGACGGCTTCTTCGCGGTAGATCGGCAGCCGCCGGTAGTAGACCTCGAGCGTGAGCACGGCCAGCGCCGTGTGGGCCAGACGGCCGCCCGGGGCCGTGTCGTGGTCGGCGAAGAACCAGCTGCCCGCCTCGTGGCCGAATCGCGCCTGGCAGCCCACGATCTGATCGCGGTTTTTGGCGTTCCAGCGGGGCCAGACCGGATGGTCGAGCTGGAGGAGCGCCTGCGCGAGGTAGAAATTCTGATAGATGTTCGTCGGGTGCGGCCCGGGCTTGGCGAGGTTCGTGACGCCGCGCTGAAGCGCCTCGTGCCCGCTCCCCCAGCCGGTGTACATGCGGCACAAGAGCCCGACCGCCGACGTGCAGGGCTTGGCGGCCGGCGTGCGGTAGCCGTAGGCCGCGCCGCCCTGGGCCTGCACCCGGTCGAGGAACCGCTTGGCGGCCTCGATCGTGGGCGAAGGCACCTCGACGCCCGCGAGCATGGCGCTCTTGAGGGCCGCGATCTGCCACGCCGTGACGGTGATGTCGCCGGCCTGCCCCGGCAGATACCGCCAGCCACCGCCGTGCAGATCCTGCGCCGTCTCGGTGAACCGCACCGCATCGCGGACGTAGGGCATGAGCATCTCGTCGCCCGTCATCCCGAGCGCCTCGGCGAGCACGAGCGTGGTGACGCCGTGGCCGTACATCGTGCCCTCGCAGAAGTCGCCGCCCCGCGGCGTGGGCTGCATCCGGCTCACGAGATAGTAGATGCCGCGTGACACCGTCTGCTGATAGGGGCCGTCGGCATGCGTGCTGCCCGCGCCGAGAAACGGCAGGAGCGCGATCGCCGTGCTCGCCGTCGAGCCCGTGAGCGTGCCCGGATCGCGGCACGCACCGTCGCAGCGGCAGCCGGAGAGGTCGAACTGCCACGAGCCGTCGACGGCCTGATGGGCTGCGAGCCAGGCCAGGCCCGCCTCGACGGCGGCCTCGCTCGCCTGCGAGCCACCGCGGGCAAGCGCGGCCGTGCCCCGGGCGGCGCCGCGCCGCGTCGCGAAGGCCGCGGTGCCGCTCGCGAGCGTGCCAGCAGCCTTGGCTGCGGCACCGCCCACGCGCACCGACACGGCCCGGGCCGGCGGGCCGGTGGGATCGAGGCGGATCGGCGGGGCATCCGCGTCGGCGGCAGGCGTTGCGATTGGGTCGTGCACGGTCACGAGCGGCACGTCGTCAACGGGGAGCTCTTGAGACTCGAGAGTCGGGGCGGCTGCGGCAGCCGGCGCGTCGTCGTGCGGCAGGTCGTCGCCGAGTGCGACATCGACGAAGTGGTCGTCGCCGGCCGCCTCGGCTTCGCCAAACCGCAGCTGGATCGGCTGGGGCGGCGGCATGCGCCGCGTCTCGAGCGCGAGGATCGCGAGGATGATGCACACCACGACGTGGGCGACGAGGCTCAGATAGCCCGCCCGCACGGCGGGGCTCGCCACCGCGCGTTCGATCCACGGGGTATCAGGGCTCTCGCTCGGCATGGCCTTGCCTGTCGGGGCGACTTTTCCGTCGGGGCAAATCGTACGCTCGGGAAAGACTGCGCTCCTCGCGCAGACGGCGATCCCTGTGACCGATCCCCGGGAGTCATCGACCAGCCCGTAGGACAGGCTTCAGCCTGTCATGCATCAACTCGCAACCCGGCTCGGGGTTACCCCGTACCGTCTCGCCGGACGTTCGCCTCCGCCCTCCAGGCTCCGGCTCACTCGGATTTGCCTGCGCTATGTACAGAGCGCATCCGCTGCGGCATCCTGCCTGCGCTGGTCACATACGCCGTCTCAACGGCAGGGGTAACCCCTCGCCTCCCGTATATCGATGCTCAGGAAGCCCGAGGCGTAAGCCGAGAGGATGCCTTATGGGACGGCCGGCTGGATGCCGGCCGCCGTAGGTGAGGCAACCTTGGCTTGCCTCGCCTGCGGCAAGCGGCGGGGGCCATGGATGGCCCCGCCGCGCTATTCTTTGAACTCCTCGTCCACGCTCTGCTGGCCGTAGATCGGCAGGTGGCGGTAGTAGACCTCGAGGATCATCGTGGCCATCGACGTGGTATAGAGGCGACCGCCCTGCTCCGGGCCGTGGCCTTTGTCGAATTCCTCGAACCAGCTGCCTGCGGCATGGCCCTTGGTCTGCTGTGACTTCACGAGCATGTCGCGCATCTTCGTGTTCCAGGCCACCCAGACGTCGCCCTCCATGTGATGGAGGATCTGAGTGGCGTAGTAGTCGTAATAGAGGTCCGCGTTCGGCCCCGCTTTCGCGAGCCGCACGACGCCGCGTTGGAGCGCAGGGTTGTCCTTCTTCCAGCCCAGATACATCCGGCAGAGCAGGCCCACAGCCGACGTGCCATAGCCGTTGCCGGGATCGGTGTAGCCATACATCGCGCCGTCGTCGGCCTGCACGCGATTCAAGAACTCGACTGCCTTCTTGATCGTGAGCGGATTCACTTGCAGGAACGCCATGTGGCCACTTTTGAGCGCCATCAGCTGCCAGCCCACGGCCGAGGTGTCGCCCGGCTGCTTCGGCCCATACCGCCAGCCACCGCCCACCGGGTCTTGCGCTGCCATGATGTAGTTGAGCGCGAGCTGGGCAGGGCCTTGCAGACGTTTGTCCTGGGTCATCGCGTAGGTCTCGGAGAGGGCGATCCCCGCGAGCCCCTGCGAATAAAGATTCCCACCCTTCTCGTAGGCCTTCCCCTGGCCGTTCACTGCCAGGGCCGCAAGAAAGCCGATCCCAGCCTCGAACTGCTTCTTATACGGTCCTTCCTTGTGCGTGTAGCCGCGGCCGAGCATCGGCAGAAGCGCCATCGCCGTGGCCCCGCCGCGGTCCTGGATCTTGCCGGGGTGGGAACAGTTGCCGTTGCAGCTCGGGCACTTCGTGAAGTCGAAACTCCAGCTGCCATCCGGCATTTGATGGTTGATGATCCACTTGATGCCCGCCTCGACCGCGGCCTCACTTTGGGCGCTGCCGCCGCCCGTCTGCACCAGTTTGCCGCGCATCTTCTGATCGGTACGGCCGCCGAGGCCGCCGGCCTGGCCACCGATCGCGCCCACGCTCGCGAGCAGGTCGGACGAGGCGGCCGTCTCGGTGCTGAAGTCGGTGAACTCGACCGACACGGCCGCGGCGTCGATGTCGGCCGCATCGCTCACCACCTGCACGTCTTCCACGACCGTGGCATCGGGCAGCACGACCTCGTTGCTCACTTCTTGCGTCTGGGGCTGATCGAGCGGCGTCTCCTCCTCGAACTCTTCGAACTCCTCGACCACCTCAGGGGCCGACGAGACGATCACACGCGGCTTCTCCTCCTTCGGCGGCTCCTGCACGATGAGCGCCATCGAGAGCAGCACCACGATGTGCAAGAGCATGCTCACGGCCCACGCCGGAGCCTGGCGGAGGATACCGCCACCGACTGAGCGGTGCGGCGCGTCGTCGGCCGGAGGCGGCGCAGCGGCCTGGGCCTGAGCGGGCGGCGCGGCCGGTGGCTTCGGGGGCGCCGCAGCCGCCTTGGCTGCACCGGCTGTCGGCTTAGGAGCGGCCGACTTGGCGGGGGTGGCCGCCGGAGCCGGGGGCGTTTTGCCCGTGCCTGACTGGATTTGGCTGGCCATTGGATGCGGCCCGTGAATGGCGTCCCGTAAACTTTCTGTATGGTATCGACGCCGGGGGCGTTCGCAAACTCTGACCGAGGGTTTTGGCCCGTGCGACGAGGGGCCGCTGGCGGCGTCCCGTTTGGATGATTACGATCCGGACTTCACGACAATCGGCCCCCGCAGCGAGATTCCGATGGCAAAAGGCAAAAAGCGGCTCGAAGTGATCCACCTCGTGTGCGAGGAAACCGGCGATCAAAACTACACGCTGCGGCGCAAGACAGGCGGCGAGAAGCTGAAGGTGAAGAAGTATTCGCCACGGCTCCGCAAGCACACCGTGCACAACGAGAAGCGGAAGTAGCTCTCAGCCAACCGCGGCGAGCACTGTGGCTACGTCTGCCGGATCGACCCGCTCGACGCGGTCAGCCCGGCGGGAGAGCCCCGGCTCGATTGCTGCCTCGGGCATCGCCAGCACGAGCCGGCATTCCGCCCGGCGGGTGAATCGGGCCGGGCCAGGCCGCGTGACGATTTCGATCTCGCACGTCTCGCCCGCGCCGACGCACGCTGCCACCGGAATGGCGGCGCCGACGGCCCGGCCGAGCGGCGTGTCATCGAGGGGGGCCGGCACGCCCCAGCGGACCGTCTCGATCCCGCGAGCGGCGAGCCCCTGTCGGCACCGTGTCAATCGCCCACGGCGCATGAAGTAGGCCACGTTCGGCCCGTCGCGCCAGCGGGCCGTGGCCGTGGGATCGGTGGGGTGCCACACATGGAGCGAGCAGGTGCGATCGAGGATCGACTCGAGCCGCACGCCAGCGGCACGCAGCCGCAGGCCGAGGTCGTCGTCTTCCTGGCCCCAGCCGACGAAGCGTTCGTCGAATCCATTCACCAGTTCGAAGTCGCGCCGCCAGACGCCGAAGTTGCCGCCCGCCAGCCGGGGTTTGGAAGGATGGTGGAGCAGGGTGTGCCACCAGGCCTTGCGAAACCTGCGGCGCAGGAGCCGCCGCTCGCCGGCGGGCGCGAGCGCTTCGAGATCGACGCCTGCCAGTCTGCCGGGCACGAGCACGGCACTCGTCGCTTCCGGCAGGCGTGCGCAGTAGCCGAGGTGGGCCACACCCGGCCGCCGCCGGGCGAGATACGCCGCCACGTGGTCGCGCGGCAGGATGCAGTCGCCGTCGAGAAACAGGAGCGAGTCGCCTACGGCCAGCCGCGCGCCCTGGTTTCGCACCCGGGCCAGGCGGAACCCGGCGTGCGGCTCGCTCGTGAAGCGCACGGGCAGGCGCGCCGAGGCGGCGAAGGCGGCCACCACGTCGGCCGTCTCGTCGCGTGAGCCGTCGTCGGCCACGATCACCTCGATCCGTCCGTCGACGCCGGCCTGGGCCGCGATCGACTCGAGCACGAGGGCCAGATGCCGCGGCTTCTCGAACGTGTTGACGATGAGCGAGCAGTCGATGCCGTGCGACCTCATGCCGCGCCTCCGTTGCCGGGAGCGTCGGGGCCGGCACGGATCGCAGACTGCACGAGCCGGTCGAGCTCCGCCTCGCCGGCGAGAAACTCGATCGCGATCTCGACCGCGGCGAGCGGGATGTCGCGGAGCGTCTCGTGCGGCAGCTTCACGAGGTCTTTGAGCGTGGTGAGCGCGAGATCGGCCCGGGCATCGGTGGCCAGGCTGCCGAGCAACGCCACGTCGGCGGCGGAGTAGGCGTGATGATCCGCAAACGGCCGAAACTCGACCACCTCCGCCCCGAGCCGTTCAAGCGTGCGCCGGAAGGCCGCCGGATTGCCGATGCCGCAGAAGGCGGCGACGCGCCGCCCGCGGACCGCATCGAGCGGCAGCTCGCGGCCGGACGTCGTGCGCAGCCGATGCGGCGCGTGCGCCGCGTGGGCCCACACCTGGGGCCCGCGGCGGCCGCAGAGGTCGGCGAGCGCGGCGATGATCTCCCGCCGCCGGTCGGGCTCGATGGCATCTGCCCGAGTGAGCACGACCGCGTGCGCCCGCGCGAGCCCGCCGAGCGGCTCGCGGAGCATGCCCCGCGGAAACAGATGACCACAGCCGAATGGATCGGTGGCATCGACCGCGACGATGTCGAGATCGCGGGCCAGCCGCCGGTGCTGGAAGCCGTCGTCGAGCACGATCGCCCGTGCACCGTGCGCCGCGGCCACGGCAGCCGCAGCCACGCGATCGCGGTCGGCCACGTGCGCCACGCCGGGAAGCACGAGGGCGAGCTCGGCAGCTTCGTCGCTCGTTTGCCCTGGGCCGGCGCCGTAGCCGCGGCTCACGATGGCAGGCTGCCGGCCGCCCGCGAGGCACTGCCGCGCCGTCCAGGCCACGAGCGGCGTCTTGCCCGTGCCGCCGAGCGTGAGGTTGCCTACGGAAATCACCGGCACGGCAGCGGACATCGCCGGCAGGGCGCCGAGGTCGTAGGCGGCATTGCGGGCCCGCACCGCCGCGGCATAGGGCACTGCGAACGCCCCGAGTGCGGCGCGGGCAAGCGTTGCCGCCGCACCACGGCGTGAACCGTCGACGAGCCGGCGGAACGCTTCAGCATCGGGAAGAAGAGACATACGCTCCACGCTCGAATGTCGGGCACGATAGCAAATCGCGAGGCAAGTCGCCGGCCGAGCCGCCGAGACACAAAGCCCCCGGAGGCAGCCGGGGGGCTCCTGGGTGTGGCGGGATCGGGCAGCCACGACATGCCGAGACCGCGGCGAACCGGGAGGGTGGTCCGGCCGATATACTTGGTGGTGATCTCTACCGCCGGCGGCTGCCGCCGCCGGCACCCTCGGAGCCTCCGCGATGGCGACCGTTTCCGATCCTTCTGCCCCGGCCGGGGTGGTCGAGCCGGTCGTGCCGCCCGGAGCGAGTCCGGCCGACACGAATCACGACCTGGCCGTCACGGGCTGGCAGTCGGATGGCGAGGCTGAATCGAAGTCCGATCGGTATCTGGCCCGGCGGCTGGCCGCGGCGAGCGCCGATTTCAAGGGCGTCGCGCTCACGACCTTTGTCTTGGGCGCGGCGGTCTGCGGAGGGGCGTGGCTCGTGCTCGGCATTCTCGTCGAGCACTGGCTGGTGCCCGGTGGCCTGTCGCCGAGCCTGCGCTGGGCGTGGCTGGGTGTCGCTGCCCTGGCCCTGGTGGCTGCCGCCATTCGCTGGCTCGTGCCGCTCATGCGCTACCGGGTGAACCTCGTCTACGCCGCGCGAGCCATCGAGCGCGAACATCCGGAGCTCCACAACGATCTCGTCAATACGGTGCTCGTGAAGGCGCATCCGGAGTCGAATCCGGCCAAGGTCGTGCGGTCGCTCGAGCGGCGCACGGCGAAGCAGCTCGCCGACGTGCCCGTGGAGGCGGTCATCGATCGTACGGTGCCACTCCGACTGGCCTACGTGCTCGCGGCGCTCGTCGGCCTGGCTGGCCTCTACGAACTGTCCGCACCGAAGAGCCTGCTCGTGAGTGCCGCTCGCCTGCTCGCGCCATGGGTCGGTTGGGCGGCGCCATCGCGGGTGCGCATCGAGCCGCCGCAGTTGGCCTGGCGGATGCCCGCCGAGCAGGGGCCCCTCGACGAAGCGCTCGACCGCCGGCGGATCGCCGTCGAGGCCGGCAGCGCCACGCTCGTGCGCGGGCGGCAGCTCGTGGTGGCCGCCGACATCCGCGGGCTGCGACGCGATGAGAAGCCCGTGGTCGTGGTGGCTCCGCTGCGGGGCGATGGTGCCGTTGATACGGCGGCGGCGGCGTGGCGCACGGAGTTGGGGCGCGGGCAGACGGTGGGCGGAGCGCAACGGCTGTTTACGGCGATTCTGCCCGACGCGGCCCGCGGCCTCGATCATGCGGTTGAGATCACACTCGAGGCTGGCGACGCCCGCACCGCTCCCATTCGGGTGGCCGTGGTCGATTCACCGACGCTGCTCGTGCGCGAGATCCGCTACGCATTTCCTGCCTACACACGCCGGCCACCCGAGACAGTGGCCTGGCAGGGCGACATCCGCGCCGTCGAGGGCACGGAGGTGACGATCGTCGCGGAGAGCAATCAGCCGCTCGAAGACGCCTGGATCGACTTCGACGGCGACGGAGGCCGCGACCTGCGGTTCGCCAAGTCGGCTGCGGATCTCGCGCGGGTGATGAAATCGTTTCACCTGCATCTCGATGCCGACGGTGTGAAGCCGGAGCATGCCTCGTATCGACTGATGTTTCAACCGCAGGCCGCGGCCGACACGGGCCGGGAGGCCGTGATCACCGACGCCATGGAACATCGCATCGAAGTGCTCGCCGACGTGGCCCCTGAAGTGGCGATCGAAGAGCCGCGCGAGTCGCCGCTGCGGGTGCCGCCGGCGGCACCGGTGACCGTGCGCGTGCAGGCGCACGATCCCGATTTCGCACTGGCCCGCGTCACGATCGAAACCCGCCTGCAAGGCGGCGCGGCTTTGCCGGAAGTCGTCGTGCTCGAGCAGGAGCAGTCAGGCATGTTTCGCGGCACGGCGCAGCTCGTGCCGGAGCGGCTCGGCGCGGGCCCTGGCGCCACGCTCGAATATCGCGCG
>Ga0247836_1008541_pt1 | contig 10317 bp, 9 predicted proteins | sample LaCruzMarch2015__4_FD_187116 | JGI IMG/M metagenome (GOLD analysis project Ga0247836, IMG submission 187116) | Freshwater microbial communities from meromictic Lake La Cruz, Castile-La Mancha, Spain - LaCruzMarch2015_14m | ecosystem: Environmental > Aquatic > Freshwater > Lake | place: Spain...
ACTTACATGGACACGAAAAGCTCCTCTTTTGAAAGGCGAGCCCGCATTGATTTGCTAGATTTGAAAGAGCAAACAGAAGGTGAAGCCCATATTTTTTTCCGCTCTAAAATTGTTAGAGCACGTATGTTTTATGCCAATCCAAAGCCTGTTAAAAAATTAAAATTGAATCAATTTTTGAAGGTTGGTTCACCGCCTGATGATTATTTGGTGAAACTACAAAAACAATTGTCTGGGTTTCAGATGGTGCTGGAAAGCAGCGATATTGGCATTACAAAGGACGTGCAAAGCGATGAAATCTCTTTTATCAGTGATGCGTTACATACGGCGAATGTGGAAGAGCCTATAGAACGGGGGGTTGCAGCGTTACTTGCATTTCATCAGCACAATGAGCCAGAGGCCGTGGAGGCCCTTGTTGAGAAAGTTGAACGCGGTGCTTTGACCATTTTTGCACCCTTGGATTATCCTCTCGAGTCCCCCCCACTTCTTGTTAAGGATGTTGATGCCTTTTCCAAGCCTTTATTAGAAATCAATGAAACACGGGATGCAATGATAAGCATTGCGCGTTTAACGGGTGAAAAAGATAAATTGGCGGGCAATGTTGCTAATGAGTTGATCAAAGATTTTCAAGTGGCGACCCAGTACCCACCTGAAGAGCGTGATGTGATCAGTGCAGAAGACCTCACTAAATTGGTCCAGTCACTCTCTAAACAGCTCGTTCTTGAACGTGAAAAGGCAAAGGTTAATACAGACGCTTGAAATTAACCCTATGATTCTTTTTCATGTTCATGATGGCATATAGAGGCAAAATTTTTATATTCTGCTTGTAACGTAATGCGTTGTATGTTTTTATTTCTAGAAGAATGAAGTATTTATCACGAGGATTCCCATTGAGACGATTGCATGTTGGCTTTTTTGGCAAGGCAACATGGCTTGCTATGTTATTGTTATTGGTTTTAACCAGTGGTTGTCGTCTGGTGACTAGATATACCGTTGCGGTTCCGCCTGAAAAATTACCTCACAAAGTAAATGGTGCAAGCGATAAGAAAATCATGGACATGCAAGCGCGTTTTAATAAAAAAGGCGTGCGCGTTATTACCATGGGTCAGGATTACATGATCTCCATACCGTCCAAGGCATTGTTTGCAAATGAGTCGCCGCGGGTACTTTGGGGCTCTTATCCCTTATTGAATGCTGTGGCCTGTTACTTAAAGCAATTTCATAAGGTTGCTATTAATATTACGGCATACAGTAATAAGTGTGTCTCTGCAAAACGAGATCAGGCCTTAACTGTAGCAAGAGCAAGGGCTATTGGAAATTATCTGTGGTCACAGGGTGTTGATAGTCGTTTTATCTTTACACAAGGCTTGGGTAGTGATAAACCTATAGTCAACTTCGTGCAAAAAGGTGATGAGTCGCCAAATTCGAGAATTGAAATAATCTTTCGAGATGCAGTAGCATAAATTTGAGTATTTTCTTCAATCGTAGATAGTATGTGAATGTAATATATCCATAAATATATATTTTAAATGTAAAAAATAGTAAATTTTGAAGTTTGATAGAGAGCAAACGAGACGTGGAGTTGGAATGAGTCGTGAAACTTGGGCTTTGATCAAGCATTCTAAGTGGTTTTATATTCAAACTTATCGTCGAGCAGGAACGGCGCTCTTTGTATCTGCCATTATTAATCTGTGTTTGGGTGGGGCTATCTATTATGCTTATTTTAGCGAGCCTGGCCATGATTTCTATGCTACAAATGGAATAACTAAACCAGAGCAGCTTACCCCAATGGACAGTCCTAATAATACGTCAGTTGCGTTGCTTGCAAATGATGACAATGATAATGATGACGTAAAAGTCATACCGCAATAATAGAGGATATTATGGTCGAAGATGCATTGACAGCTGTGGCACTTAGAAACAATTTTTACCGTGATGGCCAACGTAAAATGATTCTTGTGTTATTGGTCTCAATGTTGGCCAATGTTATTCTTGCATCAATGCTTATCTACATTATCACCCACCCACCCGCACCTAAATATTTTGCGACAAGTATAAACGGTAGAATTGTCCCTCTGTTTCCTTTAAATGAGCCCAATCAATCTGACCCAGCGATTTTACAATGGGCAAATCAGGCTGCAATTGCTGCCTTTACCTATAATTTCGTAAACTATCGCACTGAATTGCAAGCATCATCGGGGTTTTTCACCTCAGATGAATGGACTCGGTTTCTAACTGCATTGGAACAGTCGAATAATCTTGATGCGGTTAAGGCCAAAAAAATGATTGTATCGGCCGTTGCTACGCGAGCGCCTATCATTTTACAAAAGGGAATATTGAATGGAAGCTATGCTTGGCGGGTACAGATGCCAATTTTAGTAACCTTTCAAAGTGCGAGTGAATTCGCTCAACAAAACAACGTGGTGACGATGACTATCACCCGTGTTCCAACGCTTAATTCTCCACGAGGTATTGGTATATCTCAATTTGTGGTCGGACCAGCAAGTGGTGGGGTAAGTTGATGAGCAATCGGTGGTTAAGATGTTCAGCTTGTGTAATGTTTATGATGGGGTTTGCCTTCAGTGGATCTCTATACAGCGCGCCACCCACTCAAAGTAACTCAGCCCAGCAAGCGCTGGAGCAATTACGCATGATGCAACAACGCCTATCACCTTCCTCGGGCGATGAAAAAGATGGGTCAAAATCATTAGATAAAACATCCAGTGCATCACAGGTTAACCCAGCCCCAACAGCAAATGCCTCTTCTGGTAGTGCGTCTTCTACTAAAAACGCTGAAGCTGCAATTGCTGCAAGCCAAGGGCTATCACCTTCTGAAAGTGAGGCGGTTGATGATTTGGCTTTTGAAAACGTGACACAACAAATGTTCCCTTTGACCCCTGAAGAAATCCTTCGAATTAAGCAGTTGTATCATACGACTGAATTTGCGGCAGCATCCACAGCGGGTACACCTCCAAAGCCTACCGCCACCTCGCAATTTGTTAATTTATCGCCAGGTTCAACGCCACCGGTGATTCGTTTGTCACAAGGCTTTGTTTCGTCGTTAGTGTTTCTTGATTCAACCGGTGCACCATGGCCCATTAGCGCTTATGATTTAGGGGACCCTTCTGCGTTTAATATTCAATGGGATAAGACCAGCAATACATTGATGATACAAGCGAGTAAATTATACACGTATGGTAACCTTGCAGTGAGATTACGAGGCCTGAATACCCCTGTGATGCTGACCCTTATCCCCGGGCAGAAGGCGGTAGACTACCGTGTTGACCTTCGTGTTCAAGGTTATGGGCCTAATGCCAAAAGCATGCCAATGGAAGAAGGCATCCCTCCTGCTGCGAATGATCTGCTACTCCATGTTTTAGACGGTGTTCCACCGCAAGGCAGTGCACGATTGACCGTGAGTGGGGGGGATGCGCGTGCGTGGTTATTGAATGAGAAAATGTATGTTAGGACAAACCTAACCATCTTGTCTCCAGGATGGATTGGAAGCATGACCAGTGCGGATGGTACTCATGCTTATGAAATGCAAAAATCGCCAGTATTACTGGTTTCCTGGCATGGTAAAGTCATGCAACTCAAGGTGGAAGGGTTATAACAAATGGCCGGAAAAAAAGAGAATATTAAAGCGTTGTTTTCAAACACCAGGTCAAGGGTCATTATATTGTTTACGTTGGCTCTAGTCGTTGTAGCCATTATTATTGGTGTGGTAAAAGTAAGCTCAACGCTCAGCTCTTCAGGCACGTCTTCTGCCGATTTAACAAATGCACCAGCTGGCATCCAGTCTATTCCGGGACAGCTCGATCCTACCCCCCAATATGCTTCTTTGCAGCAAGCTCAAAATCTATCTCAAGCGCGACAAGCGGTTAAATCAGGTGGAAGTGCTATACCTACAATCATCCGAACTCAAGCTTTTGGTGATGGTATTGAGGCAATAGGGCCTCAGCAAGGGCAGGGGGGCGCAGGCTTTGAAGCGCTCGCTCGTGCAGACGAAGGTGGTGGCCAAAAGAGCTTATGGATTCAATCCTTAAAAGACAGTAATTGCAGCAAATCCAGTATGGATAAAGTGGTAAACCAAGGGGCGGTGTTGGCAGACCTTAAAGAAGTCTGTAGTTGTGTGCAATTAAAAGACAATGGGTACACCTTTGCTGATTTAAACAAAATATGTTCTTGCAAAGACCTCAAAGCCTCAGGTTTTAATGCTCGTCAAATGAAAGACGCAGGGTTTACAACAGAACGTCTGATGACGTGTGGATTTGATGCTTGTGAATTAAGAGGCGCAGGCTTTACAGCACAGGACATGAAAGATGGTGGTTTTTCAGACGGTGAGTTAAAAGGTGCAGGTTACAGTGAAAATGAGATAAATCAAGCCAGTGGTCTTCCTGATGGGATAACGGCTGATGATGTTCGTAAGGCCGGATGCCAAGTGGATGCATTACGTAAATTACGTTTGGCCGGCGTTAGTGCTGGGGCTATTCGACGCATCAGTGGTTGCAGTGCTGTAGCACTGAGGGCCGCGGGTTTTAGTGCTAATGATTTAAAAAACGCAGGCTTTAGTGCCGCTGATTTGCTGAAGGCAGGGCTTACACCTGCAGATCTTAAGCAAGCGGGTTTTAATGCCAGGGATCTATTAAATGCAGGTGTTTCTCCGGCAGACCTTCTGGCTGGGGGCTATTCAGCGGGAGATATAAAAGCTGCTGGGTCAGAACTGCCTCCAGGCATGACACCCGATAACGTCAAAGCGGCAGGTTGTAGCCCTGAAGCATTAAAAAGAGAGCGTCTAGCGGGTGTAAGTGCAGCTTTAATTCATCAATTTGCGGGGTGCAGCGCACAATCCTTGAAAGATGCTGGGTTCACTGATGCTGATTTAGGCAATGCAGGATTCACCCCGCAAGAGCTTGCTGTTAGCTCTCCTTCAGCTGTGGTCAGCAAAGACAGTGATGATGATATTAAAGCGGCTGGGTGCGATCCTAAAAAATTGCACGAATTGTTTTTAAAAGGTGTCACTGCAAAACGTATTCATGATTTAAATGGGTGCAGTGCTGAGGCGCTTAAAAATGCGGGGTATAATGCAGAGCAACTCGCAGATGCAGGATTCACACCTCAAGATTTACTTCAAGCAGGATTTAGCCCTCAAGATCTGCTGCAAGCGGGTTTGAGCCCGGCAGGCGTTATAGCGGTGGGCAGAACTGCTGATTGCAGTGTTGATTCCTTAAAAGCCGCACATGCATTGGGGGTTTCCGCGGCAACGATTAAGAAGACACTAGGTTGTACTGCGAAACAAATGAAAGATGCAGGTTACACCGCTGCGGAATTAAAAAATGCAGGATTTACGGTGGGTGAATTAAAAAATGCAGGTTTTGGCGCCGCGGAGCTCAAAGGTGCAGGTTTTAGCGCAAAAGATCTTAAAGCTGCGGGCTTTGGCGCCTCAGATCTTAAAGGTGCAGGTTTTAGTGCGAAAGATCTTAAGGCGGCAGGTTTTAGTGCTTCGGATCTTAAGAGCGCGGGTTTTAGCGCAGGGGAATTGAAAGACGCAGGATTTTCAATGCCAGGCTTACCCGCTGTAAACGCACCACCCGTTACTCCCTCTGCAGTAGTCACCATCCCTCCGTTGCAAGGACAAATTGGAACAGCTACATCTGATGCTACGCAAGCTGCAAATGCTAAGCAGTTGCAAGACATTTTGAAACGTCAACAAAGCCAAATGGCGGACCAACGTTTTCAACAACAAATACAACAACGTGCAAGTGTCATGCTTTCTGCCGCAACGCAATCTCTTCAAGACTGGAAAAATACCGCCACGCAAGTCCTTATTACTGGTGCAGCACCAGAGAAAGCTTCATCGGCTGGAACGCTCACGAGTGAGCGGTCATCATTGGTAGGTGTTGAGCCCTTAAGCGGTCCTGGTAATGCAAATAGCGCTGGGTTAATTAAGGCGGGCGATGTGCTTTTCGCAGTGCTTGATACATCGGTTAATAGTGATGAGCCTGGCCCCATTCTTGCGACCATTGTGTCAGGAAAATTAAACGGTACTAAATTAATAGGAAGTTTTAATCTTCCTTCAAATGCAAACAAAATGGTCATTACATTCAATACCATGTCAGTGCCTGGGGCTCCAAAAACAACATCAATCAATGCTTATGCTATTGACCCAAATACCGCACGCACAGCGCTTGCAAGCCGAGCTAATCATCATTATTTATCCCGATATGGCTCATTATTTGCGGCAACGTTTTTAGAAGGGTTTGGTAATGCGTTTCAATCGGCAAATACCACCATAACCATTGGTGGTTCCGGTGGTGCCTTGCAAAACACGTCGATCACCAATGGTGTTGGGCGTTCTACCCTTGAGAATGCCGTCATTGGTTTGGCAACGCTTGGCAAAAGCTGGGGGCAAGTTGCACAACAACAATTTAATCAACCCACAACGGTCGATTTATATTCTGGTACCGGTATAGGTGTCTTGTTTACACAGGACGTACAGTCACTTTAATTAGAAGAGTAGGTAAGAAATGGCCGATGATGATCAATACAATGATGAATATCAATTCGCCGATCTGGATGAGATGAATACCCATCCAGAGGAAGAAAATGAAAGTGCAAGCACGACACCTGTATCAGATTCTGAAGGTGCTCCAGGGCGCTATCCAACAAAAAACATTAAACGTAATGCCTTGATTGCATTAGCTGTAGTGATTCTCGCCATGTTGCTATACAAATTGGCAAGCTCTGTCTTTTCTGAAAAAAAGGTAGACATAGACGACACAGCTTTGCCTGTTGCGGTTCAAGCGCCCATTTCAGTAGAGCCTTCAGTGCCCACGCCAGTGGAGGCGACCCCTGCGGCAACAGTTGATCCTAATGTTAGCCAAAAATTATCAGCATTAGAGGTAAGTCAACAAAGCATGCGTTCAGATGTTTCCTCTATTGGAGAGCAACTCAATACCCTTAGTGCCAATGTATCTTCACTGACTGCAACAATTGCTGATCTTAATGGAATCGTTACTAATTTAAGTGCAAAAGTGGATGAGCAGTCACGGGAAATCGAGCAAATAACTGTTCGACGTGAAGCAAAACGGGTGCATGCAGTAAAGCACCACGTTGCTCAATATCCTAAATATTACCTTCAGGCGGTTATCCCAGGAAGGGCTTGGTTAATTGCTACAAATGGGGCTACACTTACGGTGAGGGAAGGAACGACAATTGCAGGTTATGGCACGGTAAAATTAATAGATCCTAAGCAGGGGCGAGTAGCGACCAGTTCCGGTCAGGTCATTAAATTTAGTCAAGAAGATAGCTAAGAAGGTTATTCATGGCGTCGAACTGCACAGATTTACCATGTTGGATAGCAAGTCAAGTTGATGTACTTACCAATATTGCACATGCTTTGCAACCTGTTGAAAAACTTATTTCAGGTGCTGCCTATTTGATGGGGTTAGGATTTGCTATAAAAGCATTAATGGCGCTAAAAAGTCACGGTGAAGCACGCTCAGGTGGTTCAAGTAGCAGCCTCAAAGAGCCGTTGATGTATTTTTTAGTGGCAGCAATGTTGGTGTATTTGCCAACAGGGTTTGAAATTTTAATGAACACCACTTTTGGGTATTCCAATGTACTGTCATATGCCCCTGTCAATAGTAATAATTCAACCTTGGATCTCTTATTTGGCCAGGATAGCGCTATTGGATCATCATTAGCAATGATAATACAAACCATTGGTTTAGTTTCTTTTGTGCGCGGATGGGTTCTTATTGCACGATCTGCCGGGCATGGGCAACAACCTGGTTCTATGGGGAAAGGTCTTGTTCATGTATTTGGAGGAATTCTTGCAATGAACATTGTCGGGACGATTGAAATCATTAATAATACACTTTACGGCACTTAGTTAAAATAACTATTTTATCACAGGAGGTACAAGTGAACACAAGAAAAAAAATGTCCTTTAACACAAGTGCGGCTATGCTTGCCGGTTGCGGGCTGGTTTTATTTGCTGGCGGAGCCGCAGCTGCCACCAGCCTTAATGTGGGGCAAATGGCTTCTTCCATTTATGGTACGTTTACGAACTTGGCTAAGCTCGTCACAGCAGGCTCCTATCTAACTGGTTTGGGGTTTTCTATTGGTGCTATCATGAAATTTAAACAACATAAAGATAACCCAACTCAAGTTTCAATTGGTGCGCCGATAGCGCTGGTGTTTATTGCTGCCGCTTTGTTATTTTTACCAACCATTCTCGGCGTCGCAGGCTCTACCATGTTTGGTGCTTCAGGCGGTACTACTGCAGGTCCTACTGGGGTTGTGTTTGGTAGCAGTTAATTGTGGTTATCCTGATAGGTGTCTTGAAGGTGTTTTTTTACCTTCAGGGCACTTCGTCTTTCCATTACAAGTGAGCTAACTAAATGGCTAATACCCACGGACGCTGCGAATTAAAATTAATGGCAAGTCCTGGGGCTTGGCGAATGTATTCTGCTCGGAAAGCTGACCCTCGATTCAAATCGTATGAGCAAAAGGTTTTTCAAAGAGATAGATACACGTGTCAATTTTGTGGGTTTCAAGCGAGGCTATACCAAGACATTGTAAACCTTGACGGCAACTACAATAACAATCATTTAGATAATCTAGTCACTGCATGTTGTTTTTGTTCTCAGTGTTTGTTTCTTGAGTCGGTTGGCGTTGGTGGATATGGTGGTGGAACACTGGTGTATTTACCGGAGTTGTCGCAGCCTGAGCTAAATAGCCTTTGTCATGTTTTATTTTGTGCTATCACGAATGACACTGGGTATAAGAATAGCGCTCAAACCATTTACCGAAGTTTTAAATTTCGCGCTCAGATTGTAGAAGAAAAGTTTGGTGAAGGCACAAGTGACCCTTCTATTTTCGGTCATTTATTGATTGATTCAGGACCTGTTACCGCTGAAAATTTAACAAAAATATTTAATAATATACGCTTGTTACCATCCAGGGCTAAATTCCGCAAGCAAATAGAGCGGTGGGCCGCAAGCGCTTTGGAAGAAATAGCAGAGAAATAAGGACAAAGGCATGACGAAATGGACGGAATCATTTTTTGAGGGTGTTGATACCTTTTTTGCCTGGTTAAGTACCTCATTGAAGCAAACCACAGAGTCTTATTGTGAACTGGAAACGGCCGACAGTCCGACTGTTCTCGTTAATCATGATGGCTCATTGATTTCTATATTGAAAATTGAAGGTATTACAGCACTGGCTGGAACTGAAGAGTTTGATCGATTGGTCGAGGGATTAACCAATGCATTTCAGGGTGCAATGGGGCGGCCCGGGCACGCTCTGCAAGTCTATTTTAGTCATGATAAGCAAAACATAAAAAAAGTCATAAGAGACATTTATGCACAAGCTGAGGCTACTGAAAAACGTTTGGAACTCAGCTTAGATGACTTGTTCAATGAAAGGGTTAATTTTCTTGCTCAATATTGCGCTGAAGAGCGTCTCTACTTTGTGCTAATCACAAGACCATTTAATTTACCCAATGATCAATTAAAGGTTTCAAATAAAGCCAAATTAAAGATGATCAAGGATAAAAAATTACCCTCGTTTAGAAACTCACAAACTGTTTTCGCGGCTATTCCTGAGTTACGAGACACTCATGGCGCGTATGTTCGTGCGGTGCTAAATGATCTTGATACGCTCAATGTTTTTGCAAAACAGCTTGATGTTCATGAAGCGGTTCATGCTATTCGCATGACAGCTGATCCTGATTTTACTGCGGACGATTGGCGAGCCACTTTGCCTGGAGATAACATTCCTGTCCGTGAGGTTAATAGTTTTGAGGGGGATGCTTCAGATTTAATGTGGCCTTCATTGGCAAAACAAATTATTCCACGTGATGCTGAGACCATCGATAGGCGTACTGTACAGGTGGGGGATAAAATTTACTCAACAGCGTATATCGATCTGTTTCCAAAAGATATTAGACCCTTTATTACGTTGTTTACACGTCTTTTGCCTTCACACATCCCTTGGCGAATTTCTTTCTTCCTAGAAAGTGAAGGGCTTGCGACAACTAAACTTAAAGGTTTATTGGCAGCAATTTTGAGCTTTTCTTCTGCGCAAAATCGTCTTATAAGTGATTCCGTGAATTTATTAAAGTATTTAGACATCAATACAGATGAAGTGATCGTGAGATTACGTGTTGTTGCAACCACGTGGGCTCCTGAGGGCGATATTCCTTTACTACGACGTCGTAGTTCAGAATTGGTTAAAGCCATTCAAGGATGGGGCTCTACGGATGTTTCTGAAATATGCGGTGATCCCTTTGCAGGCTTTACGGCGAGCATGTTA
>Ga0247836_1008543_pt1 | contig 10313 bp, 6 predicted proteins | sample LaCruzMarch2015__4_FD_187116 | JGI IMG/M metagenome (GOLD analysis project Ga0247836, IMG submission 187116) | Freshwater microbial communities from meromictic Lake La Cruz, Castile-La Mancha, Spain - LaCruzMarch2015_14m | ecosystem: Environmental > Aquatic > Freshwater > Lake | place: Spain...
CCTCGACGCCCTCGCCTGGGACCTGCGCGACATCGCGCCCGACCTCGCCGGCCAGTTCGCCGAATCCCTGCCCGGTTCGCGCCGCAACACCGGCTCCGGCCTGTTCACCGAGCTGATCGTCGACCGGTCCCGGCCCCCGCCCCTGACCACCCCGACCGGCCGGTTCGGCACGGTCCACGCCATGGTCGGCGACCTGCCGGACCCCGTCGCCTTTCAGATCGAACTACGAGAGGGCCGGCTGCTGGCCCTGCACGGCGATGCCTATGGTCAGGACACCCGCGCCATCGACTTCGCCCGCGTCCCCTTCGACCAGGTCTTCACCCTCGATGATCAGGGCGAGTCCATCGCCTTCGATCCCGCGGCCCTGATGCCGCCCAGCCCCCTGCTGGACCTGCACCAGCACACCGACCACGAGCCGCCGCCCCCGGCCAGACCGCCGCTGATCTCCATCGGCCCCATGACCCGGGTCGACGATCAGCAGGCGGCGCGTCAACTGATCAGCGCCATATCCGGAGCCCTGACCCCCTCGGCGAAGCGACAACTGACTGGCCTCATGTCCGGAGCCCTGAGCCCCCCGGTGGAACCCGTCGCTGCCGAAGCAAGCCAGGGCGGAAAGAAGGAACTGGCCCCTGTCCCGATCAGCACCTGGCTCGCAATCATTGCCGGCGTCGTGGTCGTCACCGTCCTGTTCGAACTGAACTGGTTTTTCTCGGTCTTTCTCGTCGTCGTGATCGGCAGGCTCGTTCGCATGCCGGGGGTCCTGCCCGCCCTCGCCCGGGCGGCCCGCCGCCTCGGCCAGCACGAAAGCCGTCCGCCCGAGCGCTGAAATCCGTGAAGCTGCGCGTGATTGACACTCACCGAACAGCATGGTCTCCGTTAACCATGGTCAAGCTTGGGATTTCTCCGATGTCCAGAGTTCTCGCCGCGACAGCGACAGTCGCCGCCCTCCTCTCCGCCGGTGCCGTCCAGGCGGCGGACCGCTGCGGTGCAGAGACCCATATGCGGTTCGGCGAGACCCGGGCCTATTTCGGCAATACGCTCGCAGCCTGCCGCCCTGACGGCTATTGCTCCGTCGTGGTGGCCATCGCCGACCCGTCGGGCCGGGCCGCCTGGCGGCATCAGCTGCGCGTGGCCCGCCCCAGCCCCGGCACCGACTATCTGGTCGAGCTGGCGGCGACCGACCCCATGCCCGTTGCCGGAACCATGCGGTTCACAACCCCGGGCCAGACCGTCGACCCCGGCCCCTGGCTGATCCCGACCTCGCCCGGCTCAAATGAGTACCGTGTCAGCGATCCCATCCTGACCCGTTCCCTCGTTTCCGGCCTGCGCCGCCAGCGCATCGCCCGCTGGGACTACAAATCGGCCGACGGCCCGGCCGAGGCCTATTTCTCCCTCATGGGCATGACCGCCGCCCTCAACTGGATCGACTGCCGGGGGGCCGGCGCGGCCTGAATCAGCTCGCCTGGCCCGGCCGCGGGCCACCGCCCGGTCCCGAGCCCGGCTGCTGTCCCGGCCCGATGGACCCGGGACCCGAAGGCGTACTCCGGTCGCCCTGACCGCGGGAACCCCGATCCCGGGGTGACTGTCCCGGGGACGATTGACCTTTGGAGGCCTCGCCTTGCTGGGCCTGACCTTGCGGGGCCTGGCCCCTTCCCTGCTGGCTCGACCCTTGTGCACCCTGCCCGCCAGCGGACCGGCCATCGGACTGCTGACCCTGTGGCGTCTGACCGTCCTTGCCCTGACCGTCCTGGCCCTGACCTTGCTGGCCCTGCCCCTGCTGACCCTGCCCTTCCCGGCCGCCGGCCGGTCCTCCGCCCGGTCCGCCAGACTCGCGGGGCGGCAGTCGGCCCGCCAGGCGTTGCTCGGCCTCGGGCGACAGGCGGAAGGGTTCAGACACGCGCCGCCCCCTGACAGCCACGGCCTGCCCGGGCTCGCTCACGATGCGCCGCTGGCCATCAACCTCGATCTCGATCTCGCCCTCCACGAGGACAATCAACGCCGTCTGCTCCGGATCGTCACCGGGCACCGGCGTGCCACCTTCGCTGTCCAGAAGGTCCAAAGCCTCCGATCCCACGGCGGCCTCGATGATGGTGCCGCGTATCCCGATCGTCGCCGTCGGCGTCCGGAAGGCGACCCGCTCCGGTTCAGCGCCCCGGCTGCCGGAGACAAAGCGGAAGGCTCCCTGCACCAGCGAAACCAACACCCCGGCCGCATCGGCCTCCGTGTCGAACACAAAACGGTCCACCGTGAGAGATGCGTTGGATCCCACCGTCAGGACCGATTGATCCAGCAGCGCTATGCTCAGCCGGCTGGCATCACCGGTGACAATCGCATCCGCCTGATGCACGGCTCCGTTCACCACAGAGGGGCGCCAGCCATTGTCGCCCACGCTGCGCGTCCGCACGCTGTTCTCGACCGTCGCATTGACGCCAACCCTCGTCTGGGCCGCTGCCGGTGTGGCCAGCGCAACCACCAGAACCGTCAGGATCGGGAAAAGCCGTTTCATTCAGTCACCCATGCCTTGGTCTTCGACCGTCGATACCTGACCAGTAGGACAGCGGAACACGTCGGTATTTGGGCAGGCTGGCCCGGTTTTCGACGAGGTTTGCGATCTCCGCTCCGCGCTTGATGACCCCTCGGTCCGCGAGTCATAGTCACCCTTCCGGGAGAACATCTGATGCGCCTTTCCATCCTCGCGACCGCCTTCATCCTGGCCGGCGCCGCTCCGGTCGCCGCCCGGACGCCGCCTGCACCGCCGCCGGTCCAGACCGCCGCGCCCGCCGATGCGGCCTCGCCCGAGGCCATCGTCGCGGCCCTCTATCAGGTCATCTCCGGCGACATCGGTGTGGCCCGTGACTGGGACCGTTTCCGCGCCCTGTTCCATCCGACCGCCCGGCTCATGCCCTCCGGCCAGAATGCCCAGGGCGTCGGCGTGGTCCGCTCGATCACCCCGGACGAATACATCACCCTCGCCGAGCCCGTCCTCGTCGGCCAGGGTTTCCATGAGCGCGAGATCGCCCGCCGCAGCCAGCGGTTCGGCCATATCATCCACGTCTGGACCACCTACGAAGGCCTGCACAGCCTCTCGGACGCCCGGCCCTTCGTCCGCGGCATCAACAGCATCCAACTGTTCCATGACGGCAGCCGCTGGTGGATCCTCAGTGTCTACTGGCAGGGCGAATCCCCGGCACAGCCGATCCCGCCGGAATACCTCCCCGCCGCCGGCTGACACTCAGCCCGTCCGGAACCGCGCGCCCGGCAGCATCGGGAACGTCACCAGCGACACCTCCCACAGCTCGACCTCGACCAGCACCGGTAGCCGCCCCTCCCGCCGCGCCCGGGTCATCCGACGTCGGGGCGGCAGCCTTTATGGCCGCCAGGTCCGCATCGATGATCGCCATAAGGTCATCCTGCCGCGCGTCGGCCCATGCCGCCGCCCGCGCCGCCCTGTCCTGATTTCCCGTCATGCCCAAAGAGTAGGCGACCAGCGGAGTCCGGCGGACAAATCACGCTTACAAAATTACAGCGCCTTGATTCAAAACAGTTTTATTTCTCAAACCCGACTAAGGGTTCGCGAACTGTCAGCACAGCGTCACACCGCTGGACGGTGAATATTCAGGGTCTTGCCCGGGCCGGCTGCTCGTCTGCGGAATCATCCCGTGCCAGAGCCGAGCCCAGGGCACCGAGCAGTGCGCTCAACTGGATCGGTTTGCCGACATGGCCGTCCATGCCCGCCTCCAGGCATCGCTGAACCTGCTCCGGCTGAACATTGGCTGTCAGGGCGATGATCGGCGTCCGTCCGATGGCACCGCCCAACGCCCGGATGGCCCGGGTCGCATCCAGCCCGTCCATGACCGGCATGTGCACATCCATCAGGATCAGGTCATAGGCTCCGGTCCGCGCCGCGTCGACCGCCTCGGCCCCGTCGCACACCGTCTCGAGCGCCAGCCCCAGTCCGCCCAGGATCGCCGTGACCAGTTCCCGGTTCGGTGCCGCGTCATCGGCCATGAGGATTTTTATCCCGCCGGGGATCGCGCCCGCCGGCGCTTCGGGCACTTCCGGCGTCGCCAGGGTTTCAACCATCGGCACTTCGAACCAGAAGGTCGAACCCCGGCCCGACTGGCTGTCGACCCCGATCTTGCCACCCATCATCTCGATCAGACGGCGCGAGATCGCAAGGCCCAGCCCGGTGCCCCCATAGACCCGCGTGGTCGAGGCGTCTGCCTGGATGAACCGGTTGAACAGCGCGTCGATCTTGTCCGGGGCAACCCCGATGCCGCTGTCCGTCACCGAGAGTCGCAGATGGCCGTTCGCTGCCACCGACATCTCCAGTCGAACGATGCCCGTGGCCGTGGACTTCAGGGCATTGGACAGGAAGTTCAGCGTCACCTGCCGCAGTCGGCCTGCATCCCCCATCAGTCGGGCGGGCAGATCGGCGGCAATCACCGTCTCCAGCTTCAGACCCTTGGCCTCGCACTGGGTTTCCACCATGGCGACAGCGCCCTCGGCCAGGGCACGCGGATCAAACGGCTCCGGGTCCAGATCAACCGCATCGGCTTCCAGCTTGGAATAGTCGAGAATGTCGTTGATCACGCCGAGCAGCACCTCACTGGCCGTCGCGATCCGGTCCGCATATCTGCGCTCGGTCTCAGGCAGGTTCGGGCTGTCCTGCAACAGGCCCGAGAAGCCGATCACACTGGTCAGCGGCGTCCTCAACTCATGGCTCATATTGGCCAGGAACTCCGACTTGGTCCGGGCTCCGGCCTCCGCGACATCGCGCGCCGCGATCAGCTGGTCTTCCAGCGCCTTGGTCTGTGACACGTCGCGGACAACGTCCTGAAACTCCAGCGCCCGACCCCTGGCGTCGCGGATCACCTTCGGATGGGCCTCCAGCCAGACCGTCCCGCCGTCCTTGCGCAGGCCGCGATACGGCACGCGCGGCGAGGGTGCGCCCGGTCCGGCCTTGGCGTAGGCGGCGAAGGCGCGCCGCGCGCTGGCGACGTCCTCAGGGTGCATGAACCTCCAGAACGGGCGGCCGACCAGTTCTTCAGGCCGATAACCCATAACCTCCTCGAGGGAGGGCGAAACGTAGCGGAAGACGCCGTCCATCCCGTAGATGGCAATGATGTCCGTCGCATTGTCCGCCAGCAGCCTGAAGCGCGCCTCGCTGGCAGCGATCCGTTCGTGGGCGCGGAGGCTGTCGGTCACGTCCTGGAAGACGCCGAACAAGGCAATGACCGCACCCGTTTCATCGCACTCCGGGCGACACTGGGACGTTACAGTCCGCGTTTCTCCATCCTCCCGGATGAGTCGGAGCTGGAAGCCGCCACCGATCCCGGTCTCGATCGCCTGCCGACAGCAATCGGCCACCGTCTGGCGATCGTCCGGATGGTAACAGCCGATCGCGTCGTCAAGATTGGGATCGAAGCTGTCCCGGCTCTTGCCATGGATCCGGTAGACCTCGTCTGACCAGGTGACCGCGCCGCTTGCGACATCAAGCCGCCAGCTGCCGACGCCCCCCAGCGCCTCCGCCATGCCCAGGGTCTCGACCAATTTGGTCTGCACCCGTTCGGCCTCCTTTCGGGCCGTGATGTCCCGAACATGGTCGTGAATCTCGAACAGACCGCCGTTCGGATCGAAAATCGGCCGGGGTGATGCCTCAAGCCAGACGACAGACCCGTCCTGTTTCAGGGCCCTGTATTCGAACCCCGCCTTTTCGGCAGGACCGGCCGCCACACGAGTTGCAAGATCGGCGCGGACCTGCGGAAGGTCATCGGGGTGCACGAAATCGGACCAATTCCGGCCGATCATCCCGGCGGGCGCCCGGCCCAAAACCGCTTCCACCGAAGGGGAAAGATAGCGAATCGTGCCGTCCGGCTCATAGCAGGCAATGATGTCCGTCGCCGTCTCGCTCATCAGCCGGAACAGGGATTCGCTGCGTTCCAGCCGCTCCTTGGAGCGGACCGCCTCGGTCACATCCTGGAACACACCGAACAGGGCGACCGTCCGGCCCGCATGATCCTGCTCGGTCGCTGCCCGGGTAACGACGAGACGATCCTCCTGTGTGGGGGTCCGGAGCCGCAATTCGAGGTCATAGCCCTCACCGGTCGCGACGGCCCGCGACACGGCGTCTGCCAGCACCTTGGCATCGTCGGGATGATAGGATGCCAGAAGGGCTTCGCGGTTGGGCTCGATCTCCTGCGGCGCATAGCCGTGGATTCTGTAAACCTCGTCCGACCAGGCGACCTCGCCGGTCTCGACCTCATATCGCCAGTTGCCGACTCCGGACATCTGCTCTGCGAGGCGAAGAAGATTCAGCTCTTCGGTCTGGCCCCGCTGGGCGGCCGTCTGGTCGAACATTCTTCCGGCGATCACCGCGATCTGGCCGAGCGTAGCCAATTCAGAGGCGGCCGGGGCCGGCCTCGGCTTCGAGTCCATGATGCCGACCGCACCCACAGGTTCACCCTTGCGGGTGCTCACCGTAGCGCCCGCGAAGAACCTCAGGAACGGCTCCCCCACGACCATCGGATGATCCTTCAGGACCGGATGAAGCGTCAGATCCTCAATAACCAGATGAGCGCCCGGCCCCATCCCGACCAGAAGGTTGCTGACACTGACGTCCCGCGGCAGCAGGCCTTCCCCCGGCGCGACCCCGGAACGAAACACCGCAAGCTCGTCCTGGATGAAGGAAACAAGGCCGAACGGAACCTCGAACTGGCTGCAGAGCAGGTCAGTCAGATGGTCGAACGGCGTATCGAGTTCCAGGCTGGGCTGCTGCTTCACCTTGACCACCTCGTGCAGTGTCCAGATGAAATCAAAACACAAGCAAGCGAACTTTTGGTTAGCGGCCGGTCGGAATCACCCGCCTCGTTCCAGGTTCCACTCCGGCGCCTCGAAATCCAGCGCATCCTCGGGATCCTTCAGGGCCAGTTCCGACACGGTCTGGCCACGGACGGAAACGCCCGCCGCATGCACACTCTCGGGATCGCCCGAAATCAGCGGATGCCAGTCGGCCAGTCCCCGCCCCTCATGGATCCGCCGATAGCCGCATGACTTCGGCATCCACCCCAGCTGTTCGATATTCCACGGCGTCAGCTTGATACAGTCGGGCACCTGGGCACGCCGGTTGGCATAGTCGACACAGGTGCACCGATCGCTGTCGAACAGTTTGCAGTGCACCCGTGTGGGCACGACCTTGCCCGTATCCTCGTCCTCGAACCGCACCAGACAGCACAGGCCGCAGCCGTCGCACAGACTCTCCCACTCCTCGCGGGACATCTGTTCCAGACGCTTGGTTTGCCAGAAGGGCCGTTCCATCGGCGGCCTCTTACCCGGATCGGGCGGCCCTGTCGCCGTCCGCGGCCCGAACGCCCGGGGCGCACAGCCGGTGGCCACAGGACCCTGCACCGCCTATATGGCCGCCTTCAGCCGCGCAGCCTCCCCGCTGTGCCGCGTATCCAGGTTTCGCATGGCTCCCCGTCCTCCGCTCGTCGCCCTCAAGAACGTCCGTCTCCAGGACGGCCAGCGCCCGCTGTTCGACGGGGTCGACATCGCCGTGGAGCCACGCACCCGGGCCGCCCTCGTGGGCCGCAACGGGGCCGGCAAATCGACCCTGATGAAGATGGTCATGGGCCTGATCGAGCCCGACGCCGGCGACCGGTCAATGCAGGCCGGTACCCGCTTCGCCTATGTCGCCCAGGAGCCGGACATCACCGGCGAGACCCTGCTCGACTACGCCGCCTCCGGGGGCGCCGAGCGCTGGACCGCCGAGGCCTGGCTGGCCACCTTCGGCCTCGATCCTGAAAAGGCCGCCGTCAACCTGTCCGGTGGCGAGAACCGCCGTGCCGCCCTGGCCAAGGCCTTCGCCGAAGAGCCCGACCTGCTGCTGCTCGACGAGCCGACCAACCACCTCGACATCCTGGCCATCGAACTGCTGGAGGAGGAACTCCTCCAGGCCCGGTTCTCGGTCCTGGTCGTCAGCCACGACCGCGCCTTCCTCAACCGCGTCACCCAGTCCTGCCACTGGCTCGAAGGCCGCCGCGTCCGCACCCTGAACAAGGGCTTCGCCGCCTTCGACGAATGGGCCGGCAAGGTCCTGGAGGAGGAGGCCGAGTCCCTGCGCCGCCTGAACAAGGCCATCGAGCGCGAGACCTACACCTTCTACCGCTCCATCACCGCCCAGCGCACGCGCAACGAGGGTCGCGCCCGCGCCCTCAACGCCATGCGCGAGGATCGCGCCGAACGGGTCAAGGACATCCCGCGCGAGCTTAACCTCGGCGTCGATTCCGGCGGCCTGTCGGGCAAGCTGGTGGCCGAACTCAAGGGCGTGACCAAGGGCTTCGGCGACCGAACCGTCATCAAGCCGTTCAGCACCCGCGTCATCCGCGGCGACCGGCTGGCCATCGTGGGGCCCAACGGCGCGGGCAAGACCACCCTGGTCAAGATCCTGCTCGGCCAGCTCAAGCCGGACGAGGGCTCGGTCCGCCTCGGGGCCAATCTGGAGCCCGTCTATCTCGACCAGTCGCGCGAGGGCCTGCGCAGCGACATGACCCTGTGGGACGCCCTGACCCCCGGCGGCGGCGACAGCGTGCTGGTGCGCGGCGTCTCCAAACACGTCGCCGCCTATGCCAAGGACTTCCTGTTCCAGGAAGGCCAGCTGCGCCAGCCGATCTCGACCCTCTCGGGCGGCGAGCGCAACCGCCTGCTGCTCGCCCGCGCCCTGGCCAAGCCGGCCAATATGCTGGTCCTCGACGAACCGACCAACGACCTCGACATGGACACGCTCGACAAGCTGGAAGAGCTGCTCGAGACCTATGACGGCACCCTGATCCTCGTCAGCCACGACCGCGACTTCGTCGACCGCCTGGCCACCTCGACCATCGCCATGAACGGCCGCGGCGACATCGTCGAAACCCCCGGCGGCTGGACCGACTTCATCCGCCAGAACCCCGGCTTCCTCCAGCCCGGCGCCAACCCCCGCCCGCAGGACAAGGATGCCGCCCAGCGCGCGGCCGCCGCCGACGAGGCGCGTCGGGTCGAGAAGGCGGAGCCTTCTGACCGCGCCGCCCCAAAAAAACCCGGCAAACTGACCTTCAAGGACGCCCACCGTCTGAAGGAGCTCGAGGGCCTCCTCGCCTCCCTCCCCGACGACATCGCCCGCCACGACGCGACCCTGTCCGACCCCGACCTCTACACCCGTGACCGCAAGGCTTTCGACAAGGCCACCGCCAACGCAGATCGCGCCCGGTCGCTGCTGGCTGCAGCTGAGGAGGAATGGCTGGAGCTGGAGGCGAAGCGGGAAGCCCTGGCCGGCACCTGATCGCTTTCGAACCTGAACGAAGACATCCAGAAGCCCGAAAACAGGCCGTATGGAACGAATTTCCGGCTTCTTTCGCGAGCCTGTGCAGAAGTCACAAGACCTTCACATATCGAAGAAAATTCGAAAATCGTCACAGGATGCCCGCCATCCTGCACGATTTATCCTCCGCTCCATCCACAACCGCCCGTTCCGGACCGCTTGCCTCATCTGCGGATCGGAGCGAGCTTGATCAGGCCGAGGGACACGGCGGCGCGGAAACCCGGGGAGACCCGGGGATCAAGGCGGACCGGCCCGGCTCTCTGATCGAACGCACCGGGGGGTTTCGACCCCGACGGACGGGAGACAGGATCAAGGCCCAAGGGACCCTTCAAAGGCTTCGGCCGGAGAAGACCGGAGGGAACCGGATCGGGATCGACGGACGGCGCGGGGCTCGACCTCGTGGAACGCCGGAGACCAGGAGCGCGACAGGATACAGCTGACCATCACCGGGGTTCGCCTCGCTGATGCCGAAGCCAGGGCCCTGAACCTCAATGGCCAGGTCCAACCCGGACTTGGCGAGGGGACGAGGAGAACCGGTTCGCCGGGGATCTTCGTCCCCTCGCTCAATTTCGGGCTGCCCTATGCTCGCGACGCGGTCGCTCGCGGCTTGAGCGCGGTCCATCGTCATCCCCCGACCTGATCGGGGGATCGCCCAAGCCGTCTCCTCCCCCTCCTGGGGGAGGTGGCACGGCGCAGCTTTGCGCCGTGACGGAGGGGTCAGGGCCGCACCGTCCTTCCATCGCCCCCTTCCCCTTTTCCTGCCTGAGCCTTAAAACTCGGCCATGACCTTGCGTGGGAATCGCCGCTTCTCGACCGACCGCCGCGCCCTTCTGGCCGGCGCCGGTGCCCTCGCGGCCACGGCAGCCCTCGCCGGCTGCCAGCGCGCCGAGGCGCCCGTCGACGAGGAGGGCCGCGTGCGCCTGCGCTTCGCCACCGACTGGCGGGCCCAGGCCGA
>Ga0247836_1008548_pt1 | contig 10308 bp, 11 predicted proteins | sample LaCruzMarch2015__4_FD_187116 | JGI IMG/M metagenome (GOLD analysis project Ga0247836, IMG submission 187116) | Freshwater microbial communities from meromictic Lake La Cruz, Castile-La Mancha, Spain - LaCruzMarch2015_14m | ecosystem: Environmental > Aquatic > Freshwater > Lake | place: Spain...
CAGATTCTTTTTTCGATTTACTCAGGAAGAGCAAGAAAATCTGATGCACAATTTTGAAAATTCACTCCGGCAGCAAGGGTTTTGGACCGATTTTTTTGCTGATCAAAAATGAGGGGATTGCTGAGGTTGAGAATACATAATTCCAATCAGTGCTATTGCTAAAAAACCGACAAGATAGAGATGATTTTGTTTAGGTGCGGCACTATGTGTTTTACTATCTGATTTGTCAGTATGATAGTATCCTTTATCAAAGGGTTTTAACTTAATAGCAATGCATAACATTAGTAATGCAACCCCTATGAAAATAGTTGAATAATACCTCTCCGCGCAATATCCCATTAAGATTGCAGCGAAAAACATACCTACGTTGGAAATAATATTTTGAGTGGATATAATTTGTATTCGGGCTTGATTTGTTCTTTCAAATTTAGAATTTAAAACATAGTTGGAGGAGGTGATATATAAATAACTTCCTGCACCCATGATACCCATGATGCAAAAAATGCCATAAAAATTTGTAATAAATATCAAAAAAAATAATGCTAGCCCTTGAATTCCAAGGCCTATTTTTAACCCATAAGAAGGGTTATACCTATCAGAAATATACCCCCCTATATAGCTACCAAAAATATTGCCTATTGAAGTAGCAGAAATAACCGTACTAATAAGTAAGGCATTTAAGGTTGTGTTGGTTTTTAAAAAAAGAGAAATATAAAACGCAATGCCGCCACAAATAGATTGTAGTGCATAAATACTTAATAACGTTGATGTTATTTTGCAGGAAGTTAGGTGGTGTTTTATTTTTAAAATAAATGGTATGCCATTGTAGTGGTTAAAATTGTTGCGATATTATAAAGAAGATTGTTGCCTCTTGCTATCAATTAATATTTGCCCCTTATTTTCTCCTGTAATACAGGAGGAATATACAGTGTGGTTATTCGTGATATCAAGGTTTTATCAAGTGATTCAATGGTTGTTTTAATTTTTTTAGGTGAGACATGAGGATAAATAGAGGCCTCATATAAAATACACTCATGATTTGATGGATAAGAAACAATTAACTCCTGTTTAAGAAGCTCTATGGCACAACAATTATTATTTTTTGTAAAAGTATACCCATCTTCAATCATTCCTATTTGCCATATGATCAAATGGTTTGTGATGTCTATGGACTTCTTTTTATTGATAAATTCATTTGCTTCTATAGAAAAACAACCGGTAAATGGGTCAATTTCTAGATCTGAAAGTAAGCAATCAAAAGCTGAGATGGCGGGTAACACAGATAGTTCGATTGTGTTTCGATCAATTTCTTTAATCAAGCCCATGATGGCATTTGATAATATTAAAGGATGACCATAAACAATCACGCATACATGATTGTATAGATCAAAGGAATTTTTGATGTGTCCAATGATTCTTTTGTAGGCATTAGGTCTTAGTTCCTCGGAGAAATACAATGCATCAAGAGATTCACTTTTTTTTGCTTTTTTTTCAATCCATTGCCCCATGATAGGCTCATTAACAAGATACAAAACAAACTCTGCCTGTTCAATTGCAGCTTCACTTTCTTTTGTTAAATGAGATAAAGATTTAATACCACTGCCTGTAATAATTAATTTTTTTAACATTATAAGGGGTGGTTGCGAGTATAATCGGCTTGAGCATCGGGAAATTGATTGCTTTTAGATAATTGTGCTCGAATGTGCAAGTGGTCTATTGTGTGGTTATCCTCTAAGTTGTTTTTTAAGGTAGCTATTAGCTCTGATATTTTAATGAAATTAAATGCGGAATTTTTAGCTAAAGATTCTATTATTTGCATATTATTCATTTTTTCGCCTTACCTTCAAGAGCCAAGTATTGCCGATAATACTCGTTTTTAAATATATTTGCACGTCGATAATCGGCCATATGATATAAAAAATCACCCTTAAGTAGCCAAATTAATCACAAAACCAACCACCAACACTTTATTCGATTGCATCGTTGGGCTAAAAATCCATTGGTTCATGTAGCCGACGTTTAAAGACGTTGTATTAGAGAGTTGTTGGACAATACCTGTATACGCTCTGTTTTGGTCCCAGGTTTTGGTGGTTATCCATTGTACCTGGTTGAGATTGACAAAAAGCTCATTGCTAATGGCCAGGGCGGTGTTGGTGGTGAGTGGAATGTTGATTAAAAGACGTTCGCGAATACGGTTTGCCCAAGGGGCGTAGTCAAAAGATTTGCGTTGCTCGAGTCGCGTTCTTGAGGTAAGGGTCGCTCGGTAAAAGGGGTGCTGCCAAACAGCTTGTTCCCAAACACGGTATTCGTCTAAATCACCAGGGTTTGCATCTTGAGACGTGGTGCCTAAGGTTTGGCCTAACCATAATTGCCAGTGGGGTGTGATTTGATAACCCCCTCCTGCATGGGTTATAAATTGATTAAAAGGATCGTGCGCTTCAATGGCTCGAAGATGCGGTTCAATGTAGTATAAAAAAACACCGTAATTACCGAACAAAGTTACAAGTGACCATGCTTTGTTATTGCTTATCGTTGCATAACTTGAGCTCATAACACCCATCAATGGAATGAGAAGAAACAACTTTAGTTGCTTTCCAATCACTTTGCGGTATCTAGACCATTTAAACATTGATGCCTGCTGTTGAGTTTTAAAGCGAAGGCCCTGCGTTAGCGAGCATAAGCAGAGAGATAAAAATCAGATATCATGATAGGTGTATGGGCCAGGTATTCTCCTTTTGATTTTTCAAATATTAACAAGGATGTACCTACTAAGCAAAAGCCTAAGGGTTCTTTTTTAAGGGGGAACGTTCCAATGAACACGCCACGTATTATGTTCAATAAAGCGATGATTCCCTCGAATCAATCATGCCTGCATTATAACGATAGAAGCTTTATGCTTGGGCACGGGCTTTTTGAAACCATTTTGGTTAAACATGGGGTAGCACCTGCGCTCGATTATCATTGGAAAAGGCTTGAAAAAAGTGCCGGGATAGTGGGGATTACGCTGCCCTTTTCCTATGAAGAGCTTGCACGAATGATTGACGAACTCATTTCAGATAATGCTTTAAAGCACACCCTTGCCAGTGCGCGATTAACAGTGTCGAGTGGGGATTCACTGCGGGGGCTTGTACCATCAGGCGCGCTGACGCCGAATGTTATTCTTTCCGTGTTTGAACATGCGCCAAATAGCGGGCCGTGGTCAGCGAAGATTGTGAGCATTAAAAAAAATGAGCATGCTCCTTCCTCGCGGCTTAAATCCACCAGTTATATTGATAATATTTTTGCTAAACAAGAGGCTCTGAATTTAGGTTATGATGAAGCGGTTTTATTAAACACCCAAGCTAACGTTGCCGATGGTGCGGTCTCTAATATTTTTATGATTAAAGATTCACGCGTTATTACGCCACCGGTTTCCGATGGCGCGCTACCTGGTATTATCAGAAGTATTTTACTTGAGGAACTTGCAGGGCTCTTTTCGATCACAGAAAAAACCATACCTTTGGCAGAGCTGATGATGGCAGATGAAATCTTTTTAACCAATGCATTGATGGGGGTTCAGTCATTATGTCGATTGAACAAGAAGGTTTTTAATCGTTTTTGCCTAACCCGTGAAATTGCAGATACGTTGCGAGATAAAAAAAATTATATCTAAGGTGCTTTGTCTTAATGATTAAATTTACCATGATCAAAAAAATGTAATATTTGGGCTTTTACTAATGCATTATTCATCATAAAGGTATGGCTCACGGGCAAGACCACAAAGTCGTCCATTTTTGCAAGTTGCGTGCTTGATACAGCCACTTTTCCATCGTTTGGTTCATGAAAAAACCATTTCGCAAAAGGAAAAAAACTAAAACTTCCGGCGATGATTCCAACAGGGTAGGGCAAAGAAAGTGTCAAACGGTTCGGAATGGAGGTTTTTCCAGTGGTAAGTTGCTGCCCTGCGGGGCCTGTGATGACTTTAAATAACCACACCCTCTGAAAAAAATCCACCCAGGGACTGCCGTGATTGGGTGGGCCTAGCATCACGATTTTTATGCGCTTTATAGGCAGCGGGTGTTCTTGTAGATATTGACGTAAGACCACCCCACCCATGGAGTGAGTGACAAAATAGAGACTATCCGGATGATGTTTTAAACAATCGTCCACCATGAGCGGTATTTCTTGATGCGCAATGTCCGTGATGGTTTTTTTTCGAGAAGGGTAGTCTTTATTGACCACAATATAATCATGCGCTTGCAGGTCTCTTGCAAGCTTTGCCATTGAATAATGCGAGCGCGCCAATCCATGTAACAATATAACGCAACGTCCCGATGCTTCACTCTGCGTTGGAAGTAACATCAGTGCAAATGTCATCATCAATAAACATCTATGTTGAGTGCGTAACATTTTTTACATGTCCTTGGGTTTGTTGCTCAGTAATGTTCAAACTTTTATAAAGCACTAGTATAGAGCTTTGTCTGCTTGCCCTGTAACTATTAACAGAGCTTAACGTAAATGCCATTTATTTCACTGATAAAAATGTGCCACTAACATCATTCTTGCAGGGTAAACTCACCTTATTTTTAAGCACGGCACACCCTGCATGCGCCTACTTACCGCGCTTTATGCGCGGAACGTGGGCATTTTGGTTTTAGACTGCGCGTTTACATGCGTTTACCCTGAGTCTTCTTGTCTACGTTGGTATTTTGTAGTTCTTCTAGAATAATATCAAAATTTTGACTCCAAAAAGCTTTTGCTTGATTTAGCACGGTCTCTTCTTCGGATGCGTCGTCTTCATATATACTTAATTGGCTATTCATGTCATCAATTTTTCGGGACATCTCTCTTATCAACGTTTTAATGGTTAATAAATTTTGTACAGCATCACCCATTTTTTTTAAAGGCAGTCTTAATGATTGAATTTGACCATAGGTTTGTTTTATTTTTGCAGCGAGGATTAAATAGGTTTCATGCTGCGGTGATTCAGGAGAGTACTTTTCGTTTAAGCATGTGAGCGTTTTTTCTATATCGTCAATAAGTTCCTGTGTGTCGACTTTTATTTTATTGCGGCGGTGCAGGGTTGGTAAAAGAGCTGCCGTGTGTGAGAAAAAAAAGCCTAAACCAGCGGCAGTTATTCCCCTGGTAAGAGGACTGCACTCGTCACTGTCATCATTGCAGCTTTGAGCGGCTAGTATGCCGCATGCTGCAGCGGTAAAAACAATGCCGCCACGAATAAAAAGCTCTCGCCACGTGTAATTATTCCATAATCCCCAGAGTGTTTTTTGCGTACGCTCCTTTGCTAAGCCCCCAATATTAAAAAAATCCACCCGGTTGCCACTGGCTTCAGTCAGTTTTGCCGTGATTGAATCGGTCATCATTCCCTCTAAAATTTATTTTATATTGCTATATTCATAACATATTTTTCAATGAGGTGATATTTTTCGGCTACACTACGCAGTATTTTCAGGTGTTAGATGAGTTAGTCATGAAAAATCCAGATGTCATTGTGATTGGGGCGGGTGCCGCGGGGTTGATGTGTGCAATTGAGGCGGGACAGCGTGGGCGGCGGGTTCTGGTTATTGACCATGCGAATAAAATGGGGAAAAAAATTTTGATGTCAGGAGGGGGCCGGTGTAATTTTACCAATTATGATGTTCAAGCCCACCATTACCTTTCTGCCAACCCCCATTTTTGTAAGTCTGCCCTGAAACGTTATACACCCTATCATTTTATTGAGTTGGTAAGGCAACATCACATTCCTTTTCATGAAAAATCCCATGGGCAATTATTTTGTGATAATAAAGCCTCTGATCTCGTGGCCATGCTATTGTCTTGTTGCGAAGAAGCGAAGGTCTCTATCCGTTTAAACACAAGTGTTAGCCAGGTTGTTGCCGAAGGCTCACGGTTTGATGTGGTGCTTAAAGGCAATGAACGCCTATCGTGTCAATCATTAGTGATTGCAACAGGGGGGCTTTCTATTCCCACGATGGGTGCGTCTCCCTATGGCTATCAGCTGGCGGCTCAATTTGGTCTACATGTGCATCCTACACGCGCAGGATTAGTGCCTTTTACATTACAGCCAGAAGAGAAGGCACGGCTAAGTGTTTTATCTGGGGTATCGCTCCCTTGTCGGGTGGAATGCAACGGCCAAGCCTTCACGGAAAACATGCTGTTTACCCATCGAGGGTTAAGTGGTCCTGCCATGTTGCAAATCTCTTCTTATTGGCAACCCGGGGATCCGTTATCCATCGATTTGGATGCAAATGATGGGTGGGCAACGTCTTTAATAGAACGTAAGCGCCTAGAGCCAAGAACGCGATTAAAACAGTGTATTGCTGAAGCACTCCCTAAGCGGGTGGTCAATGTGCTTTTTCCTGAGGCGTTAATGGACAGTGAATTGCAGCAGCTGTCTTTTCAAGCCCTTGACGAGATAACCACTTCTTTAAAACAATGGTGTATCAAGCCTAATGCTACAGAAGGATACCGCACGGCTGAAGTCACGTTAGGCGGAATTGACACGGATGCTCTCTCTTCCCAAACGATGGAGGTCAAGTCCGTACCTGGGCTTTATTGTATTGGCGAAGTGGTGGACGTGACAGGTTGGCTTGGCGGTTATAATTTTCAATGGGCCTGGTCTTCAGGATGGGCCGCGGGGCAAGTCGTGTAATGTATTCATTTGCTTCAATCAGGATGGGCTCGTATTGGTTGCACAAAGGGCCATCTTCCTCTAATGTAGATAAAATAATGGACTGGGAAGGGTAATTATGTTCGTGCGGTTTTTTTTATTGATATGTTCAGCAGTGCTCTTGGCAGGCTGTACCCATTCACCTCAAAAACAGGCCATGCCTTCCTATCATAGCAGCAAACTGCACCACCAAATGCCCGATTTTACTCGCGTGTATGTCGAGGGTGTTCTTAATGTAACCTTACGTACGGGTTACGCTCATCCTCAAGTTGTTTTAAAGGGCTCCCCAGATGACCTGGCTCATGTGGTGATTGGGGTTACAAATGGCACATTGCGAGTCATTTTGGGCCGAGGCTATCCAAAGCATGGTGGGGTTCAGGTGGAAATTGATAGTCGTTATTTAAATGCGTTTGAATACCATGGCACGGGCGTTATCGTAGGTAAACATTTGCGTACAAGGCTGCTTGATTTGGTGATTGATAATCAAGGCAGCACAACGTTAAAAGGTACGCTTGGTGTTCGCAAACTTCAATTGTCAGGTGCGGGCGCAGTAGAGATCAATGGTATTAATAGCCCGGCGTTGCAAGTAAAACTTACCGGTAAATCGCACGTTAAATTGGGTGGTTTCGCTAATCTCTCCTCATTAGATCTAAACAACGATAGCTGGGTAAGCATGTATTGGGTAAAAAGTAAGGCATTAACCATCCGAGGACATGGTCGAACTTTTATTCAGTTAGCAGGTATTGCGGAGCACTTGGACGTTGAGCTTTGGGATAACGCTCATTTTAATGGTCGATATTTACGTGCAGAGCGCTCTTTTGTTAAAACTCACGGCAAATCCGTTGCAGAAATTGCGGCAGTAAAACGACAGCACACGCTTGCTACCGATACCAGTGACATTCTCTTTTATAATATTCCTGTCATGAAGGCAGATTTTATGGCCTACAATGGCGCTGTATTGGACATGCGTGACTTAAGCCAGCCTTTTATACAGGAATATGATCAATACAATAAATAAGCGTTTTACTGCTCTATTTTGAAGCCGCGCGGAGATTGTTTTTAATGCATTGAATAATAGAGTCAAGATCACCGTCTAATGGCAAAACATGGGCGGAGTTTTTGAGCCAATGCGTGGTGATGTTTGGCAAACTCGCAAAGTGTTCTTCTACTTTAATGGAATTCACCGTTTGATCAAAAGAGCCTAAAAATAAATCGGTGGGGCACTTGGGCGGCGTGAATTTGAAGTCATTCACTAGGGTTAAAATCTCAATGAGAGTTGTGACCGGGAGTTGCCTGTAGGCAATTTCACTGTGCAATTCAGAATATAAATTCCCTGCACGATTACGTAAATATCTAAATCCAAGACGTCTAAATGCGTGAATCAACTTCAATGCCCAAGGCACGTTAACTTGAAGCGCAAGAGCTGGGGCCAACAAATACAGATGGTTTAAAGGCATTTTTTGGCTTAGGTGACAGGCCAGTAATCCTCCTAATGAGAATCCTAAAACGTCTACTTTTTGATAATGTTCAACTAACTGCTGGCAGGCTTCTTCTGCCGCAGTGATCCAATCCACAGCAGTTGCTCTAGAAAATGCAGCAAGACTATCCCCGTGCCCAGGTAGGGCTGGGCTTATAATGGCATCATAGGCCGGTGTAATGGCTGGGATTAGTTGGCGATAGACCGCAGGTGATGAGGAAAACCCATGTAAAAGGAGCAAAGCGTGCTTAGTCCCCTTGCCGTGTATATTGATGGGCTTTAATAAGTCTGCGTCTTTCGGGCTCAATGTTTTTAGTCGCTTGCCACGCCACATGTATCGAAAATCATCAATGTTCATCAACATCCTTTTAATGGTTTTTCAAAAAAACATGTAAAAAATATGTAAATAATGCCAATTTAATCACCATAATACGATCTTTTGGTTAAAATCAGGGTTAAGACAGCAGCACAATACGTTGATATATTCACCATGTTATGAACCATTTTTAGCTCTTGGTCAATTTTTTTAGCAACATTAAAAATGTATGTCTATAATTAAATTAACATAAATCATATTGATAGGGGACTACCATGAGTGATGAGGAAGAAAAAGACACACAGGAAGAATCGCCTCAAGCGGATAAACCTGGTGCAGATAAAAAAGACTCTCGGTCGCCTAAGCCCTCTAAAAAGGGCAATAAAGACAAAGATAAAGACAAAGATAAAGATAAAGACAAAGACAAAGACAAAGACAAAGGTAAAGATAACGATAAAAAACCTGAGGGTCCTGGCCAAGGTAAGGGTGGTGGAATGTTAGCGGGCCAAGTAGAGTTTCTAGAGCTTGGGAAGAAACTGGCTGAGGCAGGAAAGGAATCGGCTAAAGCTGTCGGTGGTGCTTTGGGGGATACCGCAAAGAAAGCTAAAGACATGATGAAAGGCTCTGATTCTAAATCAGAACCAAAGCCTAAGGTTGATGATAAAAAATTAGATTCGGCTTCTCAAGACAGCAAGTCATCACCTAGTCCTAGCCCTGGTGAAGGTAAAAATGAAGAGCAAGAGGATGATAAAGAAAATAAACTAGGCTTGTGATGAATAAAAAGCAAATGGTATTCATTTTGGGGTGGCGTCTAGCCACCCCATTTTTTTTACCCTATATTTTGATATGATGATGAACGCTTTATATTCCCTCCATTAGGTTACAGGCTCACCATGACTGAAATGAAATACCCCCTTATTGATGAAAATATGCAAAATAAGCTCGATAGTGAGGGATCAGTAGCATTTTTTAAGACCGAATTGGGTAAACGGATTTTAGAGGAAGCTGCTAGAGAGATTGAACTAAACGAAGAAGATATAGCGCTAGTAGAAGAAGAACTCGCATTGGAGGTTGAGTTAACGCGTGCTTCTGAAGGACGCTCAATCCTTATGGATAGCGAGCGTGTTGATGGTGGTGAGTCAGGTAAAATCCCGTTACCAACGCAAGACACCCATCGTGTTGATTCTAAACCCATGACATCGCCTAAGAACACACACGAGCACCCTAACGAAAAAGACTGGCCCCACACCCTAGAGCCTATAAAGCTTAGGCATGGCTCGCATCATGATAAACAGTTGTTAGACGTCGTTCATTTTATAGAGCAGGTTGAGAATATACCAAAGGCCAAAGCCATTACTGAAGTCAAGGCGAGGATAATGGAGCTTGTTATGGGTAAAGACTTGGACGCCGAGAAGATTGCTAAGTGGTTAGAAGAAAAAAAGGACGAGGAGGCACGGGCCTTGCAGGATGATTTAATCTCTAAAGCATTACAAGCGGACATCCTACAAGACCTGTTGGCCGTTCTTCAAGACGAAAAAGAGATGTACAACCAATGGGGTGAGCGGGTTCACCTGTTTAAAGAGGCCGAATACATGGTTTCTGCTGATAATAAATTATTAAAAGATGGAGACACGTTTTACCTTCTTAAAAAAAGTGACGTGTTGAGTGATGAAAATCGAGATGCCTCTAGGCAAGCATTTGAGCGGTTGAAGCTTGACGTGATGCCAGTCAGAAGCGCCATATCAAAATTCTCGGCGTTGGAAAACACTATTTTAGGACAAGAGACTTTTCGTGTCAGGCAAACAACCAGGGCTTCAATGGGCCTGGCCGCTTTGGAAAAAAGTCCTT
>Ga0247836_1008556_pt1 | contig 10301 bp, 10 predicted proteins | sample LaCruzMarch2015__4_FD_187116 | JGI IMG/M metagenome (GOLD analysis project Ga0247836, IMG submission 187116) | Freshwater microbial communities from meromictic Lake La Cruz, Castile-La Mancha, Spain - LaCruzMarch2015_14m | ecosystem: Environmental > Aquatic > Freshwater > Lake | place: Spain...
CATCCGCCCGAAAGCTGGGCGGGAAGCAGTAGGCCTCGCGTTGATTGACGAGGAAGGAGATCAGATTCTCGCTCACCGGCGTATTTTACGGTTGCTTTTTTGGGGGCCGTAGGGCCTAGGAAGGTTGATTCCGTCTAGGATTTACCGTAACGTAGTGATGTCCATGGTTCCATCCTCGCTTCCGGCCCAGATATCGCATTCTTTGGTATCCGTGCCGGGCGTTGGGCAGATTGCGGTTTCTAAGAGTGGACGTTTTATTGCCACGGCTGATACGTCGCTGGCGATTCACCTTGAGTTTGACGGGAATCGGCTTTGGAGCTCCGGACTGCGGTCGGAGAGTTGCTTGTTGCGGCCGATTGATCGGATTCGAGGACTCGCTTTTTCTGACGATGACGAGCTGCTGATTGCGGCGATCAATGACTCCGTGGTCGCTTTCTCCATTGCCTCGGCAAAGGCGGTTTGGTCTTATACGCCGCCGCGGTCTTTTGGCTTTTTGGTCGTTTCTCCCCTTTCGGTTTCGGCCGGTGAAGGTCGGATTGCAGCTAGCTTTGATAACGGCAGCGTGGTGCAGTGGACTAGCGATGGCCGGATCGCGGTGATTTGGCACGCGAACGATGCGCCGCGGCAATTGAAGATTGCGCGAGACGAGATTGTCGGGACGGACAGTTTTAGTCTGACCCGATGGTCGATGCACGCGAAGGTTCGGCGGGCGCGGATTCGGATGCCGGAGCGGATTTATGGCTTCGATGCTTCCGAGTCGCATCCTTATGCGGTGACGCGGTCTTTGCACTATGCCCACGTTTGGAACCTCGAGACCGGGAAGGCGGAGGCGAAGGTAGAAGTTGGCACCGGTTTGCCTTTAGTGCAGTGCCACCCAACGGAAGCGGCCTTTGTGATTGCCGACCGGGACCAGGTGGTGGCGCACCGGTATTCGGGCGAAGAGATCGCCCGGTTTGACCTTTTTGGCGAGCGGCCGCTGACGATGAAATTTACGCCCGACGGGGCTCAGCTGCTGGTCGGATCGGCAGGTTCGAAGCTATTGCGGCTCCCTTGGTCGCCCGCGGTCGGGTAATCTCTCCCATCACGCGCTCGTAGCTCAGTGGATAGAGCATCAGCTTGCGGAGCTGGGGGTCGGAGGTTCGAGTCCTCTCGAGCGCGCCATTTTCTGAGTTTTCTTCCGCCCTCTTTCGCGGCTCAGAAATTTATTTATAAATGCTCCCGCCTTAGGGCCGAGTGTAAATTTAATTTCTCAATGCCGTGCGCGGGCACCTATGTTATAGGGCGCGGTGCGGACGAAAGTCAATCTACTTTTTCAAGATTTCGGTTGCCGAGAGACTCGGCTCGTGAATCTGTCGGGGCCAGAACGGCGCGAAAATCTTCGGGTGAATCGAAGATTTGGAGAAGCCTCATGATGGGCTTGCTGGGCTTTCGGACGCCTTGCTCCCAACTTTGCAGGGTCTTGACGTTGACGGCAAGGAGGTTTGCAAACTGCGCCTGGCTCATGCGGCGGCGGGTACGAATGGCCGCAACCTCTTCGCCGGTGAAGGACCGACCGAGCGGTACGAGGGTTGTGGCGAGTTTAGCCTCGCCTCGGGCGTACTCGATGCCTTCGACAAGGCCCTGCTTAAGTCGCTGGGCGAGTGGCGCTCTCTTTGTATGGGATTTCATAGGCTTCCTCGTTTGCTTCGTGCTTTCAATTGATTGACGAGTAAATTGGCGGGATCGTGGTGCTACCGTTCCGTGTTCATACTCTGTCCTCAGCGGCTCGAATACTCAACGGAACCAACAAAATCAAAAAGAACAAAAAAGCTACCGAAGTTCACGAAACTTCCTCTAGAATAGTTTGGGGACGTCGTTCAATTGTGCGATCTGCGCGCGAAAGCCCATTTCTAACTTGGTATTGACCGCGGGATCGATCAAAATTGCTGGTTCATTAAGAAATCTTTAAGAATTCTGAAACCATTGCAAAAACTACTTGGCATTTAAGCGCAATCCCGATACAATGCGCGCATGTTCTGGGGGACATCGGTTTGGGTTGCATTGAGTCGTGGGTTGCACTTCGTGCTTGCGATGGTCGTGGGGTATTCGTCGGCTGCGGCCGGGATCAACAGTCTGTTGACCTCGCTTACTACGCTGACTCGTCAGTCAGGTTCGGATTACACCGATCCGGTGAACTCGCTACCGACTCGGCTGAACCCGGTCATTCAGCCCGTCGCGCGAGGTGATGTTTATAACTCGGCAGATGTCCAAGATATTAGTACGGCCGTTTCGATCATCGCCGGTACAACACCGGCCTATCCCGAACCAGAATACAACCCAAATGCGCCGGAGGACACAGGCGACAACCTAGCACTGATCGGGCGTCCAGAGCCCCGACCCAAGGATGCCCCGCTAACGGGCATAGAAGCAACGGCACCGATTGGTCCTCCTGTGTATACGACCGGCGGGAGTGGGAGTACGGGAACCACGAGCACAACTGGGACCACCAGCACAACCGGAACTACAAGTACTACTGGAACCTCGAGCACAACTGGAACCACAAGTACGACCGGAACCACCTCTACAACCGGAACGACATCCACGACCGGAACCACCTCTACAACCGGAACGACTTCCACGACCGGAACCACCTCTACAACTGGAACCACAAGCACAACCGGTGGCACCGGCGAAGGCGTTCAAATCATCGAGCGCCCAAGCGGCCCAGGCGCTGCTTTCCCCTGGGAGGGCTCTCGGCCTGCGGGTGGATCGGATCTAGCGCCGGGATCCGTGAACATGCAGACAGGAAACCGCATGACGACGATTCCAATTGTCGGGTGGAAAGGTAAGGGAGGTGTACCCATTGGACTCACTCTGTACAACAGCGTCCAAGACCAGGGCGAAGTTGGAGTTGGGGAGAAGTGGCGCACCAACGTTGACTTCCGGCTCATTTTTGTTGGCAACGTCACGGAGGTTTCGAAGCAAAAGATCACCGCGTTCTATCCTGACGGTCGTCGCCTTGTCTTTTCGCGCAACTATGGAGCGAATCCAGACCTGGACAATCGGTTCTTCCCACCGACCGGCTTCTACGACATCATCTATCGCTACCCAAGCGGCTACGTCCTTCGAACGAAATCGCAGATGACGTATGAATTCGATCGAAACGGCTATTTGACCAGCTACCGAGACCGATTCAACAACGCGATCACGGTTTCGCGCACGGCGGGTAACCCGAGGCAAGTCGTCCTAAGCGATTCTTCCGCGCGTAAGATCACGATGACCTATTCCGGAACCAGCGCGATCGCTGTGCAACGCTTACAAAGTGTGACCGTGCCAGGCAACCGCGTTTGGGACTTTACCTACCAATCAACGATCGCAGGGGCGGCGGCCGGAACCAAGGTACTAACGCAGATCACCTATCCCAGCCTCAATGGATCGCGACCGAGCATCAGCTTTGACTACGACTTTGAAGACCGGATCATCAAGGAGACGGACGCATTAGGAAAGGAGTGGAAGTTTGACTATGATGCGGACGATAAGCTGATTAAGTTCCAGACTCCGCTCAAAGTGAACCACGTTGGCATTTCTGGAAGTACCGTCGTGCCGGCTCCGCAGACGTATAAGGTCAATTATCTGGCGGATTCGACGGAGTATGTGTTCCATCGCGGCGAAAAGATCACCGAGTATTACAACGCTGGGCTCCTTGTCAGCACAAAGGATGAGGCCGGATTTTACAGTTCTTTAACCTACGACAACTTCTATAACGTCAGTACATCGAGAGATGGGCGTAATCAGCTGTCCAAGTTTGAATACGATCAATTTGGGAACGTCAAGAAAATCCAAGATCCCAGAATGGTCGCTTCGGGGAACTTTGCGAGCGTTACGTATAACACCTTCAACGACCCACTGACCGAGAAGAACGCGATCAATGCGACCACGACTTACGTTCGCGATGGCATCGTGGGATCAGTGACTCAAGTCAAGAACGCGCTTAACCAAGTGCAGGGGACCTATACCTACAATACAGATGGTAGCCTTGCGACCGCTTCGTCTGAGGGTGTCACGACCAGCCTAACGTACAACGCTCTCGGAGAGCTGACGCACGTCGCCACGCCTGATGGTTCAGTCACCGTGCAATACGGAGTCGGTCATACCATCGGGAAGCCCATTCAACTCACCGATAACCGCAATCGCATCACAACGTTTGATTACGATGACTGGGGCCGGCTTATTGGGACCACTCGGAGCGATGGCGCGTCATCGACTACGAACATGAATGTGTTCGGGTGGGTGATGAGCACGATTAACGTGGAGGGGCGCTTGACGCAAGTCACTCGTGACGCGATCGGAAGGGTGCTGTCGGAAACGAATCCGCGTGGTGACCAAGAGTCCTATGCCTACGATGAACGTGACCGCCTGGTGTTGGTGACCAATGGAAGAGGCAAGACGACGACGTACACCTACTCACCGCGCAGCGAAGTAACGAAAGTTCAGTTCCCAGATGCGCAGTACGAATCTTATAAGTTTGACGGAAACGGGAACATGTCTCGAAAGATCAATGGACTTGGTCAAGCCACGTTCTACGAGCACGACGCATCTGACAACTTGGTGGAAGTTGAGTACTCAACTCTGCCGACCACGATGTTCACGTACGACATTGCCGGGCGACAAACGGCAATGTATGACTCTACGGGAACAAGCACCTGGAGCTACGACGCCGATGACCGGCTGACTCAGCTCTCTACGCCTCAAGGAGTCATGACCTACCTGTACGACCAATGGGGTCGGCGTACTAGCATGACCGAGGGAACAGCGGTCACCAACTACACTTATGCAACCGACCGCTTGACTCGCATTGTGAAGTCGGTCGACGGCGTGGATACCTCTATCGGCTACGACAACTACGGCAGAGTGAACGCGAAATCGGACGGGGCAACGACCAGTGAGTTTGGGTACGACGCCCTGGACCGACTCAACTCCATTGTTCACCGCAAGTCTAGCGACGCCTCGATTCTGCAGCAGGAGTCCTATGTGTACTCGCCCGCTGGAAACCTGCAGACAAAGACGGTGGGTGGGGTCACCACCACTTACGCCTATGACCTCGCGGACCAACTTTTAGGTGAGTCTCGCCCGGGATATACCTGCCTTTACACCTATGACGAGAACGGTAACCGGAAGACGAAGCAGCTCAACGGTGTCACCGAGACCTATACGTACGACGATGCAGACAAGCTGCTGTACCGGCAGGTTGGAGGGGTGTATACGAACTACACCTACGATGCCGCAGGGCGGACGACTTCGATTGCTTCGGGTGGGACGGTTAGGACTTTCAACTGGAACGAGGATGACCGGTTGGCGTCTCTGGCGCGGACGGGGCAGCCGACGACTTCTTATGCTTATAACGGCTTAGGTACTCGCGTTTCGAAGGCGAATTCGAACGGGAGTCGGGTCTATAAGCGCGATGGCGCTCATGTGACGGCGAGTGTGCTTTCCGACAGTGTGAGCACGATGGTTCCTGGGATTTCGGAGCGGAGTGGCGGGACGACTCGGCATCAGCTTGCCGATTACCTCGGTTCGGTAAAGAAGCTGACCTCGGCGGGTTCGGTGACAGACTCGATGGAGTACGACGCTTTCGGCGCGGCGGTGAGCCGGACGGGGACGACGAACACGCAGGCGGGCTTTGCCGGTAATTGGGGCTACCAGACCGATGCGGAAAGCGAGTACCAGTTGCTTGGGCATAGGTACTACGACCCAGCAACCGGGCGGTTCTTGACGCGTGACCCGATTCGGGATGGACGGAACTGGTACACATATTGTGAGAACAATCCGCTAAAGGCGGTGGATCCAGAGGGGCTCAACTTGACCGTGATTGGTAACAATAGGGGAGTTGGTTTTGATTGGGCAGCTGAAAATGTCTTTGGAGTTGGCGGAACTGTACTTAAGCAGCCTAGCAAAGCATTACTTATTGAGGCCCTTATCAATCAGCCTGCGGGAGCATGGATAATGCTATGGGGGCATGGCTATCCGGGAGGTTTTTGGATTAACGACACAGAAACACTTACTACCGCTGACGTTGAATACATCGCGCAGGAAAGGAAGCGTCGCAAGCTCGGGCCCTTGGGAGGTGTAATCCTGAGATCTTGCAACACTTGTGAACAGGCGCAATGGATAAATGCGTGGCTTAAGATGAGCAAGGCTGTCCGGGGATACACGACTGTTACCACGGATGGATTCTTAGAAGAGTGGAGGAAGCCTGTCTCGATCAATCCAGTGCCTCGGCCTTGGGGGAATCCCTTCGGAAAGGGAAAGAAGAAACCAGGCAAGAAGCCTAAAGGTACGCCAGTTGGCATTAAATGAAGCTGAGAAACTTTTCGATCTGGATCGTAGTAGCAACAATCGGTATGCTGTTGATATGGCAATTTATATCATATCGTAGCGCTCTCATCGCGGAGAGCGACAAGCTTGCGGGTCTGGCTGCCGTCCAAGACTGTGTTGTGTTACCGATGATAAAGGAAGGGCGCAAACAACGTATTGTTGTGCTAGAACGTGATGTCTCTAAGCTCACTTGTGAATCCTTTATGGCTGATCGAATTAAGCAGTACAAATCGCACTACCTAATGATCCGGATTTCATACGAATCAGACTATTTCTTTTATGAAGTTATCGGCGGCGGAATGGAAGCGGTGTATTCTGGCGTTATTGGAACTCAACATGGTTTTGATAAATCTTGGTTAAAAAAGTGGGAGGAGATGCCAAAGCGGTAGTTTCCTGACGCAGTATGCTCAACTAAAGTTCTGGTCTATTTAGCTAGCTAACCAGCAGATTTCTCATGGCGAATGAAGAACAACGGTGGCAAGTGAAAATTGCCACCGTTGTAATCGGTATCCTAGTCTTCGCTGTTTTGCTGTCGTCCGTGTCGCATGACCAAACCATCGCAGGTTTGGCCGGGCGGGTTGCGGAGGACTTTGACGACATCGACGGAGAATCGATTACGGAGGCCCAGTTCGAAGAGGGACTTCGACGCTTGGAAGCGGAGAACAATCTGGAGCGCGAGCTACTCGGGATGATGACTTGCAGCGATGGCCGTAAGTCGCGGGTTTTTCGATTTCTTTCGACCGACTCATTTAGGTTTGTTGGGAATCCATTCGGCACGCGATGCGCTTTTATCGTGATCTATCCGAAATGTGGTCAGTCGCAGATTGCAATTTCAGAGTGGGCTTCTGGGCTTTGAAGGGGTCTGGTTACGCTAGTGCATGCAACTTCGCCGTGATCGCGCGCGACCTCGGCAAGGCAAGATTTTGGGAATTCTGAAGCCGTAGACATTACAACCGGATGGTAATCATCTAGAATTCAGAGATTCGACATGTTGTTTTTGGCTCTGACGTACGGACTCGCTTTGACAATCTCTCCGACGGCGCCAGCTCGGCTGAAAGAGAAGCCCGCAGTGCCGGACTTTGAAGTGGCACAGGAAATTGCCCGGGCGGTTTGCTTTGAGAAATATGATCGGGAATCTGTCTTGCAGCAGTTCCCGTTTACGAGTGAAAAGAAGAAGGGCAAATGGGTTTTGTCGGGCGATCCTCCGATGACAGAGTTTTTCGCTCAGTTTTGCCATAACTACATGATCGAGATTGATGCAGTGACGGCTAAGATCGAGTTGTTGCAATACGGTGAAGTCTTTGAAGGCAAACTCGTTACTCGACCTGAAACGGCCGACTCGATCATCTATGCAATCGGCTGTCGGAAGTTTGGAAAGCCTGCGATGAGGCGAAGTTTCCCGTCAACGCTAGTGCTCAAAGATGGGATCTGGGAGTTTCGACAGCTACGCGATGTTCCGGATCGACTTAATCCGAAGGATGGAGCCGTAAGAATTCAGCTGCGTGCCTCGGACGGATCGCTGGTGCTTGCAGAGCGGAAGAAAGCTTGAAGGTGGCCGCGACGGCGAGCGACTCGGTATCGGCGCGATTGATAGCTGTCCAATCGTGGAACTTGCCACGGCATGTTCTAGGTTAGGAAGAACGGGGCGGAAGGCGCCACCACAGGTAATGCAGCGTGCAAACTGAACAAAAAGTTGCGAGGCGGCGAAAAATTGTACGAACGATTGGTAAGTCAGCCATGATCGGCTTTCTTTTCCTCGCCTTTGGTGGGTTTATGTTTAACCTCGGTAACTCGGTTGTCGCGGTTCGGACCGACTATCCGGTCGTTTACTCAAATGGAGTGCGAAACCTTGAGGCGAAGGTGTTTCGACTAAAGTTAGGAGGAGCGATCGTCAAAACGGACGAATTCTATCTACTCCGCTACTCAGCAACAGGACATCAAGTCTTCCATATGAGTCGTCAATACAGTGAGCTTGGCCCGTTCTTAGTTGGGCCGCTGCTTGACGACGAACTACAAATCAAGGCCCCACTTTCAGAGCCGCTACTGCACTGGAATCCAAAGTTAAGAGAAACAAAGGAAGGTGTCGAGTTTAAGACGCTTGAAGGCGACCTGATCAAAGTTCAAAATCCGTAACACCGATTCGTTATCCGACCCTTCAGCCCGAGTTTAACCGTAGTCGGAGTCAGGTAGCTTTCAGAAATGAAGTTTGAAGCTGGGGCAGTGATGTCGCTTTTCGTTGACGACGCTTGGAGTGGAGACTTCAAGGTAGTGGACAGCTTGGATCTGGCCAACGGGGTGCGGCTTGGGCTGCAAAGTTTGGGAACCGGGAACATTGATGGGCCAGGGATTGCTCCCGACTTTATAGGAGTCCAAGTGAATTCATCCGAACTTGTGTGGCTTCAGCCGGGTAGAGGAGCACCATGCCAAACGTTTAGCTGGATTCCGGGAGCCGAGTTCTCGCAACCATTCACCAACCGTGGCGCGATTCATTACGGAAGCGCTCAGGAAAACTGGGCGCGTTGGCGAGAAATGGAGAAGTAGGTACTTTAGAGCTACTGTTGGTCAGTTGCGCTTCTTCGTTGGAATCTAACTGCACCCCTGCGCTCCGGCTGGGTCTATTCAGGGAATGTGCTTTATGAACCCGTGAGCTTATGATGTCGCCGTCAACTTGGCCCGCTCGAACCGCACTAACTCCAAGCTGAACGCGATGAAGGCGGGGAGCCAGATGATGTCGTTGGTGAGGTTGATCCAGCCGAAGGACCAGGGGAGGTCGCCTTTTAGGGCGGCGAAGACGAGGCCGATGGGGCCGAAGAGTTTTCCGGCGAGGCCGACCCAGACGAAGGGGCCATAGCGGACCGGGTCGCGGGCGATGAGCCAGTAGCCGAGCGCATACACCCCGACCACCATTCCCATGCCTTGCCAAATTGGCAAGTAGTTGGGCATCGGCAGGTTCAGAATCTTGAAATAGCCTTCGGGCCAGAGGACGACAAACGCGCCCCAGACCGCGTTATAAATCGCCGCCGCATAGAACCAGGCCGAGTATCGCTTCAGTTTTTCCATGATCGGTGCTCTTTGCTACTTCCTTGAAGTCTACGAGATTTCGGCCAGAAGCTCCCGGCGCGCAAGGACCGACAGCTGCAGGCTTCTTCCGGTCGCGCGCCTGAATCGCTAGAATGGGGTCAGCAAAATGAGCATCAACGTTGTGTTAGTTGACTATGAGAACGTGAGCTCTCTCGACCTTAGCAACCTTGATCGGGAGGACGTGCGGGTGATCGTGTTTTTGGGGCCGAACCAGGTTAAGCTGCCCGCCGCGCTGGTTCTGCAGATGCAAGCGCTTGGGAGTCGAGGAGAGTACGTTCCGGTGTGCGCCGCTGGCCCCAACGCGTTGGACTTCCATATCGCGTTCACGATGGGCGAGAGGAGTGGTCGGGAGCATCCGGTGTTCTTCCACATCATCTCGAAGGACGCCGGGTTCGATCCGTTGCTCAAGTACATGAAGGCCAAAAAGATTCTTGCCGCTCGGTATAGCTCCGTGGCTGAGTTGCCTTGGCTGAAGCCCGGTGCGCCGAAGACGACGAAGGAAAGAGTGGAGGCATTTGCTGCGAAGGTGAATAGTCCAAATGGGACTAAACCTCGGACGGAGAAGACGCTGTCGAACGCTATTCGAGCGTTGTTTCAGCCGTTGATCACGGACGAAGAGGTCGCGGCAGTTCGGGCGGCGCTAGTGGCGAAGAAGGTCTTGCAGATTACGGATGGAAAGGTGAGCTACCCGGTGGTTGGTCCTTCCGGGACGTAGTTGCGCTTAGGCTAGCTCTTGGCGGCTTGAGACTTGCAGAACACGGTCCAGGCGATGGCGCAGATGGTGGCCATGATGGCGTAGGGAGACGCCGTGCTACCTACATTAAAGGCATTTTCCATCACGGTATCGGTCGGTCTGGAGGTGTCGG
>Ga0247836_1008557_pt1 | contig 10300 bp, 6 predicted proteins | sample LaCruzMarch2015__4_FD_187116 | JGI IMG/M metagenome (GOLD analysis project Ga0247836, IMG submission 187116) | Freshwater microbial communities from meromictic Lake La Cruz, Castile-La Mancha, Spain - LaCruzMarch2015_14m | ecosystem: Environmental > Aquatic > Freshwater > Lake | place: Spain...
ACACAATACACCATTCGCGATATACCTGAGTCTACGGATAGTCGCCTTCGGGAAACGGCCGCGATGGAAGAAATCAGCCTCAACCAAGCAGCGCTTCAGGCTCTCCAGCGTGGCCTCGGCACAGGCGAGCACTCCGTTCGTTACCGTTCCCTTCACTCCCTTCTTCAGAGAAAGGATGAGGTGGATCAAGCCTCTTGGAGGTCCACTTTAGCCGAGATGGATCGTGTGAATCCCGAAGATTGGAAATAGAACGGTGCGACTGCTCATCGACAGCAATCGCTTTATCGATTTCTGCTCGGGTGATCCCGAGGTCGTCAGTCGTCTGGAATCGGCCGTGCAAGTAATCGTCCCCTTTGTCGTCCTCGCCGAAATTCGAGTGGGATCACTACTTTTCAAACGCGGATTGGATCAGGCCAGAGTGCTGACCGAATTCTTGCAGCAACCAGGAGTCCGCACGGTTCATTCGACCAATACGACGACCCACCATTGCGCTTCACTCTACGTTTACCTCCGCAAGCAGGGCACACCGATTCCCACGAATGACATCTGGATTGCCGCACTCGCCTTAGAGCACTCCCTCGTGGTCTACACGCGTGATTCCCACTTCGATCATCTGCCCCAAATTCCGAAGATCCGGTAGCCGTGGCAAAAAAAACCGGCCCGGGACTAGGAAAGCCCCGGGCCGATTAACTCTGGCGACGACCTACTCTCGCGTGCCCTATAGACGCACTACCATCGGCGATGTCGCGTTTCACTTCCGGGTTCGATATGGGACCGGGTGGGACCACGACTCTAAGGCCACCAGACCACTGTCCCCCTCGGGGAAAATCCCCTCCAGGAAAAGGCCGTCTGTCGGCTTTCGTCACTTTCGTTGGCAAAGAATCCCGTGGGGATTCCCTGATAACTGCGCAAAATAGATTCAACTTCGGCCGAGACGCTGGAAATAAAATCAGCGACTCATTGCGAATCAAAAAAACTCAGTGAATTGTCCGCCGGCGACCCGCTCCCCGAGGGAAGCGGACCGCATCGCGGAAAATCCTGAGATCAAGCCAATTGGGAAATTAGTATCGCTTAGCTAAACACGTTACCGTGCTTCCACTTGCGACCTATCAACGTGATTATCTACCACGTCCCTAATGGGGAAATGTCATCTTCGGATGAGCTTGGCGCTTAGATGCTTTCAGCGCTTATCTCTTCCGTACTTAGCTACCCGGCGCTGCCGCTGACGCGACAACCGGAACACCAGAGGTACGTCATTCCCGGTCCTCTCGTACTAGGGAATGAACCCGTCACATTTCCTGCGCCCACAGTGGATAAGGACCGAACTGTCTCACGACGTTCTGAACCCAGCTCGCGTACCGCTTTAACCGGCGAACAGCCGGACCCTTGGGACCTTCTCCAGCCCCAGGATGCGATGAGCCGACATCGAGGTGCCAAACCGCGCCGTCGATATGAACTCTTGGGCGCGATCAGCCTGTTATCCCCGGCGTACCTTTTGTCCGATGAGCGATGGCGATTCCACTTTCAACCACCGGATCACTTGGGCCGACTTTCGTCCCTGCTCGACTTGTAGGTCTCGCAGTCAGGCTCTCATGTACCCATACGCTCGACGCATGATTACCAACCATGCTGAGAGAACCATAGCACTCCTCCGTTACTCTTTAGGAGGAAACCGCCCCAGTCAAACTGACCCGCTGCCGTGGTCCCCCACCCGGATGACGGGCAAGGGTTAGAATCTTCATGAAGAAAAGGTGGTGTTTCATTGGCGACTCCCCTTAGGCCGAAACCCAAGGATCAACGTCTCCCACTTACGCTAAGTATTCCGAACGAAAATCCAGCGACAGCTTACAGTAAAGGTGCACGGGGTCTTTCCGTCCTACTGCGGGTAGGCGGCATCTTCACCGCCAATACAACTTCGCCGAGCGCCTCTTCGAGACAGCGGCCCACTCGTTACACGATTCGTGCAGGTCGGAACTTACCCGACAAGGAATTTCGCTACCTTAGGACCGTTATAGTTACGGCCGACATTCACCGGGACTTGGGCTCGGAGCTTCGTCCCGCTTTCGCGGAACTGACCCCTTACCGTAATCTTTCGGCATTGGTCACGTGTCACACCCTATACGTCGTCTTCACGACTTAGCAGAGTGCTGTGTTTTTGCTAAACAGTCGGTAGGCCCATTTCTCTGCGACCCCATCTTGCGACGGGGCACCCCTTATCCCTAAGTTACGGGGTTAGATTGCCGAGTTCCTTGAAGAGGGTTCACTCGCGCACCTTAGTATACTCTACTCACCCACCTGTGTCGGTTTACGGTACGGGCGCCTTAGTATTCGCTACGCTTTTTCTCGGCAAAAACTTTAAATGATCCGCTTCGGCCGTAGCCTCCGCGTCCCCTTGCGGGACAAGGACATTCATCACCTTGCCACTCTCCGTTCTTGCGTCCACGTAGGTTAAATTTCGGCGGTGCAGGAATATTGAACCTGCTGCCCATCGTCTACGCCGTGCGGCCTCGACTTAGGACCCGACTAACCCTGGGAGGACGAACCTTCCCCAGGAAACCTTGGGTTTACGGCGTCCCGGAATTTCACCGGGATGATCGCTACTCATGTCTGCATTCTCACTTCCGTACACTCCACGGTCAGTTTCCCTTCCGCTTCGATGCGTACAGAACGCTCCCCTACCACGAAATTCCGGCGAACCGGTATTTCATCCGTAGCTTCGGTCGACCGCTTGATCGCCAATCATTTTCGGCGCGGGATCTCTCGATGAGTCAGCTGTTACGCTTTGTTTAAATGATGGCTGCCTCTAAGCCAACATCCTCACTGTCTAAGAAATCCCACATCCTTTCCACTCAGCGGTCGTTAGGCACCTTAGCTGACGGTCTGGGCTGTTTCCCTCTCGACGACGAAGCTTATCCCCCGCCGTCTGACTCCTGCACTCCACCCTGTAGCATTCGGAGTTTGATTGGATTCGGTACCCGGGTATGGGCCCTCGTCCATCCAGTGCTCTACCTCTACAGGTCAGCATGCAAGGCTAGCCCTCAAGCTATTTCGGGGAGAACCAGCTATCACGGGGTTTGATTAGTCTTTCGCTCCTACCCACAGCTCATCCGAGAGCTTTTCAACGCTCACCAGTTCGGACCTCCATCCCATTTTACTGGGACTTCATCCTGGCCATGGGTAGATCACCTCCGCTTCGGGTCTACTGCCTGCGACTATGTTCGCCCATTTCGGACTCGCTTTCGCTCCGCCTCCGGACCAGAAGCCCTTCGGCATGCCACAGACAATAACTCGCAGACTCATTAAGCAAAAGGCACGCCATCACCCCTTGCGGGGCTCTGACACCTTGTCGGCACACGGTTGCAGGTTCTGTTTCACTCCGCTCACAGCGGTTCTTTTCACCTTTCCCTCGCGGTACTTGTCCACTATCGGTCACCAGATTGTATTTAGCCTTATCCCGTGGTCGGGACGGGTTCACGCGAAGTTTCACGTGCATCGCGTTACTCAGGGTACCACTAGGGCTCTTTCGGTTTTCGGATACGGGTCTCTCACCCTCTAGGGAGCGGCTTTCCATCCGCTTCTCCTAACCGTCGAAGTCCCACATTGTGGCCCTACAACCCCGGGGAGCAAGCTCCCCGGTTTGGGCTTTTCCGTGTTCGCTCGCCACTACTTACGGAATCACGCTCGTTTTCTCTTCCTCCGCTTACTGAGATGTTTCACTTCAGCGGGTGTCGCTCTACTGGCCCTATGTATTCAGGCCAGAGTGATCGGGCATTCCCCCGATCGGGTTACCCCATTAGGAAATTCTCGGGTCCAAGCGCCTGTGTGCGGCTCCCCGAGACTTATCGCAGCTTACCACGTCCTTCATCGCCATCTGGTGCCAAGGCATTCTCCGTGCGCCTTCGGTAGCTTGATCTCGCAATCCGTTAAGGTCGCTTACAATTCATTTCCAATTCTTCAATAGAATCTCGCCTCGACTTGAAGTTGTTTTACCCGAGTTAAATCTCGTAATCCCGCACGGTTCCCCGCCCGGGACACGAAAAGACTCGTGTGTAAAAACTATCTATTCTGCGCAGTTGTCAAAGAACCCCCAGCCAGCTTGCGCTAACTAGGGAAATTTTTCGTTCCCCGTACTCACTTCTCGCGGCAATCCCACCATCCCCGGCCCGCCTCGTGGGCCTGACTGGGCTCGAACCAGTGACCCTGCGCTTATCAAGCGCATGCTCTAACCAACTGAGCTACAGGCCCCAGCCAAATGTTTCATCCCGCCATCCTCACTGGAGGCATGGGGATTCGAACCCCAGACCTATAGCTTGCAAAGCTACCGCTCTACCAACTGAGCTATGCCCCCAAAGCAAAAAAGGTCTACAGGATCGGACGCCGCCAAAAGTTTGTTCGGAAGACTGAATTGTGCGGGCCACTCAGGCGTGGCCGCATTGGGTTTCCCCAACGTGGTCTTAAAACCCCATCGCTCGTTTGACCGAACGGTCAGGGGTCGACCTATCTCGACTCAATCCAGTCAGGAGACGAATCTCCCGACAGGAATGAGTCGAGGGTAAATACTCCTTAGAAAGGAGGTAATCCAGCCGCAGGTTCCCCTACGGCTACCTTGTTACGACTTCATCCCAATCACCAGCCTTACCTTAGGCACCCGGAGGCGACTTTGGGTAAGACCGGCTTTCATGATGTGACGGGCGGTGTGTACAAGGCCCGGGAACGTATTCACGGCGCCGTAGCTGATGCGCCATTACTAGCGATTCCAACTTCATGGAGGCGAGTTGCAGCCTCCAATCCGAACTGGGCCCAACTTTACGGGATTAGCTCCACCTTGCGGTCTTGCGTCCCTCTGTATTGGGCATTGTAGTACGTGTGCAGCCCTGGCCGTAAGGGCCATACGGACTTGACGTCGTCCCCACCTTCCTCCCCGTTTCACAGGGCAGTCTGGTCAGATTCCGGTTGCCCGGGAATAACTAACCACGAGGGTTGCGCTCGTTGCGGGACTTAACCCAACATCTCACGACACGAGCTGACGACAGCCATGCAGCACCTGTGCAAATCGCCCTTGCGGGCCAGCGTGTTTCCACGCTTGAACTAAGCATGTCAAGGCCAGGTAAGGTTCTTCGCGTTGCATCGAATTAAGCCACATACTCCACCGCTTGTGCGGGCCCCCGTCAATTTCTTTGAGTTTTAATCTTGCGACCGTACTTCCCAGGCGGCTCATTTAATCCGTTAGGTTCGACACAGGCGGGGTCGAATCCGCCTACATCTAATGAGCACCGTTTACTGCCAGGACTACCGGGGTATCTAATCCCGTTTGCTCCCCTGGCCTTCGTGTTTCAGGGTCAGATTTCGTCTTGAGGGCTGCTTTCGCCGTCGGCGTTCCTCTCGATATCTACGCATTTCACCGCTACACCGAGAATTCCGCCCTCATCTCCGAACCTCCAGCCGAGCAGTATTCGACGCAGTTCCGTTGTTGAGCAACGGGATTTCACGTCAAACTTACCCGACCCCCTACACACCCTTTACGCCCAGTAAATCCGAACAACGCTTGGGGCCTCTGTATCACCGCGGCTGCTGGCACAGAGTTAGCCGCCCCTTCCTCTCCGACTACCATCAAGCATCCGATTTATTAATCCGGATGCCTTGTTCGTCGGTGACAGGAGTTTACGAGCCGAAGCCCTTCATCCTCCACGCGGCGTCGCTCCTTCAGGGTTGCCCCCATTGAGAAAAATCCTCGACTGCTGCCACCCGTAGGTGTCTGGACCGTGTCTCAGTTCCAGTGTGGCTGGTCGTCCTCTCAGACCAGCTACCCGTCTAAGCCTTGGTGAGCCATTACCTCACCAACTAGCTGATAGGGCGCGGGCTCCTCCGATAGCGTGAGGCCTTGCGGTCCCCCACTTTGCCCTTACGGGCATATGCGGTATTAATTTGCCTTTCGGCAAGCTATCCCCCACTTCCGGATAAATTCCCACGTGTTACGCACCCATTCGCCACTCAATTTTCTCAGTTATTGCTAACCGAGAAAATCGCGTTCGACTTGCATGTCTTATCCACGCCGCCAGCGTTCGTTCTGAGCCAGAATCAAACTCTCCAATAGAGAATAGGAGCCGATCTCCCCAGGTTACCCCGAGAGAAACCAGCCTTAAATTCTGGCCAATATATTATTGGCCGACAAAATGTTTGGTCACCACCTCCGCTCTGAGCTTGCACCCAGACCGGCATCCTCGCCTCAGGCTGTCAACCCGATCGAGAACGGTAACCCGCACAATTCAATCTTCCTTCGAACTTCTGCTGTCGATTGTATCCTCCTGTCCGTATCCAGACAAAAGAACACCCCGTTGGTAAAGAACTGATTTTCCCCGCAGATCCGAAAAAATCCGAAACTGAAATTAAGGGGATGGAAAACATACGCCCCTGCAAAAATAGGTCAACCGTTTTTTTATATATTTTTTTCATAACCCCTTCACCCTACAGATACTCCCCATGGATCACTGCCAACACCGACCAGCAGGCCCCCCATCCTGTCACTCCACCCCAGAAAAACCAGTTCCCTACGGCCCTCTCTCCCTCCTATCCCTCTCTCTCTCCATCCCCCTCCACCTGCTCGCCTCAGGTCATTTACACATTTTATATAGCACTGCTGTTCAACTGTTTGTCTCTGGAATCGTTATTTTCTGGGTTGGATTTCCTATCGTCAAAGCATTTTACCAAAGTTTGCAAACTGTTAACCCTAATATGTTTACGCTAGTAGGATCCGGCACCCTCACCGCTTACTTTTATAGTATTTTTGTATTAATATCTAATCATCAATTACATGGAACACTATACTTCGATACCGCCGCCGCCATCACCACTCTCGTCCTGGCCGGTCAATGGATTGAACAGCGCTCCGAATCGAAACTCGCCCAATCTTTGCAAAATCTCCTCACCCTCACCCCACCCACCGCCCGACTCCTCTCTAACGGTTCCGAAAAAATGATACCATGCTCCGAAATTCAACCCGGCCACCACCTCCTCGTCCTCCCCGGAGAAAATATGCCCGCCGACGGAAAAATTCTCGAAGGCCACGCCTCCGTCGAAGAATCCATCCTCACCGGCGAACCGTTGCCTGTGGAAAAATTTGTCGGCGACTCCGTCCTCGCCGGAACTCTCGTCTCGGGTGGCCGACTCCTCATCCTCGCCGAAAAAGCCGGCACCGACTCTCTCGTCGCTCGCCTCGCCCGACTCGTCGACGAAGCCCGCGCAAATCCCCCGCCCTTCCAACGCCTCGCCGACAAAATCGCTGGCATCTTTACTCCTCTCGTCCTTTTTCTCGCCCTCGCCACCGCCGTCGGTTGGATCCTTGCTGGTGAAACCACCGCCACCGCCATCTCCCGGGCGGTCGCTGTCCTCATCGCCGCCTGCCCGTGCGCCCTCGGACTCGCCGCCCCCGTCGCCACCGCCTGTGGACTCTCCCGCGCCGCCCGCCTCGGCGTCCTCATTCGCAACCCCTCCTCTCTCGAAAAACTCTCCCGCGTCAAACTCCTCGTCGTCGATAAAACCGGAACCCTCACCGAGGGCAATCCCGCCATCACCCATATCACCACCGCCGAAGGAATTTCCGAAACGTTAGCTCTAACCCTCGGTGCATCGCTCGCCTCCTCCAGCCTTCATCCCTTTTCGCGGGCCTTGGTTCGTGCGGCCGAGTCTCGGTCTCTGGCTTTTCCAAAAATCGCTGAGATCCAGGAAATTCCCGGCGAAGGACTGGTCGGCACAACCTTGAGGGGAGAAAAACTTTTGCTTGGGAACGAGGCTTTTTTGGAAAAGCACCACGTCGAAGCCGCGAAAACCCTCCGTTCCGCAAATTCTGGCATCGCAGCCCCCGCCGTCTGGTTGGCCGAAGGAAATCGTTGCCTTGCCCGCTTTGATATGGCCGACCCCATCCGCTCCACCACCCCCACCGCGATCCACTCTCTTAAAAATCTCGGCATCGATATTGAACTTCTCACTGGCGATCAACCCGAACCCGCTCGCGCTGTCGCCACCCAACTCGGCATCACCCGCCTCCAAGCCGCCGTCAAACCCGAAGGCAAAGCCGCCCGTGTTTCCGCTCTTCTCGGCACCGTCCCTGGTCTCGTCGCCATGGCCGGCGACGGCACCAACGACGCACCCGCCCTCGCCTCGGCCGATCTCGGAATTTCATTAGGCTCAGGCACCGACGCTGCAAAAGAAGCCGCCGCCGTCGTCGTGCTGAAAGGCGACATCGCAGGCATCGCCCGAGCGTTTCTCATAGGACGAGCCACCATCCGGGTCATCCGGCAGAATCTTTTTCTAGCTTTCGCCTACAACGCTCTGGCTCTTCCCGCCGCCGCCGGCCTTTTTATCTCCTCGACCGGCTGGGCCCTCACCCCCACCTGGGCCGCCACCTCCATGGCATTCTCCTGCCTTCTCCTGACCGGGAATGCGATGAGACTTTTACGCTACAAACCTTAAGACCGTAAAAAGCGCCTCCGAAGGCTGAGCCCCACTGAAAACGCAGTCAGCAAAAGAGCCCCACCGGTTGGCTCCGGAATTACGTTAAAAGTGTAAGTCTCGACCGCACTTTCTAAAACACCAAAAGCTGCGTCAGTGTAACTAGCCTTCATGTCGAATGTGTAAGTTCCAGGAGCGGAGAAGCCCCAGTTGTAGTGGATATGCCCGGTCGTGATAGAAAAACTACTGGTCCCTACTTCAGATCCAGTTGCCGAAAGACGAATTGAACTGCCAGCGGTGAAAAGTGCAAAGTTCCCTGGGTTGGCTGTGCCTGCACCCACCATGGTAAAGGTCACGGGAAGGGAATCGGGGAAACCAGCTTTCACTACTCCGGCTTGAATGATTCCTAATTGATCCGCCACCTCCAAGTCAGCTGGAAGTATCCAAGCGTTGGCCCCAAGTAACGATGTGATTGTTGACGAAAACGCAGCGGTGCTCGCATAGGCAGCATTGCCAACCTCTAGCAAAACTTCCGCCGGCTCGTAGTGACCCATATCCGTATGAACTCCAAGGTGAACCGTGGGCGCGTTTGTGCCGTCTTGCTCGTACTCAGCTTCAAAAATATCGGTGTGCCCGATGGAAATCGTTGTGGTTGACCATCCCACATGATGGCAAAGCGCCATGGATAGAAATCCAATCAAAAGGGATGGGATCGAGTTTGTTTTTTCGTATTTCATATGTATGGATCTCCTTGGCTGCTGTTTAGAAGGCTTGCTTGGCAATGTTCGTTCCAGCATCCGCTAACTGCTTGATGCGATTTGCCGATATCATTTCCACATGTCCGTCGGTGAATAAATATGGGGATGAACCAGCCGTGCGATCTGCTTTTTTCCCGCGATACGCATCGGGCTTAATTTCACCCAGCAGGCCCTTCCAATTGCGAAGATAAAGACCGTGAATATGGTCTTCCTGACCCTTGGGATTTTTCGAATCCGATGCTAAAAAGATAAGAACCCGTCTTGAGGAATTTTCAATCCGCTGAGCTCGGCACAGCGAACCTGGCTCATCCACCTCATCATTTATCACGTAGCTAGTATTTTTAAACTTTCTTCGGGTCTCTCGGAACGGATCGGACGGAGAAAGGCGAAGGTCGTCATAATTTTGCCCTAAATAGGTCCGAAGGGAGTATATCCAGCTCATTTCAAGATCCTCTTGAGTCTCCGCCTTGCAGCTCGATGGGGGAAGGCACCCATAATGATCACCCGTAAAAAGAAGAACCCCCTGTCCAATTTGACATAAATTCGATAGATCCTTGGACTGCTTGCCTTTCGCCAACGCCCCCTGCACTGCGGGAACAGCCAACCCAACCAGTAAACCGCCAATCACCACCCCAACCAGTAACTCAACCAGGGAGAAGCCGCCCGAACTTCCCCGTATTCGAATACTTTTCATGATGCGAATATATGCATTCAAGAATCTTTGTCAATGCGATTTATTGCGTTTGCTAGGACCCAGCTGACTTGATTTTCCTCGAATCATGCTCCGCTTCGCTCCAATTTACATCCACCATGCGTCACTCCCACGCCAAGGCCGCCAACCCCTTGAAAGAGTCGGGCCTCAAGTCCACTCCAGGCCGTCGGGCGGTCCTTCAAGTCCTCGAAAAAGCCTCCTCCCCGCTCTCCCCCGAACAGATCCACGCCAAAGTGGGGTCAGAGGTGTGCGACCGCGCCACCGTCTACCGCATCCTCGACTCTCTCAGCGAGGCCAGCCTCGCCCAACGAATCACCCTCGATGGCAAAACCCTCTACCTGCCCGAGGAGTCGAGCCACCACCATCACCACATCATTTGCCG
>Ga0247836_1008558_pt1 | contig 10299 bp, 9 predicted proteins | sample LaCruzMarch2015__4_FD_187116 | JGI IMG/M metagenome (GOLD analysis project Ga0247836, IMG submission 187116) | Freshwater microbial communities from meromictic Lake La Cruz, Castile-La Mancha, Spain - LaCruzMarch2015_14m | ecosystem: Environmental > Aquatic > Freshwater > Lake | place: Spain...
TTAAGAAACTCAACCTATGCTGCATAATTAATGAAGCGCGCGTTTACTTTCTTTTTGTTGTTTACTCTGGTGTCACCAATAAGCGCCAAAGACGCAAGCGAATGCGTACATTGGCCCAAATGGACGGCCCATGCTTGTCATCGACTTCACCAAATCTGGAAACAAGGTGACACAGAACTTTATATGACCGGCTATGCTTGGCACAATCGCTTCACTTATGACAAAGATAAATTGAATCGCTACAATGAGCAAGCGTGGGGGGGCGGTTTAGGCAAAGGCCTTTATGATGAAAAAGGCAATTGGCATGGGCTTTCAGCCTTTGCTTTTCTAGACTCTCACCGTTATTTAGAACCTGTTGTCGGCTATGCTTATTTAAAAATTGCACACCTCAATCAAAACACACGTTTAGGTGCAGGTTACTCGGTATTAGTCACCCAACGCCCTGATATCTTTCATGGGATTCCTTTTCCAGGAGCATTGCCTTGGATCTCATTTAATTACAAGAAAGCCGCTTTATTTGCCACGTATATTCCTGGGGCAAGAGGCGCTGGAAATGTAGTGTTTTTATTTGCAAAATGGACGTTTTAAAGGAGAAAAGAATGGCAAAGGTATTGGTTTTATATTATTCCAGCTATGGGCATGTTGAAACAATGGCACAAGAAGTTGTAAAAGGTGCCTCAAGCGTTGCTGGGGTGTCAGTGACGCTTAAACGCGTTCCTGAAACCATGCCAGAAGAGGTTGCTAAAAAGGCTGGCATTAAGTTAAATCAAGCCGCAGACATTGCAAAGCCTGACGAATTATCTGACTATGACGCCATTATTTTTGGCACCCCCACCCGTTTTGGAAACATGGCGGCTCAAATGCGAAATTTCCTCGACCAAACTGGCGGAATGTGGATGAAAGGCGGGTTAATTGGCAAAATAGGCAGCGTTTTCGTGTCTACCGGAACGGGGGGTGGCAATGAAACAACCATTACCTCTTTTTGGCACACATTAGCCCACCATGGCATGATTTTAGTAGGCGTGCCCTATTCAGAAACTGGCTTAACAGACATTAGCCAAATGCGAGGCAGCTCACCCTATGGCGCAGGTACAATTGCCGGTGCAGACGGTCGTCGCTCCCCATTACCCATTGAGCGACAAATAGCACGCTTTCAAGGACAGCACGTCGCAGAACTTGCAAAGCGATTATTTGGCTAGGTAACATCCCTAAAGTTCTGCTGACATCGTTTCAATCTTTATCTGAGAAGATTGAAACGATGTTAAAAAAATTGCATGGAAAAAATTTTTAAACGCCCTTTTTTTCCGACACAAAGCATCCCCCAATCCACTGTCTTAATGTTCTGTTAATGTTGCTTTGTTAGAGTACCTCTCTTCCGGAGTAAACGTCAGTCTATTACATCCTAAACGCTAAATGAGTGCCTAATGACGGCATTGTAAATAACCAACGAGACCCTCTAATGCCCATGACAATAATGATTTCTCTCATCGTAAGTTTAAGCCTCCTCTGCGTTATCACCATGATTTACAAGCTATTTCGGCAAGCGCCTGTGGTTTTATCGGCATTGGATTATTGTAAATTAATCAGCAGTGGTGTCGTGGCTTTTGTAGCAGATACACTGGGTATTGGAAGTTTTGCTGTGAATATTGCCCTCGCAAAATTATTAGGCACCTTTCATGACGATGAATTACCCGCCGTTAACAATGGCGCACAAGTCATTCCCGGAACAATAGAGTCTTTATTTTTTATGCAGCTGGTGGATGTCGACCTTACCACTCTTATCTCGCTCATCTTGGGTACATGCTTAGGTGGCTTGATTGGCGGCTCGATTGTGAGTCGCTTAAGTAAGCAGGCCATTCGTCTTGCTATGATGTGCTGTTTTCTTCTTATTATCAGTTTATTGCTTTGCCATCAATTTCACCTTTTCCCTACCGATGGAGATGTGGTTGCCTTAAGAGGGGGAAAACTTATGATTGGTTTTGTGGCCATGATTGTTTGTGGCTCGCTGACGTGTGTAGGAATTGGCTTGTTTGCCATGGTTCAAGGGGTATTGTTTTTGTTAAACGTTTCTCCATTGATTGCCTTTCCTATCATGACCACGGCTGGCGCTATGCAGCAACCACTGACCACCTTAGTCTTTTTACAACAAAATAAAATACCGTTGAAAAAAACGCTTCTTATAAGCCTAGGTGGTTGTTTAGGCGTATTGATAACACTCCCCTTATTTAGCCATCTTACCATCACGTGGCTGCATTCATTACTACTCATCATTTTAATCTATAATTTCATAGCCATTGGCCGCACTTACTTGCGGACAAGACATAATGCCTCGTTTAGTTCGCAAAAATCATCTTTACCGTTGTATAATTAGACAACATCGGAAGGAAGGCCGCGGCCTTCCTCCCCAAGCGCAGACTAACATTGAGATCGCCAAATGGATGAACCAAAAAGTAAATCACAAAAAAAACGCGAGGCTGATGCCTTGCAAAAAGTGGGTGTCGAGCTGATTGGATTAAGTTTAGAAAAAATCAATGCCCTACCCCTCTCCCCCCATTTAAGAACCGCTATTATCGAAGCAAAATCTTTAAAAAGTCACGGTGCGATAAGACGACAAGCGCAATTGATTGGTAAACTCATGCGCTCTTCAGAAAGTGACCTCATCCTTGCAAGTTATGATAAATTACAAGCTGAAGCCAACGCAACCACCGCCGATTTTCACCACGTCGAAGTGTGGCGAACGCGACTCATTCATGAAGGCAAGGACGCCTTGACGGCATTTGTTGATGCCCATCCTCTAGCGGATGTTCAACAGCTTCGCCAACTCATAAAGAAAGCGGTAGATGAACAAACAAAGGAACATCATACCGGCGCGAGTAAAGCGCTCTTTCGTTATTTAAGGTCTTGCATACAATGATGTTTTCTTTATTTGTTAGTTGCCCTAAAGGGCTTGAGTATTTACTTCTGGAAGAGGTCAAAGACATTGGTTTACATGTAACGCGAGTGAATCCCCAAGGCGTTTATGGTGAGGGGGATTTAGCCACAGCTTACCGACTCTGTATATGGTCCCGGCTTGCTAATCGCGTGCAGCTTATTTTATTGAAAGATGAAGCCACTGATCAAGAAGATATCTACAAGCTTTGCCGTCACTTCCCGTGGGAAACGGTTTTTTCCACCGATAAAACATTAACTATCGAGTTCCACGGAGCATCGCCCGACATTCGAAACACCATGTTTGGTGCACAAATTGTTAAAGATGGCATTGTCGACCAATGCCGTGAGCTTCATGGCACACGTCCTATCATAGAGCGTGATATTCCCCAAATCCGCTTGCATGCGTATTTGAAAAACAATGAGCTTACCGTAAGTTTTGATTTATCTGGCTACAGCTTGCATCAACGTGGCTATCGTATACAAGCGGGTGCCGCGCCATTGAAAGAAAATGTAGCAGCAGCCATGCTAATACGTGCAAAATGGCCGCAAATGGCAGAAGAAGGTTTAGCCTTTCATGATGCTTTTTGTGGTTCAGGCACTGTTGTTATTGAAGCAGCCATGATGGCCACCCACATGGCACCTGGGCTTTTGCGCGAAGATCAATCTTTACATCATTGGGCCCAGCACGATGCATCATTATGGGCGTCATTAAGAGCTGAGGCATTGGCAAACGTAAAACCACTCAGGGCAAAATTACGCGGTTCGGATATTGACCCGCAAATGATCACCATGGCCCAAGCAAATGCCGAACGTGCAGGGGTTCTTCACGCCATTGATTTTGATTCATGCGCGGTGATTGACTGCAAAGCACACGCATTAAAAGGGTTATTCATTAGCAACCCGCCTTATGGCGAGCGCTTAAGCGATGAGACACCCTTAATCCCTCTCTATCAACAAATAGGCGCGGTTTTGCATGATCATTATCAACATTGGCAAGCCGCCATTCTTACAGCCAATCCTTTGCTTGCAAGGGCTATAGGCCTTCGTGCTGGCAAGCAATACACACTTTATAATGGTGCGATTTTATGCAAATTATATTGCCTCGCGGTTGATGAGACAAACGTGCTAAAGAATGTTGCGAAAGAAGAGCTGTCCGCAGGCGCCCAAATGTTGATTAATCGTCTACAAAAAAATCATGCTCATTTACAAAAATGGGCCAAAAGAAATCAAATAAGTTGTTATCGAGTATATGATGCGGATTTGCCTGAGTATGCTTATGCGATTGATCTTTACAATGATCATGTCGTTTTACAAGAATATGCAGCACCGTCTATTATTGCGCCTCATAAGGTAGAGCAACGAAGTCTTGACGTGCACCGTGTTGTTCCTGGTGTTTTAGGTATTCCACCCGAAAATGTCGTCATGAAACAACGCAAACAGCAAAAAGGGACCAATCAGTATCAAAAAATGAGTGAAATGCACCAGACCATGATCGTCAATGAAGGCGGTGCAAAACTAATCGTAAATTTACACGACTATTTGGACACTGGATTGTTTTTAGATCACAGGCCACTACGTTTAAAATTTGCCAAACTTCCCCCCAGCACGCACTTCTTGAATTGCTTTTGCTATACGGCGTCAGCGAGCGTTCATGCCGCTTTAAGCGGTGCTAAGACGACCAACGTTGATCTCTCTAAAACATATCTTCAGTGGGCTGAAGATAACTTTAAACTAAATCATCTAGACCCGGCTAAACATCAGTTTGTTCAATCCGATTGTTTAGAATGGCTAAAAACAACAAGAGAACGGTTTGATGTCATTTTTCTAGACCCACCAAGCTTTTCCAATTCAAAACGAATGAGCGATACGCTAGATATTCAACGCGATCACGAATCACTCATTAGCTCAGCAATGCGCCTACTTTACCCAGGCGGAACACTCTATTTTTCAAGCAATTTAAGGCAATTTAAGTTATCGCCAAGCATCATTGAAAACTATAAAGTACGCGACATTAGCCCTGAAACCATTGACGCGGATTTCAAACGCAATCCGCGTATTCACCAGTGTTTTACAATCGCAAATCATTAGCGGAATGTTGCTCATCTGAGGGCGTCTCGATCACTAAAGATGGAGTGCCTTCAGGGGTTTTATTTTCAGATAAAGCCTGGCATGCCGCGACAATGGCATGGGGTAGTTCTGACAAATTCTTAAGCACCGCATGGGGCTTGCTCGCTAAAAGCCGCTCTTTTGCGCGTTCTCGTCTTTCACATAACTCATCCGCACTCATTGAGGCAGCTTGCTTTTGACTGGTTATGCCTTCAATGCCTGTGCAGTAATCACCAATACAAAAAGTCCAGACGTTTAGAGCCCCATTGAGTTTAGCCGCTTTGCGGATGCTTTCCACATCACTGACCGCATCGGTAATAAACACCACACGCTTCATTTCACTGGAAGGCAGGCACAACTTTTGCATGTTTGCCTCTATCATTTCAAAGCGCGTCCCATTCACCACCTCATCAGCGGTTGTGCTGACAACATATTGATCGAGCTTCGATAGCGCGAGGGTCGCCGTTTGACGAGAATAACCGGTGGTCAAAGCCAAGGGGATAGAGTGTCTTCTTAAAAAATCAATCGCTACATCTGCGTGGGGAGTAAGTTGAGAAAAGCTTGCAACACTGGCATTTAATTTATTTATTAGTTCATCATGCAGCTCCTCAGCATCCTTATCATTCGGTACCCGCCCATGGCGCTGCTGCCATTTAGCACTAAGCTCTACAAACAATAAGTGTTTGATATGATCTATTTTCTTAAGCCCCATGGGCCCGGTAATTTGCTCGTGAGTGAGCTCAAATTGGCGGCGAGCAAAGATGTTATGAAGCGCATTTAAAGGCGCCAAACAATAAGGGTCTACCAATGTTCCTGCAACATCAGATTGTACCAACTGAATTTGATGCTCCGGTGAGAAAGCGAAAAACTTTTCACTCGCACCTTTAAAAGCGTAATGTGCGGAAAGGGTTCTTGGTGAGAAAAATCGAGACATCTGTCTTAGTGGCTGAGTCAAAATTGGCATGCCGAACTCCTTGTATATTAAAGTAAAGCCTTTGAAAAAAATCGAGCTCAATGACAAAGGAGCGCCATACTATAACAATATTTAATCGCTCACCAAGGCATTCTTCTTTTTTTTTAATAGACCCTATCCCATCTCCCACGAGCGGCTCAATCAGAAAATAAAAATACAATTGAACACTCTATGACTCAACGAAAAAAAACAAACAGCCCGTGATTATTCTAGCCTTGAGCTGTCTTAAACATTTGGATAATAGGGCGAATAACGTGTACATTAAATTTATTATGCTTTTCATCACCCACGAGAGATGCCCATGCAAAATTCGTTTATTTCTTCATTAACGCCTTACTATGAGGCGACCCCAGGAACCATTTGCCTTGGAGGAATTTTGCATGATGATACGTTGGTTGATGAAATAAAACTAAACATTCCTCTACAATCATTGAACAGGCATGGACTTATTGCAGGCGCTACGGGTACCGGCAAAACCAAAACCATCCAAATGCTCAGTGAACAATTATCCAGCCAAGGTATTTCAACACTACTCATGGATATCAAGGGGGATTTAAGTGGCTTGGCCATGCCGGGTGATGCGAATGAAACCCTTTTAAATCGTCAAAAAAAGCTTGGTCTTGACTATACACCTCATGCTTTTCCAGTTGAATTATTGGCCATGGGGGAGCAAGCCGGTATTAAAGTGCGAGAAACTCTTAGTGAATTTGGTCCGCTATTATTTTCTAAAATGCTTGATTTAAATGACACACAAACCAGTATCATCAGCGTTTTGTTTCAATATGCGAAAGACAATAATCTATTATTATTAGACTTATCTGACATCAAACAGTTAATCAACCACGCACAAGGCGAAGGTAAACAAACCATAGAGGCCCAATACGGTGGCTTAGCAACGGCATCTCTCAAGTCGATTTTACGCTACATCATTGAATTGGAAGCCCAGGGTGGCGATAAGCTTTTTGGTGAACCGCGTTTTGATGTACATGATTTACTGCAAACCGATGAACAAGGCGCTGGCGTTATTTCAATTCTTAGACTTATGAACTTACAAGACAAGCCAAAATTATTTTCCACATTCATGTTAGGATTGCTAGCCTCCGTTTACTCAACGTTTCCGGAAATTGGCGATGTGAATAAACCTAAGCTGATTATCTTTATTGATGAAGCTCATTTGATTTTTAGTCATGCATCAAAAGCACTATTAGACCAGTTGGAAAGTATTGTTAAATTGATTCGTTCAAAAGGAGTCGGTTTGCTATTTTGCACACAAAGCCCTGAAGATATTCCAGATGGAATTTTGAGCCAGCTCGGATTGAAAATTCAGCATGCTCTAAGAGCATTCACGGCTAAAGATCGCAAAGCCATTAAGTTAGTCGCTGAAAATTTCCCCATAACCCCCTTCTATGACACGGCCTCTTTACTAACGTCACTGAGCACCGGCAGTGCCTTGGTTTCGGCTTTAGACACGCATGGACAACCTACACCGTTAGTTGTCTCGATGATACGAGCTCCAGAATCAAGAATGGGGCCTTTAACCGAAACAGAACTCCTCCACTTGGTTTCTCAGTCCGCTTTGGTCAAAAAATATGAGCAAAAAATAGAGCGTACGTCAGCAATGGAAGAATTAAAAACTCGCCAAGTGACGCAAAATTCACAACCACAAGACGCTCAAAACAAACCTTCAATAAACGATACATCAACGATTGATTCACTGTCAAAAAACACCTTATTTAGACAAATAGTACGCACCATTGTGCGCGAAATTACGAACGCAATTATGGTGGCTCTTGGTTTAAAAAAATCGGGTAGAAAGTGATAAAAAGAGTGCGCAAAATCCAGCACTATCTTGATGCGAGAGCGAACGGATACCGTGCGTAAAGCGGCGTTGTTGCAGACTTCTCTTTTAATCCCCTCTCCACCGCGCGCAGCGTGGGGGAGAGGGTTAGGGAGGGTACAAACCGGGTAGACTGGTAACACTCTAAACCGGGATGATAGGTAACACTTTCTTGGAGAAAAAGGTGTTACCGATGAATTGGCAGAATACAGAGGCTGAAACTGAGAAACTAAAGTTTATTGGTGATTGGCTAAAATGCTATCGTCAAAAACAATAAAGCCATTTTTGCTTTGTTTGATATCGCCCTTCGTATGTTCCCAAACTAACGCAGGTGTTAGCTTCTCAGCCCGCAAATAGCGATTAACCATATCATAAGACAACGTTTCTACATGCTCAGCAAAGTTCGTTAATGTGTAGTTAATTTGGCTACTGAATAAATACTGGCAATAATCCAAGCGTGTCACTTTATTTGCTTTTGGGCGGGCCATAAGTATATCGTGCTGTAGAAATTTACGGTAGATTACTACGACTTAGCCAATTAATCTGTGATCTATCCGCTCTTTGAGGCTTGATCTATTTCTCAATTTGCAGGGTTTTGCGTAAGTCCTGTCTAAAACGAGCATTGACATGAAATTCAAAAACGACGAACAAAGAATGCATCACCCACAAGGCAAACTTATTCCACAGGATGTGTGGGAGTATTTTTTTTTTGGAGAATTGCCGGATAAATTGATACCCCTGATGACAGCAGAGAAAGATACCCTACTAGACGCTGTGGTTAATATCCCCAATGACAAAAAAAGCTGTGCGTGGCTTGCCATTGCTTTCAGTCATCCAGGTTTAGATACCGCCACGCTGCATGAGATTTCTCGAGCAATGAATTTAGATGATAACCAGCTTTTAAAAACAGCCATTGCTTACGGAAATTTAGATTATTTTAGATCAATAGATGGCGAGTTAACTGATTTCGAGTTTAAGCTAGCAGCTAATTTTGGTCATTTAGACATTCTTCAAGACATTGAAGCAAGAGTGCCTGCTCAATTGCAAAAGATGATTGCAGCAAATAAATACGCAGCTTTCCGATTGGCTGCTCAATATGGTCATATAGCCATCCTTAAATACCTTGAAGGTAGTGCTCCTCATAAGTTGCAAGAGATGATTACAGAGAAACATTACTTTGCCTTCCGACATGCTGCTAAATATGGTCATATAGCCATCCTTAAATACCTTGAAGGTCGTGCTCCTGGTAAGTTGCAAGAGATGATTGAAAGTGATTTGTACGCGGCTTTCCGACATGCCGCCCGATATGGTCATTTAGCCCTTAAATACCTTGAAGGTCATGCGCCAGATAAATCGCAAGAGATGATTGCAGCAAATGACTCCGAGACTTTCAAAGAAGCTGCCAGCAATGGTCATTTACCCATCCTTCTATACCTTGAAAGTTGTGCTCCTGATAAATTGCAAGAGATGATTGCGGCAAATGACTACGAGGCTTTCATCAATGCTGCCGAAGAGGGTCATTTAGACATCCTTCAATACCTTGAGGCTCGTGCTCCTCATAAGTTACAAGAGATGATTGCAGCAAATGGCTACGAGGCCTTCCGACAGGCTGCTAAAAATGGGCATTTAGGCATCCTTCAATACCTTGAAGCTCGTGCTCCTCATAAGTTACAAGAGATGATTGCAGCAATTGACTTCGAGGCTTTCCTATATGCTGCCGAAGAGGGTCATTTAGACATCTTTCAATACCTTGAAGCTCGTGCTCCTGGTAAATTGCAAGAGATGATTGCGGCAAATGACTACAAGGCTTTCATCAATGCTGCCGACGAGGGTCATTTAGACATCCTTCAATACCTTGAGGCTCGTGCTCCTAATAAATTGCAAGAAATGATTGCAGCAATTGACTTCGAGGCCTTCCGACAGGCTGCTAAAAAAGGGCATTTAGGCATCCTTCAATACCTTGAGGCTCGTGCTCCTCATAAGTTACAAGAGATGATTGCAGCAAATGGCTACGAGGCCTTCCGACAGGCTGCTAAAAATGGGCGTTTAGGCATCCTTCAATACCTTGAAGCTCGTGCTCCTCATAAGTTACAAGAGATGATTGCAGCAATTGACTACGAGGCTTTCCAAAGGGCTGCCGAACATGGTCATTTAGACGTCCTTAAATACCTTGAAGGTCGTGCTCCTGATAAGTTACAAGAGATGATTGCAGCAAATGGGTACTATGCTTTCAAAGAGGCTGCCAAAAATGAGCATCATGATTTTGTAAACTACCTTCTCGCTCATAGCACGGTATTTAGTTGCGCCGAGCGGCATGACCGCGAATATGGCGAGCAATATGTATATCCCTTCATTACAAACAAACTAAGCACCCTTCGCACTCAAAAGGCAGCTGTAGAGGAAGAAAACCCGAATGCGGTTTTTGATATACAAAATGGAGATGAAGCGAAAG
>Ga0247836_1008559_pt1 | contig 10297 bp, 11 predicted proteins | sample LaCruzMarch2015__4_FD_187116 | JGI IMG/M metagenome (GOLD analysis project Ga0247836, IMG submission 187116) | Freshwater microbial communities from meromictic Lake La Cruz, Castile-La Mancha, Spain - LaCruzMarch2015_14m | ecosystem: Environmental > Aquatic > Freshwater > Lake | place: Spain...
TCAAGAACGCCCGAGCGGCGTCGAGCCGCTCGATCGCCTCGAGCGTCGCCCCCGCGCCGAGCTCGGCGAGGTGTGCCTCGAGGGCCGGGGCCGTGTCGCCGGGATAGATCGGCGCGGCCCGGGCCACGATCACCGCCCCGGCATCGAGCGCGGGAGTCATGTGGATCACGCTCACGCCCGTGATCGGGTCGCCCTCGAGGAGCGCCCACTGGATCGGAGCGGCGCCGCGGTGCCGGGGCAGGAGCGAGCCGTGCAGGTTGATGCCCCCGAGCGGCGCGAGCGCGAGCACGCGGGGCGAGAGGATCTGGCCGTAGTCACAGACGACGAACAGGTCGGGGGCGAGCCTGGCGAGCGCGTCGATCGCGGCGGCGTCGTTGATGCGCTCGGGCGCGAGGATCGGCACGCCGGCCGCCTGGGCCGCCTCGCGCATCGGGTTGGGCGGCGGCCGACGCCCTGCCGCCACGCGGTCGGGCCGGGTGACGACGGCCTCGATGCGGTGGTGCGACTGCCCGAGGGCACGGAACATCGGCACGGCGAACGGCCCCGTGCCCATCACCACGAGCCGCAGCGGCTGGAGCGACGTCATGCCCGTCAGGCGTTCCCGCACCGCTCCGCTGCGAGTCGATCGAGCTGGGCGAGGAGCTCGGCATCGATGGGCAATTCGCCCCGCGACTGCTTGCCGGCGAACACCTCGCGAAACGTGTCGAGCGACCGCCGGGCCTCGAGCGCTGCCGCATCGGGCAGCCGATCGGTGAACAGCCGCCCTTCAAGGTGGTCGAACTCGTGCTGCACCACGCGGGCCAAGAGTCCGTCGAGATCCTCTTCGAACGGCTCGCCTTCGAGCGACCACGCCTTGACGACGATCTGTTCGGGCCGGCGGACGTCCATCCTCAGGCCCGGCAGGCTCAGGCAGCCCTCTTCCTGCACGGCGTTGCCGCGCGGGCGGGAGAGCGAGGGATTGATGAACACGAGCTCTTCGCCGGCGTCGGGCCGGGCTTCGAGGTTCACGACGAACAGCCGGTAGGGCAGGGCCACCTGGGTGGCCGCCAGGCCGATGCCCCCCGCCTGATACATGATCTCGAACATTTGCTCGACCACGTCGTGGATCGTGTCGTCGATGCGCACGAGGGGCCGGGCCCGCCGCAAGAGCGCCGGGTGGGGGAATTCGACGAGCTCGAGGCGGTCTATCCGCGAGGGTTCGACGGGCATATTCATGGCTCAAGTCTTACCATATCAGGCCATGGGTTCCTCCCTCGACACCCCGACGCCCGGCGAACCGTCCCCTGGGGCCTCGACCCCTGTGGCCTGGTTCGCTCCGGCCGTGCTGGCCGCCACGTGTGGCGGACTCGGCCGCGCGGCGTTTGCGCCCGGCACGTTCGGGGCCGCGCTCGGCGTGGCCGTCGCGGTGATGCTTGGGCGGCTCGGTCTGCCCTTTGCAGCCGAGGCGGCGGCGATCGTGGCCATCAACGCCCTGGGCGTGCCGATCTGCACCGAGGCGGCCCGCAGGCTCGGCCGGGGTGGCGATCCGGGCGCGATCGTCTACGACGAGATGGCGAGCGTGCCGCTGGGGCTGCTCGCGGTGCCCGCAGCGGCCCGCACGGCGCTGCCTGACAGTCTGCCGCTGCTCGTCGCGGCGTTTGCCCTCCACCGACTGTTCGATATCACGAAGCCCTTCCCCTGCCGCCAGCTCGAGCACCTGCCCGCGGGCCTCGGTATCATGGCCGACGACTGGGGAGCGGCGGCCTGGATGGCAGTCGCGCTGACCGCCTGCCGCTGGTGTGGCTGGCTCTGACGGACGATCGCCCACATGCGCCTGCTCGTCATCGATCACGGCTCCTGTGATCCGCCCGCCACCCGCGTGCACGCGCTGCGGGCGGCGGTTCGCGACCACGGCGGCGAAGCGGTGGCCTGTGGCCCGAGTTCGATCCCGAGCCTCGCCGAGCAGCCGCCCGGCCTGCACGGCATTCACTTCCACGACATCGCCGCCGCTCATCACGGCTTCCTCGCCGCCGTGCGCGACGGCTCACCGGCTGCGTTTCTGGCCGCGGCGGGCGGCATCTCGCCGAGCCTACTCGGCCTGGCCCGCGAGACGGCCCGGCAGACGATCGCCGAAGCGGTGGACAAGGTCGATCCCGACGTGCTCGTGGTGCTCCACGCAGGCCTTCTCGCCGACCTCGCGATCGAGACGGGCGTGCCCGTCGTGCTGCATGTCGCGGCCCCCGACCTCGACGCCGCCTCCGGCTCACCTCTGCTCACGGAACTCGTCACGGCGGCCCTCGGCTCGGCTGAAGCGATCGTCGCTGCCGACGACGAGACGGCCCGCCGGCTCCGGGCCGACTGGCTCGACGCCGACGCGGCTGCAGCCTGCGAAACCTGGCCGGCACAGCCGGAGTCGGCGGCCCGCTTCCTCGCCGCCTGCCGCCGCGCGATCGACCGCCGAATGTAGGACAGGCTTCAGCCTGTCATGAATCCGCCCGCCGGTTGTAGGACAGGCTTCAGCCTGTCGTGGCTTCCGCCCGCATTCGACAGGCCAAAGCCTGTCCTACAAGCTACGCCCCCACGGCCAGCCGCAAGGCCGCCCGGCAAGCGTTTTCAAACGCGTCGAGGTCGAGCTTCTCGTTCGTCGTGTGGATCTCCATCTGCCCACAGCCGAGCGTCACGGTGGGGATGCCGTTGGCGGCCATCCAGTTGGCATCGAGGCCGCCGTTCGAGATCTCGCGCCGCGGCACGAGCCCGATCGCCTTCACGGCCTCTTCGGCCGCCACCACGCATGGCTCGTCGTCGTCGAGCCGGAAGGCCTCGTAGTCGAGTCGGCCTGCGATCGTCACCTTGCCGGTCTTGCCGTCCACGCTCTTGATCCGCTTGGCTGCGTCCTTGAACGCCGTTTCGATAGCCTTCACGATCTGGTTGCGGAATGCGGGGTCGTGGCCACGGGCCTCCGCCTTGATCGCCGCCGACTCGGCGACCACGTTCGTGGCCGAGCCGCCGTGGATCGTGCCCACGTTGCTCGTGCCGCGCTTGCCCTTCTTCTCGACCAGGCCATGCCAGCCGTCGTTGACGAGCGAGGTGATCGCCAGCGATGCGATCGCCAGCGCCGACACGCCCTTCTCCGGAGCCACGCCCGCATGGCTCGGGGTGCCGGTGATGCGGATGTCGAGCCGATGGCCGCCCGTCGCACCCACGGTGATCTTCTCCACGGCCCCGCCGTCGAAGTTGAAGGCCAGCTTCGGCCGGCCCAGATCGGCCGCCTTCACAAACCGCGCACCGTAGAGCCCCACCTCTTCCTGAATAGCGAAGAGAAACGTGAGCGGCGGGTGCGGCAGCTTTTTGCGCAGAATGTGGAGCGCGGTCGCGAGCACGACGGCACAGCCCGAGCGGTCGTCCGCACCGAGCCCCGTGGCTGGGTCGGCGCTCTTCACGAACCGCCCGGCGACCACCGGCTTCGAGCCGAGGCACACGGGCACCGTGTCCATGTGGGCCATGAGCAGCCGGCGCGGCCCCGGCGTGGTGCCGGGAAGTTTCACGATCAGGTTGCCCACGTTGCCCTTGAGCGGCGTCTTCGTGTGGGCCGTGTCGAACGCGATCGCGTCTTTCGGGCAGCCCGCGTCGCGGAGGTGCTTCACGATCCGCTCGGCCACGAGTTTTTCATCCCCCGAGCCGCCGCGGATCGCCATCAGTTCGAGCACGAGCTTCCGGGCGGCGGCGAGGTCGGGAGCAGCACCGGACGCGTCCGGAATCGGTTTTTGAGTGGAGTGTTTCATACCGAGGATTGTAGCCGCTACATTGCCTCCATGGCTCGGAAAGGAATCCATTCGCCGCTCGCCCTCGACCGCGTCCACCAGGGCGACTGCCTCGACCTCTTGGCCCGCGTGCCAGCTGGCACGGTGAGCCTCGCGTTTGCCGACCCGCCGTTCAACATCGGCTACGACTACGACGCCTACGACGACCGCCGCTCGGCCGACGACTACCTGGCCTGGTCGCAACGCTGGATGGCCGAGATCGTGCGCGTGCTGAAGGCCGACGGCACGTTCTGGCTGGCGATCGGCGACGAATACGCAGCCGAGCTCAAGGTGCTCGCCACCCGCGAGCTCGGCCTCACCTGCCGGTCGTGGGTGGTCTGGTATTACACGTTCGGCGTGAACTGCAAGCAGAAGTTCAGCCGGTCGCACGCCCATCTCTTCCACTTCGTGAAGGATCCGGCAGCGTTCACGTTCAACGTCGACGCGATCCGCGTGCCGAGCGCCCGCGAGCTCGTCTACGGCGACAAGCGGGCGAACGCCGCCGGCCGCCTCCCCGACGACACCTGGATCCTCCGGCCGCAGGATCTGCCGGAGGGATTCGGGGCAGACGCCGACACGTGGTACTTCCCGCGCGTGTGCGGCACGTTCAAGGAGCGCTCGGGCTGGCACGGCTGCCAGATGCCGGAGCAGCTGCTTGGCCGGATCATCCGCGCGTGCAGCAACCCCGGCGACCTCGTGCTCGACCCGTTCGGCGGCAGCGGCACCACGCTCGCCGTGGCCAAGAAGCTCGGCCGCTCGTTCCTCGGCCTCGAGCTCTCGGAGCAATACGCGGCCCGCATCAACGAGCGGCTCACGAGCATCAACTCGGGCGACCCGCTCGACGGCGCCCCGGAACCGCTCAAGAGCGTGCCCGCCACGAAGAACGGCCGCAAGCTCAAACGTGGGGCAAGCGTCCCGCTTGCCAAGAGTTGAGCCCGCATTGGCAGCCGTGACGGTTGCCCCACATCGCGTCATGCCCTCCAAAAAACCGCCCCCCGCGCCCGCCACCGGCTTCACGGCCGCGCCCGCCGACGGCGGCCTGTCGATCGACCGGCTCGCCCAGGCCTTCGCCGCGATGATGGGCACCGCCGATCCCTACGCCGGCTCGGCGCCACCGGCAGCGGGCGACATCGTGCGGGTGGACGCATCGCCCGACCTCGACGACGGGCTTGGTGCCACCGACGATGCCGATGATGCGAGGGTGAATCCACGCAGCATCCTCGAAGCCCTGCTCTTCGTCGGCCAGACCGACGGCACCTCGCTTACGAGCCGCAAGGTGGCGAGCCTGATGCGGGGCGTGCGGCCCCAGGAGGTCGATGAACTCGTCGCAGAGCTCCGCCGCGAATACGCAGCGAACAACTGCCCCTACGAGATCGTGTCGCAGGATTCGGGCTGGGTGCTGCGACTGAGGCCCGAATACGCCCGGCTGGGCCAGGTGCTCGAGGCCCGGGCCCGGATGGTGCGGCTCGACGGCGAAGCGCTCGATGTGCTGGCCCTGGTGGCGTGGAACCAGCCCGTGGCCCGCGACAAACTCGTGGAGCTCGGCTGCGACGCCGCCCCCACCACGCTCCGGATGCTCGTACGGCGTGGCCTGCTCGAGCTCGTCCCTGCCGCCGACAAAGCCGCGGAGCCGGCCTACCGCACCACGGCGAAATTCCTGGACGTGTTCAAACTCGACTCGCTCGCCGATCTCCCCGACCCCGCCGCCCCTCCGGCGTAACGACGTCTTCTCAGGAAGCCCGAGGCGTGAGCCGAGTGGATGCCCTGCTCGCAGGGGTGAGGCCTGTCGCTCCTTCCCGCGCTACAAGGCCCGCGCGAGCGCCTGCTCCCGCGTCGCAATCACGCCATCGAGCTGCAGCGCCCGCAGCCGCGCGAGCGTCGCGCCCATTGCCGGCCCGGCCGCCACGCCTGCCGCGAGCAGATCAGGCCCGGTGACGAGCGGCGGTGGGTCGAGCTCCTCACGGGGCCGCGCGATCTGGGCCGTCACCCAGGCGGCCGTCGCGACGCTTCCCCGGCCGCAATCGGCCCGAGCCCGGAGCAGATCCGCGAGCAGGAAGGCATCCTCGTGCGCAAGCCAGGGCTGCACCTCCGACCACGGCCGCCCCGCCACGTCGGGCTCGTTGGGCTCGTTGGGCTCGCTGAACATGGCGACCGCCTCCTGGAGCCACCCCGCCAGCTTCACCTCCCGATTGGAGAGCCGCAGGCGATTCGCCGCGTGCCGGAGGGGTGCCGCTCCCAGCGGTTCGTAGAGCGCGGCGAGGGCGCTCGCCAAGCTCGGCTCGTCGAGCGCGTCGATGATCCGGGCCGCCTCGCCCCACGCCTGTGCGGCAGAGTCGCCCGTCGCGATCTCCGGCAGCACCTCCTTCGCGAGCCCCGTGTCGGCGAGCAGCTCGAGCGCCCGCCGCCGGCCCGGCCGGCTCACCATCCCCCGCAGTTCCGCCGCGATCCGCTCCGGGCTCACGGTCGTCACGAGGTGCGTCATCCGCTCGATCGCCGCCTGCGTCTCGCCGTCGAGGGCGAAGCCAAACGCCGCCGCAAACCGCACGGCCCTGAGCATCCGCAGATGATCTTCGCCAAACCGCATCGCGGGCACGCCGATCGCCCGCACCACGCCGGCGGCGAGGTCGGCCCGGCCGCCCACGTAGTCGTGCACCTCCCCCGTGAGGGGATCGAAAAAGAGCCCGTTGATCGTGAAGTCGCGACGCTGGGCATCTTCGGGCGCGGTCGAAAATGTGACACCTGCGGGATGCCGGCCGTCGGTGTAGGCGGCATCGGTCCTAAATGTCGCCACCTCGATCTGCCCGGCCCCCTTCGGCCCGAGCACGGTGATCACGCCGAAGGCAGCCCCCACGGCGAGGGTGCGCCGCTGGCCAAACACCCGGCGCACGTCGTCGGGCTTCGCCGCCGTGGCCACGTCGTAATCGGCCGGAATCCGGCCCAAAAGCTCGTCGCGCACGCAACCGCCCGCCCACAGCGCCTCGTGGCCGGCAGCCCGCAGGTGGCTGACGACCTCGACGGCAAACTGCCGCGCCTGCTCCGGGTTGGAAAGTGGTTTGGACATCTGGGGACGGACAGTTGACGGCCGCGAAAAATTTCCGATAGTATCCAAGAGTTAGGGGCATGTGAGAACGTCTGCAAAGGACTGCCGCGGGGATTTGAACTTTTTCCGGGTTTCACCCGTATTGTCCGGGGCCGACCTTCTCAGTCGATTTGTTCATTTTTTCATTTCCCGCCCGATTGGGCTTCAAAAAGGTGTACCCATGAAACTTTCCTCGATTGCCAAGCGACGGGGCTTCACGCTCGTCGAACTCTTGGTCGTGATCGCCATTATCGGCGTCCTCATCGGCCTGCTGCTGCCGGCCGTGCAGGCAGCCCGTGAAGCAGCCCGTCGTTCGAGCTGCTCCAACAACCTCAAGCAGATCGGCGTCGGCCTGCACGTCTACGCCGACTCGAACGCCCGCGGCGGCGACAATTTCTTCCCGTGGATGAGCACGGGCGGCAGCGGAAGCTCGAACAACGGCGGGTTTAGTTGGCTCGCCCAGGCGCTCGGCGGCATGGAAGAGACGAACCTGCTTCGGCTCATCACCGGCACGGCCGCCAACTCCAAGCCGTTCATCGACGGCTCGTCAGTGACGTCGAGTGCTCCGACAAACAGTGGTGGGGTCAACGCGTCGGGCCAACAGATTCGCGCGGCTGCCAATTCACCCGGTTCGACAAAGTTGAATTTCGCGATTTGCCCGAGCTTTGCTGGCAACACGACCGTGGCCGGCAGTGCAGACGGCATAAGCAACTATCGCGCGAACGCTGGCATCGCAAACAGTAGCAATACGGTTCCGACCACAGCATCGGCGTCCGCGGGCCTCGGTGGTCTGTCGCACACGCAGCGGCTCGGGTTTCGCGATTTCTCCGACGGCACGAGCAAGACGGTGATGGTCTCGGAAAGCCGGATCAATCCTGACACGGCTACGGGCGGTCCGTGCCGGTGGATCTTGGGAGAGTTGTACCACATGCCTTCCAATACCTCGGGTACGCTCGCCAATGGAGTGTGGTCGGGTGGGCGCACTCTCTTGGCGCTCATGTCCGGTTCTAACACGACGACGCTGCCGCCGGGGGCTCAGACGTTCACCTTGGGCACGGGCGGTGGTACCACTGATATGACGTGGGGCCCATCGAGCGACCATGCTGGCAAGATCATTGGCCACCTGTTCGCCGACGGACACGTCGAGTTCATCGGGGCGGACGTCGCCAACAACACGTACCATGCCCTCAACACCCGCGGCAGCGGTGAGCCGATTCCGGAGTACTGATTCCGGGCTGACTGCGGCCTGACTGGTTGATTCACGGGCGGCCGGCAACGCGAGTTGCCGGCCGCCTTCTTTTATGGTGCGATGCGTGCATGAGTGACTCTCCCGCCATCGAGATCTCCGCCGCCGACGCTGCCCTCGCGATCCGTGACACGCCGCGCGACGCCCGCCTGCTCCTCGACTGCCGCACGCCCGAGGAATATGCGACGGCAAAGATCGCTGGCTCGCTGCTCCTGCCGATGCAGGAGATCACCGAACGCCTGGCCGAGATCGCGGCCTGGCGAGGCAAGCCGATCATCGTCCACTGCCACCACGGCATGCGCAGCCTGCACGTCGCAAAGTGGCTTCGCGAGCAGGGCTTCTCGCTTGCCCAGAGCATGCAGGGCGGCATCGACGCTTGGAGCACCGACGTCGATCCCGCCGTGCCGAGATATTGACCCGCATGTGAGCAAGCGTCCCGCTTGCCATGGCTTCTATACGTTGGTACACTGCCACCATGAGTCCCATCGCGGAAAATCTTCTCGTATCAGCGCTGTCGCTCTCGGAAGCGGATCGTCTCGACCTCGCTGAGGCGCTGCTGTCCGCATCCGAGCCAACGGCGCCATCACCGACCGGCGAGGAGTGGATCCGCGCAGTCCGTCAACGGTCGGCAGACATCGATCGCGGCGATGTCGCGTGCGTGTCGTGGGACGAAGCCAAGCGTCGTGCCCGAGGCGACGCCGCAGGATAAACGGCGTGCACAGCGTATCGATCCACCCCGACGCCGTGCAGGAATATGTGGCGGCGTTTCGGTGGTACCACGAGCGCAGCCCCGGGGTCGCACTGAGATTTGAGGCCAACGCTGAACAGGCCTTGATGTTCGTTGCCAGCCATCCCGAAGCCTCGCCTTTGTGTGATGAGGTGCACCGCTACCGAAAATCCGGCGGTATCCGTATGGTTTCGTATATCGAATCGTCGGCCGAACGATCTTTGTCGTCGCGCTCGCGCATGACCGACAACTCCCGGGCTTTTGGCTCGATCGCACGTGAATGGGGGTCACGCAATCCCGTTCACCTGCCGTTGCGTGAATGGCACGGCACCGAGGAGCAGATCAGGCTCATCATGCTCCTCCGGCACGAGCCGACGGATGATCGCCGCGGCGAGCACATCGATGCCGAAGCCCGTGACGGTTGATGTGCGGATGGCATCGGGCGGAGCGTCGCCATCGTGCGATGCGAGGTCGCACTTCGCGAGCACGAGCATCGAACTTGGAGGACAGGCTTCAGCCTGTCGTCCATCACGCGCGTCGACTACGTGCACCACGAGATCCGCCGTGGCGACCGCGTCTCGCGCCCTCGCAATCCCCGCAGCCTCCGTGGGCCCGGCTGGATCGTCGCGCAGGCCGGCCGTGTCGACCAGGTCGATCTCCCAGCCCTCGAGCACGAGCCGCGTCTCGAGCACGTCGCGCGTGGTGCCCGGCTCGGCCGACACGATGCTCCGGCCGTGGCCGGCGAGCGCGTTCACGAGGCTGCTCTTCCCCGCGTTCACGTCCCCCGCCACGACCACCCGCCACGGCCGCGTGAGCCGCAGGCCCACACGTGCGGCCCGCCGCAGCCGATCAAGGGCCGCGGCAGCTCCGGAGGTGTCGCCGCTCGACTCGAGCGCCGCGATCCGAGCCAGCTCGGCATCGAGCGCACCAGCCAGTTGCCGGCAGAGAATCTGCGCCGCCTTCGGCCCACCAACCAGAGCGAGCGCCTCACGGGCCCCCACCTCGATCGTCGATGCACCGCCCTCGGCGAGCCACTCCTGCCACGGCTGCCGCACGGCCCCGCTCTGCTCGAGGCTCGCAAGCACGGCCTCGCTCGCCGCCAGCCCACCGTGGCAGTGCACCTCAAACCGCTCGGCCGAGTGCCGCACCACGACGAGTTCCTCCCCCCGCTCAGGATCGCCCCAGCGACCAAATACGACCGCCCCATCCGGACGGTCTGCAAGTAACGCCGGCCCACGCGGAACGAACAGCGTCGCCACGGCCGCCAGCGCGCCACTGCCCGCCACACCCACGACGGCCAGCGCGCCACGGCCGGGCGGCGTGAGCAGGGCTACCCGAAGGAGGGCTTGGTGCATAGACATATCTCCGACCGATGCGATCAACCGGCACCCGGGAGGCGAGAGGGTCGGCGAACGCTCGACGAGCCTTGGGCCGCCGCGGCCCACGCGAGAATCCGAAGGACCGCA